>Ga0194111_10002552_pt1 | contig 22068 bp, 20 predicted proteins | sample TA2KigC300mmetaG_FD_146194 | JGI IMG/M metagenome (GOLD analysis project Ga0194111, IMG submission 146194) | Freshwater microbial communities from Lake Tanganyika, Tanzania - TA2015033 Kigoma Deep Cast 300m | ecosystem: Environmental > Aquatic > Freshwater > Lake | place: Tanzania: Lake... | reverse complement strand
GCTAATCCCCCTGATGTTCCGAGGGAGTTCCACTCCCGAGGCTTCGAGTTCTTACTTACCCCGGCTGCGATTTTCCGTCGTGACATGGATCGGATTTGTTCGTGAGCAGAGCTCACTCACAACGACTAGGGGGATTAGGATTTGGCAGTCGACGGCGCGGGGTGTCATATCCACCCCTACGCTCTCTTATCGGATAGCCCAGATCACATCTGCGATAGTCTCGCGCTTCCCCTCAAATTTGAAGCGATGAAGCTTGGACGGATCGAAGTTGTCGAGATATGGTTTCACCAATGATTCAAGCCACGTCAGCTCGGCTTTTAGCTTCCAGTGCTGTCCGTCGGATGCGTACAGAACAATGAAGATCCTGTTCTCGAAGTGTTTCCGGCGCTGCTGGCTTTGATGGGTGTAGAACCATTCAATCAGTTCTCTCGGGTGCTTCTGACCGTAGTCGAGATCGTGATTGAATCCTCGCGGATACGTCGAGGTCTTGTGGTCAAAGCTGATCTCGCCGATTCTGAAGTCCCTCAGCCGGTCCTTCCCGTCGTGAGCCGCTCTGACGTTTGCGTGCAAACAGAATATCTGCTCGACCGCCTTCGCAGACCAGAAGTTGTACCACCGGTTCAGCGTATAGTGCAGGATCTCGGCGAAGTTCGGACTGCTTCTGAACCGCGCTTCGACTTCTTTCAGCAGGGCATCGAAGCTGAAAATGTGGTAGATGAAATCGGTCTGCTCGTCCCATTCGTCGCTTTGCTTCTGCCCCCACTCGTAGGGATAGGCATAGCGTTTCTTGAGTTCGAGTTCGCGGTCGTCGATCGGCACTTTCATAACGAATCAGTGGAAGAGATTATGTGTTCTTCTGAAAGATGAAGATATACTCGTGCTTGAATACATAGAAACCCCCGGCGAGCGCACGATACCGCCAGAGCTCCTGTCGATTTCGCTTTCCCAGCGTCTCCTCGAAATTCTTCACGATAATGCTCTTGAGCGTGTACCGTCGGTTCAGCACCTCGTTCATGGTGAGAAAGCCGAGCGGGATCCACTCGCCCTTTTCGTATTTGTCACCGATGACCACAGCAAGGAACCGGCGGCTCGCAAGAACGGGAGTGACCCGATCCACGACAGCACCGAAACCCTCTGCGAATTCCCGGGTGGTTCTCGCGTTGGAGAGGTCTCGCCGATTCCTGCTGAACCGTATGATGTCGTGATAGGGTGGATGCAGGATGACCAGCTGCACCGACTCAACGCCGTTCCTTCTGAGGAGCGCGCGAAAGTCTACCCTTGTGCTATCCCCAACCTCGAGCGCAACCCTTGTGGCCCCGTTTTGCCGGGCGAGCTCTTGCAGAGCTAACCGGGCCCTTCGCGCGACCGATGGCTGGAGCTCAACTCCGAGGCCGTTCCGGCCGAGACGCAGGCATTCCAGCAGCGTCGTCCCGCTGCCTGCGAACGGATCGAGCACCCATTCTCCCCTCTTCGTGTACCGGTGCATCAACTGGTAGGGGATCTGCGGTACGAAATTGCCCCAATACCAGGCAGAATGAGGGCCCGACGAATCGCGTTTTTCAAGCACCCACAGACTATCCGTAAGGATGGAACTGTATTCCTTCCACCGATTCAGATTGATGTCGTTGACCCTCCCTCTGCGCACTTCGGTCAGCGCCTTCTTGAGACGATTGACGTAGTAGCGTGCCCGACCTACTGTCCGCGTTCCCTCGATCTGACGAAGCTCGCTAAGGAGATACTGTCGCGAAACACGATTGGCCCGTCCATCGTGACCGTCGGAGCGGACCCGAATCATAGCGCCCTTGTCTGATTCGATCGAGGCTCTCAGCTTCGAGACCTCCAGCCGAAGCTTGCGAATGCTGCGCGCGGACTCGAGTCTACTGATTCCTCGAACGATGTCGACACCGCCTGTTCGTCTTCTGATTCCCATAGTGCCTTCACACCGATTAAGGAGCAAACTCAAGAGTAAGATACTGATTTCCATATAGCATTGCAAAATTCTTAGGTGTATCGAGACGACAATTCGCGCGAGCCCCGGTGGCGCACATCGCGATCTCCGTATGAGCCCCAGGCCATCAGGAACTCCCCACGAAGATATCGACGCTTAGTCTCGGGAGGACAACGGAAGCATTGACGAAGAGACTTTCTTCTTGATTTTCGAACGAAAAGCTATACTTTTACACCAACCAAACCGATTCCTGTTTTCATTTCTAGCAATCTCCCTCATGCTCAACTACATTTGGATCGCACTGATCGTGATCGGTCTCTTGGTGGCCGTCGGCAATGATGTGAAGGACGAAATCCAAAACACCTACCGCAACGGGGTTCCCCTCACTGCCACATTCGTCGTTCAGAAGGCCCCCACCGCGCAGCGCGCGACGTGGGAAGGAGAACTCGCACTCTCTGCTGAGTCCTTCGGACAATTCTATGGTCTGAAGCCGGGTGAGTCCGAAATCCGCCAGCCCGTCAGCATCAGCACGGCTCCCTCCGGTGCGTCCACATTCCTGATGGTGACCGGGCCGTCGAGTCCGGATCATTGGAAAGAGATGGCAAAGTCGGCCACCAGCAAGGACAAGCTGATGGGGACCGTGCAGTCGATGAAGTTCTCAGCCGACGAGGCCACGGCGGAGGTGGAGATCGTTTTCGAGCCGATTCGACTCGTGAAATTGAAAGCCGTGACGCAGGCTGCTCTTGACTATGCAGCGACGGCGGTCACGATTGCCATCGGGCTTATCGGCATCATGGCGTTGTGGCTGGGCGTCATGAAAGTAGCGGAGGAGGCAGGGCTTCTCAAAGTCGTGACGCGTCTGCTGGCGCCGGTCACGAAACGACTTTTTCCCGATGTCCCGACGGACCATCCGGCAATCGGTGCGATGATCATGAACATCGCTGCGAACATGCTCGGCCTCAGCAATGCGGCGACCCCGCTGGGGCTGAAGGCAATGGAAGAGCTCAACAGGCTCAACCCGAAGGTCGGAACGGCGACGAATGCGATGGTAACGTTCCTCGCTATAAACACCGGCGGCCTCATCCTCATTCCGGCGACGGCGATTGCGGTTCGGGCAGCGGCCGGTTCGTCCAACCCGGGCATCATCATCGGAACTTCGATTTTCGGTGCAGCCTGTGCGACAGTCGCGGGTGTCACCGCGGCGAAGTTGTTGCAGCGGCTCCCGCGGTATCGAAAAGACTTCGAGCCCGTCTCACAACCGGGGAAGGAGGGGGACAATGGGTGATTTCTTCCGTGCGTTGATCAATGCGATCGCGATCGTAGCAATTCCGCTGATGCTTTTTGCGTTCCTGGGGTGGGGCGTGGTTAAGAGAGTGAAGGTCTATGAGGTGTTCGTCGAGGGAGCGAAGGACGGCTTCAATGTCGCTGTCCGCATCATACCGTATCTTGTGGCGATGCTCTGCGCTATCGGGATTTTCCGCGCCAGCGGCGCGATGGAGCTGCTCACGACCGTCCTCGCGCCGATCACAAACCTGATTGGCATGCCGGCGGAGACGCTGCCGATGGCTCTGATGCGCCCACTCTCCGGCAGCGGCTCGCTCGGTATCATGACAGAGCTCATGAAGGTGCATGGACCCGACTCGTTCATCGGTATCCTTGCTTCCACGATGTACGGAAGCTCGGAAACGACCTTCTATGTGCTTGCGGTATATTTCGGATCGGTGCAGGTGAAAAACACGCGGCACGCTGTCCCGGCTGGTTTGATCGCCGATGTGTGCGGTATGCTGGGTGCCGTATTCATTTGCAGAGTACTGTTCGGAATCTGACATGGCAGCACTCCGAATGCTGGTGCGACACATTGGCCCGGCTGTTGCTTTGCTCGTTCTCTCCTCAACAGACCTCGTTCCGCAATCAACGCTGCCGCATGCGTCACGATCCAGCATGCTGAGCCAGCAACAGACCATCACGGGCGGAATCGGAGTCACCGTCATTGACGGAAAGGCGTACTATCTTTTTCATGTCATGCCGGAATTGGCATTTGGAAAAATCGGTGTGGGTCTGGATGTCAACATCCGGATCAGTGAGCATGGAAAGATCCGCCACGAGGACTTCAATGAGGCGTACGACTACCTTCGGCTGATCAGGTACGTGCGGTACGGGATGAAGCACGATCCCCTCTATATCCGGCTTGGGGCGATGGACTATTCACGGATTGGGCACGGGTACCTTGTCTACTTATATCGAAATAGCGCGAGTTACGATCTGCGCAAAGTGGGGTTAGAGCTCGATGCGGATTTCGAGCAGTTTGGCTTCGAATCCATCTACAGTGACATCGGAGGCGCAGGTGTGTTGGGCGTGCGGGGATATATGCGGCCGCTTCAGTACACGCGCGCAGCATCGATCCCCATCATCGGCGGGTTGGAAACGGGGCTGACCTTCGCAGCCGATTTCCACGCTGACGCGAACAAAACGTGGGGAGATGCCTCGGGGACGGTTCAGAATGCAAATGACGGCGGCTCACTTTCGGCGATCGGATTTGATCTGGGTGTTCCTCTTCTCTCCATCAGTTCGTTACGATCTACACTGTACGCGGACTACGCGAAGATCGCCAATTACGGGAGCGGGGCAGCCGTCGGGATTGACCTGAGTTTCACTGGCCTGGGGCCGATTGCCCTCAGTGCGAAGTATGAGCGTCGTTTTGCCGGTGATCAGTTCCTCCCTTCCTATTTCGACGCCCTCTACGAAAGGGAACGATATCAGGTGGTTGACACGACGCGCTTCGTGAGCAAAGCTCAACTGCTGAAGAATGCTCAGTCATTCGAAGGATACTATGGCGAGCTTCTGCTGAGTATTCTGGGGACACTCAACGTGGTCGGCGGATACCAATCACCCGTCGGTCAGCGCAACGCCGGAAGGATCCATCTCGAAGTGGAGAGCGGCAATGCTCTTCCAGGGATTGTCCTCGCCGGGGGGTATGACAAGAAGAACGTTGGATCCGTTTTCAAAGTTGACAACAACTCGCTCTTCTTTGCTCAGGTCGGCTACAGACCGCTTCCCTCCATGACTGTTTCGATGCTCTATCAATGGACCTTCACCGAAGAGAAGGATGAGGCGAGCGGACGGGTAGTCGGATATAAGGTGCAGAAGCGCGTTGAGCCGAGAGTAGGATTCATAATCAGCTTCTGAGAAAGGCCCTTTCGTTGCAAGGAAACCGGGACAGTCCATTCGAGGCTTTTCTGTTGCATTTCTAGGGTCGTGTGGCTATCTTTTTCTCCGCCGTAACAGGTCTGCAGTGTGAGCCTCACCTGGCGCCTCGTCAGACACTGCAGTGCTTCCGCTGCTGTCACTCTTTAACAACCTGGATATGTCCCTTCTCAATAGGCTTGTAGTTACCGCCCTGCCCCTGATTCCCAAGGCCATCGTCGGGCAAGTAGCGAAGCGATATATAGCGGGAACGACCCTGGGTGATGCCGTTGCTGTAGCAAAGAGCCTGAATTCTGGGGGGATGATGGTGACGATGGATCTTCTGGGAGAGGATGTCAAGGACGATGGGGAAACGCACCAGGTTCGAGATAACATCATTTCGATACTCCAATCGATCAAGCAACACGAGCTCAACTCCAATGTTTCCATCAAGCCAACGCAACTCGGGCTGCTGATCGACAAAGAGCTTTGTCTCCGGAATATCCGTTCTATTGTGGAGACAGCTCGTACGCTGGGCAACTTCGTCCGGATTGACATGGAAGATGCCAGAACCACTGACGGTACGTTCGAAATCTACCGGCGTCTTCGGCGAGAGGGGTATTCGAACACGGGTGTTGTCATCCAGGCGTATCTGCGCAGAAGCGAGGCCGACGTACGGACGCTTACTAAGGAGGGGGTGAACTTCCGTCTCTGCAAGGGGATCTACAACGAGTCCCCCACGATCGCGTTCAAGGGCCGGCAGGAGATCCGCGACAACTTTGTTCGATTGCTGCAGATTATGCTCGAGGCAGGTTCGTACGTTGGCATTGCAACCCATGATGACCACCTCATCGAAAGGGCGTTCGCGTTGGTCCGGAAGCTGGGTCTGGAGCGCTCGCACTACGAGTTTCAGATGCTGCTTGGGGTACGCGAGTCGCGTCGAAATGACATCGTCCGTGATGGGCATCGGCTGCGTGTGTACGTTCCGTATGGCGAGCAATGGTACGCGTATTCGACTCGACGTCTCAAAGAGAATCCCTACATGGCGTGGTATATCACGAAAGCCATTTTTGTGCGTTGAAACAGACCTAGTCACACTAACACAAGGAGACATTTATGGCGGAAATCAAAGGCACAGGTGGTGGAGGAGTGAGCTACAGGCCGTACGTCCCCGCTGAGACAATCGTCACTGAGTTCACCGTCCGCGCGCTGATCATCGGGTTGGTGATGTGCGTGGTGCTGGGTGCCGCGAACGCCTATCTGGGGTTGAAAGCAGGCATGACGATTGCAGCGACGTATCCCGCTGCGGTAATAGGTATGGCGGTGCTGCGCCTGATGAAGGGAAGCATTCTCGAGGAAAACTTCGCCCGAACGGTTGGTTCGATCGGCGAGTCTGTTGCGGCCGGCGCAATCTTCACGCTGCCTGCTTTCTTCATTGCAGGGATCTGGCCTGAATTCGCAACAGTAGGTCACTATCTGGAATCCAGCGCGATCATGTTCGCGGGGGGTGTGCTGGGAATCATGTTTGTCGCACTGCTCCGGCGCGTGATGGTTGAAGACGTTGAGCTCCCATTCCCCGAGTCGGTTGCCGCCGGAGAAATCCACAAAGCGGGGCGCGGGACCGGTACGGGGGCGAAGTTCCTCTTTGGCGCTATGGGTGTCGGCGCGATCATACAGTCCCTCTCCGAGCTTCGATTCATCGCTACCTCGTGGGAGAAGTTCGTGGAGTTCACGCGCACGGCAATTTCGCTGAAGGCGAGCGGTTCGGCGACGGGTCAGAGTGGAATACTCGTGAGCACTCCGGGGGTGCGACCGGCCTATATCGGAGTCGGGTACATCATTGGCCCGAAGCTCGCCTCGTTGAACTTCAGCGGCGGCTTGCTCGCGTGGGGGCTGTTCGTTCCCATTATCACGTACTTCATCGGCCCGACGCTGCTGCCGGAAGGGACGAGCGCGGAGGATGCAACGTGGGTCGATATGGCAAACAATGTGTGGCGATACATCGTTCGCCCGATCGCGATCGGAGGGATGTTGACGAGCGCCGGATTCACGCTGTTCAGAATGAGGAAAAGCCTCGCCACCGGCATCCGGAGGTCCCTCGGGGACGTCAAGAAGGCTGCCACGGGTGAGCACGTGACAGTGAGAACCGAAAAGGATATGAGCTTCAACTGGGTCGTGGCAGGAATTCTTCTGGCATCCGTTGCAACGTTCTTCATCTACAACTACTTCGCAGAGGATGTCTATGCTGCGCTTGTTGCTACTCTGGTGATGATTGTGGGCGGATTCTTCTTTGCCGCTGTGTCAGGGTACCTCGTCGGAATTATCGGATCCAGCAACAATCCAATCAGCGGATTGACGCTTTCCACCCTGCTCATCGCCGCAGTGCTGATGGTCGCGCTGGGGATGACGGGTGCTCCAGGAGTCGCAGCCGTGCTGGGTGTGGCTGCGGTGGTTTGCGTTTCGTCTGCTGTGGCCGGTGAGATGCTGCAGGACCTCAAGGTAGGACATATCCTCGGAGGAACTCCATGGAAGATGCAGGTCGGAAACCTTTTTGGTGTCGGCCTTGCGTCGATCGCAATGTTCATCCCCATCGTGATCCTGCACCAAGGTGATATCAACTTGGGCGGCACCGGACTCGGCGGCAGGGCTTATCCGGCTCCTCAGGCGAGCCTCATGGCGTTACTCTCGCAAGGGATCGTAGGGGGAGAAATGGCATGGCCTCTGATTATCGTGGGAATGCTGATGGGATTTGGATTCATCCTGATGCAAGTGAGAAGCCCGATGCTCGTGAGTGTCGGCATGTACCTACCCCTTGAGACCACCTCTGCCATTTTCATCGGTGGCTTGATCCGTGGGATTGTCGACCGCATCGGTGCTCGGAGGCAACACAATGACGCGCAGAAGGCCAGGGCAGAGAACGTCGGTATCTTGCTCGCAGCAGGTCTCATCGCCGGCGAGGCGTTGATCGGATTGCTCTTCGCCGCTCTCGCTGTCCTCGACCTCCGATACAATGAGTGGGTGCCGGGATTGATCTCGTTCTTCCCAATGGACTTCTGGGTGAGTCTGTTCGTCTTCGTCATCATCGGTTGGATCCTGATCCAGATTCCGCTGCGAAACGCAGGTAAACCCGACGAACCGGCACCACCAAGCGCGGTCATGTAGGGATCCCTGCTTTCGAGCAGGGGGGGGTGTCGAATCTAGGCGGAGCACATCCGGGTGACCGGAGTTACTCCGCCCGTGTTTCTGTGACGCCGGCAGAGTGTGAAGCACTCCGGCCGGATCAGCGCAAGAGAGGATGAGTGTTATGAGGGACAAGAAAACGGCCGCGGTCAACTTGCTGGAGTTGGTGCCGCGGCGTACCGTGAAGTGGGAAACAGAACCGAATGGATCCGTTGTCTTGATCATCCCAAAGTTCAAGAATCGATTTGCCGTGCGGTATTTCATGCCGATGCTTGCGAAACCCGATGTTCGCCTCAAGCTGGATGCGTACGGAAGTTTCGTCTGGAATCACTGCGACGGACGTACAACGGTGTTGAGAATTGCCGAGAAGATGAGATCGGAGTTTGGACCCGATGTCGAGCCCGTATACGACCGGGTCGCACTCTTCGTCGGCAGGCTGAACAAAGAACATTTTGTGACCCTGAAGGATGAACATGACCTTACGGGGGCGACGTACGAAGAACCAACGAAGATAGAATAACGAGGAGACGAGCCATGTCAAGGGCAACAGAAGGTCTGAAACCAGGGAGTGTCTGGAAGTATTTTGAAGAGATTTCACAGATCCCGCGCGGATCGAAGAATGAAAAACAAATCGCCGCCTATGTGATGAAGAAGGCCCAGGAAATGGGCCTCGAGGCGCAGCAGGACAAATCCATGAACGTCGTGGTCCGCAAGCCTGCCTCGGCCGGGCTCGAAAGCCGGCCGATGGTGTGCCTGCAAGGCCATCTCGATATGGTGTGCGAGAAGAACAAAGACAAAGTGCACGACTTCGAGAAAGATCCCATCCAGATTGTCCGCGACGGGAATGTGCTGCGCGCCGACGGCACCACGCTCGGCGCCGACAACGGCATCGCTGTGGCAACAAACCTCGCCATCATGGAAGATCGATCGCTTGAACACGGACCGCTGGAGTTCCTGTTCACGGTTGACGAGGAAACGGGCCTCACCGGCGCCAGCAATCTGAAAGCTGGATTCGTTCAAAGTAAGACGCTGCTCAACCTCGACTCTGAGGAGGAAGGTGCTCTGTATGTCGGTTGCTCCGGCGGACGCAACACCATCGGCACCTGGAATGCGAAGCTCGAGAACGCGCCGAGAGCATCGAAGGCCGTTGCAGTGCATGTGAAGGGCCTGAAGGGAGGCCATTCGGGGCTGGAGATCGACAAGGGGCGCGGGAATTCGATCAAGATTCTCAATCGGGTGCTACTCGCCGTCGGCGAGCACGGAGCTCGACTCGCACATATCGAGGCGGGAAACAAGAGCAACGCCATTCCGAGGGAGGCGGAGGCGCTTGTCTTTGTGCCGGCCCCCAAGATGAGACAGGTGAAAAAGGTCGTCGCACAGTTCGACACGACGATCAAAGCCGAACTCGCCTCCGTGGAACCTGACCTATCGATTACAGTCGAGGAAAAAAAGGACTTTAAGAAGGGGAAGGTGCTCAAGAAGCAGCAGCAGGAAATGGTATTGAAAACCATTGCGGGTCTGCCACATGGTGTGACCAAGATGAGTGCGGACATTCCGGGTCTGGTTGAGACATCGACCAACCTCGCCATCATCAGGATGGAAAAGAACAAGATCGTGGTGACGACGAGCCAGCGCAGCTCTGTGGCTTCGGAGATTCTCGAGATCCTCGAGACCGTCCGATGCGTCTTTGAGTTGGGCTGCGCGAAGGTCCAGCACACCGAAGGATATCCGGGTTGGAAGCCGAATCTGGAGTCAGCGATCCTCAAGGTTGCGAAATCCACATACCAATCTCTGTACGGGAAAGAACCCGCGATCAAGGCCATCCATGCAGGCCTGGAATGCGGCATCATTGGTCAGAAGTATCCGGGAATGGATATGGTCTCGTTCGGTCCTACGCTTGAAGGCGTTCACTCGCCGGACGAAAAAATCTACATCGACACCGTAGAGAAATTCTGGAAGTATCTGCTGGCAATATTGAGGAATGTGGTCTGAACCCTGAGGTGAGATGGGAGGCGCGAGATGTGAGAGGAGGAAAACTATCAGACATAATGTGCCTGAAATTGTGAATCCAAAAGGAGTGTGTAGAATGGAAAAGGCGCACAAGAAACTCAACGTCTGGCAGGAAGCCATGCAGTTGGCGAAAGAGATCTACCAAGTGACATCGGGGCTACCCGAGTCAGAGAAATATGGCCTCATCTCTCAGATGCGAAAAGCCGCAGTATCCATCCCTTCGAACATCGCTGAAGGTGCAGCGCGTCAAAGTGATAGACAATCACTTCAGTTCTACACGATCGCGCGTGGCTCGCTTAGCGAATTGGACACCCAGATCGAGCTGTGCGCGTTGCTCGGAATGCTCACAGGGTCTCAGACACGCCACATCGAGCCGCGCCTAAACGCGGTGGATGGACTTCTGAGCGGCCTGATACGCTTCACGAGGAAAAAACGTACATCGAAGTAAGCAGTCGCGCTCAGCGGGCAACGAGAGGATCAAGGACATCATCTCTCATCTCGCGTCTCACATCTAACGATTAAGCATATGACCGTGCCAACTGCGCCGATCGACAGTACATCACGGCCCGAGCCGCCACGCGGGTATCGCTGGATCGCCCTGCTGTTCCTCAGCCTGGCGATGTTCGGCAACTATTACATCTACGACAGCATCAATCCGCTTGTGGACATCTTCGTCCAGAAACTCGGCTTCACCGACGAGAACGTCGGCTGGTTGAACTCGAGCTACAGCGTTGCCGCCGTACTGACCCTCTTGCTCGGCGGGATCATCGTCGACCGCATCGGCACGAAGAAATCCATCGCGATCTTCTCCTTCCTCTGTCTCCTCGGCGCGCTCTTGACCGCGGCGGGCGACAGTTTCGAGGTGATGGTGTCGGGACGCGCCGTCCTGGGCCTCGGTGCTGAGTCGCTTATCGTCGCCGTGACGACGGCCCTGGCGAAGTGGTTCAAGGGAAAAGAACTCAGCTTTGCCTTCGGTGTTAACCTGACGATCGCACGACTGGCATCGGTCGCCGCGGATAATTCGCCGTCGTGGGCTGGGTCAGTTTTCTATCCGAGCGGCCCGACCGGCGAGCCGAGCTGGCAAGGCCCGCTGATGCTGGCCGTCGGCGCCGGGGCAATTTGCATGGTGGGAGCAGCGGTGTACTGGTGGCTTGAAGACGTCGCGCGCAAACGCTACCAGTTGGGTCAAGCAGGTAGCGTCGACAAGCTGGAGTTTCAAGGGATCTTCAAGTTCAATCGTTCGTTCTGGCTCATCGTCGGCCTCTGCTTCACGTTTTACTCGGCCATCTTCCCGTTCCGGACATTTGCGATCAAGTTCTTCATGCACACCCACTTTGCCGATCTTTCGGAGGATGTTGCACGCGAAACGGCAGGGTTCTTCAACAGCCTGCTGCCGCTATCCGCGATGATTGCCACGCCTCTCTTCGGCCTCCTGGTCGACAAGATGGGGAAACGTGCACTTTTCATGATGTTTGGCTCCTTCCTCCTGATGCCGGTCTTTCTGATCATGATGTATGGTGGTGTGACGCTCTGGGTGCCGGTCTCGATGATGGGAATCGCTTTCTCCCTCATCCCGGCTGTCATGTGGCCGTCGGTGGCATACATCGTGGACGAAAAGAGGCTGGGTACAGCATATGCGCTTATGACCCTGATTCAGCAAATCGGGTTCTTTGCCCTGAACCTCATGATCGGTATCGCGAACGACTCCGCGGGAGCGAGTGCTCAAAATCCGGGCGGTTACGCCCTTGGCATGTGGATCTTCTCCACGCTGGGATTCGTCGGTCTTCTCTTTGCTATCTTGCTGCGAAAAAACGAAACGGGACCTCACGGGCATGGGCTGGAGACGATTAGGGCGGGAGGCAAAGCATAGCTCGCAAGAGGTGAAACGGAGAACGAGAGAATTTCCGATTGCCGAATTCCGATTGCCAATTGAGAGTGAACCACGCGAATGAATGCTGATGAGCTGAAGAGCCGCTGCAAAACAGTGGCAATTGAGGTAGCGAAGTTGGTCGAACAGCTTCCAAACGGACAGACAACAAGCGTTTTCGGAAGACAACTCTTGCGTTCCGCTGCTTCGGTCGCGGCAAACTATCGGTCAGCATGCCGCGCGAGATCGCGCGCGGGTTTTATCAACATGTTAGGAATCGTTGAGGAAGAGACGGACGAGAGTCCATTTTGGCTTGAGATGCTCGTCGAAATGAAGAAGATCGAAGCCTCGAGCGTTGAGCCTCTCGTGAAGGAACTTAAGGAGCTGCTCGCGATCTTCACGGCTTCCAGAAAGACTGCAAAATCAGGAGCTAAACAATAAATTGGCAATTGACAATTGGAGATCGGAAATCACATATGAACATATCATCAGAGCTCTACTCCGCTTCTCAGATCGCTGTGCGGGACTGCATGGGGGTGCAGCCCGGTGAGCGTGTGCTGGTCGTGACCGATGAACCGCTGCGGATAATCGGGTATGCGATTTGGAAGGCCGCAAAAGACCTCGGCAACGAAGTGATGCTCGTAGAAATCCTGCCGCGAAAAACCAACGGTGAGGAACCACCCAAGGAAGTCGCTGAGCTGATGAAGATGGTCGACGTGGTGCTCTGCCCGACGTCGAAATCACTCACCCACACCGACTCGCGACGCGCGGCAAGTGAAAAGGGCGTGCGCATTGCCACGCTCCCCGGCGTGACGGAGGAGATCATGATCCGCTGCATGAACGCCGACTACAACAAGATCGCCGAGCGAACCTTCCGGCTCTGCGAGGAGCTGGAGAGGACCAGCGTCGTACGAGTGAAAGCACCCGGCGGCACGGATGTGACGCTCCCCATCAAGGGCCGGAAGGCACATGCGAGCTCAGGACTCTTCCGTGAGAAGGGCCTCTGGGGCAATCTTCCGACGGGAGAGGCCTACCTCGCTCCTCTCGAGGGCCAGTCGCAAGGTGTGGTCGTGGTCGACGGTTCCATGGCGAGTGTCGGCGTGGTGCGCGAGCCCATCCGCATACTCGTGAAGGATGGTTTTGCCACTGACATCACCGGCGGCGCCGAGGCGAAACGGCTTGTTGAGCTTCTCGAGCCTCACGGCAAGGATGGGCGCAATGTTGCCGAGTTTGGCGTCGGCACAAACGACAAGGCGATTCTCACCGGCCTCATCCTTGAAGACGAGAAGGTGATGGGGACGATTCACATCGCGTTCGGAGATAATAAGTCGATGGGCGGGACCGTTCGAGTGGCCAGCCACCTTGACGGCCTTGTCAAGAAGCCTACGGTTTGGTTTGATGACAGGAAGATGATGGAGGGCGGGCTGCTTCTCCTATAGTCTGATCGGCCGTGGACTATCCGCCGTACCTCGATCCCTCGCACAAATAGCCATTTCGGGCACCTTGCACGATTTGCACGTTTTCTCTCCTTCCGGCGGGAACTCCTCCCCCCAGTCCCGGTGTTCTAGAGATAACAGTCACCAGAGGACGCACACCTCTACCGTAACCGCAACTGGACGACAAGAAGGATGATGAAAACGCTACGACTCATTTCCCTCGTTTCTCTCGTATTCACTGTTTCACTTGCCGCCCAAGACCAGCAGAAGCTTGGTTCGATTGCGGGAAAAGTCTATGGTAACGCGACGAAAGAACCCTTACCGTTCGCCAACGTCGTTGTCGTCGGGACGACCCTCGGCGCCGCGACGGACCTCGAAGGCAGGTTCGTCATTCCTCGGGTCCCGACTGGAACTTACAGTGTGCGCGCAAGCATCCTCGGATACACGCCGATGATCGAGTCGGACGTTGTCGTCTCGACGGCGAGACCGAGTGAGGTTGACTTCGCGCTCGTGGAGACTCAGTTGGAGTTCGAAGAAGTGGAGGTGACCGCTGAATATTTTCGCAAGCTGCCGGACAAGCCGCTGAGCACCCAGTTCCAGTCGAATGAAGAGATCCGCCGCCTGCCTGGTGGACTTGAGGATGTGGCACGGGCGATTTCGATCCTCCCCGGTGTTGCCCAAGTGCAAGCAGGGCGAAACGATCTGATCGTGCGGGGAGGCTCGCCGTCTGAAAACCTCTTCGTCATCGACAACATCGAGGTTCCGAACATCAACCACTTTGGCACCCAGGGTGCTACGGGCGGTCCACTGAGCTTCATCAACCTCGATTTCGTTCAGAGTACGTCCTTCTCGTCGGGCGGCTTTGGCGCCCGCTATGGTGACAAACTGTCCTCTGTCCTTTCTATCGACCTGCGGGAGGGGAGGAAGGACCGGCACGGCGGCAAGGCAACGATCTCTGCATCTCAATTCGGATTGAACCTCGAGGGCCCGCTGTCGCAGAACGGTGAATCGGGTTCATACATCTTCTCCGCTCGCCGCAGCTATCTCGATCTGATCTTCAAAGCTGCCGGCTTCGGTTTCGTCCCCGAATACTGGGATTTTCTTGGAAAGGCAACGTACCAGCTGAGCAAAGTTGATCAACTCAATTTCCTCGGCATCGCCGCACTGGACAACGTACGGCTCTTCAACGACACTCCGGACAAGCGTTTCGACAACTCGCGGGTGCTGGCAAGCGACCAAAACCAGGTTATCGGGGGAATTTCGTGGAGACACATTCTATCGTCGGGATATACCACGCTGAGCCTCGGACGAACGTTTGTGGATTTCGCCTACAAACAGAATGACTCGCTCTTGAATCCAATCTTCACCAACAGCTCGTTCGAAGATGAGTGGTCGTTGCGCGGCGATCTCGTATGGCAGCTTCTGAAGTCCTCTGAAATCTCCTTCGGTGCTCAGGGAAAGTTCATCCGTTTTCACGCAGATATGTTCCTTCGGCCGTTCCAGACGAATTTCGGCCAGCAGATCTCCATCGATCGCCGGTACGATACGACGGCGTTCAAAGCTGTCGCATTCGCTCAGTTCTCTCAACAGGTCGGCCGTCTCCGCGTCGTACTCGGCGGCCGCGTTGATTTCTTCAGTCTGATTGAGGATAACGTCTCGTTCTCTCCGAGACTCTCAGCGTCGTATGCGATCTCGCCGGTTACGAACTTGAATGCCAGCGTCGGTCGCTACAACCAGGCACCTTCCTACATCTGGCTCATCTCGAATCCTATGAACGGAAACCTTTCCTACATTGGAGTGAACCAATACGTGGCGGGAATCGACCATCTCGTCCGGACCGATACGAAGGTGAGTCTCGAGGCGTATCTCAAGCGTTACTCGGACTACCCTGCCAGCCTGACTCGCCCGTATCTTGTGCTGGCGAATACCGGGGCGGGCTTCGGTGGAAGTGAGGAAGGGTTCGCCTCGTTTGGGTTGGATCCGCTCGTGAGCAGTGGCCGGGGTGAGGCCCACGGCATCGAGCTCTTCGTCCAGAAGAAGCTCTCTGAAATACCCTGTTACGGAACCATCAGCATGAGCTTCAACGAATCCCGCTTCGAAGCTCTGGACGGCATCTCCCGTCCCAGCAGCTTTGATCAGCGCTGGATCGTTAACCTCGGCGGAGGCTACATTTTTGATGAGAAGTGGGAGATCAGCACCAAATTCCGTTACGCTACCGGTCGCCCGTATACTCCTTTCAATCCCGATGGGACCCAGGATGTCTCTCTCTACAACAGCCAGCGCGTTGTGGCCAACCACAGCCTCGATGTTCGCATCGATCGTCGCTGGACCTTCGACCGGTGGAATCTGATTACGTACGTCGATATTCAGAATATCTACAATCGGAAACCGGTCGACGTGCCGCGCTACAATCGGCAGACAGGTGAGCTCGAGAGAGTGGGGAGCATCGGCATTCTGCCGTCGGTTGGAATCAGCGCGGAGTTCTAGCGTGCAAGCGTGAGATTCCCGAAATCTCGGAGACTTCGGGAATCTACGTGGCACGCTTGCTTCTTTTCCTCCTTCCTGTATATTTCTCACAAACTCCGTCGGTCTTCGTTTTCTTCTTCACTCACACCATTTTCCATCACTGGTCCGACTGTCCATTCATCTTACTGCGGAGGACTTATGAACTGTGTTCTTCACACATTCTTTCGACGATGGGGAGGCTGCGTTTTGCTTCTCTTGTTTACTGCGGGCCTCGCTGCGCAAGTAACTCCCACACGATGGACGCCCGAGGTCATGATCAAATTCAAGCGGGTCGGAGGCACGGAGATCTCCGCAGATGGCAAGTGGATTGCCTACACGGTCTCTGTGCCGCTGATGGATGGAGACAAATCTGAGTTTCTGACTCACGTCTGGGTCGTCTCTTCCGATGGCAAGAGGAACCACCAATTCACATACGGGGACAAGTCATGCACAAGCCCCGCGTTCTCCCCGGACGGCAACTATCTTGCCTTCACCTCTTCCCGAGGCCAGGATGGAAAGAACCAGGTGTGGGTTCTCAGGACAAGCGGCGGCGAGGCAGAGCAGGTGACGAAGGCAAAGTCCGGCGTCAACGCATTTGCCTGGTCACCTGATTCCAAACTCATCGCTTATACTATGAATGACCCGGAGACCGAGCAGGAGGAGAAGGACAAGAAAGAAAAGCGGGATATGGTGGTCGAGGACACGAATCTCAAGTTATCTCACCTTCACACCATCGCCCTCGAGAAGAACGCAAAAGGGGAAAGAAATGTGAAACGACTGACGTCGGGGGAATTTCATGTCACGTCGTTTGACTGGTCTCCTGACGGAAAGACCATCGTGTTTGCTCACCAGGCTACTCCGCTCGTGGATGTCTGGCCGACAACCGATATCTCGACGGTTCCGGCTGACAGCGGGGCGGTGAGAGCTCTTGTTGCAAGGAAAGGATGGGATGCCAACCCGAAGTTTTCCCCGAACGGAGTGTGGATTGCATTCGCCTCCGACAACGGAGATACCAAGTGGGCACGGGCTTTCGATTTGTACGTCATATCCGCGGCTGGCGGTGAGCCGCGAAGACTCGCGGAGACGCCGGATCGAAGCTTTGGCATCATCGGGTGGAGAGCCGACAGCAAGGAGGTATATGTCAGCGAGGCGAATCGGACGTCGCTCCGGGTGTTTGCTGTGCCGGTTAGCGGTGCGAGCCCCCGCGTTGTTACTCCAGGAAGCGGCAATCATTCTGGTCTATCGTTCAGCAAGGACGGAAATGTGGTGGCATTCGTACATCAAACCCCGGAGAACGCTCCCGAAGTCTTCGTTTCTAGTACACAGAAGTTTCAGCCTAAGAGGCTCACCGATGTCAACGCAGACTTCCCAAAGCTCCCGATGGGGAAAACGATTGTCGTCACGTGGAAGGCAAAGGATGGCAGGGAGATTGAGGGACTTCTGACGTATCCCGTCAATTACGTGAAGGGGAAACGGTATCCCCTGATTGTGAACATCCACGGCGGTCCAGCCGGCGTTTTCACAGAAGGATACACCGCTTCAGGAAGCATCTACCCTCTGCAAGCGTTTGCACAGGAGGGGTACGCGATCCTGCGTCCGAATCCGAGGGGGAGCGGCGGATACGGAGCAGAATTTCGCCGTGCCAACATCAACGATTGGGGATTCGGGGATTTCGATGACGACATGGCGGGCGTCGACAAGACTATCGAGCTGGGTGTTGCGCATCCGGATAGCCTTGTCATCTGCGGATGGAGCTACGGCGGCTACATGACATCTTTTGCCGTCACTAAGACAATGCGGTTCAAGGCCGCAAGTGTAGGTGCTGGAGTCACGAATCTGGTAAGCTTCACAGGTACATCCGACATCCCGAGCTTCCTTCCTTCATACTTCGACGGGGAGTTCTGGGATAGAGTGGACACATACAAGAAGCACTCGGCGGTCTTCAACATCAAAGGTGTTACAACACCAACGCAAGTCATTCACGGTTTGAGCGACGTCCGCGTGCCTCCGTCTCAAGGGTACGAGTTCTACAATGCCCTGAAGCGACAAGGATGTCCCACAGAGATGATTGTCTATCCGCGGACTCCGCACGGACCGCGAGAGCCGAAGTTCATCCAGGACATCGGACAGCGGATGATAGATTGGTTCAACAAGCACCTGGGAAGACGTTGAGAACGCATGGATCTGCAGGAACTTCTCATAACGCCGACCGTTTCCATTCCAATGGGGGAGCTTGAGTTTCGAACGTCGCGCAGCGGCGGCCCCGGAGGGCAGAACGTCAACAAACTCGAAACCCGCGTCGAGTTGCGGTTTGATATTGCGCATTCGGCCAGCCTGACCGAAGATCAACGACAACTCCTCTCTTCTCGCCTCAAATCGAGAATCGATGCGGACGGCATCCTGCAAGTGGTTTCCCAGGAGTCTCGCAGCCAGTGGAAAAACAAGCAGGATGCCGTTAACAGATTCGTCCGGCTCCTCAAAGAAGCACTGAAGCCGCGCAAGGTCAGGCTGAAAACAAAACCGACACGGGAGTCACAAGAGAGGCGTTTGGAGGCAAAGAAACGCGTGAGCGAGAAGAAAAAGCTGAGAAGAAATCTCAACGAATGAATGGGTCCTGAGTGATCGATCATCCGACAGGGAAGTGGAAGGGCAATCCGTTCAGGCGAAGAAGATTCTGGTGGACCGAGCCGGGAGCAATTATTCTACTCGTCATGCTGCTTGCCGGTGGTGCCGCGATCGAGTATGAGGTCTACCACCTCGGGTACACACACGTACTCATTATCTTTGGCGCCTTCTGGGTGATCTTGATGGTGATTGCCATGACGTTCCTCAAGCGATCACAATATGAGGTGGGTGCCTTTATTGACCGATCGGTCGTGGCTCGTACAAAAAGGGAGCTCGATCAACACCGGCAGGAAACACTCGAAAAGTTTCAGGCCGCGGAAATGGAGATTCTGAGCCGGGGAGAGACTACGGCGGTGCTCGATGCGTGGCGGGCTCAACCTGCGTATCGAGAGCGTCACCGGTATTTCTCAATGATTGAGCTCTCCGCAATAGATCCAGGAAGCAAGGAGCTGCATTTGCGCATCCAGGTTGGAGAAGTCGCCGTCGAAGCAACTGATCCTGCACGTCTGGAATCGAGCCTGCTGGCGGAGGTCCTCCGGTTTCTCAAAATAATCTCCAGCGATCCTTACCTTGCAAATGTGAGCCGTTTCTTTGACGCTCTCATCTTCGAGTTGTATACCATTTGTCCTGATGAGCTGAACCGCGAGATACCGTATTCGTTCTTCAGCCTCGAGATGCCGAGGTCGAATCTCGTCAAGGTTGCCTCGAGCGGGAGGATCACGTTGGACCAACTACGAAAAATGTGCGACGTCCGGTTCGATTCCGGACGACCGATCAAGCCGCATCGCGGCCTTGAAGCTCACGGACCAAGAGGTGCCAAATGACGGACTCACACCCCCAGGAAATTGGACAGCACTACATTATGTATTGCCGCCGGCGATTGCTGAAAGAGTACTTGCCGCGGATTCAACGCTGCCTCAACGAGCTATCGGAGGAAGATGTCTGGTGGCGCGCACACGAGACGAACAACAGCGTTGGCAATCTTCTTCTCCACCTGTCGGGGAACGTGCGGCAGTGGATTGTCTCAGGTGCCGGAGGTGCGGCGGACACACGAAACCGGACGCTTGAATTTGCAGAACGGAGACAGATCCCGAAGTCCGAACTCCTCGAGATGTTGGAGTCCGCACTGCAAGAAGCCGACAGGCTCCTCGGCGAGTTCGACCACGCAAAACTGTTGGAGGTTCGCCATATCCAGAAGTACGATGTCACCTGCCTGGATGCGATATCACACGTCGTCGAGCACTTCGCGCAGCACCTTGGACAGATCATTTACATCACGAAGCTCCGCACGGGGAAAGACCTGAAGTTTTTTGATCTCTGAGAGTTGAGCTCACCGAAATCGCAGTCGTTGTTGCTGCCCTTCCCTGACGATCTCTGCAACTTCCAGAACGACTTCCTCGTAAGGATAATTGTGACGACTGCTTATTTAAGGAGGTTTCTGCCATGTCAGGAAGAGAAAAAGCTTTCGCCGTCATGTTGGTGGCTGCGTTCTGTGTTCTTTCAGCTAAGGCGCAGGAGATCAAGGAGGTTCGGAAATCAGGGAGCCTGAACGCAGACGGACGGGTTCACATTGATACGTACAAAGGAAGTATCACGATCACGACGTGGGACAAGGCCGAGATCGACATCTACGCAAAGGTCGAGCCTGACGGATACGATCGCTACTCGGAAGAAAAGGTGCAGGACACAGAGTTACGAATTGATCTGAGGTCAAGCGAGGCGCGGATCAAGACTGACTACGACCGGGCAAAGCGACACGATCGCGGATTCTGGGGGCTGTTCGGCGGGAATTCCGGCAGTCTTCCCTTTGTGCACTACACCATCAAGATGCCTCGCACGGCGCGCTTGGTCATCAAGGACTACAAATCAAACACGTCGGTGTCGGATCTCCGATCTGATGCGGAAGTCGAGACCTACAAGGGGCGTGTTGAGATCCGCAACCTCGATGGATCGCTGGTTCTCGAGACATACAAAGGAGAGGTGTGGGTCGATTTTACGAATCTTGCTCGCCGCAGCAGGTTCGATACGTACAAAGGCGAAATCGATATCACGCTCCCAAAGGGAAAAGGATTTGACGTTGACGCCGATATTGGCCGGCGCGCTGATTTTGATTCTGACTTCAATCTCAAAGAGCGATACCGGAGCAGCAGGCGTCGCGACTACGACATTCGCGCGTCGATAAACGGCGGGGGACCTGTTCTGCGACTCACGACGGACAAAGGTCGTATCCGCCTGCGGGAGGAGTAGTGGATTGTTACGCTGATTCCTTTACTTCAAAGCACACACCCCTTAATCCCCTCTCTCCGACACACTTCCCAACGCTGCAGAGGGGACTATGGTGCGGCAAACATGGCAGCATTGATAGGGAGAGACCTTCTATCATAAGCTTTATCCGGTCCCCTCTCGTGCGAAAGCAAGCGCGTGGAGAGAGGGGTGTAGGGGTGTGTTGTTATGCTTCAGCCTCGTCGTTGTGCGGTACCAATGTCGGAAAAATTAAGTGAGAGTCCGCTCGGCCGTCTGCAACGAAATGATCGAACGGTGACCGAGCCTCTCAATGTGGCAGCAGCCGGCACTGTGCCCCTTTGTTTGATGATCTGGTCTGAGGGGCCCCTGCAGAAGAATTACAGGATAAGGAATGAATATGAAACGTCTCTATCGATCTCTGACCGACCGAAAACTCGGGGGTGTCTGTGCTGGCGTCGGAGAATACCTGGACGTTGATCCGACGGTAGTGCGGCTCCTCGTCGTCATCGTCGCGATAGCCACGGCACTCGTTCCAGTGTTTCTGGGCTATGTCATCGCATGGATCATCATTCCGGAAGCTCCTCGAGTCTCTTCCACGTAGGTTAGCCCGGCGTCGGGCCGAGCCATGGGAAACTTCTTGGGGGTCATGTGATGTTGTACGTGGTGATGCATTCACCACCGTTTCACAAACACCTGAGGAGTATCTATGATTCGGCTTGTCGCTTTGTTTTCGGTCGCTGCTTTCTTTGCGGTCACCCCTCACCTCGTCCCCCAACAAAAAGAAGAATCCACGATGCCGCCAGGGAACATTTACGGCTTCACAATGAAGACCATCGATGGCAAAGAGAAGCCATTGTCGGATTATCAAGGCCAGGTTCTGCTTATCGTAAACGTCGCCTCCCGCTGCGGGTACACGCCGCAGTACAAAGATCTGCAACAAGTCTATCGGAAGTACAGCAGTCAAGGGTTTCAGATACTCGCTTTTCCGGCCAACAACTTCGGTGGGCAGGAACCCGGCTCTGACGAAGAGATTAAGGAGTTCTGCAGCACGAACTACGATGTCACGTTCG
>Ga0194111_10002551_pt1 | contig 22070 bp, 13 predicted proteins | sample TA2KigC300mmetaG_FD_146194 | JGI IMG/M metagenome (GOLD analysis project Ga0194111, IMG submission 146194) | Freshwater microbial communities from Lake Tanganyika, Tanzania - TA2015033 Kigoma Deep Cast 300m | ecosystem: Environmental > Aquatic > Freshwater > Lake | place: Tanzania: Lake... | reverse complement strand
GCTTGGACCATTGAGGATTGGAGTTTGGGGCTTGTTTGGCGCTTGGTGCTTGTGGTTTGGTGGTTCCCGCATTTCTCACCAGCCGCTGGTGAGAAATGCGGGCTAGTTCCCCTTGCAGGAAGTCGTAGGGACACGCGGCTCGCGTGTCCACCCCCCACCAAAGACGCCAGGCGAGCCGCCCGTCGCTACGCCGCCTACCCGTCGCCTCAGAGCAGCCCCATCTCCCGCGCCATTGACTTCGGGATCACCAGCCCGTTGGGCAGACGCAGCAAGGTGAGGGAATCCGAGATCTCCGGGTCGCATAGCCCCTCGTGCCCCATCCGAATCTTGCACTTCCGCTCGATCTCCGCCGCCTTGTTCGCCGTCGTTGACTTCCTCGTCCCGAAGAACGCGCAAATGTCGTCCGGCGGCAGATAGGCCGGGCTCTTCGGGTCGAAGAGGAAATTGAGCCTCGCGATCGCGTAGACCACCGCTGCTGCCCACACCTCCTTGCCTCCCCCCGTGATCACATAGGTCCGCGTGCGGCCCACCTTCTCCCACAGGCTCCGCACGTAGCCGCCGAGCTCCGGCGAAAGCTTGGCCTGGCAGAAGGCATCCAGAAGGGCCTGCACCTCCTCAATCCGCTCCTGCCTTCGAGCATCCATCGTCGCTCCTTTGCGGCTCTCCCGAGGGTGCGCCGATCATATGTCGCCGAGCCAGCGTGTCAAGAGCGTTCGCAGCCGCGCAGGTGACCATTTGACAGGAGGCCCTGCCGGGGGTAAGATGAAACTGAAAGCAGTCGGCTGAAAGGCGTTACGGGCCGAAAGGGGCTTGAGATGTCGCCGCGAGCGGAGGAAGTCCTGACCGAGGCATTGGCTCTGTCGCCCTCGGAGCGTGCCGAGCTGATGGAGCGGCTCCTGGGCAGCTTTGAGGCATCGGAGCGCGAGCGGGTTGACGCACTGTGGGCACAGGAGGCCGAGGATCGCATTGATGCCTACGAACGCGGGGAACTCCGCGCGAGGCCGGCCAGCGAGGTCTTCCGCCGAATCGAGCGGAGCCGAACCAGGTGAATGTTGACTTCCTCGACGAGGCGGAAGAGGAGTTCCTGGCCGCGATAGGCCGGTACAATGGCGAGCGTGAGGGCCTGGGCGACGAGTTCGCCGGTGAAGTGCGGCGAGCGATTGAGCGGATCATCGAATACCCCCAGGCATGGGTCGCCCTGTCGCGTCGCACTCGTCGCTGCCTGATGAACCGGTTCCCCTACGGGGTTCTCTACCAGTTGCGCGGCGACACCCTCCTGATCGTGGCCGTGATGCACCTCAGCCGCGCCCCACAGTCCTGGCGGAAGCGACTGCCACCCGGGGAGCGCTGACGCCGGCCTCACGTGCAGAAAATACGCTCGATCTGCCATTGACAGCCGGCGAATCCCGCGATATAATTGATTTAGAGCAGAAAACGTGCTCCGAAGGTCGCGCTCCCAAACCTGAGGTTTCACCATGTTGATCGAGTTCCGCGTGAGCAACTTTCGTTCGTTCCGCGAGGAGCAGGTGCTGAGCCTCGTCGCCAGCCGGGACAAGGCGCACCCCGAGAACCTCATCCCCGCCGGCAAGTTCTCCCTCCTCAAGTCCGCCGCCATCTTCGGCCTCAACGCCTCGGGCAAGAGCAATCTCATCCAGGCCATGGCAGTGATGGAGGCGTTTGTCCTCGGGTCCGCGACAAAGATGAACCAGGGGGACAAGATTCCGGGGATCGTCCCTTTCCGTCTCACCCCCGAGACACGCGACAAACCGTCTACGCTCGAGGTGACCGCGATTGTTGAGGGAGCACGCTTCAACTACGGCTTCTCAGCCACCCGAGAGCGGGTCCACGATGAGTGGCTAACCGTGTGGCCAGACGAGGGGAGGCCGAGGAACTGGTTCGACCGGCGATTCGACCCAGCGACCCGGGAAACCAATTGGGTGTTCGGAGGCCCTCTGAAGGGTGAGGAACGAGTACTGAGGGAGAGGACTCGGGATAACGGTCTTGTCCTTTCTCGGGGTGCAGAAATGAACATAGGCGCGGTCGCCAGGTTCTTCACTTGGTTCCGTGAGGGAATCTTCTCCGTTGACCTCTCGGACCGCCCTGACTGGCTTATGTCGCTGACCGCCGAATGGGTGAAGGACTACGCCAGTTACAGGAAGTTCGTCACCCAGCTTCTCCGGCACGCCGATCTCGGAATTGACGGGGTCAGCCTGCTGCAAGATGACCCCCGGAATGCGACCCCCCCAGTGACAGGGAGGGCCGCTCCACCAAGAAGGATCGCGATCCGTTCGCTGCACCGCATCGCTGGCACGGACCAGGTTGAGGAATTCGGCTTTGAAGAAGCTGAGTCCAATGGGACCAAGCGCCTTTTTGCTCTCGCAGGCATGCTGCTCCTCGCCCTCCAGTCCGGGCAGGCCCTCGTCGTGGACGAACTGGACTGTAGCATGCACCCCTTGCTCACACGGAAGGTCATCGAGTTGTTCCAGAGCCCGACGCGCAATGCAAAGGGGGCGCAGCTCATCTTCGCGACGCATGACAGCACGTTGATGGACCCTGAGCTGTTCAGGCGAGACCAGATCTGGCTGACGGAGAAGAACGAGGCCGGGGCCACGCAGTTGTTCTCTCTGCACGACATTGAGGAAGAGAAGCGGCCCCGGAACACGGAGGCCTTCCAGCGCAACTACCTCGCAGGACGCTACGGCGGCGTGCCGAAGTTCGGGCCATTCCTCGAGGACATCAAGGCCAAGTGAGAACCCATGGGCGGCCCAGCGTCAATCCGCCACAAGCTGTCCCGGGGCGTTCCGCGCAGGGCAAGAAGTCCCCGCCCGATCAAGCGAACCATCCTCATCGTCGGCGAGGGGCGTGAGACTGAACCAAACTACTTCGATGGCCTGAAACGCGAAGATGCGGTCTCGGCCAGGTTCGCTGTCACCGTGATCAAAGGTCCCGGGTTTTCCCCAGAACAGGTCCTCGACGTGGCACTCAACCGCATGAACGTGGCGAGGCGGCGGGGCGAGGACTTCGACGAAGTCTGGTGCGTCGTGGACGTAGAAGGCCTCGGGCGACATGACAGCCTGAGGAAGATGCGGCAATCAGCGAGGAACGCGGACATTCAGCTCTGCCTCTCGAACCCCTCGTTTGAGGTCTGGCTGCTCTCCCACTTCGTCAGGATCGCCAAGTCGTATAACGGGTCCGATGCAGTTGCCGCGGACCTGACCAAGCATTGGCAGGCGTGCTTTGGGCAGGAGTACCAGAAGAACGACGAGCGGGTGTACGAACGCCTGGCCGCGCGAACGCCGACCGCGATCCAGAACGCCCGGTGGGTCCGCGAGAAGCACCATAGAGGCAAGCCTGACATGCTGGACTGCAATTCCTCGACGGAGGTCTACCTACTGGTGGGGCACCTGACCGGCCTGTGGTAGCATTCCGCGTGCAAGTGTGCATGCCCTACCGTTGGTCTTCTTCACGCGGGACGCGGCACGCGGGACGGGACCAATGGGACGTGTGGGACTCGTGGGACCGGTGGGTCTGGAATCACGCGTCACGCGTCACGCGTCACGCATCACGTATCACGCATCAGGCAAGTGCCACGGCGCGCGCATCGGAATATCCACCAGCCGATTCGCCTCCTCGTCGCCGATGCACTGCTGCTTGACGGGGTCCCAACGGATTTTGCGGCCAAGGCGAATGGCGATGTTGCCGAGGAGGAAGAGGGTGTTGGCACGGTGGGAGCTGTCGGCACTCCCGCCCGAGGGCTTGCGGGTCTTCTCGGCCTCCTCGAAGCTGATCAGCGGCTTGGTGTCGGGAAGGGCGTCAATGCCGTCGAGGAGGCCGTGCGGCTCGGTGCGGCCGCCGGGCCAGACCTTGCCGTTGGGGCCTTCGAGGAACGGGGCGGGCTGGGGCGGAACCCCCCACTCGCCGCTCTCGATGAGAATGGCCACGTCGTCGGCGTAGCGGATGGTCACGCTCTGCCAGGGGCCGCAGGCGTCGTAGTGGGCGGGCCAGGGGGCGACGGCCTCGACCTCGGCCGGCCCCGTGTCGTCCTTGTCGAGCATATACTGGATGGGGTCGAGGTGGTGCTGGCCCTGGTCGGCGAGGCCGCCGCCGTCGTAGTCCCAGTAGCAGCGGAACATGAAGTGGACGCGGTGCGGATGATAGGGCTTGAAGGGGGCGGGGCCGAGCCACAGGTTGTAGTCGAGGTTCGGCGGCACGGGCTGGGGCGGCAGGTGGTGGAGCCCCGTGAACCACTTGACGTTCCAGCCGTAGCCCTGGGCGCGGCCGGCGCGGACGAGGAGCGGCTTGCCCAGGCGGCCGCTCTGGACCAGCTTGCGGAGGCGGCCCATGCTATAGCGGCCGTAGGTGCCGATCTGGAAGACGCGCCCGTAGCGGCGGATGGCGTCGGCGATGGCCTGCCCCTCGCGGATGAACTTCGTCATCGGCTTCTCGCAAAGCACGTCCTTGCCCGCCTGGGCGGCCTGGATGCTGATGAGGGCGTGCCAGTGGGGCGGGGTGGCGATGCAGACCTCGTCGATCTCGCGGACCTCGAGGAGCTGGCGGAAGTCGGCGTAGGGGGTGCAGCCCGTGCCGACCCGTTTGGCCGCGGCCTCGACATGGCCCTTGTCCACGTCGCACACGGCCACCACGCGGCGGTCGCGCGGCCCGAGGAAGGCCTGCCCGCGTCCCCCCGTGCCGACGACGCCGCGGGCCATCAGGTCGCTGGGCGGCTTCTGGCCCGGGCCGCCGAGGGCCATTCGGGGAACCACGCTGAACATGGCCAGCGCGCTCCCCTGAAGCAGTTGCCTACGAGAAACGGCCGTTGCCGACATGATGGCCTCCTTTGAGCGATTGGGGTTGCGTGCCCCGTCCCGCGTCCCGCGTGCCAAGAGTCCTGGGCACGCGGGACGCGGCACGCGGCACGAAAGACAAGGGACCTCAGGGACCACAGGGACCTAAGGGACCGGCCCATCGCTTGACGGGTCACGGGTCACGCGTCACGGGTCACGCATCAGAGCGTCTTCTTCTCCGGCAGCTCCTTGATCTTGACGTTCCGATACCATACGGGGTTGCCGTGGTCCTGGAAGCCGATGAAGCCCTTGCGCGGCATGTCCTTGTAGGCCGTCTTGAACTTGTTCTTCGAGCCGTCGGGGTTCTTGCCGGGCTCGGTCCACTGGTCGAGGTCCATGTCGATCACCTTCTCGCCGTTCAGGACGATCTCGATCTTGTTGTCGTTGCAGGCGAGGGTGACGTGGTTCCACTCGCCGACGGGCTTCTCGGCGTTCTTCGAGGGGGCGAGGACGTCGTAGATCGAGCAGCAGTCGTTCTTGCCCGGCTTCGCGCGGCCGGTGGAGTCGAGCACCTGGACCTCGATGCCTGTCTGGACGGGGTCGCCTGTCTTTGCGGTGCGGATGAAGATGCCGGAGTTTGCGCCCTTGGAGACCTTGAAGTCGAGTTCGAGGACGAAGTTGCCGAACTGCTCCTTGGTCCAGATGTAACCGCAGCCCTTCTGCCAGGCGAGGGTGCCGTCGGCGTCAATCGTCCAGCCGCCCGTGGCCTTCTGGGTCCAGGCCTCGAGGCCCTTGCCGTCGAAGAGCACCTTCACGCCCTCCTCGCCCGCGGGGGCGAGCGACGCGGCGAGCCACAGCCCACACACCACGGCGACCATCATCCAACCGCGCATGACTTCTCCTTTCTCAGCTACGGGGTCGGGGCCGTCCCGCATAGGATAGCGCGCCGCCGCGCGCAAAGCAAGATTTCCCGGTGAACTTCCCCGCCCATTCCAGCATCTATATGTGTAGCCCCTCGTCGCGGGACGCTGTAGCGACAAGCGCCCCGCTTGTCGAGGGCGGGAGTTACAGAGGCGTTACACACCGCGCCGCCCCGAGCGGATATGATGTTCAGGGGGTGGACGCCGGCGTGATGGAGAATAATCTGGCAGACCGCTTGACAAGCCAGACAGTGTGTGATAGCATATGATAGCCAGAGGGGATGAGCGCGGCTCCGCGATAGCCACACAGGCTCCCGCAGGTGCCCGACGCCTGCAACACGAATGGAGGGCGACGCGATGGGCGGATTCAGGGTCGGTCTGGCGTTGGCTGTTGCTCTGGCCATTGGCTCGGTGGTGTCTGGCGGCGAGACGCCGCTGGAGCGGGCCACGTATCACGCGGCGGTCCGCGACTCCGCGTTGGTTGTGGATGTAGTCTTGGAGTTCACTCGCCCAGTCCGCGGTGAAACCGCGCTCCGCCTCATGCCCGCCTGCTTCCCACTCGTCGGCCAACTGCCCCCCGCGACGGACGCCCGGCTGGTCGTCCGCGACGACGCCTACTGGCTCCACATTCTCCCAGTGGGCGGGTGGCTCTTCCCGAAGCCGAAGGCCGCCGAGCTACGCTTCGCGTTCCGCGTGCCGGTGGCGAAGGACGCCGAGACTGCGAAGCCGCTCGCGGCCATGCTGCGGAAGCTCGACCGCGCGGGCGCGCTCCCGCGAGACTGGGCGCCGGCAGGGGCGCCGGAGGATGGGCCACGGCTCTCCGCCATCCCCATCCTCCCCGCAACCCAACTGGTGATGGACCTTCCAGGCGACCTGCGTGAGCTGGCGGCCACGCCCGCGGCGCCGGTGGAAGCGGCGGCCGGCAGGCTGCGGCTCCACCCGCCCGCCTGCGAACTGCTCGTGCTCCAGTGGCGTGCGGCGCCCCCCGCCAAGGAGGTGCCGCCCGTGTTCCGCGTGGAGGCCGACACGAGCGTGAGCGTGGCCGCCGCGAGCCTTCGGTCCGAGGCCGTGCTCGCCATCGAGGTCCTCCAGGGCGAGGTCCGCAGCCTCAGCTTGCTCCTGCCCGAGGGGGGCCAGCTCCGCTCGCTGGCCGGCCCCGGTGGCACAGGCGTCTCGCCTGTGGCCCGCTGGGAGCAGGCGGGCGGCAAGGTGAGCGTCGAGCTTCGCGGGCCGGTGCGGACGAAGGCCGAACTGACGGTCGTCTGCGAGCAACTTGCGGGGAAGGCTGGCCTCGTCTGGCAGCCGGTTGTGGTGGAGGGCGCGCAGCACCAGGGAGGCCGGGTCTACTTCCGCGCCGAGCCGGGCCTGCTTCTGAAGGCGGCCGACCGCAGCGGGGTGGAGCGGGTGAGCGACGGCTACGCGCCCGACGAGGCGGCGGGACGCCAGACCCTCGTCCTCGTCTACCCTCGCCTCCCCGCCTCCGTGCGGCTGGCGACCGAGCCGCTGCCCGCGCGCCTGACCGCCGCCGTGGCCGCCGTCGCACAGCTCGAACGCGGCGTAATCACCCAGCGGGCCGTCATTGATTTCACAATCCTCGACGTTGGCGTCCGCCAACTCCAGATTCAGGTCGGCCAGGGGGCCGACGTGCTTGAGGCATCCTGCCCCGGGCTCCTCGGCTACGATGTTGAGGGCGGGGTGCTGACGATACGGCTCCGCGAGCTTGTGAAGGACAAGGTGCAGGTCAGCCTCGTCGTCCAGCGCGCCATCGAGCGTGCGGACGGCGTGGTGATCCCGCGGCTGCTGGCCGTGGGGGTCGAGCGGCAGAGCGGCCTGGTGGGCGTGGCGGCGAGCGCCGACGTCGAGCTCCGCCACGCCCGCGCGGCCGAGGCCGAGCAGGTGGACGTCCGCCTCCTGCCCGACTGGGCCCAGAAGCTCGCCCCGCGCCTCGCCTATCGCTGCTTCGATAGGCCGAACAGCCTCGTGGCCGTGGAGACCGCCCCCCTTCAGCCGGAGTTCGACGCCGAGGCGAAAGAGACCGCCACGCTCAGCGACGACGGCTGGACCCGCGAGGTTGCATGGCACTGCGAAGTGCACCGCGGCGAGGTCTTCGCCTGGCGCGTCCGCGTCCCCGATGGCGTCGTGCCCCTCGAGGTGGCGGCGACGGCGGCGGAGCCAGTGCCCGACAAGCCGCCGGTCGAGAAATCTGTGCTGCGGGACTGGGAGTTCGACGCGAAGTCCCGCGAGCTGCGGGTCGCGCTGGCGAGGGGTGTGAAGGGCGCGGCCAAGCTGTCAGCGCGCTTCAGCCAACGCGTGGCCGCGCCTATTGCGGAGTTCATGAACTCCGCAATAGCGCTCCGCGGGCCGGCGCTGGAAGGGGCGCGGCGCTGGCAGGGTGAGCTGCTCGTCCGGGCCGGGGTGCCCGTCGCCCTCCGGGCGGCGGGCACCAAGGGCCTGGAGGCCCGCCGCGGAGCCGAGCGCCAACTGGCCTTCGCCCAGGAGGCCCCCGACTGGGAGCTCACCCTCGCGGCGACCGCCATCGAGCCGGCCATCGAGGTCAGGAGCGCCACGGTGCTGGCCGCCAGGCCGGGCCAGGTCGCGGCCGAGGCGGAGCTCCTCTTCTCGATCCAGAAGGCGCCCGTGAACTCCCTCGCCCTCCGCCTGCCGGAGGGTGCCGCCAACTCCTCGGTGCAGGGCGCCGACATCAGGAGCAGCAGGCTCTCAGGGCGCGACTGGGAGGTCCGCCTCGCACGAAAGGTCCAGGGCGACTACCCCCTGCGGGTGACTTGGGACCACCTGATCCCCGCCGAGGGCGGCGCCTGTACCATAGGCGCCATCGAGGCCCCAGGCGCCGCGCGACACGAGGGCGCCATCCTCGTGGCCAGAGAGAGCGACCGCGTTGAGGTGGCGGTAGAACAGCGAGACGGGCTGGCCGAGGTGGATGCCGCGGATGCTGCGCCGAGCGACCTTCTGGCCTCGGTTCGCGGCCGGCCGGTCCTCGCGGCCTATCGCTACACGAACCGCTGCGGGCTGCGGCTGCGGGTGGACGTGCTCGGGCAGGCGGAGGTGCTCCAGGCCAAAGCCCTGGGCGCCGTGGTGGAGACGATGTTGCGGCCCGACGGGCAGACCGTGACCCAGCTCACCTACGACATACGGAACGCGAACCGCCAGTTCCTCCGCATCGGCCTGCCGCAGGAGGCCGTGCTCCTGGGCGCCTACGTGGACGGCGAGCCGGTGAGCGCTGCGGCTGCGCCCGATGGCGCGCGCCTCGTGCCGCTCCTGGGCAAGCGGGGCGCTGACCGCGCCGTCGAGGTCTCGGTCGTCTACACCGAGCAGCGCGAGCCGCTCGCGGGCGGTCGCACGGTCAAGCTCGCCTCGCCGCCCGTGGACGTTCGCACCGAGGCCCTGAGCTGGGCCGTCTACCTCCCTCGCGGCTTCCGCGCCCAGAGCGCCGACGGCAACATGAGCCTCCTCTTCCGTCCGCCGGGCGACCGCGAGATGACGCTCGTCGGCTCGATGTTCGACGACGAGTCGCGCGCCCTCTCGCAGCTCTGGCGCTGGGTCGAGCCGTGGGCCGGCGTGTTCCTGGGGCTGCTCGGCGCGGCTGCTGTGGCCGTGGCCGTCGGCTTCGGCATCGTGCGAGCCATGAAGCGGGCTAGGCGCCGCAGCACGGAGGCGCGCAAAAGGTCATTCCTGCGCCGGCCCATCTCGTTCGCCAGGGCCGCAGCCGTGCTCCTCGTCTGCCTGGCAATCGGCCTCGTCCTTGCCGGGATGTTCCTGCCTGTGATGAGCGCCGCGCGCTCCGAGGCCCGCCGCACCCGCGCCCGCAACAACCTCAACCAGATCGCCAAGGCGATGGCCACCTACCTGAACGAGGCCGGCGACAACCGCTTCTATCCGAACACACTGCGCGCACTGCGGAAAAGCAACATCATCCCCGACGATAGCGTCTGGTTCGACCCCACGACCAACCGGCCATTCGTCTACCTCTACGACGGGATGGCCATGAGGGATGACTTCCCGCCCAATGAGCCAATGGGCTACATGGAGGGCGCCGGCGGCGTCAATGTCCTCTTCTTCGACAGCCACGTGGAGTTCCACGCCTATGACTCCCCGAGGCTGAAGGAGTTGCTCCCCGGCCGCCGCTTCTCGCCACCCACAGATGGGAGAGAGATGCGGGGACCCGCAACGTCCCCCACCCTGGACGAGGCGATCACCGCGCGCGAGCTTGTGGACCGCTACGAGACGGAGTACAAGGCCGAGGAGGAGCAGTCCGAGAAGGGCGCCGCCAGCTACGCCGACATGGGCGCCTGGGGGGCGCTCAAGTACTTCGAGCAGAGGGTCCAGCGCGACCCCAACGACAAGGAGGCCCTCGAGGGGCTGAAGAAGGTCGGCGGCAAGCTCGGCCTGAAGATTGACGAGCAGCGCTTCGGCGACCTGACGGCCAAGTACACCTTGCAGCGCTCCGTCGCCCTCGAGGCGCAGAGCAGGGAGCTCAAGAGCCAGTTCGACGAGGCGAAGCGGCTCCACAAGGAGGGCCGCTACAACGAGGCGGCCGAGCAGTTCGCGCGCGCGGGCGCGAGGGCCAGGTTCCTCGCTCCGAAGGTTGACCTCGGCCGGCTGGGAGAGGACGCCGAGATTCTGCTCCAGGACAGTCTGGCCCGCCTCCGGGCCGAAGCGCCGGGTGAGGACATTGACGATGCTGCCAAGGTGATCGAGCGCGATGGCCGCGGCAAGCCGCTCGACCACGGCCAGAAGATGCTCATGGACCGGCTGGGCCAGCGGAGTCGCATCAGGGCCGTGCCTCGGCCGGCCCCGCGCGCGAGGCCAGGCGCGCCTGAGCCGAAGGAGCTCGTGGCGATGGAGACGCCGACCAGGCCGAAGCCTTCCACCGCGGTCAAGCCCTCCACTGGGGTGCGGCCCGACGCTGAACCAGGACCGGAATACAAACCCGAGCCCGGGCCAGGCGAGAAGCCCCCGGCAAGGCCTGGGGCGCGGCGGGTGGCGAAGGTGGCGATGGGCCAGCCGCAGGCCTCGCAGTACCGCTATGCGCCGGTGCGCGGCGGACGGCAGAAGGGGGCGCTGCCGATCGCGTTCGAGCTTCCGAGCGAGAACACGCTCCCCTACGTCTTCCACCGCCCGGTGACGGGTGAGGCGCAGGGGGAGATCGAGCTGGATTGCCGGCCGACGGCGTCGCACCGTCCCGCGAAGGGGGTGCTGGCGCTGGGGGTGGCCGGCCTGGCGGCGCTCGTGGCCCTCGGCGCCGCGAAGAAGGTGAGAAGGAAGAAGAAGAGTCTCACCACAGAGGGCACTGAGAGCACTGAGAAAGACACTGAGAAGGAACCGAAGAGGGAATTGGACCGCCCGGAAGAATGAAGGCGGGCAGTTCGTAGTGCGGCCTTCAGGCCGTGGGAGGAGACGGGCTGGAGCCCGCACTACGAACCCGTTGACCCTTCCGAACCCTTCTGGAATAGGGGGACCCGCGATGAGACGAAGAGAGCTGTTCTGGGTCGTGGGGCTGGTGGTCGCAATGTCGGTTGGCGTGGTGGCTGGTGAGAAGGCGGAGAAGCCTGAAGCGCCGGCAACCCCTGCGCCCGTGGCAGCGCCCGCGCCTGCACCGCCCACGCCGGCGCCGCCTGCGCCGGCACCGGTTCCGACGCCGGCGCCGCCAACCCCGCCGCCGCCTCCCCCGCCCCCGAAGATGGAGCTCGTGCTCAATGAGGCCACGACGACGGGGATGATTGGGGAGACGGTGGCGAAGCTGAAGCTGTCGCTCGCCTTCGAGTCGCTGAGCAGGAAGCCGCAGGAGCTCCTCGTGCTGCCCGCGGAGGTGTCGCTGACGAGCTTCAGCTTCACCGGGCGGCGGGCGAAGGAGGCGAAGCTCATCCGCGGCGCCGCAGGCTATCTCATCCGCACGGCCGAGGAGGGCCAATACAACGCCGAAATCCAGTTCGTCGCCCGCGTGCAGCAGAAGAAGGAGAAGGAGAAGATTTGCACGCTGACCGTGCCGCTCATCAGCGCGGCGAAGGCGACGACGGAGCTGACCCTGCCGGGCACGTCGCTCGAGCTCTCGCTCGCGCCCGACGTGAGCTACGAGACCAAGGCGTCGGGCACCGACACCGTGGTGACGGTCTACGGCGCGCCCAGCCCTGCGGTGACGCTGACCTGGAAGCCGAAGGTGGAGGCGAAGGTGGTGCCGCCCGTCCTCTTCGCCGACCAGAGCGCGCGGGTGACGGTCGGCCGCGGAGTTCTCCGCATTGACACGACGCTCGACTACACGATCCTCCAGGGGAAGGTGAAGGAGCTGACCGTGGCGCTGCCCGAGGGCGCCACGCTGCTGAGCGTGAAGGGCGAGACGCTGCGGAGCTGGGACGTGGCGCCCCAGGCCCCCCAGCGCCTCCTCAAGCTCCAACTCGTCGAGGAGGTCAGCGGCAGCTACCACCTCGAGCTCCAGCTCGAGCAGGCCATCGGTAAGGGGAAGCTCGGCGAGGCGGCGGCGTTCAGCGTGCCCGCCATCGCCGCCCAGGGGGTGGAGCGCGAGACGGGCGCCCTCGGCATCCTCGTCTGGAAGGGCCTCAAGGTCGAGCCGACGAAGGTCGAGGGGGTCACGCAGGTGGACGTGCGCGAGATGCCCGCGGCCTTCCAGACCCTCAAGGACCAGGTTCACCTGGGCTACCGCTACCTCCAGAGGCCGTTCAGCGTCGAGGCGAAAGTCAGCGAGGTCGAGGCGAAGGTCGCAGCCGAAGTCACCTCGGTCGTGCGCGTCAGCCCCGAGGCGCTCCGCTGCTCCTCGCAGATCGCCTACACGATCAAGGACGCCGGCATCTTCCGCCTCCGCATCCGCCTGGGCAAGGACGTGAAGCTGGTGGACCTCGAGGGGGAGAACATCAACACGTGGGAGCGTGACGCCGATGGCCTGACGGTGGACCTCCGGTCGAAGGCCGAGGGGCAATACTCGCTCACGCTTGAGACCGAGCAGCCGATCCCGGTGGGGCAGATGCAGGTGGAGGTCGCGCCGATTGAGCTCCTTGAGGTCGCGCGCGAGCGGGGCCACGTGGCCCTCGCCCCGACCAGCGGCATCAAGGTCGAGCCGAAGACCGCCGAGGGGATCATGCAGATTGACGTGGCGGACCTCCCGAAGTGCAAGGGGTCGGGCGCCGAGCTCGCCTTCCGCTACCTCAAGCACCCCTACAAGCTCGCCATCGCGCTCAGCAAGGTCGAGGCCGAGGTCGCCGCCACCATCCACGCCGCGATGGAGGTCAACGAGAAGCGTGTGGACGTGACGGTGAGCCTGGCCTACGACATCCGCAAGGCCGGCATCTTCCAGCTCCAGGTCGCGCTCCCCAAGGGCTTCAGGCTCCTCGGCTGCGACGGGCCGAACATAGACGACTGGAAGGTCCAGGCCGACACCCTCGGCGTGGCCCTCAAGCAGCGCACCCAGGGCAGCTACACGCTTCAGCTCACGGGCAAGATGGACGTCGAGAAGCTCGCGGAGGTTCCCATGCCCGTCTTCAAGGCGCTGGGCGCCGAGAAGGAGACCGGCTTCCTGGCGGTCCGCGGCGACGAGAGCCTGCGGATGAAGACGGGGAAGACCGAGGGCCTGGCGGAGATAGACGTGAAGGAGCTGCCCGCCGAGCTTCAGAAGGGCAAGGTGCTCCTCGCCTACAAGTACTTCGCCCAGCCCTGGAGCGGCCTCGTGGCCGCCGAGCCGATCGAGCCGCACGTCACCGCCGAGACCTTCACCTTCCTCTCACTCGGCGAGGCACTCCTTCAGGCATCCGTGACCATCCGCTACACGATCCTCTACGCGGGAGTCCAGACCTTCCGCATCCAACTGCCCGAGACGGCGACGAACGTGGACTTCAAGGGCGAGGACATCAAGCACCGCGAGGAGGACAAGGCCAACCACACCTGGACCATCTCGCTCCAGGCGAAGAAGAAGGACCGCTACGACCTGTTCCTGACCTACGAGCAGAAGGTGGGCGGGCAGGCGATTGACCTCAAGCACTCAGGCCACCAGGTGCTCGACGTGAAGCGCGAGACCGGCTACCTGGCGATGGCCGCGCGGAGCGACCTCGAGCTCGCCGCGGGCGACGCGATGGCCGGCCTGACCCCCATTGACCCGCAGGAGATACCCGGCGACTTCAAGCTCGGGATCACCACCCCATTGCTCCTGGCCTTCCGCTACCTCAAGCACCCCTACACCCTCCACGCCACCGCCGCGAAGCACGACCCCGCCGACCTCCTCGTGGCCGTCGTCGAGGCCTGCCTCCTCTCGACCACGCTGACCGAGGACGGGAACCAGATAACCGACCTGACGTGCCGGCTGCGGAACACGCGGGAGCAGAACTTCGCCGTCGAGCTCCCGAAGGGGGCCGACCTGTGGCACGCCTTCGTGGACGGCCGCCGCGCCATACCCGTCCGCTCCCAGGAGGGCGACACGGCGTGGACCAAGGTGCCCATCGCCGGGGTGGGCGACGGCGCCCGCTCGTTCGTCGTGCAACTGCGCTATGGCCTGAAGGCCGACCCGCTGAAGGCCCACGGCGTCCTGCGGATGGCCTACCCGAAGATGGCGATTCCCGCGATGCGGCTCGGCTGGCAGCTCTCGCTCCCCGAAGGCTACGGATTGGTCCGCCACGACGGCTCGCTGCGCCACGTGCCCCACCTCGACCCCGAGCTGGCCGGCCTCGCGCGGGCCATGGTGCCCACGGAGACCGCGGCACCCGTGTCGCTCGTGAAGCGGGCCGTTCCATCGCCGGACTACAACGAGCAGGTTCAGGACCAGCTCCAGCAGTTCGGCGGCTCAGGAGCCGGCGGGCGAGGACGAGGCCAGGTCTCCATCTACACCGGCGCCAAGCCAGAGACGGCCAACCTCTACCGCTTCCAGACCCTCCTGGCGATGAAGGAGCCGGGCGAGATACGCTCCGTCTACCTTCGCAGTTCGGTTGACTACGTGATTCAGGGCGGGCTTGCGGCGGGGGTGGCGGTCGTGGTGCTGGGCTTCTGGCGCCTGCTCCGGCGGGTGAGCCGCGCCTGGCGACTCGGCGTCCTCATCGCCATCGCCCTCATCATCCTGGGCGCCCGCACCCTCTACGAGGACGCCTATCGCGACCAGGTCAACGTCGTCCTCTGGTCGTTGTGCGTCGCCGCCGCCGTCGCGCTCATCTGTGACGCCGTTCACGCCATCCGCGTCCGCATCGGCAACCACGCCCCCCGTCCGGCCCCCGCGCCGGTCCCGGCTACCCCGGCCTGAGGCCCTTCGAGGCGCCGAGCAGTCCAAACGACTTCTCTACTCCACAAGTCCCTGGGCTCTCAGGAGCTCGAGGTGCTCGAGTGGCAGGAACTGGGTTCGGGTGGCCCCCTTGCGGATTCGGGCGAGGAGGGGCTCGGCCATGCGCTGGTCGGGGCGGAGGTGTCCCAGCCGGAAGCCAGCTACGAGCGTGGCTCGCTCGACGAGCCGCGATCGGCGATAGCTCACGCAGGTCCGTCGCGTAACGGCAGGGTGCTCGCCTGCCTCGATGAGGCAGGCGTCGTCCTTGTCCGGTCGCCATGTGGTCAGGCTGACGAGCAGGACTGGGTCGTGCGGGTGGGCGGCGGGGTCGGAGATGATGACCCAGAGGTGACTCTCGAAAGCGGGATCAGCGGACCGAAGAGTGTCCCCTGCCTCGAACACGGTCAGCTCTCCCCGAAGAGGCGGGCGAAGTGTTCGTCGGCCGCCGCCTCCGCGCGGATCTCGGGGATGTCTGCCCCACGACCGACCGCCTCCAGGATGTCCTCAAAGGGGATAGGCCGGGACGAATCGCCCGGGGCGTTCTTCCGCCATTCCGGGAGCTCGTGGGTCTTCTCGGCGACGGCCCATTCGTCGTCGTGCTCGAACCGCTCGGCGATCTCGTTGAGCTTCTCGATCTCGTAGCGGCTCAAGCTGCCGGTGCCCGGCTGATCGGCCAGGCGGACATAGTAGTCAACGTTCTCGAAGCACCGGCTCCATTCGGGCGCGCGGACGTGCTCGCCTTTGATCAGATCGTACGTCTCGCTGAGGATGGGGCCGTGTTTCATGGCCACGGCGTGGTCACCCGTGATGGGCGCCCCGGTCTCCTTCAGGCTCTCTCGGTCCGCCAGGTAGAGGAGCTTGAGGAGGCGGACACGTCCCATCATGTGCGGCGGGCGAGCGCGCAGCAGGACGCCCGTCGCCTCGATCGTCTTCCTGAAGTTGAACCTGAACATCTTCCTGGCCCTCCGTCGTGGCCGGGTGGCTTCTCCATACCGGCGGGTGAGGCCCGCGGGCTTGCCACTAGCAGTATATCACAACGGCCTGGGGTTTCAAGCGAACAGACCGCAGGACGATAGGCACTGCTCCTGGAGCCTTCCTCACTCGCCGGAGGTCTCGACCGGGCTGAAGTCCACGAGGGCGTTGTCAATGCAGTAGCCGGCGTGGGTGATGGCCTTCAGGGGCGCGGCGACCTGGGCCTCGAGGGTCTTGCCGAGCACGGTGAGCGTGACCTTTTGCGCCTCGAGGTCAACGGTCACGGCGAGGTCGAAGGTCTCGTCGCCCTTGAGGTCGAGCTTCTCGGTGGCGCCCTTGAAGCCCTTGAGCGGCCCCTGGATGATGTGGGCGCTCTTGGCGATGATGCGGACGCCGCACTTGATGAGCTTCGCGTCGTCCGCGCCGTCGCCGAAGGCGATGAAGCCGTTGCGTAGGTAGCCGCCATCAGCGTCGGGCACGGCCTTCAGCTTCGCCTTGAACGCGGCTTTCTTCTTCAGTGGGGTCTTGAGCTGCTTGAGGGCCAGGCCGGCAACGTCCTTCTCCTGCCCCTGGAGCCGGTAGCCGAGTGGGGATTCGAGGACTGCGCAGCCGGCCACGTGGTCGAAGTCCTTCTCCTTTCGGACCACCTTGTACTGCGGCTCGGCCGGCTCGGCGGCGGCGCTGATGAGGGGCTCGGCGTCGGCACGGGGCAGTGGCCCCTCGCCCTCCGCACTCAGGCAGAGCACCTTGCCGTCGAGCGTGGCCAGGAAGAGCCGTCCGCCCGCCGCGGCCATTCCATCGTGGACGGGCACGGAGTCGAGCTTGTAGCGAGCGAGGGGCTTGCCGTCGGCGGCGGAGACGGCCCAGAGGCGTCCGCCGAGCTTGCCCTCCAGCGCCGCGGCCTGCTGGGCGAGGGCGGCCTGGACGTCCTTCTCGTCGGGCAGGCGAATCGCCCGCCGCTCGTCAACAACGTCGGGCGGGCCGGCCACGAAGAGCGTCCTGTCCGCCAGCAGCATCGCCCTGGCCATCACGGAGGGCTGGTCGTGCGCCCACTTGGCGCTGGCCGTCGCGAGGTCAGCCTCGGGGAAGCGGGTCCGCGCCTTCCAGTCGGCCGCGCTCGCGTTCTTGCGCGGAGTCGAGTCGTCAATGCGTCGGACGGCGGCGTTGACGCGCTTTGTTGCCGCATCATCCGCGGCCTTGCTCGCGGCGAAGATGCGATACTCGAGCACGTCGGCGTTGCACAGATATTCGGGCTTGCGGCCGTAGCCGTAGACCGTTGCGTCGTCGAAGACGAGCAGGCGGCCGTAGGGGGCGTAGCGAGCGGCGCGGAACCAGCCGCCCCAACCGGATGTGAAGCTGCGGCCGTAGAGCCAGTAGCCGCGGTGGAACCAGGTGTCGTCGAGGAAGCCGATGCAGGAGAAGAGGTGCGCTCCCTCCCCCGTCTGGTCGGTGGCCGGACGCGGCGGGATCTCGAGCCGCTTGCCCTCCAGGTCGAAGCGCTGCGAGCGCATGTAGAGGTGCTTCCCGTCGCTCGAGAGCACGTCGGGCAGGGCCACGGGCATGTCGAGGCCCTTGACGTGTACCTGGAGGTTCCCGCCCGACTCGGGGTCGCGCTCATCGAGTGTGGCTTCGGAGAGCTTCTTGCCCGTGGCGGCGTCGAGGCGGATGAGGCGGAGGCCGCCATCGAGGAACATCGAGCGCCCCGCCACAAAGCTCACTACTGTGGGCGGCGTGTCCCCACGCCGCGGGTCGCGGGACGGGGACGTCCCGCCCACATTGTCGAGGACCAGCACGCTTCCGCTGACGGGCCAGGGGGATTCGAGCTGCTCGAAGGCCGCGATGCGGCGGTCGAGCGGGGCGGCGCGGAAGCGCCAGGCCAGCGCCCCGTCGCTCGCCCGCAGGCAGTAGACCCACCCGTCCGCACAGCCGAACAGCACGCGGCCCTGCCACACGGTCGGCGGCGAATCCACCCGCCCGCCCGCCGTGAAGCTCCAGAGCTTCTTGCCCGTCGCCGCGTCGAGGGCGTGGACCGTGTGGACATCAACTGACGCCACGAAGAGCTTCCCCTCCGCCACCACAACCGCCGAGAGCTTGCCACCAATCTCCGCCGCCCAGGCCTGCTTCAGTTCCGACGGCACCGCGGCCTTTGTGAAGCCGCTGCGCGCCGCGTCGTGTCTGTACGTCGGCCAGTCTCTTCCGCTGTCGTCTGTCCTCTGTCGTCTGTCGTCTCCTCCAAAGGCGGGGCCACGCTCAAGCCGCCCTTCCTCTCTGGCGCCGGGCTTGCCCCCCGGCGCGAGGGCGTTGAAGCCGTAGAGCTTGCTCTCGAGGTAGCAGCCGCACGACTGGGGCGTGACGTAGAGGAGCCCATTCGCCGGCATCGCCCCGTAGATGCAGCCGCTGCGGACCCAGTGGTTGATGTCCCAGCGCTTCGCGCGGAAGTCCACAAACTCGATGCCCGTCCGCGACGGGAGCAGGTAGTTGTCGGTGGCCTTGCTGCGGTAGCAGCGCTGGTGGAACCAGTAGGCCTTGACGTCGGGCGGGAACTCGCTCTTGACCTCGCCCGTGAGGAGGTCGCGGCCCGTGAAGATGCCGCTGTCGCCGCCGCCGGCGATCTGTCCCGCCCAGGCCAGCCCGCCGACGACCAACAGGTCCTCGGGCGAGGCGTGCCCGCTCGCCGGGTGCTTGGCGGTCCAGAGGGTCTTGCCGTCCTTCGCGGAGAGCCCGGCCATCGCGCGGTCGCCGCCCGAGAAGAGCACGACGTCGCGCGTGAGGACCAGCGTGGGGCCGAAGCTGACCGGCATGGGCTTGCGCCGCCCGACCGGGGCGGAGGCCCAGAGCTCGGCGCCCGTGGCGCGGTTGAGGGCGACGACCTTCTCGCCGTCGTGGTAGGCCACGCGCTCCTTGTCGGCGGCGAGCGTGAGGGGGGCGACGGGCGTGTCCTTCCTCCAGAGGAGCTTGCCGCTCTCGGCCTCGACCGCGACGATGCGGCGGGGCGCCTCATCCCACGCCCAGTCGCGGTTCGCGCGGCTAGTGTTGTCCCACACGTAGGTGGCCTTGGGGCGGAAGTCGCTCCAGCGCGACGGCTTGTCGCTCACGAGGAGGAAGAGCACGCCTTCGGAGGCGATGATCTCCTCGCAGTGCTTCGTGCCGTCGTAGTCGCGGACCGTTTCGCCCGTGGCGGCATCGAGGGCGGAGCAGGGGGCGTCGAGGCCCAGGGTGACGAACACGCGGTCGCCGACAGCGACGAGCCGCCTCGGTATCTGCCCCGGCCCGCTCTTGAGGGGCCACAGGTGGGTGTTCCAGGCCGCAATCGGCCGCCGCCAGAGCACCGTGCCGTTGAAGGCGTCGCGGGCCACGAGCTCCCACTTCGGCGCCAGGTGCACCGAGGCGGTCGGGCCGTGGTCCATGATGTATATCAGGCGGCCGTTGGCGGAGACCATGCAGCTCAGGCTGGCCATGTGGTCGTGGTGTCGCGCCCAGCGTGGGCTGCCCGCCCACTGGAGCCTGCGCGGCGGTCCCACCGCCGTGTCGTGCGACACTGCGTTCCCGCTCGCGTCGTACAGATAGTGGGTCCACTCGTCAACCTCTTTGGGCCGCGGCTTCACGGCCTTCGTCCACTTGTCGCCCTGCCGCAGAAGCGCGACGCCCTGGGGTGCCAGCACCCGCATGATCTCCTCACTCGCCCCTCGCCCCTCGTCCTCCGCCACTACGAGGTTCACCAGGTTGTCCGCGAAGGGCAGCTCCTTGCCATCCCAGCGGTCCGCCGTCACCGCGCCGTAAAGTCCGAGCGAGCGGATGTGCTCGCGGGCCTTCTCCACGCTCGCCGCGTCCGTGTCGAGCCCCTGGACGAGGCAGTTGTGGGCGGGGCGTCCCTGCCCCGCGAGAGCGGCGGTGAGCCTGCCGTCGCCGCAGCCGAGGTGCACCACGAGGCCGCCCCTGACCCCGCTGGCCTCCAGCGCCTGCCGGGCAATCGTCCTCTCATCGGCGTCTGCGGCGATCGCAGATGACCCGATCAGGATGACAGCCATCTGGCGGCAGAGTCCTGCGAACATGACTTGCTCCTACAAGCGCACCGTTGCAGCGCCGCGCCCCCCCGAACGTTCCAATACGTTCGGGAGGATGAACTGAGGCATTAGCGCTCGCGGCCTGCCCACCAGAATGCACGATCGCGGATGCAATGTCAACGCGGGAACGCGATATGGGTGCAATGGCGGACTCCCGCGTGGCGCCCCGCGCCGCAACCGTCGCCGTCCCGGTTGCGGGCGCTTGCCGCTACCCCGCCAATGTGGCGCAATGTGGCGCACCATTGCGCAACATGCGGCCACACCCCTCCCCCCCGGTGCCTCGCGCCCGCCTGCCGATTCCTTGTTCCTCGATTCCTACCCTCCACCCTATGGGGGGAACGACCCAGTTGTCGCTCTGACTCGGCAGCCCGGGAAGCCCCTGGCCGCTTCTAAGCGCTTGGACGGCAAGTGGTTATGGACAGAGAAGCCTTTTTCACAAATCGCTCTGTTGACGCTTTGTTGACGCTCTGGCCGGTCACGGCACTGATCCGGCCGCCTCGTAGCTCGGAGGTCTTGGAGTATGGCCCCCAGTTCTGGTAACGTTCTTCGGCTCCGAAGCTCCGAACGGAGCGTACCATAGCAGCCCAGGGCGAAGCCCTGGGAGAGGCGGTCGCCCGCATTCAGCCCTGTAGGGGCGTACTACCCCCAGGGAGGATGTGGCGCCCGGACCACATAGTACGCCCCTTCAGGGCTGAACTACCCATCGCTCCCTTCCCAGGGCTTCGCCCTGATCTTTGCCCACAGGTCGGGCTGCTGCGTGGGTCCGAGATAGGATTTCGAGAAAAAAAGTGAAAAAAGTAGCAAAAAACGCGCCATGGGGGCTTGGACCTTGGATTTTCTTATGGTATACAATGATGCGTGACGAAGAAAGGCAGACGCCGCAGGTCCAAGGAAAAGGAGGCCCGAGCTCTGCTGTGGGCCACGGCGGTGGTGGGGTCCGCGGAGCTTCCCGATGCGCGGCTGGGCCAGCGGGCCGTGGCGATTCTGGCTCAGAAGGCGGCACGGCCGGGCGACAGCATTGCGCAAGGGGCGCCGGACCCTGCGGCGGCGAAGGGTTACTACCGGTTCGTGGAGAACGAGAGCGTGAAGCCGGAGCCGCTGTGGAAGGCGGTGCACGAGCACACGGCGAAGGGGCTGGCGGAGACTCCGCGCGTCGTGTCGGTCCAGGACACGGTGTGCCTGATGTTCCCCGGGCTGAAGTGCACGAAGGGCCTGGGGACCGCCGACCAGCCGCGGGAGGAGGCGCTCTGGATGCACTCGGCCCTGGCGCTGCGGCCCGACGGCCACGTGCTGGGCCTCGTGCACAACCACGTGTGGGCCCGGCCTCTGGCCGAGTTCGGCAAGGGCCACCAGGCGAAGAAGCGTCCCTTCGAGGAGAAGGAGAGCTTCGAGCCTCGGCCGCCCAAGGGTGTCGAGGCGCTCGACTGGCTGCTCTTCACCACGCTGCCCATCGGCACGGCCGCGGACCGTGCCGAGGTCGTGCGGCTCTACAAGCTCCGCTGGCGCATCGAAGAGTTCCATCTGGCCCTCAAGAGTGGCTGCCGCATCGAGAAGACGCAGATGAAGACCGCGGAGCGGATCAAGATTCTCCTGCCCTTCTTCTGTGCGGTCGCGGCCCGGCTGGTCCAACTCACCTACTGGGCCCGCACGGAGCCGCACGCGGCCTGCACGGTCGCCCTCAGCGACCTGGAGTGGCGCGTGGCCTGGCAGTTCACGCACAAGCGGCGCGTGCCTGCGGGCACGCCCGTGCCGACCATCGCCGAAGCGGTCATGATGATCGGGCGGATGGGCGGGCACCTGGGCCGCAAGGGCGACGGGATGCCGGGCCTTCGCAGCCTCTGGAAGGGCTGGCGCGACCTCCAGCTCCTGGCCGACTACCACCGGACCTTCCGCTAGCCGTTCGGGCCGTGCCCCGCTCATCCGCCACCTCACAGACCTCTTCGGGCAGACGAACTGCCCCTTGCGCCCCGACACGGGCCGCACTCGCCACCGTGGCGTCCACTGGCAAGGCTACTCCTGTGCCTGCCTCTTCGTCTCGGGCTTTCCCACAACACCCTTTGCC
>Ga0194111_10002545_pt1 | contig 22107 bp, 23 predicted proteins | sample TA2KigC300mmetaG_FD_146194 | JGI IMG/M metagenome (GOLD analysis project Ga0194111, IMG submission 146194) | Freshwater microbial communities from Lake Tanganyika, Tanzania - TA2015033 Kigoma Deep Cast 300m | ecosystem: Environmental > Aquatic > Freshwater > Lake | place: Tanzania: Lake... | reverse complement strand
CGTTGGAGCAAGAACCAATCAGATTGGAATTCTTAGAGGAAGCTCTGGTTGCTTAAAGGTTGACTGAAATGACAGAAGGGTATAGGATATGGCTAGATCGAATTTCCACCAGTTACGTGACGCTGCCAAAAGGCGTTGCAACATACCAAACCAGAAGGAACATAAGCTAAAGCAACTATATGCTTTGTCATTGTCACGAAACCTCGATAATCTTGTTCCTGCTTCCGAAGCCGCTTGAGATTACTACCTCTTTCTGTGGAACACCGAAATAATCAGCAAGTAATTTGATAACCGCCTTATTGGCCTTGCCTTCTTTCGCGGGCTCTTTAACCCTTACCAGAAACCAATCGTCTTCCCTGACAACCCCTGGTAGTGGGTCAATTTGGACATAATACTATTCTGGGGTCAATTCTGCTAAAATATTGCCATTAAGAAGCAGGAGGATTAAATGGTAGCAGTGATAATGGAAGTAGCAAGATGGACATTGGCTTTCGGGTTTCTTGGAATTTTAATTAGTATAGGTGTCCAGTTTCATGCCTTTTCAAGTGCACAGAAGAAGAAATACAAAGTCCCACTGATAATAGCGATTATATTAATTGCGATTGCCACACTTGTTCAGATGGCTCTTATTGGTGTGCCTTCCTAATTTGGACTAGACAATTACCCGCAGATATGGCATACTTAAGGTATGCCTAAGCGGTCAAGTAGAAAAAAGACGCCTAAAGATACCAATGAGTTAGCTACCTTTATCGTTGAGCAAGCTACTACTAAGCCGGAGGAACCAGCCAAACAAAAGAATCCTAATGCTGTTGCATTAGGTAAACTTGGTGGCAAGAAGGGTGGGCCTGCCAGGGCCAACAAATTAACGCCACGGCAACGCCGAGAAATAGCCCAAAAAGCTGCTCGGACAAGATGGGAACAACAGAAAGGAAAAGACTACGAGAAGTTTAGGGCACCCATTGAGAGGATATTAAAGCGGACAAAGAAGCCTTTGACATGGGCGGAAATTAAGGAACAGGCGGGCTTTGGTCAGAAAGTGCCTAATAACAAGTGGGTAAAGTGGTTAGAGGAGGATATAGAATTGATTCGTGAAAAGACAAAAGAAGGAAAGACTGTATGGAGGTTAGGATAATGCCCGATATTGAACTTAAAAAGATACAACCAAATAGGCTAAATCCAAGACTTGAGTTTAGCAAGGCAGGCTTAGATGAACTTGCTGACAGTATCAAACAGGTGGGACTTCTTGAGCCTATTATTGTGCGCCCTTACGAAGATGAGTACCAGGTCGTTGTAGGAGAGCGACGTTATAGAGCTGCGCAACAAGCTAGGCTCGATACAGTACCTGTCATCATCCGAGATTATACCGACGATGAGGTGATGGAGCTTAACCTTATCGAGAATATCCAGCGAGAAGACTTGAGTGCTGTTGAAAAGGGCAAACTATGTGGAGAACTACTTCATGACTTTGTGGGTAAATATCCAAGTGCCACTAGGTTGGCCGAAAGATTGGCTATACCTGCCGATACACTTAGGGAATGGCTACAAGCCGGTGATTTGCCTACAGAAATACAGCGAAAAATTGCGCCTGCCACTTTAGGCCGCATACCTGCGGGGAAGATAGACTATCGGACAGCGAGGCAGATAACTCAACGTGTAAAGGAACCGGAACGAGCAATTGAGATTGTTGAAGAATTGACTACACGACGTGTACCACAACGCTTTGCAGTAGAGATTGCAAAGCAAGTAGCCAAGGAACCCAAGAGACCAGTTAAAACGATTTTTCATGAAGTCGTTGACGAGGCACCTATCTTTCTACCCTTTTCTAAGACTCACGCTGACGTTATCGTAACGGGTCTAAAGACCCAAACTTCTAGAAAGACAAAGGACCCAAGGCTTCAATCCGGTGTAACAGTGCGAGCACAAATAACTCACTTTGCTGACCTCAAGGTCACGGAAGTATATCGAAAGAAACTGGGGGACTTCGACGAAGAAGATGCGAGACAGGAAGGCGGCTACACCCTTGACGAGTTCAAAGGGGTCTGGAAGGCGCTCCACGGTGAGTGGAACCCAAACGAGTCTGTTTATGTCATTAGATTCAGACTCGCCAGAGTGGTCTGAGAGCTTAATAGTGCTGGGGAGGGGGGTTGATACCTGGAGCCAGCGATATAGAACTCGAACCCATTGTATTGTTGGCATAGGTGAAGTTAGCGGTCTCCTCCGGCTATATCCTTTGTTTACACATGAAAGGGCTGAGAAATTTGACCTAGTGCATGCGGTAATTCAAGATGAAAACCCTGAAGCACATCGTCCCGAAAGTCGTAAAATCTATCCAAACTCTATAAGAGTTATTGGGCAGGAAGACAGCAAACCAGCCCAACGCCATATCATTAAATCTTTATGCGATACAGGCGAATGCTTACACGCAGAAGGATGGCGTAGCCAAACCATCGTAATTATTAGGTCAGTAAAGCCACATTTCTGGATAACCAAAAGAAGAAAACTAATGGTTCGTTGCAAATGTGGTATGCTGGATTGTAAGGGACATGTCAACGAGGTCTTAGGGGTAATAAAGGTTGATAAGGTAGGACGACGCTGGCGGCCGAAATCGGTATGGCTAGAGAAATATATCAAGACGTTGTTGAGAAAAGAATTATACTTCGTTATGGGGACACATCGAAATCATCCCCATCGATGGGTTTTAATAGCCATCCATTCATTCGCAATATCAACACATAGAGAGAAGGAAGGGAGTGCTATTCAAGCCAAGGGAGGAACTATGCAAGTCTCAATAATAGTCACTGATGATTACGGTAGGTCCGAGACCTTCCAACTCGACAGGATTAAGACTACGAAAAACTATGTCAAGTTTGGTGCAGGTGATATGGGTAAGCCGGTCATCAGTACTATTTATATAGCGAAGGACTTTAAGGCTACGAAGAAAACAAAGAAAAGCTAATTGGTTTACCTGTCCAGATAATCAATTAGAACTCATTAAAAACTTTTGACCAAAATGGCCTAATTATACTTGACAATGCTTGAGCGGTCATGTATAATATAGGTATGAATAGGCTAAGTACCAGGCAAAGAACCAAAGTTATCACCGCTCTAGTCGAGGGTAACTCAATCCGTGCTACCTGCCGAATGACCGGAGCAGCTAAAGGTACCGTGACCCGCCTGTTTATCGAGGTAGGTAAATCCTGTTATCTGTACCAATACAGGCACTTAAAGAACCTACAGAGCCGTAGGATTCAATGTGACGAGATATGGTCATTCTGTTATGCCAAACAGGATAATCTACCTGAGAAAAAACGAGGCAAGCTAGGTTATGGCGATGTTTGGACTTATGTAGCCATTGATGCAGACACTAAGCTAGTACCTTGCTGGCTAGTGGGTCTAAGAACTGCCAATTATGCTTACCAGTTTATGAATGACCTAGCAAAGAGGTTGACTAACAGAGTTCAACTGACCACAGATGGTCATAGAAAGTACCTAGATGCTGTAGATGATGTGTTTGGTAACAATATAGACTATGCCATGCTTGTAAAGCTCTACGGAAGCGAAGCGGAGGGCGAAAAACGCTATAGCCCAGCTAAATGCAATGGGACTGAAACACACGTTATAAAGGGCAATCCAGACCCCGCACAAATATCAACCAGTTTTGTAGAACGACAGAATCTAACCATGCGAATGAACATGAGGCGGTTCACTAGGCTAACCAATGGCTTCTCAAAGAAAGTAGATAACCTTAAACATGCGGTAGCTTTGCACTTCATGTACTACAACTTCGTTAGGGTTCATAAGACACTAGCCATGACACCGGCTATGGCTGCTGGAATCACTGACCATGTGTGGACATTAGAGGAAATAGTTACGCTAGAAAAATTTCAAAAACCCTCTATTTTAAATTGACCCACTACCCAACCCCTTCAGTCTTAGAATTAGGAATCACCTTGACCCTAATCTTCACCTGATAACCTCTCCCCATAACCCCTGATTATGCAGTCGAACCAGCCTTACTGGCAAGAACTGATTGGTCAATGGCCCCTTGCTTTCAGCGAACACCCGAATGTAATTATGGCTAAGCCCAGAATATATCTCGCTGCCGGGAGCAACCTCTTTCTCCCACAAGACCATCATGTTTTGCCCTAAAAACCGCTGGCAAAACTTATGCGCACTACGTTGAGCCAGCTCCAGCATCCGCAGGCTGCGTTCCTTCTTCACCCTATCATCAACCTGCCCCGGCGTCCGGGCTGCCACAGTCCCTGGTCGAGATGAATAGCTGAAGACATGAATATCGGCAAAGTCAATTTCCTGGCAAAAGCAATAACTTTCCTCAAATTCCTCAATGCCCTCCCCGGGAAAGCCCACCATGATATCCGTAGTAATAGCTACGTCGGGTACAATTTTTCGAATTAAAGACACCGCCCGCCTATAACCAGCAGCAGAATAACGGCGCCTCATCCGTCTAAGTACCGCATCACTGCCGCTCTGCAATGCCAGATGAAAGTGACGACATAAACGAGGGTCTTGCCACAGATTTAGAAGCTGCGGGGAAATGTCCTGGGGCTGCAAAGAGGAAAGATGCAGCCGTTCCACACCCGTAACCACAAGGATTTGCTCTACCAACTGCTTGAGATTGGCTCCGTTGTGCTTATAAGCGCCAATTTTAGTCCCGGTAAGCACCACCTCTTTATAGCACGCAGCGACTCTTGCCTTCACCTCGTTAACCACATCCGCCATCGCCAGGCAATGTTCTCGCCCACGCACCCTGGGCACAATACAATAGGCACAGGCATCATTGCAGCCATCCTGAATCTTTATGAAACTGCGGACTCGACTGACCCCATCAGCCACAAACTGTTCTGCTGAGCAACGAGCCACAGGAGCATACTCATCTTTTAACACATCCAGAAGGAGCATCTTCTGCTCATTGCCGACAACAAGGTCAGCGCCAGCCTGACTTAGCTCTTCGGGAGCTCTTTCCGCATAGCAGCCGGTGGCGATGAGCAAGGCTCGATGATTTCTTTTCCGCCACAGCCTCAATAAATGCCGGGACTTGCGGTCGGCAATATGAGTAACCGTGCAGGTATTTAAGACATGAATATCAGCCCCGTCACCGCTTACAACACGATATCCGGCCTCAGCAAACTGCCGAGCCAGAAGCTCGCTCTCAGCTTGATTAAGCTTACATCCCAGAGTATGAAAGGCAACCGCAGGTTTAGTTTCCACAATCTTACCCAAAGAAATTATATTTGCTGTACCCCTGTGGGTCAACCGAGAACACACGGCGTAAATTTTTTAGTTCGACTTACCTTGCCAATAAAACTGGATTAGGCTACACTAAAACAAACGCCGAAGGGGGATCAGATGCTGGGATTTACTTTGTCTGAAGAGCAATTAGCCATCCAAAAATTAGCCCGCGAGTTTACTGGGAAGGAGATTAAGCCAGTCGCTACGAAGTTTGAGAAAGATGAAGAGGGTAAACTAGCCGAAGGTATTTTCAAAAAAACAGCCGAGGTGGGCATCTTAGGATTACCCATCCCGAAGGAATATGGGGGCAGCGATGCCTCCAATGTGGAATGCAGCATTGTCTTAGAGGAGCTGGCTGCGGGCTGCGGTGGCATTGCTACAGCTATCGGGGCTAGCTGGTTTGGGCAGACTCCAATTATGCTAGCGGCTACTCCAGAGCAGCGCCAGAGGTGGCTTCCACCACTCACCAGAGACGGCAATCTGTGCTGTATGGCAATGACCGAACCAGCCGGCGGCTCTGATATCGAAAATCCTCATATGCACTCGAGAACTATAAAAACTATCATCCGAGCTGCCGGCGACCATTATCTTGTTAATGGCACCAAAATCTGGCCGAGCAACGCAACGAACTCTTACCTTTATACAGTGGTAGCTACAATTAACCCCGAATTAGGTGATGAAGGTTCTTGCCTCATCGTCATTCCTGCTGGTACTCAGGGACTTTCCTTCGGTAAACCCATTAAGAAGATGGGCATGGATGCCGACTGCAATTCTGAGATATTCTTTGATACTGTCAGAGTGCCTAAAGAGAATTTGCTCGGCAAAGTAGGAGACGGCGCTAAGTTATTGCAACGAACATTGATTTACAATCGGGCCGGGGCTGGTGCAATAGCTACAGGGATAGCTCGTGGGGCTTTTGAAATTGCTTTAAAATATGCCAAAGAAAGAACAGTAGCTGGTAAACCGGCAATAGAGCACGAAATTATTTCTGCTATGTTCGCCGACATGGCTACCGAAATCGATGCTGCCCGCCTGTTATACTTAAGGGCTGCCTGGTTTAATGCTCAGCGGCTACCTAATATGGCTTGGTCAACAATGGCGAAAGTCTATTGCAGCGATGTAGCCATGAGAGTGACCACCAATGCTGTTCAGGTAATGGGCTCTTACGGTTACTCTAGAGAAGTAGGTGTCGAAAAATACATGCGGGATGCCAAAATCATGCAAATATATATCGGGGCTAATGAGCTAACCCGACAGGTGATCGGTGAGTCACTTTAAGCTAGGTCAATCATTTAAAGAGGCACAGGCTTGAGCCGCACCTTTTGGAGATTACTAACCCCAGCCGAAAGACCGATTAACATACCTGGGGTTCACCCGCTATTAGCTCAGCTGCTTTGCAATCGAGGCATCTCAGAGCCCTCCCAAATCGAGACCTTCCTGAACGCCGATAGCCGATTGGAAGCTGACCCCTTCCTTCTGCCTGACATGCATCAAGCGGTAAGCAGGACCTATCAGGCTCTGCTTACCGGTGAGGAAATCGCCATCTACGGTGATTTCGATGCCGATGGCATCACTGCCACGGCTTTACTGGTTCAAGGGCTTTCAGCACTTGGTGGCAAAGTCATCCCCTACATACCCCACCGATATCGTGAAGGTTACGGCTTGCAAGTAGCTGCTCTGGAGAAGCTCCGCAAACAAGGCGTCAGCCTTGTCATCACCGTTGATACCGGCATAACTGCCATTGCTGAAATTCAAAAAGCCAGAAAGATGGGGTTGGACATAATTGTCACCGACCATCACCTGCCGTTAGCTTCTTTGCCACCGGCTCTGGCAGTGGTTAACCATAAACGAAGCGATTCCGCCTGCCAATCCACTGAGCTTGCCGGGGTAGGTGTCGCTTTTAAGCTCCTTCAGGCACTCCTCAAAGGTAGCGGCCGCGAGGATTTACTGAACAGGTTATTAGACCTGGTAGCTTTAGGCACCGTAACCGATATGATTCCGCTGACTGGAGACAATCGCTACTGGGTGAAGCGCGGCCTCGAACTTATCAATAACACCGAGCGCCTCGGCCTTCAAGAGATGATGCGCTGTGCCAGCCTAAAACCGGGTAATCTTGATGCTGAAAGTATATCCTGGACATTAGGGCCTCGCCTCAACTCCGCCGGTAGACTCGATGATGCTGCCACCAGCTACCAGTTGCTTCTCACGCAAGACCGGCAGGAGGCTGCCTCGCTAGCCTCAGAGCTCGAGGAAAAGAATGCCAAACGGCAGCGGCTAACCAGCGAACTACTGGAACGAGCCAGAGAAGACATAATTGCTGCTGGAACCGGTTTTCCACTGCTGATGACAGGCGATGAAAGTTACCCCACAGGTGTTATGGGACTTGTCGCCGGTAGACTCTCAGAAGAATTCTACCGCCCGGTAATTCTGTTCAAATTTGGCCCAGAAACATGCCGCGGCAGCGGGCGGAGCATACCCGAGTTCAACCTCATGGCCGCCCTTAAAGACTGTCGTGACCTCTTGACCAACTTTGGTGGCCATACCAAAGCAGCCGGCTTTACCGTGCCTACCGCTAACCTCACCCAACTCCAAAAGCGACTCCTCAACCTGGCTCAAACCCAACTGGCTGGCCTAGACCTCCGCCCTCACATAGACATTGATGCCGAAGTGCCCCTATCGGTCTTTGCCGGGGAAACTTTCAAACAAATACAACGGCTGGCTCCCTTCGGCTCCGGTAATCCATTGCCCGCCTTTGTCAGCCGCCATGTTGAAATCGTTGACCGGCGTCAGATTGGCAGCCAGTGTGAGCATCTGGGGCTGAAACTGAAGCAAGAAGGTATAGTCTGGAACGCCATCGGCTTCCGGTTTGGCAACCGCGCTCAAGAAACAGCGGCTTATCTGGATATCGCCTACAACCTAGATGTAGACCGGTGGAATGGTGGGGAAAGGCTTCGACTTAAGCTCCTCGATTTCGCTCCGTGCGATTGACCTCACCCGAACCCCCGGTGGTCGGGGCTTGTGCTCTCGCCCGCCACATTCTAATAATAAGCCAGGGCACTGTTACCACCAGTATTGCTATGCCGATCAGCTGAGCCTGTTGCAACCCGAAAAACTGCAAACCGAAAAAGTTGAAAGGTCCCCCTTCACGGACAAACCTTATGCTGAGGTCGCCGGCAGCATACAGGGCAAGGTAAAGAAGAAAGAGCGAGCCCTGCGGCTTAAGCCGACGGCGTAGTGACCAGAGTATACCAAACCCTATCAAATTCCAAATCAGGTGATAAATCTGCGTGGGGTGAACTGCTTCAGCAGGTCCATAACTGCCGGGATAAGTATAGACCACCGCCCAGGGCAGAGATGTGGGCAATCCATAGCAGCAGCCATTTATGAGACAGCCAATCCTGCCTATAGCCTGCCCCAGAATCGCCCCAGGAGCAGCGACATCACCTATTAGCCAGAAAGAGATCTTCTTAACCCAGCAATAAATCAATATTGCCAACAAGGCGCCCAGAATCGCTCCGTAAACGGTCAAACCTTCAAAACCAACAATCTGTACAGGATTAGCCATATAGTAGTCCCACTTGTCAATGACATGAAGCAATCGTGATACTATTACCCCACCGATGATTGCCCATAGACCGGCATTATAAATATGCTCCTCAGCCAGACCAACCCGCTTCGCTTCCCGCAAAGCCATGATTATTACTACCACAACAGCCAGGACAACCATAATCCCATACCATCTCACCTCAAAAACTCCAATGCTAAAAGCAATCGGATTTATTCCTATATTAATCATTTTTCTCCTATCTACGAAAAAATCGCCTCAACAAAGGTGTTAGCATCAAAGGGGGCTATATCGTCAAGCTGCTCGCCAGTTCCAATATAGGTAATGGGAATCTTCAGCTCATCGCAGATTGCTAATACTATTCCCCCTTTGGCAGTGCCGTCAAGTTTGGCCAGAAAAATACCGCTCACCCCCGCTGCTTCGGTGAAATGTCTGGCCTGGGCCAGGCCGTTCTGACCGGTGGTAGCATCAATTACCAGCAGCACCTCCTGAGGCATATCGTACTTGCCAGCTACACGCTTTATCTTCTTAAGCTCCTCCATAAGGTTGAATTTGGTGTGGAGACGGCCGGCGGTGTCAATTATAACCACCTGAGCCTGTCGGTTCTGAGCTGCCTGAAGAGCATCATAAACCACGGCTCCCGGGTCGCCACCAGGCTGATGAGCCACGACCTCCACTCCCACCCGTTCACCCCAGCGCTTGAGCTGGTCAATAGCCGCAGCTCTAAAGGTATCGGCAGCAGCTAAAATGACCTTTCCCCCTTCGCTTTTTAAACTATGGGCAAGCTTGGCAATGCTCGTCGTCTTGCCCGAACCGTTTACCCCCACCACCAGAATGATTTGCGTACTGACCGACTTCGAAATGCTGACTGCTCCACCATCAACCTTCAACAGGTTCACCATTTCGTCTTTTAAGACAGCCCGTACCTGAACCCCATCGCTCAGCTTCTCTGTTCTAACACGTTGCTTCACCTTCTCGATTAGTTTCTGCGTGGTAGCCACACCAACATCCGCAGCGATGAGCAACTCCTCCAGCTCATCCCAAACCTCATCTTCTACCCTGGTTCGGTCAAAAAGACGAGCCATCTTGCCAAACCAGCTATCTCGGCTACGTTTTACAGCTTTTTTGGTTCTATCTAAAGAATCAGGCATATCAATATAATAAATCTGCAAATTTCAGCCACATTAGCACCCAGGCTGAGAATGGGGCAAAACGATTAAACATAGGCTGTTGAACAACTCCTATCCGTCATTGTGAGCCCTTCGCCTTACGTAATTCTGGTCCCGATTTATCGGGAGAAGAATCTCATACATCTCAGGATAAACTCCGTGTGTCAATCTAAAGTTAATGGTCGATTTCGTCGTGATGATGCTGCTCGCCGCCGAGGAACAGATGAGGATATACTATATCACTTACACAGCAGGGAACCCAAACAGCCAGAAACAGAAAGAAGAAGACGAAAGGCAACAAGGGCAGCCAGTTTGCCACACCGAATGCGGTGAAATAGAACAGCGATGCCCACGTACTCAAAAATACATGTGCTGCATGCGGTAGTTTGGTTGTCGGACGCAGATAACCGATAGCAATACCCAAAAATGCTGGAGGATTTACCAACCACCACTCCTCAATAAAAGGTACATGAAATTCTATCCTAACTTTAAGCGATTCTGCGCCCAGATAAGGAATGATGGCGTCGCTTAATGTAGCAATGCCAATTGAACCGGTATAACCGATTAAAATTGCCGCCCACAGTTTACCCGCGCTATATCGCTTATACATCGCTGTGGTTACAATGGCACTGAACAGAACATGGGCTGGATGCAGGACGTAGAAAATAGTCTCGGAGATGCCAGAGGGGACATGGACAAAAATCACGATGACCATGATGACAATGCCAGAAATCGCTCCAGCAGCGGTGAAGGGGGCATGTCTTGCCAGTTCAATTCCTATTCTTTTAAGCATGAGAGCCACCAAACAAGCCTAGAATCAAAACCTCGCCAAAGCTATGCATTTAGAGCAGACCCCGGAAAACTCAGAGAAGTGCTGCTCAGTGCGAAAGCCAAACTCCTCAGCAATGGCATTCTCCTCCTCACACAGCTCTTTGTCTGCATACTCACGAAGAGCACCACACTCACGACAAACCACGAAGCGATGGCACCCATCCTCTTCTTCCAGTGTACACTTCACAAATCCGCCCAGCATCAAAACCTTGTGAGCCAGATTGAGCAAGCAGAGAAGGTCAAGTACCCGATAGATGGTTACGTGGTTAAGATATTCGCCTTTTCGCTGCAAGATTTCTTGTATTTCGTAAGGCGATACAGGTCGCTGCACCTCTGTTAAAACCTTGAGCACACGCTTTCGAGGCTCAGTTACCCTGTAGCCTCTGCTCCGCAACACCTGGAGGGCGACATGAATCTGAGACATAGCCTCAATAATTCTATTACGTTTCTATTATTAATGCAACAATATTGCATTAGCGCTTGCGAGGAGTACCGCAACGAAGCAATCTCCGCTTTCCCTTCCTGTCATTGCGAGGAGCATCAAGCGACGAAGCGATCTCAGCAATAAGCATAAGGCTGCTTCACAGAATTCACGCCCAGTGAGATTTTTCGGTCGCGCAGCTCCCAGATTCTTCGCTACGCTCAGAATGATAGAAAAAAGCGAAGTGCTCCCTCAGAATGACAGGCGAAGGGCTCAGAATGAGAAGGGGGATATTAAGAGGTCACTTGATGCCCAGCAGTCCCTGCAGCAATATCAGAGCTGCCTTCTTATCCAGGGGCTCGTTATTGTTGCCACATTTGGGCGACTGAATACAGCTTGGACAGCCTTCCTGACATGGGCATTCCCTAATCGCTTCCAGAGTTGCTGCCCATAACTCTTCGATCATCTCAAAGCCCTTTTCGGCAATGCCGACCCCGCCCGGATAAGCATCGTAGATAAAGATCTGCGCCTTGCCAGTGTCAGCATGGAAGGGAGTGGATACACCGCCAATGTCATTTCGGTCACACAAGGCAAATAGAGGCAGCATAGCGATGGCGGCATGTTCAGCAGCATGCAAGCCGCCGGCAAAATCAAGCCCAGCCTCAGCCACCCGCTCAATAGACGTCTCTGGCAAGTCGAACCATAGAGCCTGAGTGAGAAAACGCAGGGGCGGCAGGTCGAGAGGCTCCTCACCGATAACCTCTTCGGTAAACTGCATCTTCTTCTTGAAACCGACCACGGTATTGGTAACATCCACTTCACCAAGGCAGACCTTTACGCCTGAGCAACTTCTTTCACGCTCAGTTTTTAGAATCTTGATATCAGTTAATTCCTTGGTTTGGGTGTAATAAGTGACGTCCGTCGGGGTCACTATAGCCACGCGGTTTTCCAGGTCGAGCTCCTGTACCAGATATGACTCACCCTGGTGAAGATAAATAGCTCCGGGGTGTATCTGGAAAAAGGCAACGCTGGACTCTACTGTCTCCATTAACTCATAGCCCTGAGAAACATCAACAATGGCGTAATTTTTCCCCGAAGTAGACCTTATATTTATTTCCTGAGCTGGATGAGCAATTTTAGGAGAAAGATACCACCGCCCACCGCTTTTTCTAAGCTTGCCCTCGCCTTCCAGTTCGGAGATTGCCCTATCGAAAGCAGCACCAAAAAAGGCACCATCACCATCTGTCAAAGGCTGCTCCCAGGCAGCACAAAGAAGATGTGGCCTCAGAATATTGATGTTCTCCGAGTTTATCAGCGCATTCTCAAAACTTTTGCCGAAGAAAGAATCGGGGTGATGCATGAAATACTGGTCGAGTGGATTATCCTGAGCAATAAGAAGGCTCAATGAGTCGCCGATACCTCTGCCGCTCCGACCTGCCTGCTGCCAGGTGCTGGCAATGCTCCCCGGATATCCGACAAGCACGGTGGCTTCAAGGTCGCCGATATCAATTCCCAGTTCTAAGGCAGTGGTAGCCACAACACCAAGGAGATGTCCATCGAACAACTTCCGTTCAATCTGTCGTCGGTCTTCGGGAAGATAACCTGCCCGATAAGGTTTGATTAGCTGCCCCAAAGAAGAGCCCAGCTGCTCCCGGCTATAAAGATAAATAAGCTCGGTCAATTTGCGGGTTCGGGTGAAAACGAGGCTACGGATATTATTTCGGATAAGTTCGCTGAAAAGAAATGTAGCTTCGCTATTGGAGCTGTGCCGGCCTGTCCCGGTCTCATCAATAAGCGGAGGATTCCAGAAAACAAAAGACTTACCACCGTGAGATGAACCATCCTCACTGATTACCTCAAAAGGCAGCCCGACAAGTTTTTCTGCATGCTCCCCTGGATTGGCAATAGTCGCTGAACAGCAAATAAACTGGGGATTGGAGCCATAAGAGGCGCAGACCCGGCGTAGGCGGCGCAAAATATTAGCTACATGAGAGCCGAAAACCCCACGATAGACATGAGCCTCGTCTATCACCACGTATTTCAAGCTGCGAAACAACCTTGACCAGGATTTATGATTTGGCAAAATGCCCAGATGGAGCATGTCAGGATTGGTAAGCACAACCTTAGCTTTCCGTTTTATCTCAGCCCGCTCCGATTTCGGCGTATCACCGTCAAACGTAGCACAACCCCCAAAAGAAACTAGCTCAGGACAGGCCAGCTCATTCAAACTCCGTAGCTGGTCCTGAGCTAAAGCCTTCGTCGGGAAAAGATACAAGGCCCGGCTGCTTGGGTCTTTTAGGATCACCTCCAGCACCGCCAGGTTATAGCACAACGTTTTACCACTGGCACTGGCTGTAGCTACCATTACATTCTCGCCACGACGAGCGGCATTAATCGCCCTGGCTTGATGAGCATACAAGGACGATATACCTAAAGATTCAAGATGCGATTGAAGGGCGAGGTGGAGAGGCTCATCTAGTTCACCGAAGGTGGCATCACGCGGGGGTATAGGCTGTATATGGACAATCTGTTGTTTATAATCAGGTAAAGTCAGAAGGTGGTGAAGGAAGGCATCAACATACATTGAAGTCGATTTAACAGGAGATTGTTTTTTTCACCCTCACCTTATTCCTCTCCCCTTCCCCATATCCCAGCGGGAGTAAATCCTCACTGGATGCCTGCCCACCCCTCCTCCCCTAGAGGGAGAGGCTAGGTGAGGGGGTTCTATGGGCCGGATAAAATCTCTATCTCTTGGTCTACGATTTCTAGCTCTGGATAATTATTGGTAATGAAACTCATCGCCTTCGATAGAGTCTCATCAACATGCTGGTTGTGGTTGCTGACGCAGGCTATGCCCAAAGTCACCAACTGCCACAAATCCTGGTCATCCACCTCAGCTATGGAGATATTATACTGGCTCCGAAGTCGAGAGGTAATAGACTTCACTATTCGCCTTTTATCCTTTAGCGACTGACTCTCCGAAAGATGAAGTTTTATCCGGCAAATACCAGCATTCATTTCTTCAGAACAACTTACAGATAACCTAGTTTTATCAGGAAAAAAAGACCCCTCTCAGCGGGGAGACTCCTGAGAAGGGTATCGGGCTATTTTAGCGGCTTTGTTGTTTCACTTCCGCGTAACAGGTGCTACAATAAATAGGCCGGTCATCCTTAGGTTCAAAAGGCACCTCGCATTCAGTACCACATTTGGCACATGTTGCTTGATGCATCGTCCTAGGTTGACCATAGCCTCGGTAGCGACTCTGTCGTTTAGCTGCTCGGCACTCTGGGCACCGACCAGGCTCATTTTGTAGCCCTCGTGACTTGTAAAACTCTTGCTCACCTACGGTAAAAGTAAACTCGCTACCGCAGTCTTTACAAGTCAAAGTCTTGTCCGCTAGAGCCATCTATGCCTCCTTATGAAAGTTATGCCCTGTTTCTGTTGCAGTCTCTAACGGCTCAAGACCTCTATATACACTGCCAAGAAGAATACCCCGGCAAGCTGGTCTCCCCAATATAAGAGGAAGCCGAGCTAGGAAACGGCACCAGCCAGGTTTTTGCATACAATAACTAGTGTAGTTTATAATAATAGTCTAGTCAAGTCAGTATTACTATCTGGAGACCGATATTATGTCAGATGCTACTAAAGCAAGCCGCCAGCGGGTGAGGTCAATAGTAAGCTTGGCAGCCGGCATCGTGCTGGGGCTTATATTTCTGATAGCCGGCAGCGGTAAGGCATTCGGTTTCGGTGAGATGCCTGGACAAACCATGCAGTTCATCGGTGCCATCCTGCCGGATGCCCTTCTAACACCGGGAGTGGCTTATTTTATCGGCGATATATTCTTCCCCTATATTATCCCCTGGCTAGAGCTATGCCTGGGTATACTCCTTCTCCTGCGTATCTGGCCGCGCCTCTTCGCAGCCATCTCGCTGCCATTGATTGCAGCCTTTATAGTCAATAATTCCTGGTACATCAGCCAAGGGAAGATGAAATTCACTTCCTGTGAATGCTTTGGCATATGGGAAGAAATGTTCGGCACACTGACACATGTGCAATCACTCTCGCTCGACATTGTACTTTTCGCCCTGGCTTTGACTATAATATTTGTACATCCCGGCGGTTTCCTGTCTTCGCCGCCGTGGTTGGCTAAGCTCGGGAAAGGAGCCAAAAGGCAGGATAAATAGGAATATACGTATGAGACGATTTAGATTGAACGTATTACCGTGGCGCAATCAGTCCAAGTTAGCCATTTTGCTCATCATCGCTGTGCTGCTCTTAAGCAGCGCCTGCAATATATTCTCGCCGCCACCTCCACCGCCACCAACGCCACCACCAAACCAACCACCCATCATCAATTCCCTAACAGCCGAAAAGGAAGCCGCCACTTTATCGGAATCCCAGATAATCTGCCAAGCCACCGATGTCGATGGCGATGCCTTAAGCTACCGGTGGTCGGCTGACGGCGGAACCATTAAAGGGGAAGGCAGCAGTGTCTCCTGGGCCGCACCTGATACCGCCGGCAACTACACTGTTAAAGTCACGGTAACCGACGGTAAGGGCGGTGAGGCTACCGATTCAACAACCATAGCTGTCATAGACAAGCCAAACCAACCACCAGTCATCACGGGGCTAACAAAAGATGGGAATCCGCCGGCCAACGAGAATCGAATCAGGGAATGGATAACCGTGACCATTCAATGCACTGCTCAGGACCCGGATGGTGACAAGCTAAGTTACCTGTGGAGAGCCACAGGTGGCAAACTTACAGGAGAGGGAAACACGGTTGGATGGACTTCCCCTGGCGTTAACGGCGACTATACAGTCACCGTCATGGTAATCGATGGTAGAGGTGGTAGGGCTGAAGCGTCTATGACATTTCAAGTGCTCTGCTGCGGTCGTTGATTCTAAAACAATTTCACCAATCCATTACAGAGGCTATCCGAAAACTCTATGTGACAATTTTTCTCTCCACTTTGTGGGAGAAGTTATAGGTACATTGGTGATACACATTAAACATGTAGCCCCGACCCTAAAGGGTCGGGGCTACATTTTCGGACAGCCTGTACACCAACTCATAAAGATACAAGCTTCATGTTACCCCACATCCCTATTTTATCGTCTTTGATTATAACAGCACCGACTAGCCCCTCTATTGCCTGAGCCTGCTCAATCGCCACATCAATATCATCGGCAGTTTTGACTTTATTGCCGATGGCCGTAGCCGCAGCATCAGCCAGCGCTGCAGAACGGGAAAGGGCAATCACGGCATCAGCAGCACCAAAGCTGAGCGAATGTCCCACAGTTCCCGAAGAAGTGCATACACCCAAAGGCGTTTCCTCAGGACCTATCTCAAGGGCGATTTTTCCAGTAAAGGGAGATTCACCAGCATAAACACCAATCAGCCTGGTTTGTAAAATTTTCATAAATGTGTCGCCGCCATTTTCAACAATCACCTCTGGCGTGCAAACAAGCAGGTCTTCGCCTACAGCCTCAGCAATAGCCCCAGCTACGGCTGCCATCGGGCCAACTCCTGCTATCTGAGCAGCCTGTGCCATGACTCTGACAATACCCGGAGCATCCTCCTCTACAGAACAAGGCTCCAGGCTATGGAGAAAAAGTGGATGGCTTTTAATATACTCTTCGAGCAGTGTGCGATGCTTTATAACTGCTTTCAGGGCTTCGGCTTCGAGGTTGCTTGCCGCTCGGATATAGAGGTCAGTCTCCTTGACAGTGACATTAAAGGAAACTAAATCATCGTCTTTAATCCAGCAGCGATAAGTCCTCGGCTGGTACATTCAAAAATATAGCTCCATGGCTCGAGGCGGGCAGGCTTTAATGCACAACTCACAGACAACGCACTTGGTATGGTCAAAACTTACCCTTCGAGTATCAAGCTCTAGAGAAAAGGCTCCAGTAGGACACAAAGTAATGCAGGCACCGCAATGGGTGCATCTCGATTCATTCCAAACCACATCCTGGCTCAGCGATTGAATTTTTACCCCGGTTTCAGTCAGATACTTCACCCCCTTGTCATAACTCCTCTGTTCTCCGGTTAACTCCATGACCAGAAGCCCCTCCTCCCCAGGAGTAACTGAAGCCTTAAGAATATTAAACTCCAGGTCGAAGTCCTTCACTAACTTGTAGACTATGGGTTCGTTTGTTAAACGCTTCGGAAAGTGCAAAACTAGTCTCTTCGAAACAGTAGCCATCTTCTCCCTCCTTAACTACGGAATCGGACGTTCCTCAAGCGGCTTAAAGACTATCCCAGATTCCACTCCGGGCAAGGGTGCCACCGGCTCAGTAAGCAAGAACTCGCCTTTCTTTATCCACTGCTTCAAAATGCTGGCAATCTCCACCGCTCCCGGATAGCTGGACAAGGACGCAGCGGGAACTTCCTGGCCTTGAACCTTTACCTTTCCGCTCTTGAGTTCAGCGTAGCTGACCTCAGCCAGAATGTCCGGCTTTCTCTGGGGATAGCTCTCAGCATAGTCGACCACTGGCGCAAAAATCTCGCCGTCGGTCACCAATGTATAACGAAGTATCTCTTCAGACAGAATCGGTATAGGGACACCGATACCCACAGTCAAGGTACAGCCATAACCGAGAAAGCTCGTGCCTACCAGCCATTTGGATTCCATTTGCTTCAAATCACCGATAACCGCGAGTGTCCCAGCTCCTCTTTTCGGCACCCCATTATCTCCTCGCAAAACATTAGGGTTATGCTGTGTTCCCTGCCAGGCAACATAGCCAATGCCGCCACCGAGAAATATCTTAGTGCCGATGCCGATGGTTTTATAATAGGGGTCATTAAATAACGGGGAAAGTTGACCGGAAGTAGAATAATTGGCATTACCCAACTTCGGCTTAAGCACACCCATATAGGTATAAATAATCCGGTCAGACAGATTTACCGCCACATTGTAATTCTGGTATGCGTTCCTCACATTAAACAAGACTGCCTCATTCATATCCTTGATATTAATCAAGGTTTCCAGCTTCCGTCTGGGATAGCAATCGGTGCCGTAAGCAGTAGCCACCAGCCTGACATCCTTGCCGGCTACAAGCTCTTCTATTACATGTCCGCCGCCGTATCTGAACTCACCGGGATAGATTCTATTCTTGGGGTCGTCATCAGGTAGAGCCGTTGCCCCCAGAAAGATGTCCACGGCTGCTAGTCCTGTATAGGCAGGAACATCATTTAGATAGACTTTGCCTCCACCAAGCTTAATCCTCGGCTTGGTATGCCCGACATTAAAATAAGCGCCCGAGGAACACATAGGCCCGAAGGTGCCAGTAGTTACCACATCAACTTCTTTAGCCGCCTGGCTGATTCCCTTCTTCTTTGCCATACCAATTATTTCCTCAGCAGTAACTACTACTGCCTGACCTTTTTTAATTTTTTCATTGATTTCAGCAATTGACTTTGCCATATTGCCTCACCCCCTCAAAAGATAATTGAAATTGCTTACTAATGTAGCGGCGAGGCTTTAGCCTCGCTGCCATTGCGAGCCATTCGCCTTTTGTCATTGCGAGCGAAGCGTGGCAATCTCACGTTTCCTCCCCACCGGGATTGCTTCGGGGCTTTGCCCCTCGCAATAACAGTAAACACACTAGATTTATGACTTCCTCTTCTTCAGCAAATCCATAGCCAGTTCCGCGGCCTTTTTGCCCGAGAGGAGCATCCCGCCGAAAACAGCTCCCATCCGGGGAGAGCCAAAGACGGCATTAGCCGCCATCCCAGCAACCAGCAGGCCGTGGCAAACCTGCCTGGTGTTTTCTACGAGCGCTTTTTCGCCAACCTCAGCCCACATTGATTTCTCACCGCGAACTTCTACCCCAGCCCCCGTCTTCCTGGCCACTATACGGCAGACCTCAGCATCATGACCTGTGGCATCTATCACCAGCTTAGCTCTTATGCCTATCGGGTCAACATGCAGATTTGCCAGAGACACAGCGCTCCAGTTTAGCACCAGGCCAGTTATTCTGTCATTCTCGCGGATCATCACATCCTCAACGCTGAGCAAATTGAATATCCTGGCCCCGGCCTTCACGCACCGGGAACAAAGTGTTGACACTGCCTCAACGGCGTCAGCTACGTAATATCCCTTTTGATACTGCTTAGCCGAGATGCCCATCTCATCCAGAATCTCTTTTGCCTCGCTTTGAACAACGATACGGCTAAACATAATGCCACCACCCCACATGCCGCCACCAACGCTCAGTTTCCTTTCAAGAATAGCTACCTTAACCTTGCTCTTCGCCAGATAGTAGCCAGCGACCATACCTGACGGCCCGGCTCCAGCTATAGCCACATCCACCTCCATCGAATCGAGCAGGTCTTTCAGGTAACTTTCGACTATCGCCTTAGATATAACTACTTCATCCATCCTGACCTCCAGTTCTTCGGAGATATCCACCAGCTTTCTATGATAATGTAGTTTCTAACATTCAGGGTCGCCCAAATTACTTCTACATGTAGTTGCGACCTTTTAAGGTCGCTGGGCGAGGCTAAAGCCTCGCCCCTACATTATCAAACAAGCACTACCTCTTACTCTCAAGAAAATCCTTAAGCTTTTCTGCTGACACGGTCTTTTGCTCTCCGGTCATCATATTACGCAAAGTCACCACACCGCTTTTCACCTCATCCTCGCCGATAATCGCCACATAACTACTGCCGATGCTGTCAGCTTGTCTCAACTGACCCTTTAAACTTCTATCACCGGTAGCCATTATCGCCGCAATACCGTCCCTACGCAGAGTAGAGGCAAGTTTCACCGCTTCCAGCTTAGCTTCGTCCCCGAGATGGGCAATAAAGACCTGTGCAGCCGGCAAATTTGGGACAGGAGTTTTGTGCTTCTTCAAATTAAGCACGACTCTTTCCATGCCGGCAGCAAAGCCGATGGCTGGTGTAGGCTTGCCGCCCAACTCCTCGATAAGGTCATCATACCGCCCGCCGCCCCCGAGAGCGCTTTGAGCGCCCTCTCCCAACGGCTGAATCTCAAAGACAGTCTTGGTGTAGTAGTCCAGACCGCGCACCAGCCTGTGACTTATATCAAAGGGAAGCCTTAAGGCGTCCAGGTATCCCACAACGGCTTCAAAATGCATCTTGCACTCCCGGCACAGATAGTCGGTGCTTTTCGGTGCCTCCTCTGCCACATCGTAGCAAGTAGGTTTCTTACAGTCGAGCAAACGCAAAGGATTTTTTCCAAATCTGGCCTTGCAATCTGAACACAAGCCGGCCAGATGGGCAGAATAATAACGCTTCAGGCCCTCCAAATACCGAGGCCGGCATGCTTTGCAGCCGATGCTATTAATGTATAAAAAAAGGTGCTCCAGGCCCAGAGACTTAAAAAACTGCCACGTCATCTCGATGACCTCAGCATCCAGAGCCGGGTCGGCATCACCGATAGCCTCAAATCCGAACTGATAGTGCTGCCGGTAGCGTCCAGCCTGGGGACGCTCATACCTGAAGATGGCAGCCAGGTAATAAAGCTTTACCGGCTGAGGTAAATTATCCATGCCATGCTCAATATAGGCCCGGCACACCGGTGCCGTGCCTTCCGGCCTTAGAGCCAGTATATTGCCGCTTCTGTCCTTGAAAGTGTACATCTCCTTGGTAACAATGTCGGTGCCTTCGCCTATGCTCCGGGTGAAAAGCTGAGAGTCCTCAAAAGCCGGAGTATCAAGGCGCTGGTATCCATAAAGCCGGCACAGGGCAATTGCCCTGTCCTCAACAAATCTCCAGTAGCCCTGCTCTTCAGGCAAAATATCCGCAGTGCCTCGAGGCGCTTTATACAAGAAATTGCTCCTCCCTCGCTTTGGAGAATACATTATAACAGATAGCTTCGGCAAAGGCATTCCATTACGAGTAGGAGCTTAAAAGTGACTGAATATCCGTTGCCATGCGCGCCGCAATTTCATGGTCTGCGAGCTATATGATAAGATTTCAAGCAATGCTCATATTCAACTACGAGACCTTGATAGACCCCTTGTTGACAGATATAAGGAAATTCACTCCAGAATTCTCTGGTATGAGTCCTGGAGATAGGGTATTGGATGTCTGCTGCGGAACCGGGGCTCAGGTGCTTGAGTATGGGCGACGCGGCATCATTGCCACCGGAGTCGATATAAGTCCGAGCATGTTGAAGATAGCTTTAAGAAATAAAATGAAGCAGAAGCTAGAGAACGTCTCTTTTCATTTAGCCGATGCAACTAAACTGCCCTTTGCCAGCAATCGCTTTGACTACGCATCGGTATCTTTAGGATTACACGATAAGGGAAGGTTAACCCGGTATAGAGTCGTTTCCGAGATGAGGAGGGTTGTAAAACAGGATGGAGCCCTTATCTTTATAGACTACCTGGTTCCACCGGTCAACAGTATCTGGGCTGGCTTATCAAGGACTGTGGAATTCCTTGCCGGTGGTGACCACTACAAAGGTTTCAAAGATTATATTATCAGTGGTGGGTTAGAGGATATACTTAAGGTACACCATTTACGTGAGGATGAGAGGAGTTACCTCAAGAGCGGCTTGGTAGTAATTATCAAGGCCAGTATTATCTGACCGCTCATCACTCGTTGAGTTCAGTTCTTATGCGAAACCTTGTCAATACGCCTAGCTGAAAGAGGGATGAATAGGTTCACCAAAGGCATTCCAGATACGAGCCGGAACTTGAAATGAGAACCGACCTGGAGAGAAAATCTCAAGGGTCCACTTGGCAGAGCGACACCATTTCCTGCACAATCAGATTTCCTAATAGGTGTCAAGGGCCATTCATTTGACCTCCTTGTGACTCTGAGATAGACTATTTCCGGGAGATGGCCATGGCTTCTACAGGCTGAGGAGCTTTAGCTGCCTCGTTCGTCCTGTAAG
>Ga0194111_10002542_pt1 | contig 22116 bp, 20 predicted proteins | sample TA2KigC300mmetaG_FD_146194 | JGI IMG/M metagenome (GOLD analysis project Ga0194111, IMG submission 146194) | Freshwater microbial communities from Lake Tanganyika, Tanzania - TA2015033 Kigoma Deep Cast 300m | ecosystem: Environmental > Aquatic > Freshwater > Lake | place: Tanzania: Lake... | reverse complement strand
GCCGATTTGGCATAGATAAAGAAATTATAGTTGTTAATGATGGCTCAACCGACGGCACACAAGATATACTTAAAGAAATAACAGAAAAAGAGGTAATAGTGGCTCATCACAAAGTAAATCTTGGCAAGGGGGCGGCTATTAGGACGGCGCTAAAACACATAAGCGGAGATATTATCATTATTCAGGACGCGGATTTAGAATATCCTCCCGAACAATGCAAAGATTTAATAAGGCCGATATTAGACGGCCAGGCAGATGTAATTTATGGCTCGCGTTTTTTAGGGATACACCGCGTTTTTATGGTGTGGCATTACTTCGGGAACAAATTAGTGACTTTTCTGGCGAATATCTTATATAATACCACCCTTACGGACGTAGAGGTAGGTTATAAAATCTTTACCCGTCAAGCGCTGGAAGGGATTATTATCCGTTCCAATAGATTTGATTTTGAAACGGAATTTACAGCTAAAATTTTTAAAAAGAGGCTAAGGGTAGTGGAAGCGCCAATAATCTATTATGGCAGAGGCTATAGCGAAGGCAAAAAGATTACCTGGAAAGACGCGTTTCCCGCTATCTGGGCGTTGATAAAGTACAGGTTTGTGGATTAAATGAAAAAATACTTATTAATCTCTGTGTTTTTTTGCGCTTTGGTAATTACCAGGGGCGCCTTAATATATTCTTTTAATAATAATCTGAGCTGGCTTTCTGATGAGGAGAGAAATTATGAAATAGCCAAAAATTATCTAAATGGGAAAGGGTTTACGGTTTATGATAATGATTCAAAAACATATAAATTAACGGCGTATCATCCCAGCTTCTCGGTATTTGTTTATATTTTTATGCTAAAGAATAATATTAGCAAAAATTCATGGACCATGTTCTGCTATTCTCTTTTTATCGCGCTGCATCTTTTGTCGGCAGTCTATTTTTTCAAACTGGCCCAAATTTTCATAAAAAATAAAATTTTAACTAACTTTGCCACCATAGCATACGGATTTTATCCTTCCGTTATATTTTATATCGGCAGCCTGTTCCTTTATGAAAATATGGTTACGCCATTGTTAGTCATAGTAACATACAAGATATTAAGAATAACTTGTTTTAATCAAGATATCAAAATTGCAGATTATTTTATAATTTTATTGTCTTTTATGTTTTCCGCTCTTTTTAGGCCAAGCTCAATTACAGTTTATGTTTTGATACTGGCCGTATCGTTATTTTTTATGGCAAAAGACCGCCTTAAGCTTAAAATTAATAACACCCATAAAATCGCGTTAATTTTATCAATATATTTATTTGTATTTATAGCCCACATCCCGATTTTAATTAAAAATTATAATATGTTCGGGCATTATGTGCTTACCACTCAGCAAAATTTTCTTTTTTTGGAGGGGCATAATCCCTATGCTAGGGGAAGTTGGGCGGGAAAGCCGAGTAAAAGTTTCGTTACATATATCCATGAGAACATACCCGATTTTGAAAGCTTGAATGAATATCAGCAGGGCGCGGCATATAAGAAACTTGCTGCGAGTTGGATTTTAAATAACCCGGTTAAGGAAATGACCCTGCTTTTCAGAAAAGCCGCAATTTATTTTTTGCCTCAGAATTTTGATAGCGAGCTGCCCGGAAATAGGTTATGGAACCCGGTTAATCTGGCGGCTCATTCATTATTTTTATTGTATCTTTGCGGTTTTCTTTTAAAGAAGAAGTTTCCTTTCCGGATTGAAATTTTACTTTTAGTCCCCATATTTGCGTCTTTGGCATTTAGCCTGGCGATGTTTGTGGGATACCGCTGGAGATATTATGCGGAGCCGTTTATGTTATTGGCGGCATTTATTTTTTTAGAAAGGTTTATCTTTCCGGGCAGAAGACCCGGTACAATAGTTGTTAAACCATAAAATGAATATCAACACCTTTTTTGGGCAGCATCGGGCAATAATACTGATAATTCTATTTTCATTTACGCTGCAGATATTTTTTATTTTTAACTATAAAGCAAATGGCCCAGTAGAACTTGATGCCGCATCCTATAATACCCTGGCCCAAAATTTGCTGCGCTATAAAATTTACAGCACTGACGGCGGCCAGACGCACAATATCAGAAGGGCTCCGGTTTATCCATTTTTCATCTTTTTAATTTATTTATTCTTTGGTGAAAAAGTTATAGCCGTGCAGATAGCGCAAGTCATCCTGGCCGTTTTAGCCTGTTTATTGATTTATAAGATTGGCTGCATGGTTTTTGATAGGAGAACAGCCATTTTGGCGGCTTTTATGGCCGCTATCCATCCGGTATTTATCTGCCAATCTTTTTATTTGGTGACCGAGCTATTGGCAATATTTTTAATTACCCTGGCTGTTTACTTGGCTTTATATTGTATGCGCAGCCATAAGATAGTTCATTTTATTTTATTAGGTTTAATCCTGGCAATAACAGCATTATGCAGGCCTACGGTGTTATTGCTGCCATTTTTCGCGGTATCTTTACTTTTATTTTATTATAACTTGAAGAAAACCTTAAGGTTTGCGTTTTTCTTTCTGGCGACATTCGCTATCTTAGTGGGGTTATGGACATACCGCAATTATAAATTAACCGGATATATTATTCCTGTGCAAAGCACAGGCGGCGGAAATATCTGGCTGGGCACTTATGTGCCTGGCAAGGGATACGAGGAGAATGCGCGGCAGGAGAGTTTAAAATTAGTAGAGCATTACAGCAAATTAATATCTATTAAACTACAAAGAGAAAATAATGCTATATCAAACCCAAAGGTGCCATACAGCGATATTATCCATTACTTGGCTGATAAAGAAATAACAAGGGATGGCATAAAAAATATATTAAATAACCCCTTTGGCTTTATTAAGATACTTCCATATAAGTTTTTCAGGCTTTATATAGGCAGTTATTGTTTTCTATATGGGATAAAGGAAAGCTTTGGTGAATTATGGCATTCCCGGAATATGGATAAGGGTAGCTATGCAAAATTAATTATAAAGGTTATTATTATACTTTTTTCGCTATTAATTATAACCTTTGCGCTTATGGGCCTGGCCGTAAACATCAATAAAACGATTTCCATTTTGCCTCTTTTTATCTTATTTATCTACTGGAATTTATTTTTTGTTTTCTTTGACACCATGACCCGTTATTCTATCCCAATATTGCCGATACTGATTTTAATGGCAGCAAGAGGGATTTATTTTGTAGGAAAATACTTATGAAAGACCCGTTTGTATTTCCATTTGATACTAACTTTATCTTAAGAAAGAAGAAAGCGATTAAAAGGGAGTTTCTTCTCCGGCAAGATTTGCCGGAGAAGAAAATAGCCATTTTGGGCGGCTCAACCACTTCTGAAATAAAGGATATTTTGGAACTATTTTTATTAAAAGAAAAAATCAAGCCCATATTTTACGAGTCGGGATTTAATAGATACTATGAAGATATTATGTTTGATGAGCCGAAATTATCCCAGTTTAAGCCCGATATTTTATATATACACACAACCGGCGTTAACATAAATTATCCTGAAGGGTTTATTGTTGATAAAGAAGATATAGAAGATAAGATAAAAAATGAATTTATGAAATTTAAAGACCTATGGACAAAAATACAAGAAAAATATAATTGTGCCGTCGTTCAGAACAATTTTGAACTTCCCTATTATCGAGTTTTAGGAAATTTAGATTCTTCGGCTATATCCGGTAAGACTTATTTTCTTTCCAGGTTAAACCTGGAATTCGCCAAATATGCCCAGGAAAATAAGAATTTTTATATTAACGATATAAATTATTTATCATCCTGGCTCGGCCTGGACAAGTGGCACGATAGGGCCCATTGGTATTCTTATAAATACGCCATTAGCTACGAAGCCATCCCCCTGGTCTGTTATAACTTAGCGAATATTATTAAATCAATTTACGGGCAGGCTAAGAAATGTTTAGTATTAGATTTAGATAATATTTTATGGGGAGGGGTGATCGGCGATGTTGGCATGGAAAATATCCAGATAGGCAGAGAAACCCCGCTTGCCGAAGCCTATGCGGAATTTCAGCGTTATATAAAGGAACTAAAAGAAAGAGGGGTAATTTTAGCGGTTTGTTCCAAGAACGACCCCGAGATTGCCAGGCAAGGGCTGGCTCATCCCGATAGTATTTTAAAATTTGATGATTTCGCTGTTTTTAAGGCCAATTGGAAAAGAAAGGATGAGAATATTATAGATATCGCCAGAGAAATAAATATAGGCCTAGACAGCCTGGTTTTTATAGACGATAATCCCGCAGAGCGCGAGATTGTCAAGGCAAACCTTCAAGAGGTAACCGTTCCTGATATGGGCAATAATGTTGAACAGTATATTGGCATAATTGATGGGGGGAAGTATTTTGAGCCGGCCGCGATATCTTTTGATGATATCAACAGGAATTCCTATTATCAGGGTAACCTGAAAAGAACCAGCGAAGAGAGGAATTTTTTAAATTATGGCGATTTTTTAAAATCATTGTCTATGCAGGCCGAAATACAGGGTTTTGTTCCTCTTTATCTGGATAGAATTACGCAGCTAATAAATAAAACCAATCAATTTAATTTAACCGCTAAAAGATATAATTATTCAGAAATAGAGAGGATCGCCGGGGGTAATAATTATATTACACTTTATGGCAAATTAGTTGATAAATTTGGAGACAATGGGGTTGTCTCTGTAATTATAGCTAGCTGTGATGCTGCCAGCCGATTACACATTGATTTATGGCTAATGAGCTGCAGGATAATCAAGAGGGATATGGAGTATGCGATGTTTGACGCCCTGGTTGAGAAGGCCAAAGAAAGGGGAATTAAGGAAATTATAGGTTACTACTGTAAAAGCGAAAAAAATCATATAGTCTCAGAATACTACCCGGAGATAGGTTTTGAAGTTTTATTTAAAGATAAAAATGGCGATAGTTCCTGGAAATACGTTATTCCCGAGAACTATATTCCCAAAAATAAGTTCATACAAAGGTTGAAATAGCAGAATGGATAAATTAGAGATCCTTGAGAAAACACGGAGAGTATTCAGGGACGTATTTGATAAGGACCAGTTAATTATAGATAGGATGACAAGCTCTAAGGATATTGAAGGGTGGGATTCTTTAGCGAATATTAATCTAATCGTGGCGATAGAAAAGGAATTTAAAATTAAATTTATTCTATCGGAATTAATTTCTCTGGATAATGTGGGGGCAATGGTAGATTTGATAGAAAAAAAAATAAAATGAACGCGTATAAGTTTAAGGATTTATATACCGGGTTTAATGAAAAATTTTCCGTAGCGATAACAGAAGAAATGATGGATAAATTCTTGGCTATAAGCCAGGACGATAATCCTCTCCATACCGATATTGAATTTGCCAAAAATAAAGGATTTAAGGACAAAGTAGCTTATGGTATGCTGGTTGCCTGTTTTTATTCCAGATTAGTGGGGGTATATCTTCCGGGAAAATATTGCCTGCTTCAGGGGATTGAAATAAGTTTTAATAACCCGGTATTTGTCGGCGACTTACTGAGCGTATCTGGCGAAATAAGTTATATCAACCAGGCGTATAAACAGATTGAGATAAAAGCGCGTATTGTTAACCAGGAAAATAAAAAAGTATCAACGGCAAAAATAAAGGTGGGCATCAATGAATAAAGAGGCAATTTTAATAACCGGGGCTTCTTCGGATATCGGCTGCGAAATTATTAGACAAATAGCGGGTAACAATAGTATTATCCTCGCTCATTACAATCAATCCGGAGAGAAAATTAAAAAAATGCAGCAGGAAGTTGATTCCCAGATAATTCCCATAAAAGCCGATTTATTTAATGAAGAAGAGATACTTGGCCTTATTGATTTTATTAAAAAAAATTATGATTTTCCCGATAAAATAATCCATTTACCGGCAGTGAAATTAAACTATATAAGGTTCAAGGATATTAAATGGGCAGACTTTCAAAAAGATATTGATCTGCAGCTAAGGTCCATTATTTTAATTTTAAAGGAGTTTTTGCCGCTAATGGCAAAAGACAAAAAAGGCAAAGTAGTATTTGTGCTTTCCAGCTGTACCTTAAACATTCCGCCCAAGGCGTTAACTCATTATACGGCTGTAAAATACGCAATGCTGGGTCTTTCCAGGGCCCTGGCAAGTGAATACGCCGATACCGGTATAAATATAAATGCTGTTTCCCCCTCTATGATAGAGACGGGTTTTTTAGCAAATATACCTCAAAAATTAGTAGAATTAAACGCCCAGGCCAGCCCCTTAAAAAGAAATGCGCAAGTCGGGGATGTTGTTCCTTTGATAAAATTTTTACTTTCAGATTCATCAGATTATATTACCGGGGCAAATATTCCCGTGAGCGGAGGTAGCGTATTTTGAAATCCGAGAGAGAATGCCTTTTAGAGCCCGTAACTTCCGATGCTATACAGAGGAAGAATATTGTAAATTTTATCGTCAATTTTGAAGATGAAAAACACGATGTGAATTTTTGGCAAAAAAGGACAGCTATGTGGTGGGAAGATAACCCCTTCTATGATGAAAATTTACCAAGAGGATGGATTTTAAAAGCACAAGAAGGAATAGTCGGTTTCTTAGGCGTTATTGTAACAGACTATTTGTATGGGGATAAAAGATATAAGGCATTAAATATAACTACCTGGAGGGTCTTAAAGGAATATAGAAATCAGAGTATGCGATTATTCCACAGATTCTATAGTTATAAAGACAGGCACATCCTTTTTAATACAACTTCCGATAATAAGGCAGTGCAAAGAATATTCCAGGCCTTTGGATTTAAAGCAAATACTAAGATTTCAAATTTTATTTTTCCTATAAGATGTAATTTAAGCCTGAATATATCTAATATAGCTTTATTTTTTTTACAAAGATTATATAGTTTATTATTACCTAGGGCGGATTGCCGCGCCATTAGCGGCGGGGGAGGAGTTAAATTAATCAAAATGCCCGATAAATATAAAAAATTCTTAATAAAAAATAAAGATGGCAATTATTTATCCTGGTATAGTTCCAGCCCTTTATCAAAAAAAATTGTGGGCTATTTTAACGATAATAATGAATTATCTTCTTTTGTGACCATAGAAGAGGCGATGGCCAGATTCAAATCCTTGCGCATAATTGATTATTTTATTGGCGATGATAGCGGAAAAGAAATATTAAGTATTATTAACTATATTTGTAATAATCCCTGTATTATCTCCAATGCTTATAATTATAGGTTCCTGATTTTAAGTATCTTTTCCGGGAATGAGATAACTATAAAGAGGCCATTTTTCATACCGAATAAGAAAAGTCACGCAAAACATTATTATTCTTTACCAGAGGAATTAAAGGATGCAAGAATATTGAATTACCTCGCAGAAGGCGATGTTGCGATGTAATCACTAAAGATATGAAAGCGAATATTTTATTATTCCATAGAATTCATCCTGTGCGGGACCCGTTATGGGACCCGATGCCAGTAGAATTATTTGAGAAAATTTCGCGGTATATAAGCAGGAAATATACGATAGTTTCCTTAAGAGAATATTTTTTTCAGGCCCCAAGGCAATATAAAAAACCGCCGCTCCTGGTTACTTTTGATGACGGTTACAGGGATTTTCTTGAATATGCCTTGCCTGTTTTAAAGAAGTATTCAATTCCTGCCGCGATGTTTATTGTAACGGATTGCGTTGAGAAGGGGCTGCCTACCTGGACATATATTATGGATTATTTATTTTCTAATACCCGAAAATTAAAGCTTAAAGATTCAGATTTTGATTTTTTGCATAATATAGAGCGCTTATCCCGGCAATGGCGGGATAGACAGGAAAGGATAAATTATTATAAAAATTTCAAAAAACAGTTAAAGAAAATGCCCAATGGCAGGAGAAAATCGGTAATCAACCGGCTCCAGCAGTGTTTTGACGATATAGAAGTGCCAAAGGGCTTAATGTTAAGCTGGGAGGATATAATTCAAATTAAAAACGCCGGCATTGAAATTGGTTCGCATACGGTTGGGCATCCGCCGTTAGCAGCCATTGAAGATGATAAGGAAGTAGAATTTGAATTATTGCATTCTGCAAACTTAATTAAAGATAAGACCGGGGAATTCCCGAAAGCAATTTCTTATCCGGTTAGCAGCTATGATGAGAGGGTTAAAAATATCTCAAGGCAGGCCGGTTATAAGATAGGTTTTGCTGTTGACCAGGATATTTATGATAGCACAAGGTATGATAATTTTCAGATACCCAGGATAGATTTATATAATGAAAACTTTTTTAAGGCTAAATTAAGGATTAGCGGAATTTTAGGAAGATTAAAAAAATTATTGAGAAAATTTTAAAGATGTGGCTTAAGCTATTAGAGATGGGAGGCTAATGTGGAGCACAAGAAAGAAGCAAATGAATCGTTTGACATAGCGATAGTGGGTGGCCTGGGCCATGTCGGCCTTCCCTTGGGGCTGGTTTTTGCTGATAAAGGGCTAAGCGTATGTTTGTGCGATATAGATGCTAAAAAGGCGGATATGGTAAAAAAAGCAAAGATGCCTTTTATAGAATACGGCGCGGAGCCAATTTTAAAGAAGGTTATTCCTATCGGCATGCTCAAGGTATCCACGGATATCAAATGCGTATCAAAAGCAAAATATGTTATTGTCGCTATCGGCACGCCAATAGATGAATACCTGAATCCGAAGGTCCGCCCTTTTTTGGAATTTTTTGCTCAGCTCAAGAAATATTTAAATAAGCGGCAGTTAATAGTAGTCCGCAGCACCGTTTATCCGCATACCTGTAAACAGTTATTTAGGTTATTTGATAATGATAAATCATGGAAACTGGCCTATTGCCCAGAGAGAATTGTCCAGGGATACGCGATAAAGGAGCTTGGGCAAATACCTCAGATCGTCGCCGGAATGACAGAAGAAGCCGTCAGGCAATCAGCAGAATTATTTAGCCGCATATGCCCTAAAATTATCAAGGTTTCTATGGAAGAAGCGGAGTTGCTTAAATTGTTTACTAATGCCTGGCGCTATATTCAATTTGCCGCTACAAACCAGTTTTATATGATGGCGCATAATTATGGCGTGGATTATGATAAGCTGCGCCGGGCGATGGTAGACGGCTATGATCGGGCAGTAAGTATACCCGGCGCGGGGTTCGCTGCCGGGCCGTGCCTGCTTAAGGATACAATGCAGCTATCGGCATTCTATGGCACTAATTTCTTTTTAGGGCATGCCGCGATGCTGGTGAACGAGGGCTTGCCCGGATTTATCGTGGAGGATTTGAAGAAAAGATACGATTTGAGCAAAACCCGCGTAGGAATACTGGGGATGGCCTTTAAGGCAGATATAGATGATATCAGGGATTCCCTTTCTTATAAGTTAGGTAAAATTTTAAGATTTAATGGAACGCAGGTTTTTTATTCAGATGAATTTGTCAAGAATCCCGATTTTATAAGTAAAGAAAAGCTTATTTCTTCAAGCGATGCGGTAATTATCGGCGTACCCCATACTGCTTATAAGCAGCTCAAGGTTCCCAAAGGGGTTGAGATTATTGACCTCTGGGGAATAACAAGGGTAAAATGAAATATAAAAAGGTACTTTTAACCGGAGCCTCAGGAAAGCTTGGACAGGCAATACTAAAATCAAAGTATTTTCCATCACTTTTATCTCCTTCTCATGCGCAGGTAGATATAACAGATCCTATGGCCATTGAAACTTTCTTTCACAATAACCAAGTAGATGCCTTGATACATTGCGCGGCCTTAGCAAGAATGAGCGAATGCGAAAGTAACCCCCGGGAAGCTATACGTGCCAATATTATTGGTACGGCCAATCTTGTTATGCAGGTATTAAAACAAGAGCAGGGCTCGGGTAAAAAGATAAGGTTTGTTTATATATCTACCGATGCCGTTTATCCGGGAAAGCGGGGCGGGTACTCAGAAAGGGGCGAAACCATCCCTTATAATAAATATGGCTGGTCAAAATTAGGGGCGGAATGCGCTGTAAACATGCTTTCAAATTTTTGCATTATACGCACCAGTTTCTTTGATCCGCAGAATATTAAATTTTCCGCCTCTGCCAGCGACGCTTATTCTTCAAAAATTGAGATTTCCTATTTAGTAAAGGCAATAGCAAAAATGCTTAAAAGTGATTTTATCGGCACTGTTAACATTGGCGGCCCGAAGAAATCCGATTACTTGCGCTATAAAGAGTTTAAGCCGTCATTGAAACCGACTAAATTAAGGAATATCTTACAGGGTGTTTCTTTTGAAATGGCTAAAGACGCTTCTTTAAATTATAGTTTGTGGAAAGAATTACAAAAACAGAAAATAGGCCTTAAATGCACGACTTAGATATTATTATTCCGGTTTATAACGAAAAAGAAAATATATTAGCGGTTTTGGAGGGATTACGTAAATCCGTCAAAACTAGTTTGCGCGTTTTAATTTGTTACGACCATGATAACGATAATACGCTTCCGCCGGTCCGTAACTATAAAGGCGCGAATTTTGAAATCGCATTAATAAAAAATCAGGGCAAGGGCGTGCACAGCGCGATAATGACAGGCTTTCGGGCCAGCAACGCGGCGGCTGTCCTTGTGTATTCAGCCGATGACGATTATAATATCGTTAAAATTGACCAGATGTATGAAAAGTTTAAGCAGGGTTGCGAGCTTGTTGCCGCCAGCCGCTTTGTAAAAGGGGGCTGTATGAAGGGGTGCCCCTGGCTGAAGTCTTTTTTGGTACAGACAGCTTCTTTTACGCTTTATTGGTTTGCGAGTATTCCCATAAGAGACGCTAGTAATGGGTTTAGGCTGTTTTCCCGCAGAGTCATAGATAATATTGTTATTGAATCAACGCAGGGTTTTACTTATTCGCTTGAGCTTTTGGTAAAATGTCATCGTTTGGGCTGGAAGCTCGGCGAAGTGCCTGTTTCCTGGTTTGAGAGGACTAAGGGTAAAAGCCGTTTTCGCGTTATCCAGTGGCTACCCAGGTATTTACGTTGGTATTTCTATGGGATTGCCACAACATACCTTAGGCAACTCCCTAGTTCTGTCAAAATAAGAGAAAATGGCAAGGCCCCTCAAAATAAAGACGCCGAATTATGTTTTTTCAACAGATTCGGAAACGGTTCAAATTACGACGTATTTACTGAAAAGGGATATCAAAGAATTATTGATGAGTTTTTGAAATATTTCATCCCAAAGAAAGACCTAAAAGTTATAGACTTTGGATGCGGGACAGGATCTTTTATCGCCAAATTTTTAAAATACGGAATGAAATTATACGCGATAGACATTTCTTCAAATTGCATTAGCTATGCGAAAAGTAAATATCCGGATATATTTTTCAATGTAGGGGATATAGAAGCCACACAATTCCCAGATGAGACTTTTGATATTATATTCCTGAGTGGCGTCCTGCACCATTTTGCAGATTTTTCTAATGTTCTGAACGAGTGTTATAGGGTATTAAGGAGGGGGGGGGTAGTGTTAGGCTACGATCCCCATAAATTGAATCCTTTTATGTGGCTGTACAGGTCTAAAAACTCCCCATTTTATTCATTAAAAGGGGTAACAGAGAACGAAAGAACTTTAGGAAAGAGCGAGATAAGGGTTAATATAAAGTTTAGCGGTTTTTCAGAATATAATGTCTACAGCATTTCTGGCGTAGCATATAAATATGTTGACCATAAATTGTCTTTTTTAATTATACCTCTTTATAATTTATTTGAGAAATTAATGGATTTTCCTCTATTGCGGCAGTGGCTCGGTTCGTTTATAATAACCTATGCAAAGAAATAATTTAAGGAGGCCATCTTGAAATACCTTATAACCGGCGGTACGGGATTTATTGGGGCTGCATTAGCCCAGCGTCTGGTGAGGGAGGGCCATAAAGTAAGAATATTGGATAATAATGTCAGGGGCAATAAAGAGCGCTTAAGGAATATTTTTGAAAAGATTGAATTAATACAGGCTGACATAAGAAATGCCAGGGCTGTGCAGAATGCCTCTAAAGGCGTTGACGCGGTTTGGCACTTGGCGGCGATTAACGGTACGGAATTTTTTTATACTAAACCAGAAATTGTGCTTGAAGTCGGGGTAAGGGGGGTAATGAATATTCTTGATGCCTGTATTAAGGAAAATATAGGTGAGTTATTTCTTGCCTCTAGCTCTGAAGTTTACCAGACTGCTCCTGTTATTCCCGCTGATGAGAATGTTCCGCTTTGCGTCCCAGACCCTCTAAATCCGCGTTATTCATATGCGGCCAGTAAGATTATCAGTGAACTCATGGTTATAAACTATGGCCGTAAATGTTTTAAACGGGTAGTGATTTTTCGGCCGCATAATGTCTATGGCCCGGATATGGGCTGGGAACATGTGATTCCGCAGTTCGCGCTGCGTATGCATAAAATTTGCCAGGGTTCTTCAGAGAAGAAGATAGAGTTTCCCATGCAGGGCACAGGTAAAGAAACGCGAGCCTTCGTCTTTATCGAGGATTTAATTGACGGTTTGATGTTGTTAGCTAAAAAGGGCAAGCACCTTAATATTTATAATATCGGCACGACTGAGGAGATGACGATGAAATCCGTAGCAATCGCCGTGGCGAGATATTTTAGAAGAGAAGTAGAAATTATTCCCGGGAAGCTTGCTGGCGGCGGAACCCTGCGTCGGTGTCCGGATATTTCAAAGATTGCCGCCTTAGGTTATAAGCCAAAGTATAAATTTCGCGATGGTTTACCGGTAGCCGTGCGCTGGTATGATGAGAATGCCGATGGTTATCTTCGTCTAAAGGAGAAAAAATGATTAAGAAAGCGGTCAATTTAGCCATTGATAGCGGCCACAGCCTTGTAGTCAAGCGTTGCCAGGTTTGTGACTGCCCGGATTTAAAACCGGTTTTATTTTTGGGGTATATGCCCCCCGTAAATAAGATGTCAATTATAGGAAGCTTGCCCGAGGAGCAACCCAGTTACCCGGCGCTTTTATTGTACTGCCCTGATTGTCAATTAGTCCAACTTGGTTTGGTGGTGGATGCAAAAATTCTCTTTCCTGCGGAGTATCCCTATACCAGCGGCACAACCAGAATATTGCGCGATAATTTTGCCGAGTTATATCAGGATTGCCGCGCCATAGTTAAGCCAGGCGCAGAGGACCTCGTGGTAGATATTGGTTCTAACGACGGGACATTATTAAGTAATTTTGCCAGCCATCATCGCGTGCAGGGGATTACCCCTGAAGAAATTGGGAAGTTGGCAATTGAGCGCGGCATACCCACGTTAATTTCTTACTTTAATCGCGCTGCCGTAGAAAAAGTAATAGCGGAAAAGGGAAAAGCCAAGGTTATTACCGCTACCAATGTTTTTGCGCATATAGAAAATATCCATGAGGTAATAGATTGCATTTTGGAATTATTGCAGCCCGATGGCGTATTTATCTCGGAGTCGCATTATTTAATCTCTCTTCTTGAGACTATCCAGTATGATACCATTTACCACGAACATCTAAGATATTATTCTTTACATAGCTTAAAGTACCTGTTGGATATGCGCGGATTAGAAGTTATTCATGCCAAGCGCATACCTACCCATGGCGGCTCTATCCGTGTTTATGCCTGCCGCCGCGGCGCTTACCCCCCGCAAGATACCGTAGCTAAGATGCTCAAGACAGAAGAGGCCTTAGGTATTGGCGAAAGGCAATTAGCGGAATTTAAGGCCAAAGTAGTAATTTCTAAGCTTCAATTATATTCGTTATTATCGCAGATAAAGGCGTCTGGAAGGCGTATCTACGGCATAGGAGCGCCTTCGCGCGCCAGCACATTAATTAATTATGTGGGGCTTGACGACGGGATCCTGGATTGCGTTTTAGAAGTGAAGGACTCCCATAAGCTCGGCAAATATATGCCCGGAACGCTTATTCCGGTATTAGAAGAATCAAAACTTTTTCAGGACCAGCCGGAGTATGTTTTATTGCTATCTTGGCACATAGCCGAAGAGTTGATGCCGAAGATTAAAGAGAAAGGATTTAAGGGGGATTTTATTATCCCCTTACCTAATCCCAGGATTGTCAAGGGCAATAAAGAAGTAAACCCCGTTAGACCCCGGCCTAAAGCCCGGGGCTTTCTGGGTCTAACGGGGTAAAGGGGAAATAGTGATAAAAAAAGAAAAGATTATATCTTATTTTGCTAGCTCGGTAATATTCTTATTGATCTGGGTTATTTATGCATTTGATTTAGAAAAGGCCCTTATTATCAGAATGAATATCGCAAAATTAAATACCTATATCCCCATCCCGGCGTTCTTCTTTGGGATAATTTTTACTTACATCTATTTTTATGCCAAATTATTTAAGAAAAAATTAAGAGAGTCTTTTTATCTGATTTTTCCCTTAGCGCTATTTTGGCAACTTGCTTTTTTTGCCATAGAGATGATTGGTGTGGACCCTTGGAACGGGAATAAGGCCATATTTACTATTTATAGCCATATCTATTTGACCGCCGTTATTGCATTATGTTTTGTCATTAGCTATAAATTAATAGATTATTTTTCAGAGGCAGGAAAACCGAATATTACTATTCCAGGGTTTGCTCTGGTTATTTATCTGGCGTATTTTATCATTCGTTCCCGCAGCTACGCCTATCTGATTTTAATCCCGGCAGGTTTTTTGATAATTAACTTCTTGCGCAAGAGAATAACTCTACTTAAATCTATAAATTCGCGCCGCAGGGATTTATTATTTATAATCTTGGTATTTATTTTAGCTTTTGCGCTGCGCCTTGGCTGGGGCGCCAGGCTGGTTTCTCTGACGCAAGATAACTTTTATGCGGCAAGCGATGACGGCATTAACTACGGGCGGTATGCCGAAGACTGGGTAAAGGGCAAGGATAATTCTCCCTTGTGCACATTCAGCGGCTTTGGGTATTGGGTATTTTTAGGGTTTATCTATTCGCTTTTTGGCAATCCCAATTATTATGCCGTCATTTTTATTCAGGCGCTTTTAGGGGCCTTAGTAGCGGTATTTGTTTATAAAATCGCCAAACGCCTGACTAATTTTGCCATAGCGATATCTTCAGCGATATTGGTAGCCTTGAATATGAATAGTATTTTTACCTCCAGCGTAATCGGAATGGAGGCCTTATTTATCCCCTTGGTATATCTTTCGTTATGCCTGCTTATAGAATTTATTCATAATGGAAAGATCAAGTTTTTTAAATACCCATTTTTGATTGGAATATTATTAGGTTTGGCCAATATAGTGCGCTTTGAGGTTACTTTTATTTTTATTATAATTTCGATAGGTTTTTTCCTGTTTAGGAGAGGCAGATTTAAGGCGCGAGAATCCCTTAAGATTTCCTCGGCCTTTGCTGCCGGATTTTTAATGGTTTTATTGTTATTTTGTTGGAGAAATTATATTAAGGAGGGAAAATTTGATTTCAAATCAAACTCGGCAGCTATAGGTTTTGCTTTATTGTCCAGCGGCAACGTACAGGAAACGCAACTTCTTTGCGCGATGGGATTTAATCCTTTTATGGATTTGGGGGGCTCCTTACAGGTAGGCATTAAACATCCCTTGGCTGTTGGCTCGCTTCTTATGAAAGGAGTGGTTAAAAAGGGCATTAATTATTTGTTTGTAGCAAATTTTGGCGAGATGGATTTTTTAACCTTGCTTAATAATGCCGAGATGGAGCCGCCATTTCGTTTTCCATTATATTGTCAATTTTATATATACTTTTTTACTTTACTTGGGTTAATTATATTAGTCTTAGATAAAAAATACTTATTAGAGAAAAGCATCTTATTCGGCTATATCCTTTATACCTTATTGATTTACGCGCTGATCTGGGCCGGGAATGCCAGGTACAGGGCAACCCTGGAGCCGTTATTTATTATATTTTTTGTAACTGCGGTTTATGCCGTAGGCTCTAATTTTAGGCGGATAGTTATGCAGAGAGGTTAATTTTGGTGTGGATATGCATGATAAAGTTACAATAGTAATTCTGACCAAAAATGAAGAAAAAACAATCGGCCAGGTTATCGGCGGGTGCCGGCGTTATAGCGACAATATTTTAGTTGTGGATGGGCACTCGCGGGATTCTACGAGGGAAATCGCAAAGCGCGCCGGCGCAAGGGTTATAATGGATAACGGGCGAGGGAAAGGCGATGGTATCAAGACGGCCATAAAGAATATAGATGATGGGATAATGGTCTTTATAGACGCGGACGGTTCTCACAGCCCCGATGATATTCCGCGCTTGGTCAAGCCCATTCGGGATGGCCTGGCTGAGCATGTTCATGGCTCGCGCATGTTAGGGGGCTCGGAAGAATTTAACGGAAATTTTAAAGAGGTAGCGCGCCTATTTGGCAGCAACATCATTACGCTGCTTATTAACTATAAGCTCGGTGTCCGCTTAACTGACAGCCAGAATGGGCTGCGGGCAATTACTGCAAGCTTGGTAAAAAAAATGAATTTAAAGGAAAATATTACTACCATAGAACAGGAAATGGTAATAAAGACAATCAAGTTGGGATACAAAATCATTGAAGTCCCCACGCATGAATATAAGCGTAGGTATGGGCAGTCGGTAATAAAATTAAGAAAAGTAGCGCTACATTACGTCTATACCTGTTTTAAGTACCTGTTTTTTAAATTATGAGAGTATATTTTATCAATCCCCCTGCAAGCGAGGGGGTAAAAATAGTGAGAGAGGGCCGTTGCATGCAAAGGGCCGGCGCCTGGACAGCGGTATGGCCGCCTATATCCCTGGCTCTTTCAGCAGCCGTAGCGCGCAATTTAAATATGGAACCAAAGCTGAGCGATTGTATTGTGGAAGATATAGATTTTATTAAATTATCAAAGCTGATAAAGGAATTCGCCCCTTCGTTAATAGTTATTAATACTGCGACGCCGTCCATTGTAAGCGATTTGTCGGTAGCGGCCTTGGCTAAAAAGATAAATCCTAAAATAAAAGTAGCGGCATTTGGTATTCATGTCAGCGCCTTGCCCGAAGATTCTTTCCGGATTGAACCAGCGTTAGACATTATTGTCAGGGGAGAGCCAGAATCTACTATTGCGGAACTTACGCTTGGTTTGCAGGAGGGCAAAAATTTATCCGGGATAGCGGGATTATCTTTCCGGCAAGGCCCTCGGATTATCCATAACCCTGAGCGTTCTGCGATAGAAAATTTGGATAGCCTGCCGTTTCCTGCGTGGGACCTTATTGACAGGAGCAAATATATCCTTCCTTTTACCACGGATAAGGAATTTTTATTGGTTGCCACTTCAAGAGGGTGCCCTTTTGGGTGTTTATTTTGCGCCGATAGGGCATATTACGGCAATAAGCTGCGGCTTTTTTCTCCGGTTAAAATTGTAGATGGAATGGTTCAGGCCAAGAGGAATTTTGGGATAGATACTTTTCTCTTTTGGGCGGAATCGTTTACCATAAATCAAAAATTTGCCGAGGCAGTCAGTGACGAGATCATTAAAAGGAACGAGAAGTTTACCTGGATTTGCAATAGCCGGGTTGACCATGTTAATTTATCCTTACTTAAAAAGTTTAAGAGCGCCGGATGTATTATGGTGGGTTATGGCATAGAATCGGGCAATCAAGGCGTGCTTGATTCGGCAGGGAAAGGCATTACTATTGAACAGATTAAAGAGGCGGCGCGGATGACAAAAAAGGCCGGGCTGCAGACAGTCGGCCACTGTATAATCGGATTGCCCGGAGAGACTAGAAATACAATTGCCCAGACAGTTAAATTTGTAAAAAAACTGGATTTAGATTTTGCGCAATTTTATTGTGCCGTGCCGTTTCCGGGCTCCGCTCTCTATGAAGCCGCCAAAGAAAGGGGCTGGATAAATACGGGAAATTGGACATATTTTGAACAGAATTACTCGGTGATGGATTTAGATAAATTAACCGCCAGAGAAACAATGAAGTTGCGTCATTGGGCATACTTATCGTTTTATCTTCGGCCAAAGATGGTTTATAGGACGCTGATGCGCATTAAATCCTGGAAACAATTTCTTAATTTTTGCGGCATGGTATGGGAGTTTTTTGACTGGGCAAAGACATAAAGATGAATATATTCAAGCGATATTACGGGTTCGCAATGGCTCATCCTTATCGTGCCTTACTTGGCATGAGGGCGCTGGTGTTTAGCCCCTTAGTTAAATTATATGTAAGATGTATGGGGGCAAGGCTTGGCAGGGGAGGCGTATTTTTGGGGCGGCCTTTTATTGATAGGGCCGTGGGCAGTAAAATAGAAATAGGCGGTTATTTTACGATACAGAGCCTGTGGTATCTAAATAGGGTTGGTTATGCGCATCCCACGATGTTACAAACAGAAGATAAAAACAGTTTTATTAAAATAGGCGACTATTTGGAGGCTTCGGGGGTTACGCTGTATGCATCTAAGGGCATAACTATCGGCGATCATGTCCTTCTCGGGGCAAATACAGTAATCGTTGATACGGATTTACACCCCGTCTCTGTTAAAATAAGAGACGCCTCCGATAGGGTAAATGTCGGCAAAAAAGAAATATTCATCGGCGACAATGTTTGGGTAGGGATGAATTGCATTATTTTGAAGGGTGTACATATCGGGAAAAACGCGGTTATTGGCGCAGGCTCAGTCGTAACCAGGGATATCCCTGCTGATTGCGTTGCTGCCGGCGTTCCGGCAAAAGTTATCAAACCGCTTTAAAGATTATGCGCGCGAAGAATTATTTTTTAGTTATATTAATCTTCTTAGCTTGTCTGTTGCCTTTTATTTTATTTCATAAATCCAGCAACCCAGTATTTTTTAGATGGTCGCCGAATTACCTCTTGTTTATTGTTCTTTATTTGGGCCTGGCCATATTGACCTTATTTTCATATTTGACGGTTGACCGGCAGGGTTTGAAATTCTGTATATATTTATATGGTGTATATATAGTAACATTTCTGGTAATAGACTTTATACTGGGCACCAGATATTATTACGCCCATTTGTTTTATGTAAAACATCCTGTTTATGACCACGTAACGGTTCCGGGCGCGCAGAAATGGGGCCTTTCTGACCAACGCTTCTTAGACGGCAGTTATACTGTGCATATAAACTCACAGAGATTAAGGTCTGCCGTAGAAACAGCCATTAAAAAGCCGGATAATTACTATAGGATATTGGTTTTGGGCGACTCCTTTACATTTGGAGTGGGAGTAGAGGATAGCCAGACATTCTGCTATTTGCTCCAAGAATACCTAAACAAGAGCTCCAGAGATAATAAGGTAAAATATGAAGTTTTAAACAGCGGAGTTCCCAGCTACGTCCCTCTAATAGAATATCTCTACCTGAAAAATGAGGGTGTAAAATTTAATCCTGATTTAGTTATCCTTTTTCTTGATATGAGCGATTTAATTCAGACGCAGTATTATCTGAAGAACGCCGTTAAAGACAAAAAAGGCGAGATTACCAGGGTAACCCCCCAGAAGCCGTATCATTTTGGCGCAGTCGTTCATTTAGTGCGAAAAATAAAGAGCAGATTTTATTATTTATATAAACCCATCAGCATCATAGAAAATATAATCTGGAAAGATGTAGAAATGGCCTTTAATGAACACGATGCCGGTCTCTTTAAATTTACCCTGTCCGCGGATCAGGCGCAGTGGAAAGGCCAGTGGCAGGATATTTATGCGCATATTGATTTGATATCCGCTTTTTGTAAAAAAGAAGGCATAAATTTTTTAGTAGTTACCTATCCCTACGGGCATCAAGTTAACAATTATGAATCTAATAAAATTAGGCGGCACTTCGGTATCCCGGAAAATTATACGGCCCCACCAGATGTGTTTTATATGCTTGAGAGGGCATTTAGCGAAAAAGGTATTTGTGTTTTGGATTTACTCACGGTATTTAAAGAATACAAAGGTAAAGCCCCGCTATATTTTAGCGCGGACATACATTGGACTAAATACGGACATAAATTGGTTGCCGTAAGCCTGTTTAACTTTTTAAAAAATAACCTGAAAAATAATAAGCTAAATGCTCTCAAAGATGGCTAAGAAGGCAGTTTTTTTAGATTTTGATGGCGTCCTGTTTGATACAATAAAAGAAGCCTATTGTATAAGTCTCATAACGGGCAATATGGCAAAGGCAATCGGGAGCATAAAGTTTGATTCTAAGCATTTTAAGTTGTTTAAAAAATATCGATTTTTAATCGGTTGCGCGCAGGATTATTATTATTTATTAGAGTTAATTGGCGCAAAGATGGCAGATAAAAGAATAGATGTGCAAAAAATATTTGAATTGCGGCGTAACCCAGAGTCAGAAGGCTGCCGCAAGTTTAAAAAAAGGTTTTTTGGGATAAGAAAATATATTAAAGAAAAATACCCCGATTATTGGTTATCCCTAAATAAACCATACAATTTTTTATACGGCATCGCCGGGCTTATAGAAAATAATAAAGACAAGTTTTTTATTATTACCACCAAAGACAGGGAAACCGTGCTAAGGCTGCTTAATATAAATAAAATAGGTTTTAAAAAAGATAATATATACGATGAGAAATTTTATCGGAAATTTAATTCAAAGAGCCATATTATAAAATTCATCAAAACAAGGAATTTTATAAAAGAATCTATTTTTGTCGATGATTCAAAAATGCATTTGCGTTCCTGCGAAAGCATTGCCGGATTGGACACGGTTCAGGCGGGCTGGGGTTATACATCAAGAAGCAATGGATCCTCCAGCGAAAAGGAAGTTTTAAGCAAGATAAAAAAATTCTTGGAGGTTTAAAAATGTACGGAATAGAGAATAAAATTTACAGGCAATTAGTTAAGCTTAAAGGCGCATATTCTCTTCAAGGCATAAAAGCTGAATTTGAGGCAGAGGGCTCTTCATTCAGAGATTTGATCAGATTAAGAAGGATGACGCTTGACTTGGGCATAAAGTTATTCTTAAAAATAGGCGGGGTGGAGGCCGTCAAAGATATAAAAGACTCGTTGGATATAGGGGTTGACGGGTTAATCGCGCCTATGGTTGAGAGTAAATTCGGCGCCAAGAAATTTATTGAAGCCTATAGAAAGATTTATAAAGACACTAGGCTGCATTTAACGTTGAATATAGAAACCAGGACCGCAGTAAAACAAATGGAAGAAATACTGGATTACGCTAAAGATAAGGTTGACGCAATTACGATAGGCAGGACCGATTTAAGCGGTTCGTATTTTAATAAAGATATTTATCCTGACAGCGGGTTTATGTTTAACTTATTAGGCGCAATCGGTAAACAGATAAAGCATTATAATCTGAAGGCTACAATTGGCGGCAGCCTGACTATCGGGAGCATAGACTTATTTAAACAGCACAGGCAGGTCGCGCGGTTTTTTGATAAACTGGAAACCAGAAAAGTTATTTTACCCGCGGCTGTAATGCTCAATAATCCCAATGCCATAAAAGAAGCCTTAAAATTTGAGGAGTTATATATACTGTCAAAGAAAGAGATAAATGATTTATTTATTGAATCGGATATAGCCAGGCTTACTCAGCTTGCCAGGAGGTTGTAGGAATGTATAAAAATGCGGCGGTAATTATACCGGCACTGGAAAGCAATAAATATGGGCCGGCAGGAGATTTAGTTGAGTTCGGCGATTTAAGTTTATTAGAATGGAAAATCACCCAGGTAAAAAGTTTTATAGATGTAAAAAGTATTTTTGTCTCAACCCCGTCGGATAAAATTGCAAAAATCGCCAAAACACACGGAATACATGTTATTCACAGGAAGACAAATGCCTACCTATCAGAAGAAATCATTGATGGTATAGCCGCTATGGGCAAAGAAATTATTATCTGGGCGCAGGTAACCTCGCCTTTTATCGGCCCTAGCAGCCTAAAAAATATGCTTGATAAGTTTATTTGCCTGGAGAATAGGTTTGACAGCTTAATTACTGTTTTAAAGCTCAATGAATATATCATTTTTAAGAATAAGGCGTTGAATTTTGAAATGACCGGTATCACGGGCAGGGAATTGCTAGAGCCGGTCTATAAAATTACAAACGGATGTTTTATCGCGCGCAGGCAAATATACTCAAAATATAAAAAATATTTTGGCGTAAAACCATACCTCTATG
>Ga0194111_10002504_pt1 | contig 22257 bp, 24 predicted proteins | sample TA2KigC300mmetaG_FD_146194 | JGI IMG/M metagenome (GOLD analysis project Ga0194111, IMG submission 146194) | Freshwater microbial communities from Lake Tanganyika, Tanzania - TA2015033 Kigoma Deep Cast 300m | ecosystem: Environmental > Aquatic > Freshwater > Lake | place: Tanzania: Lake... | reverse complement strand
CGGTCCGCCCAGAGAATAATGCGCGTCCGATCCAGTAGGCGAGCTTCAGTAGTCCCCCGGCGTTTCAGTTTTCGCAGTTCGCGCTTCTCCGCGCCGGTCAGGCGGATTGCATATTTGAACGGTTTCGTGGTGGCACCTCCATTGAAAGAATACGAATGCGGAGCCAATTATACACCATTACACCGTCGGATTACTTTTGAGACAGGGTACTAGAGCGGTTGAATCACGAACTCTTTGAACAAGGTCGCCGCGATCCGTTGACGCAATTGGGCAATCGCCTGCGGCTGATGGAAGACCTGGTTTTGATCGTCGGGCAAGCCGAACGATATGAGAAACGCTATTGCGCGGTGATGTGCGATGTGGACGGTTTCAAATCGTATAACGATTTTTACGGACATCTCGCCGGAGACGAAGTTCTGCGGAGCGTGGCGCAGACCTTGATCGCCAGTTGCCGCGACGGCGACGCGGCGTATCGGTACGGCGGCGAAGAATTCTTGTTGATTTTGCCGGAACAATCGGAAGCCAAAGCCGCGATCGCGGCGGAACGCTTTCGCAAAAGTATCGAGACGCTTGCGCTGCCGCACCAAACCAAATCGCCGCCGGGCGTGGTCACGATCAGCGCGGGTGTGGCGACGTTGGAGCCGTGCGATTACAAAGCGGCGCACCTCTGGCTCAAGCGCGCCGACGAGGCGTTGTATCGCGCGAAACAAGACGGGCGCAATTGCGTGCGCGTGGCGGAGGCGTAAAACGTGATGCGTGAATTTCGCGTATCACGCATTACAAAGTGCGAGGATGACTTGGACGCAAGCCGACTACCCCAGATCACCCAAGACGAAAATGCGCGCGCTTTTGCCGCGCGCTATGCGCCGATCGTTCTGGCAGACGCGCGCGAGCCGTTCGCGATCGTCGCCGTCGGGTACACGATCTTCGATCACGCGGACGCGTCGCGGTCGTTTCCCAGCCGTCGCGTCGAGGTCGGGGCGGGGTCACCCCGCCCCGACGATTCCGCGACGCGCGCGATTGAGTACGCGCTGTGGTGGGATTGGGATATCGGACATCTGTACGAACTCGAACACGTGTGGACGTTCGTCAGCGCGGACGGCGCGGTCGTCGCGGTTGAAGCGAGTTGGCACGGGATGTACGGAATCGCGGAGGTTGGCGGCAAGCCTGTGCTCGACGGCACGCACCCGATTCTGCTCGCGCAGCCAGGCAAACATGCGATGGCGGCAAGCATTGAGCCGTTCGACGAAATCCGCGAGTGGGCGGAACAGGAAGCGGGACGCGACGCGGGCAAGGATGGCGTGCTGGATAATGGTTTGTTTCGCGGCAAGTTTCTCAAGACGCCGGAAAACGACGCGCGCGTCACCGTGTATCTCAAACGGCTTGCGTTCACGCCATCGTGGAATTTCACCAAACGATTTCCGGTGACGCGCGAAATGCTTGTGCCCTGGGATGCGCTGGCAGAGTGGATTCCCGCGCGCGTGGCGTGGTGGCTGACGCGAATTGGAGATTAGAGATTGGAGATTGGTGGGGCAGAATTGAATGGAGACGCGCAAGATAGAACAATTTCCGCAATCCGATGCGATTCAACGCGCGGTTGAGTACGGCGTGGATATTTCGTTGCTGTTGGAAAATCTCAAGCGCACTCCGACGGAGCGGCTTCGCAAAACGCAACGCGCGTTGGAGTCTGTACTTGCATTTCGAGCGGAGGTCAAATCGTCTCGGATGATGCGGGAGGCAAAGCGTGAGTATGACGCAAATTGAGCAACTCTTTGCAGTACTCAGTCAGAATCAAGTTTCTTTATCGGAGAGAATACGGCTCTTTGGTTTTGCCGTTTGGGTTCTTTCGCTTGAGGGATTGATCCGTTCCAAAAAAGCCGCAGGTCGTCCCAAAGACCTGAACGCGCTGCCCGAACTCGAAGCACTCCTCGCGTTGAGAAATCGAAAATCATAAATCTGAAATTTCCTTCGAGGTGACGAATGCCTCTGCTCGATCTCGAACTCTATCGCAAAGAAGTGACGGTTTCGACCGAGCCGCCGATCCGCTTGAGCGTGATCGACGCGGGACGCTCGCCCGCGGAACGCACGCTGTTGTTTCTGCACGGCTTTGGCGGATTCGCGATGCAATGGGAGCATCAACTCGTCGAGTTCGCCGACAAGAGCCGCGTCGTCGCGGTGGACTTGCGCGGACACGGCTTGTCCGATCGCCCCGCGACGGGATACGCGATGGACGATCTTGTGCGCGATGTCGAACAGATCGTCAGCGCGCTGAATTTTCCGCCGAAATTTATTTTGCTGGGACATTCTTTCGGCGGCGCGATTGCCGCGACGTACGCGAGCAGACATCCCGAACGCGTCGAGCGCATCATCTTCGTCAGCACGTCGGTGGACTTTGTGCTCAGTCCGCTCTTGCAACTCGCGTTTCACTTGCCGCTCGTGATCGCCGAACCGATCCGCGCGCTGTTTCCCAAAGCGCTGTCCGCGCCCGCATTCGTGTTGAAAGCAATGTTCCACAACGCGCTGTCGAAATGGCGGGGAACAGATTATTTTCCGCGCGTGCGCGCGCCGGCGCTCGTGATCATCGGTCATCGCGATCTCGTGTTCAAGCAGGCGGCGTATGACGCGGTCCCCGATCTGATTCCCGGCGCGCAGATCGCCAAGATTCCCGTCTCCGCGCATCTGGTGATGCTCGAACGCCCCGACGCGGTGAATCGCGCGCTCACGCGCTTTATCGGCGCGGGCGCGGTCTCGTGGCGCGAAGGACGCGCGCGCGAAAAAGCCGATCTGGTCAAGCGGCGCCCCTGGCTCAAGCATTACGAACCCGATGTGCCGTTCACGCTGGCGTACCCGTCGCAGCCGCTCTTTCGATTTTTGGACACCGCGGCGCGGCATCATCCGCGCACGCGCGCGCTGGTCTTTTTCGACCACGCGTTGACGTACCGCGAACTGAACGACGCGGTCAATCGTTTGGCGAACGCGCTGCTCCAACTCGGCGTGAAAAAGGGCGATCGCGTCGCGCTGCTGCTGCCGAACTCGCCGCAGATGGTGATCGCGTACTATGCCGCGCTCAAGACGGGCGCGATTGCGGTGAGTCTCAATCCGCTTTCTGACGCGGAGGAACTGGGGCATCAACTCAACGATTCGGGCGCGGAGACGATTGTCGCGCTCAGTTTGTTTTACCCGCTGATCAAAGTCGTCAAGGCGGGGACGCCGCTCAAACGCGTCATCCTCACGAACATCAAGGAATATTTTTCGCCGTTGCGCCGCGTGCTGTTCGAAATCGTGCGCGAGGCGCGCGAAGGGCATCGGATTGATTTGCGCGGACAGCGCGACGCGTTCGCGTTGCAGGAGCTGCTGGCGCGCGCGGCGAACGCGCCACCGGCGATTCCGGTCGAACCGGATGATCTGGCGCTGCTGCAATATTCGAGCGGGACGACCGACGCGTCCAAGGGCGTGATGCTGACGCACGCGAACATCGTCGCGAACACCGCGCAAGTGCGCCACTGGATCACCGACATTGACGAAGGCGCGGAGCGCGTGCTGTGCGCGCTGCCGTTCTCGCACATTTACGGGATGACGGCGGCGATGAACCTGGGAATTTCGATTGCCGCGACGCTGATCTTGTTGCCGACCTTTGTGACGGGCGAGGTGCTGAACGTGAGTATGCGCTATCGTCCGACCTTGTTCCCCGGCGTGCCGACGATGTACGTCGCGATCAATCATTTTCCGAACGTGCGCAAGTACGGTTTGAAATCCATTCGCGCGTGCGTGAGCGGCGCGGCGCCGCTGCCGCTAGAAGTGCAAGAGGAATTTGAAAAACTGACGCGCGGCAAATTGATCGAAGGATACGGCTTGACGGAAGCGAGTCCGGTGACGCACGCGAACCCGATTTACGGCGCGCGCAAAACGGGCACGATCGGCATTCCGTTTCCCGACACGGACGCGAAAATCGTCGATCTGCAAACGGGAGAGGACGCGCCCATCGGCGCGATCGGCGAACTCGCGGTGCGCGGTCCGCAAGTGATGCGCGGGTACTGGAATCGTCCCGACGATACCGCGCAAGCATTACGTGACGGCTGGCTGTTCACCGGCGATCTCGCGCGGATGGACGAGGACGGCTATTTTCAGATCATCGATCGCAAAAAAGATATGATTCTCGCGGGCGCGCTCAACGTCTATCCGCGCGATGTCGAAGAAGTGTTGTACGAAAATCCCAAAGTGCTGGAAGCCGCGGTCGCGGGTGTGCCACCGGATGGCGGTCCGCAATTCGTCAAAGCGTACGTCGTCTTGCGCCAAGGCGAAGTCGCGACGACGGAGGAATTCATCGAGTATTGTCGAATGCGCTTGAACGAATCGGCGGTGCCGCGCTTGGTCGAGTTTCGCGAGCGGTTACCCAAGACGTTTGTGGGCAAAGTGTTCAAAAGAAAATTGGAGGAGAAAAATGAGTGAACAGTGGGTAGTGGTCAGTGAGTAGTATGACGATCTTTCTGACCACTGACCACTGACCACTATCCACTATGCCTTTCCTCGCTCTCCTCATCGTTCTCATCGCCGCGATTCTGCACGCGATTTCCAATTTCCTTTTCAAGGGCGGACGCGATGCGGCGGCGATGTTGTGGTGGTCGGTCACGATCGGCGCGCTGTGGTACGGCGCGTTTCTCGCGACGCAAGCGTCGTTTGCGATGCCGCTCGAAACCTGGGTCGTCTTCATTCCAAGCGCGCTCGCGGAAATCGCGTATGCGCGCTTGATCACGTTCGGCTACGCCGATGGCGCGCTCTCGCAAGTGTATCCGATCGCGCGCGGCGCGCCGTTGCTGTTGATCGCGCTCTTCGGCGCGCTGTTTTTGGACGAGCGCTTGCCCGCGCTCGGTTACGTCGGGATCGCGTTGTTGGTGGTCGGCATCTATCTCGCGTCGCTGCCATCGCTGGGCGATTGGGCGCGCCCGCTGCGCGCGGCGCGGCATCGTCCGACGCAAATCGCGCTGCTCGCCGCGCTGATGGTGACGATCTACACGCTGCTCGACAAAATCGGAATGCGTTCCGCGTCGCCGCTGGTGTACAACTGGTGGGTCTACGCCAGCATCGCGATCGGTTTTGCGCCGTTCGTGTGGTCGCGCGCGAATCGCGCGAGCACGGCGCGCGAATTTCGGCTGAACTGGCGGCGGATTCTCATCGCGAGCGTGGCGACGGTGGGGAGTTATCTTGCCGCGCTGATTGGCTTGCAAATGACGGCGGCGAGTTACGTCGGTTCCGTGCGCGCGACGAGTGTGGTGATGGGCGCGCTGTTGGGCTGGCTGTTTCTCAAAGAGCAGCTGGGCGCGCTGCGCGTCTTTGCCGCGGCGTTGATGGTGGCGGGGTTGGTGTTGATTGCGGTGGCGCGGTGAGCAGTGGACGGTGAACAGTGGACAGCGTTTGTAGGGGCGAGGCATTCGCACAATCTGGGTTGCGGGGATGAATACGTTTTGGCGAATGCCTCGCCCCTACGTGGAATGATAGGGGCGAGAGGCGCGCGCGGGAACGGGGCGCGCGTTTTTGTTTGGCGCGCGGGATGATGACAACGGACGAGAACGGATTAAACGGACGCGCGTCCCGCGTTCCCTCCCCTGTCGAAGACGGGGGAGGGTTAGGGTGGGGGTAACGATTCTAAATTCCCGCGCACGATTTTGATGTTGGGATGATCGGGCGGCAGGAATTGCAACAAGATTTTCAGCGCGCGCTCGAAACATTCTTTGGCGCGCGGCAGATCGCCGAGGTCGCGCAGGACGCCGCCGAGGTTGTTGACATCGGTGGCGACTGCTGGATGGTTGGGACCGAACGCCGCTTCGTCAATCGCGAGCGCGCGCTCGAAACATTCTTTGGCGCGCGGCAGATCGCCGAGGTCTTGCAGGACGAGTCCGAGGTTGTTGACGCGGATGGCGACGTTGGGATGGTTGGGACCGAACGTCGCTTCGTCAATCGCGAGCGCGCGCTCGAAACATTCTTTGGCGCGCGGCAGATCGCCGAGGTCTTGCAGGACGTTGCCGAGGTTGTTGACATCGGTGGCGACTTCTGGATGGTTTGGACCGAACGCCGCTTCGTCAATCGCAAGCGCGCGCTCGAAACATTCTTTGGCGCGCGGCAGATCGCCGAGGTCTTGCAGGACGAGTCCGAGGTTGTTGACGCGGATGGCGACTTTGGGATGGTTGGGACCGAACGTCGCTTCGTCAATCGCGAGCGCGCGCTCGAAACATTCTTTGGCGCGCGGCAGATCGCCGAGGGCGTGCAGGACGCCGCCGAGGTTGTTGACGCGGATTGCGACTGCTGGATGGTTGGGACCGAACGTCGCTTCGTCAATCGCGAGCGCGCGCTCGAAACATTCTTTGGCGCGCGGCAGATCGCCGAGGGCTTGCAGGACGCCGCCGAGGTTGTTGACGCGGATGGCGACGTTGGGATGGTTGGGACCGAACGCGACTTCGTCAATCGCAAGCGCGCGCTCCAAATATTGCTTTGCCTCCGCGAATTGCGCGCGGACTTGAAGATACAGCGCGGCTTGGTTGAAAAGGCGTCCCGTCGTTTCTGGAATGACGTTCAGCGCGGCGGCATAATCGGCGGCGGCAAGCGCGTGCGGGAGCAAGCGCGCGTATATGTCCCACACTTCGGTTATATCATCTTTGTATGACGGAAACGCGTCATTCACGATTTGCGCTGCCGCTTCTGCCCATTGCTTGCGCGCGTCATCGCTCATTCGGTCGCGCGCCACGGTTTGCACCAAACGGTGCAGCGTGAATGTCCCTTCGCCAATTTGCAGGAGCGAATAGCGGCGGAGCGGCAGAACCGCCGCGTCAAATTGCAATTCGTCGTCCATCGAAACCCGAAGGGTCTCCGAGACCCTTCGGGTTTGTAGCACCTCGCGCGGAATCGCGTCGGGCGCGCAGAACGCCAGCAGGTTGAGGAGTTGCGCGCTCGCGGGGACTTGGCGTTCGATCTGCTGAAACGAAATTTCCCAAGTCGTCGCCACCGTCGCGGGATAATCGGTCGCGGGCGGACGTTTGAGCAGTTCGCGCTGCTGCGCGCGAAAGAGGCGCAGGTACTCGGCAAGCGTCTTGCCGTTCGCTTCGATGTACGCGCCCGCCTGTTCCAGCGCGAGCGGCAGACACCCCAGCGCGTCCGCGAGATCGCCCGCGTCTTGTGTCATTGCGAGGAGCGCATCCTGAGCGGAGCGCAGCGGAGTCGAAGGATCGCGCGACGAAGCAATCTCCACGCTACTTGGGGATTGCTTCGCCGCTTCGCGGCTCGCAATGACACCCACGCGCTTTAGCAAAAACTCGATTGCCTGCTCGCGCGGCAGGACGCGCACATCGAGCGGATGCGCGAGCGCGCCCCACACGGGATTGCGCGACGTGATGAGTGTGTGTCCGCATCCCTGGGGGAGCCACGCGCGCACATCGTTTGGCTCTTCCGCGTTATCGAAAATGACGAGCCAGCGTTCGCGCTGACGCAAATGATCGCGCACCGCTTGCACGACGATGGTCTGATCGCGCGCGTCGCGTTCGGCGAGTTGCAGCGGCTGCGCGAGCGACGCGAGATCGGACGCGATGCTGACGGACGTCTCGGCGCGCACGAACCAAACGATGTCGTACGCGGCGGCAAAGCGATACGCGTACTCGATCGCGAGTTGCGTCTTGCCGATTCCGCCCAGCCCGTGGATCGCTTGCGGTTGCACGAGCGCAACCATTTTGTAGGGGCGACCCTCGTGGTCGCCCTTGTTCTCGTGGTCGCCCTTGTTGGTCAACGCGTCGCGCAATCGCGCGAGCAAATCCTCGCGTCCCGTAAAATGCGGATTGCGGAGCAAGGGGATGTTCCAGGTGGGAGGAAGCGCGCCAGGAAATCGTAGGGGCGGGGTCATCCCGCCCGTCATCCCGCCCGCGCGCGAGGGAAACGCTGGCGCGGTGGCAGGTTTGGCGCGTCCGCGTTTCACCCCATCGAGCAATTTTTGTTTCGCCGTCGCTTCGTCCGCGCCGACGAGGTCAATGTAGATGAGTTGCGGCAACAAGCCGCGCGCGTCACATTCGGCGATGCGAACGAAAACGAGCGTGCCTTGTTCGCCCGTCGGGTCTTGCGCGAACGCCGCCGCCCATTCGGGTTGCGTAAAGCGCGCCGCGAGAAAATTCGGCGAGAGCACGGCAAGCGTGCGCTCGGCTTGGCTCGCCGCGCGCTGCATCTCCAACACAAAATTCGACCCAGGTCGAAAATCCCACGCCTGAATCGTCACGGCATAGCCCGCGTGTTCCAGCTGCCACGCGATCCATTCTGCCCACTGTTGATCCGCGCCCGTGTAACTGACGAAAAAGTGCTTCATTGCGCGACTCCCGCATCCGTCGTCGTCCGTCGTCCATCCTCATTATACCGCGATTGTGCGCGCGGCGCAACGGGTCGCGGGTTCGCGGGTTGTCTCCTCGTGCGATGTGATGTATAATCGCTTGGCAAGGAGCAAGCGAAATGAAATCACTCACCGAATATCTATGGATCAACACGCCGACCCCGCGCGCCTTCATCAACATCACGTCACAGGTTGAGGAACGCGTTCGCGCAAGCGGCGTGCGCGATGGGCTGTGTCTGGTCAACGCGATGCACATCACCGCCAGCGTCTTTATCAACGACGACGAGTCGGGCTTGCATCGCGATTTTGATCGCTGGCTAGAGAAACTCGCGCCGCACGAACCCATAGCGCAGTACGCGCACAATAATGGCGAGGACAATGCCGACGCGCATCTCAAGCGCACGATTATGGGACGTGAGGTGGTTGTCGCGATCACGAACGGGAAGTTGGATTTTGGACCCTGGGAGCAAATTTTTTACGGCGAGTTCGACGGACAGCGGCGCAAGCGCGTGCTGGTGAAAATTATTGGGGAGTAGCGCCAAAGATGCGAATCACCTATCGCGATAAACAGTACGAAACGAAACCGAACATCACCGCGCGCGACGCGATCAAAAAGCTCGGACTCGATCCCGAATCCGTGCTCGTCGTCGTCAACGGCAAACTGACGACGGACGATGTCGTGCTGCGCGAAGGGGACGAGGTCAAGTTGGTCGCGGTGGTGTCGGGGGGATAGTTCGATTGCGGATTTGAAATTTCAGATTGCAGATTGAAGAAGCTGCAATCTGAAATCTGCAATCTGAAATGGATTTATGCGTTGTCGAAAATGTGAAGAAGGCGCGATCGTCAATATGCGCCACCACAAACTCGCGTTGTGCGCGGAGCATTACGGCGAGTGGTTCGTGGCGCAGACGGAGCGCGCGATCGAAAAGTATCGAATGTTTTCGCGCGATGAGCGCGTCCTCGTCGCGGTGAGCGGCGGCAAGGACTCGCTCGCGCTGTGGGACGCGCTGCTGCGGCTCGGCTATCACGCCGATGGGCTGTACATCGCGCTCGGCATCAACGATCCGATTCCATACTCGGACGCGTCGCTGGAAAAGACGCGCAAATTCGTGGACAGTGGCGAGTGGCGAGTGGCGAAAGATGACGCGCCTCTCGCCCCCCGCCCCACGCTTTACATCGTTGACATTCCCGCCGCCTACGGCAAAACGATTCCCGAAATCGCGCGCGCGAAAATGCGCGGGCAAGGGCGACCCTGTGCGGCGTGCGGCTTGACCAAGCGCTACGTGATGAACCGGCTCGCCTTGGAAAAAGGGTACACCGTGTTGGCGACGGGGCACAATCTCGACGATGAGATCGCGGTGTTGTTCCAAAACACGTTGCGCTGGCAGACGGGCTATCTCGCGCGCCAAGCGCCGGTGCTGCCCGCCTCGCGCGAGGGGCTTGTCAAAAAAGTCAAACCGTTCTGCCGATTTTATGAACGCGAGACCGCGACGTACGCGCTCGCGCGCAGCATTGATTACATCTACGACGAGTGTCCGCACGCGGGCGGCAATCTCACGAATTTCTACAAGACGCTGCTCAACCAACTCGAAACCGAATCGCCTGGATCGAAACTCTCGTTCTACTTGGAATTCTTGCGCGCGCGCGGCGAAGGCGCATTCGAGCAGTTCAATCGCGTCGAAGAGTTGCACGCGTGCGAACTCTGCGGTCAGCCGACGAGCGCGCCGGAGCGTTGCGCGTTTTGTCGGATGTGGAATGTCAGTCGCATAGTCGAATAGTCGCGCGGTCAAGGTGGTCGCAATTCGTAATTCGCAATTCGCAAATCAGAATCCGCAATCGGGACTCGTCGGCGCGGCGGCGATCATCGCGGCGGGAAATGTCGCGAGCCGCGTGCTAGGTCTCGCGCGCGAGATGGTCATCGCGTATCTCTTTGGCGCGACGGGACTCGTCAGCGTTTTTCGCGTTGCGGCGACGATCATCCAAACGCTGTACGATTTTCTCGTCGGCGGAATGGTGAGCGCGGCGCTCGTTCCCGTCTTTTCCGATTTTGCCTCACGCGAAAATCGCGATGAACTGTGGCGCGTCGCGAGTATCGTGCTCAACGCGTTGGCGATTTTTCTCGCGCTCGCGGTGCTCATCCTCGAACTCTTCGCGCCGCAACTCGTGTGGCTCCTTGGCAGCGGCTATGACGCGGAGTTGCAGCGCGCCGCGGTCGAAATGTTGCGGCTCGTTTTGCCCGCCGTCTTTTTTCTCGGAATGTCGGGTATCGTCACGGGCTTGCTCTATTCGCTCAAGCGATTCACGTTTCCCGCGTTCACGACTGCCGCGTACAACGCGGGCATCGTCATCGTCGCGCTCGCGCTCACACCGATTTTTGGGATCACGAGTTTGATCGTCGGCATCCTCGTTGGTTCAGCGTTGCAAGTCATTTTGCAATTGCCCGCGCTGCGCGATGCGCGTTATCATTGCGCGATTGATTTCTCGCATCCCGCGCTCCGCAAAATTTTGAAATTGTACGCACCTGTCGTCGCGGGCTTGAGCATCAGCGTCGTCAGCGTCGTGATCGATCGCAATCTCGCGTCGCACACTGGCGCGCAATCGCTCGCGTGGATGCAAAACGCGACGGTGCTGGTGCAACTCCCGCTCGGCTTGGTGGCGACCGCGATTGCGTTTGCGATCCTCCCCGAACTCAGTGTTCAGTATTCAGTATCCAGTATTCAGACGCCTGAACACCGAACACTGAACGCTTCGCGTGAACACTTTCAGTCTACACTTGCTTTCGGCATCAAACTAGTCCTGCTGTTGATTCTTCCCGCCACCGTCGGCTTGTTTATTCTCGCGCGACCGATTGTCGCGTTGGTGTTCGAGCGCGGCGCGTTCACGCCCGCCGATACGACCGCGACTGCGCTCGCATTGCAATTCTACTTGCTCGGCTTGCCGTTCGCGGCGATTGATCAACCGCTGGTGTTCGCGTTCTACGCGCGCAAAAATACTTTTCTGCCGAATCTCGTGCAATTTTTCGCCGTCGCGATTTATCTCGTCGTCGCGCTCGCGCTCGTGCAGCCGCTGGGAATGATCGGTTTGGTGATCGCGAATTCGGCGATGCTGACGGGGCACGCGTTGATGATGTTGTGGTTGACGCACACGCGGCTGGGCGGATTCGGGCGGCAAGGAATGATCGCGCTGACGATCAAAGTGATCGTCGCGTCAATCGCGATGGGCGCGGTTGTGTTTCTCATCGCGCGAATCTTCGATTCGGTTTTGTGGCAAGTGCTTGCGTCAACCCTCGCGGCAGGCGCGGTGTACATCGCGCTGTTGCGCGTGTTGCGCGTGCGCGAAGCGGCGCGCGTGTGGGACATCGTGCTTGCGCGCGTGCGCCGATGAGGGTATAATCGGCGTACAGGATCAGCGAGGGAGAATGGGTGAAGACGACAGATTATTTCAGAACCAGCGTTATGATGCGCCGTCCCGATCTCAAAGCGGAATGGATCGAGTATGTGCTGAATAATTCTGTTCGCATGGTCATCCAACCGAATGGACGTGTTCGTCGCTGGGCATTCATTCCAGAGGTTGAAAAATATCTGCGAGTTGTGACCGAGTCTGATGGTGAAACAGTGCATAACGCATTTTTCGACCGTCGCTTCAGGATGTGAGGAGGGAGGAGGTAACAGTGTTGTTTGAATATTATCCAGATAGTGATATGCTTTACATCAAACTGGCTGACGGGGTAAGCGCCGAGTCCGAGGAAATCGCGCCAGGGGTCGTGTTGGATTTTGATGCGCGTAATCGGGTCTTGGGAGTTGAAATTGAGGACGCCAGCAAGTTCATAGACTTGACGCGGTTGGAACTACGGGCTTTACCAGTTGTCGATCTGATTCTTCGCGAGCGTGTTCCGATGGCAGCGTGATCCAAGCGGTGATGTTGTCAAAATGGCGCGCCAAAGACGAATTGAGTGAGGTCGCCGTGTTCAACGCGCTGATCGTCGCCGCGCTGGGCATCGCGTTGGGATCGGCGGTGTCGTTGTGGATTGCGGGCGCGCTGGGCGCGCTTGGTTTTGCCGCCGCGCTTGTTCTGCAATTCCGATTCATCGCGAGTCGCTATGCCGAAAAGTAAAGCCAAGACGACGCGCCCTGTCATTTCGAGGCGCGGTTTGTGCGCCGAGAAATCTCGTTTAGCAAGTTACAAGATTTCTTGCGGAGTTTACACTGAGCGAAGCGAACGTGCTCGAAATGACAAATCGCGCGAAACCGAAATCGCGCTGGCGATCTGCGCGGACGACGCGGCGCGCATCGCGAAAAACATCGCCGCGTTGCGCGCGCTCGGCGCGTATCGCTTGGAACCGCAGCCGACGCAAAACATTCGCGACATTCATTTCGACACGCGGGATCACGCGCTGCAAAAACAAAAACTCGCGCTGCGGATTCGCGAGCGGGATAGCGAAACGCTGATCACGCTCAAAGGTCCGTCGCAAAAAACCGCCAGCGGCGCGCAAGAACGAATGGAGATCGAAGCGCGCTGGTCCCCTGTCGCGTTGACGCGCGTCTTGCGCGAACTGAACACGCGCGGCATCGTCGTAAAAATATCGCCGCGCGATTTTGCGCGCGCGGAGCCGCACGCGACGTTGGCGCGTTTGGGATTTCGCGCCATCCAGAAGCGGACGACGCGGCGGCAAATTCGCCACGTCGTGCCGCGCGACGCGCCGCGCAAAACCGTAGACGCCGAACTCGCGATTGACGCGGTGACGTTTCGGTTTGGCAGACAGCGCGTTCATCTGCGCGAGATCGAGATCGAGGCGAAGCACGCGCAAGCGCGGCTCGGCGATCTGGCGCGTCAGTTTGAAACGATGTTCGCCCCCGCGCTGCGCGTGTGGTACGGCAAACTGACGACGGGTCGCGCGATTCAAGTGCTGCTGGAACAAGGCGTGCTGCAAGAATTGCTTGACGACGAAAATAATCTCACGCCCAGGGCGTATGATCGGATTGAGCGCGAGTTGGGAGGTGGAGGATGGGACACTCAATTGGGATAGAACTTGTTCTGCCCGAGAGTACATACCAGGCGCTGAAACGCGCGGCGGAGCAGAATCGCAAAACGGAAGCGGAGTTTGCGCTAGACGCGATTCGCGCGTACCTCAAGCCATCAGCGCAGGCGAATTCACTTTTGGGATTGTTTGCCGATGATCCAGAATTAATTGACGGGATCACGGAAAGCGCGATGGCACTTCGGGAAAGAACGCCACTACGTGTGACGAGGCGACAGCAACCGCGCAATATTTGAGACGCGCCGATCCGATGATTGCGGCAATCGCGATCCGTGAAAACCTGACGTTGGTGACAGGCAACATCGCTCACTATCAACGTATTCAGGCATTGGGTTATGCGTTGAAATTATCAAACTGGAGAATCGAATAATGCTCACCTCTCTTCCCCAAACCGTACCCGACTTGCTGAAATGGCAATGGTCGGAAATCGAACCGCGCGTCAACGATCTTGTCGCGCGCGCTCTCAGCGCGCAAAACGCGAACGAGTGGCTTGCGGATTGGAGCGCGCTCGACGAACGCATCAGCGAAATGTACGCGCGCCTTAGTCTCGCCAAAACGCAGAACACGGCGGACAAGGACGCGGAGCAGGCGTTCAACGCGTTCCTCGACAACATTTTTCCCAAAGCCGAAGCCGCGCGCCAAAAACTGCGTGAAAAGTTGCTCGCGAGCGGACTAGAGCCGCAAGGATTCGAGATGCCGCTCAAGAAAATGCGCGCGAGCGCGGAATTGTTCCGCGAACAAAACTTGCCGCTCTTGACGCAGGAACAAAAACTCGTCTCGCGCTACGAAAAGATCATCGGCGCGCAGACAATCGAGTGGGACGGCAAAGAAGTCACCATCGCGCAGTTGCGTCCCGTGTACCAGAATCCCGATCGCGCGACGCGCGAACGCGCGTGGCGCGCGTCGTTGGCGCGCCAGTTGGCGGATCGCCAAGCGATCAACGATCTGTGGCGCGAGTTTCTGACGCTGCGCCGCCAAATCGCCGCGAACGCGGACAAACCCGATTATCGCGCGTTCAAGTGGCAGCAGTTGCATCGCTTCGATTATGCGCCGGACGATTGCCGCACGTTTCATCGCGCGATTGAAACTGCCGTTGTCCCTGTCGCGCGGCGCATTTACGAACGACGCCAAAAACGACTTGGCATCACGTCGTTGCGTCCCTGGGATTTGGATGTTGATCTGCTCGGTCGCGCGCCGCTCAAGCCGTTCAGCACGGGCGAGGAATTGAAAACGATCGCCGCATCTATTTTCAATCGCGTCGATCCGAAACTGGGCGAATATTTCGCGACGATGCAACGCGACGCGTTGCTCGATTTGGAAAATCGCAAGAACAAGGCACCGGGTGCGTATTGCACGAATTTTGCGATGTCGAAGCAACCGTTCATTTTCCAAAACGCAGTTGGCACCCACGGCGATCTGCAAACGATTTTGCACGAGAGCGGGCACGCGTTCCATAACTACGAACGCTACGCCTTGCCGTTTGCGCCGCAACGCCAAATCGGAATGGAATTCGCCGAAGTTGCTTCGATGGCGATGGAGTTGCTCGCGTCGCCGTACCTTGCCAAAGATCAGGGCGGCGTGTATTCCGATGCGGACGCGGCGCGCGCGCGGATCGAGCATTTGGAAAGCGAGATTTTGTTCTGGCCCTATATGGCAGTCGTGGACGCGTTCCAACACTGGGTCTACGAAAATCCTGACGCGGCGCTGGATGGATCGAACTGCGATGCGGAATGGGCGCGGCAGTGGAATCGTTTTATGATCGGCATAGATTGGCGCGGGTTGGAACAAGAGATGACGACGGGCTGGCATCGCAAATTGCACATTCACGAAGTGCCATTCTACTACGTCGAGTACGGACTCGCGCAGTTGGGCGCGGTGCAAGTGTGGAGCAACGCGTTGCGCGATCAAGCCGGCGCTGTCGCCAGTTATCGCCGCGCGCTCGCGCTGGGCGGCACCGTGTCGCTGCCGCAGCTCTACGCAGCCGCCGGCGCGCAATTCGCGTTCGATGCGGCGACGTTGCAACGCGCGGTGGATTTGATGGAGCGCGTGATGGGTGAGTTGGAGTGACCGATAATCGTTCCGTAGACGATCTCTCGCTCGAAGAACTCGAAGCGCTCGTCGAGCAAAAGCGGCGCATCGCGCGCGCCAAGCAATTCGCGGAGAGCACGGACGGGCGACGCTTTCGCCCCGTGACGGTGCTACCCGCCGAGCCGACGCCGCGCGACGCGCGTCCGAAAAAACGCGCGTCGTTCCGCGACCGCGTCCTGTTCGTGATCGAAGCGCTGGCAGTGATCGGCTTGTTGCTGATCATCGTCGGCTCGCTTTCGAATTTGCAATCGCTGAACGAAGAAGTTGCGCTCGCGCGCACGACAACACCCAACGCGACGCTCGGCGCGAACGCGAGCGGACAAGAACTACCCGGCTCGTCGTTTCCGCCGTCGAACCCGCTGGCGGAACTGCCCGGCAGTTCGTTCGCACCCGAGTCCGCTCCGCCCGCGCTCGGCATCCAGTTGCGCGCGCTTGCCGCGCTGCCGGTGCCGACGCCCGGTCCGCGTTCGCCGACGCGCATCGTGATTGCCGCGATCAACGTAGACTGGCCCATCGTGCAAGGCGATGGCTGGGATGAACTGAAGCAAGGGATCGGGCATCGCGTTGGCACGGTGAATCCGGGCGAGCGCGGCAATCTGATTTTGTCAGGGCACAACGACGTGTACGGCGAGCCGTTTCGCGATTTGGAGAAATTGGAAATCGGCAAAGATGTTTTGATCTACGCAGGCGCGCGATCGTTTCGATACGTGGTAAAAACCAAGCGCGTCGTCGTCCCAACCGATCTGAGTCCGCTCGCATCGTCCAAGAATCCAATCGTCACGCTGATCACTTGCACGCCATATCGCGTGGACACGCATCGGTTGATTGTGATTGGGGAACTCGCGCCGTGAGGACGACCGATGACCGGTGACGGTAGACCGGCGCGCCATCGATCAATTTGCGCTTTCGCGCAATCCGTTTATAATCAGCAGAGATGACAGAGATGAAATACTTGCGGCGGTCGGCGGCTTGCCCTGAGCGTAGACGAAGGGTCGCCCGTCGGCGGTCGTGGAGAGGAGATGATCAATGCCCAAGAAAACTCGCAAGATGAAACAGCGCGCCGCGTTGCGGCGTAGCGTAGAACCTCAATCGCAAGAGCACGCGGTCGAGTCAGAGGGCGCGTCTACGCGCGGATCGGTTGCGCCCACGCGCGTCCTGCTGTCGAGCGCGCGTCCCGTGACGCCCTTGACCTTCGATTACACGCACATCTACAATGATCTGAAACGGATCGCGCTCTTTGCCGGATTCTTTTTCATCGTCTTGATTGTGTTGTCGTTTGTGATCAAATAAAAATACCGCATGCACAAACGGACCATTTTTCCGCGAAACAAAAAACCGGTTCCGACAAGGAACCGGTTTTTCATTCGTGCCGCCGCGGAAATCCGATCGCGCGCCGCGCCGCCTGATCGAGCAACAAATGTACGATCAGACAGTACCATACGTTTTGCGTGAAGATAAAAACGAGCGCGCTGATGATCGCCAGCCCGCCGCTCCACAACGCCGCGTCCGCGCGCGCGATATCTTCGACGCGTGCGCGCGTTGCCGGATTGCTCCAGCCCTCGATCAAAATCAGGAACAGACCGAAAAAACTGCCCCAATAAAAATCGTCCAACCACAAAATTGGGCCCGCGCGATAGAATGCCCAATGCGCTTCGCGATACAAAACCTCGATGAGGTGGCGCGCCCAGTTCCAGCCGCTCTCGTCAACCGCGTGCGGAGGCGCGATGCGCGCGTACGGCTGCCACACCCACACGATCACCACTGCCGCCCCGAGCGCGAGGACGCCGAAATTCACGAGCGGCGCGAGCCAGTCCATTCCCCACACGCCGAGCGCGCGCATCGTGCTGTACCCCAGCATCAACGTCGCCCAGGGGAGCGCGAGATAGTACAGCCAGCGCGCCAGTTCGCCGATGCCGCGCCCGAGCCATTTCGTTTGCCACCAGTGAACGAAGCGTCCCCAACGTCCCTCGCGCGGCGCGCGCTGGAGCCACGCGAGATTCGCGGCGAGGACGTACAAAACGATGGATGCGCCGAGGACGATGGCAAGCGCGCCGCGTGGCTCGAGCGACCGGAGAAATTCGAGGAGACTCACTTGCGCTTTCCGGTTGGACTGTTCAAGGGCAACGGCACGACGAGCGTGATGCGCGTACCGTGACCCAGCGCGGAGAGAATCGTCAGATTGCCGTCAATCAGTTGTGCGCGCTCGCGCATATTTTGCAATCCCAGACTGGTGCGTTTGTCGTACGATTTCTCAACCGACTCGAGGTCGAACCCCGGTCCCTGATCTTGCACAATCGCGACGAGCGAATTTTCCTGCCGCTGGAGACTGACCTGGATCGGCGCGTTTTTGCCGTGCTTGCGCGCGTTGCCAATCGCTTCTTCGATGATCGCAAACACGGTCGTGGCAACCTGTTGATCGAGATCGGTATCGAATTCACCCGGCACAACCTGGATCGGCACATTGTCCACTTCGCGCAAGCGTTGTCCCAATTGCTCCAGCGCGGCGGATAGTCCTTCACTTTCCAACGACAGCGGACGAAGCGTGAAAAGCGCGGTGCGAATTTCTTTGACGGTTTGTTGCGCAACGGCGCGCGCTTTTTCCAACTCGGCTTTGGCTTCGCCGGGATCTTGGTCCATCAATTTGATGATGTAATCGAGTTGCATTGCCAGCGCAGAAACTTTTTGCGTGGGGCCGTCGTGCAAATCGCGCGCGAGTTTTTGGCGCGTTTCGATATCGTCGCGAATGATCCGGTCTTGTTCCTGGCGCGATTTTTGATACAGCGCGGCGTTTTGAAACGCGATTCCGGCTTGACTGGTAAACGCGTGCATCAGTTCCAGATGTTGTGCCGAGGGGCGGCGCGGCGCGGGAGTTGCCAGCACGACCGCGCCGTACAGATCCAAGCCCGCGCGCAATGGATAGCATACGCCGCTTCGACACAATTGCAGCGCGCGAAACGCGCCCAACTCAGGATCCTGATCGACGCGGTCGAAGACGACCGCATCGCCGGTCTCGAATGCTTTGGCGATGATGCCGCGTTTGCCTTCGACGCGCGTTTTTTCATCGCGCAGATCCGTGCCGCGCGCGGCGACCACGCGCAGGCGCATTTGCGGATCTTGCTCGTCGAAGAACAACGCCAACCCGACCGGCAGTCCGTCTTCGCGGCGCGCTTGCGGCAAGCCCTTGACCCCGGCTTCGAGCATAGATTCCAAGACCGGCTTGTAATTCGCGGACAAATTGAGCCAGTCGCTGGTTTGATACAAGAGATGCGCGCCCGCCATCGCGCCGCGCAAATCGTCCAACTCACCGGCGGCTTGCTTGATCGCGGCGGCGCGTTCGTGATGCGTCAAGTATCCGATCAGGATCGTCAAGCCGTCCAAGACGATGATCGGCAGCGCGGTGGAAAGTAGCGTGCGGAGCGTGGCGTTGCTCAGCGGCACGAAGAAATGCACGCCGAGCGAAATCGAAAGGAGCGTGGCGACCAGCACCGCGCCGCGCGCCCAAAAGCGAATCGCCGCGACGATCGCGGGAAAGATCGTAAAGTACGCCAGCAAATTCGATTCGGTGATCGCGATGTACGGCAGAACGCCGAAGAAGAGCGTGTCAACGATCAGGGAGGGGATCGGCAGGAGTTTGGCGATTTGGGAAAACTGGAGCGCCAAGCCGATCAGCAAATTGAAGATCGCGCCGATAGCGAGCCAGAGCAAGAGCGGAACGGGTAGAATGATGCCGCCCGAGTCAAGCCAGATGATCGGCGGAACGAGGATGATGAGCGCCCAGCGGAGCCGAAAGAGCAAGGTGTCCACAGAGAGCGTTGGAGTCGGCATCACGGTTGGTGAGAATCGCACTGCGCACTACCTCCTTATTACCAGAAAACCGCGGGACGAGCAACCGCGGCTGTGCGAAGGTGGGCGGTATAGGAATCGAACCTATGACCTCGCGGATGTGAACCGCGCGCTCTAACCATCTGAGCCAACCGCCCATCACGCCGCCTATTATAACATGCCCATTGTCAAATTGCAAATTGCGTTTGCCTCATTTTGTTTTAAGACAAGAGTGTGTTACAATATCGGCAGGGTTTGGTCGAGTGGTGGCAGGTCATTTTGGAAGAACAGATCAGCGAATTTCTTAACGTCTTGGAACACGGCAAGGGGTACGCGCCTAACACGGTCGAAGCGTATCGCAACGATTTGACCCAGTTTGTCCGTTTCGCGCAAGCCGAACGTCCGACGGCGACGCAATGGAATCGCGTGGACAAGCCCTTGCTGTTGACGTTCATCTTGCATTTGAAGGAACGCGGCTATACTCCGGCGAGTATCGCGCGCAAACTCGCGGTCTTGAAAACGTTCTTCCATTTTTTGATCGAACGCCGGAGCATTGCAGACGATCCCACGGCGACACTCGGCTCGCCCAAAGTGGAAAAACGCGCGCCGCAAATTCTTTCCGCCGACGAAATCGCGCGTTTGATGGACGCGCCGACCAAGAACCACACGCCCAAGGGCTTGCGCGATTGCGCGATCCTGGAACTGTTGCACGCCAGCGGCGTGCGCGTCACCGAATTGGCGTTGCTCGATCAGGACGATGTGAATGTATCCGCCCAAACGCTCCAGGTCGGCAAGGCAGGCAAACGGCGCGTCGTGCCGCTACCCCCGCGCGCGCTTGACGCGTTGGCGCGGTACCTGGCGCGCGGGCGACCTGAACTTGTCGCGCGCGCGGACGAGCGCGCGCTGTTCGTCAATCCGCACGGCGCGCGCTTGACGCGCCAGGGTTTGTGGCTGATCATCAAAGAGTACGTTCACGCCGCCGGGATCACGCCGCCGGTCACGCCGCACACCTTGCGCCATTCGTTTGCCGTGCGCTTGTTGAATGCGGGCACGGATTTGCCCGCCGTCCAACGCCTGCTGGGGCACGCGAATCTTTCGACGACGCAAATGTACGCGCGGCTGACGAACAACGCGGAAAGGGGCGACTGACGTGAGCTATATCGAATCATTGCTTGCCGAAAACGAAAAAATCGTCATCCAAACGCGCCAGCATTGGATCGTCTGGGCGAAATCATTTTTCCTCAACGCGATCTTGCTGATCGCGATTGTCATTCTGGCGATTTTGGCGACACTCGCAACGGGACTCGGCGTCGTCGTCGCGTTTCTGGCGCTGATTCCGATCGGCGCGTTTTGGCGCACGTATCTCGATTGGTGGAACGAAGTATATCTCGTGACGAATCGCCGCGTGATCCAAACGGAAGGGATCATCAACAAGCGCGTGATTGATTCGTCGTTGGAAAAAATCAACGATGTCGTGTTAAGGCAATCGTTCCTGGGGCGAATATTCGATTACGGCGACATTGAAATTTTGACGGCGAGCGAAGGCGGCGTCAACAGGTTGGACAAGATCGCGTCGCCGGTGAAATTCAAAACCGAAATGCTGAATCAAAAAGAGGCGCTGGGAATGGATGAGCGCTTCGGCGGGCGCGCGGAGCGCCGCGCCGATATTCCCGCGTTGATCGCCGGGTTGGACGCGTTGCGCCAGCGCGGTATTTTGACCGACGCGGAATTTCAGCAAAAGAAAACCGAGTTGCTTTCCAAGATGTGATCAATTGTCATTGCGAGGGCGTTTTTCGCCCGAAGCAATCTCCACCCCGCAATTTGGGGATTGCTTCGTCGCATCGTTCGACTGCGCTTCGCTCCGCTTACGATGCTCCTCGCAATGACAGCCAGCGACATGATAGGTGAAAACTTGACAGACGAATTCTTGACCCGCGCGGACTATGAACGCGCCGCGCAATTTATCGCGACGAAAACGAAACATCAACCGACGATTGGCTTGGTGTTGGGCTCCGGTCTCAACGCGCTTGCCGATGAAATCGCGCGCGCCGATGTGATCCCCTTTGGCGATATTCCCGGCTTTCCGGTTTCGACCGTCGCGGGACACTCCGGCGCGCTCGTCATCGGCGAGTTGGGCGGCAAAACGATCCTGGCGATGCGCGGACGCGCGCACTATTACGAGGGCTATTCGATGCAACGCGTCACGCTGCCGATTCGCGCGCTGCGCGCACTCGGCATCGGCACGCTGATCGTGACGAACGCGGCAGGCGGCATCAGCGAAAAATTCCACGCGGGCGATTTGATGCTGATCACCGATCACATCAACCTGGTCGGAATGACCGGCGCGAATCCACTGCGCGGTCCGAACGACGCATCGCTGGGTCCGCGTTTTCCCGATATGACCGACGCGTACGATCCCGCGTTGTGCGATCTGGCGCGCGCCGTCGCGCGGGAAGCGAAGATTACCCTGCGCGAGGGCGTTTATATGATGCTGGCAGGACCCTCGTTTGAATCACCCGCCGACGTGCGGTTCATTCGCTTGATTGGCGCGGACGCGGTCGGAATGTCTACGGTGTCGGAAGTGATCGTCGCGCGGCACAGCGGGATGCGCGTCCTGGGCTTGAGTTTGATTTCCAACTCGCTCGCGCATAGTCACGACAAGGTGAGTCACGAAGAAGTTTTGGCGGCGGGCGCAAGCGCGGTGCCCAAACTCGCGACGATCATCAAAGGCGTTTTGACGCGGGTGTAATTCACTTTCGGGGGGAGAAATCGTCACGCTGAGCAATTCGGCTTCGCTCACTGTAAACTCCGCGAAGCGTCTCTCTAGTACCGTGTCTCATAAGTTTTCCGACGGTTGTCAGACCGCCAACGGCAATCCCTTGTACGTCCAGCGATAGGGATGCGCCCAACGCCGATTGTATGTGCGGATGAAAGTGAGGATGTGTCGCTG
>Ga0194111_10002500_pt1 | contig 22282 bp, 19 predicted proteins | sample TA2KigC300mmetaG_FD_146194 | JGI IMG/M metagenome (GOLD analysis project Ga0194111, IMG submission 146194) | Freshwater microbial communities from Lake Tanganyika, Tanzania - TA2015033 Kigoma Deep Cast 300m | ecosystem: Environmental > Aquatic > Freshwater > Lake | place: Tanzania: Lake... | reverse complement strand
CGTCCTTCAGGCGAGTCAGCGAGGCCGGGGTCTTCGCCTTGAGGCGCCATGCTGCGCGGTACAGCCCGAGCAGCTCCGGCTCTGCGGGAAAGCGCCACCGGTTCGCCGGCGCAGGCTTCAGCAGGTCAGGCTCCGGCCGGCGCGCATCGTCGATGAACGGCGTGATGCGGGGCCGCCCGTCCTTCGCGATCAGCGCCATGTACTGGGCCATCATCTGCTGCCGGGACGCCTCGTCCACCGGCAGGGAAACCTCCATCGCCGCGATGGGCCCAGGCGGAGCGCCCGCCCGCACCGTGACCGCCAACTCCGCCTGCTTGATCTGAATCGTCACGCCGTAGCAGTTGCCGTCGTTCTTCCCGGCGGCCTGCACCCTCTCCGTCAACACGAACTCCTGGCGCGCGATCGGCATCCCTTTGCCCTCGACCACCAGCTTCCCGTCCATGATCACGACCTGGCACATGTTGCGCTCCGTCACACCAAGCCCCAGCCCAACCCATCCGCCTTCGGACAGATCGGCCAGGTAGCCCACCGAAGGCTCCTCCACGCCGCGCTTCACGGGCCCCACGGTCGGCGGCATCGGCTCCGCCGGGTAGTCCATCCGCAGCGGATCGTACTCTGCTGCCTCGCTGGGGGCGTACTGGATGTTCATCTGCGACCAGTACGCCTTGTCCCACGGGAACCCGTAGGCCTTGAGGGCATTGCCCTCCTGTTCCCAGCCCCAGTCAACATGGTGGAACGTCGCCCGCCGCGCCTTGACCCAGCGCTCCCACTCAGCGTTCAGGGCGTCGAGCGGGCCGAAGATGTCCTCCATCAGCACCACGTTCGATTCCCACCTGAGGCGGCCGCGGTAGTACTCGTCGCGCCAGAGGCAGAGCCTGAAGTAGCGGTCCGGGTCGCTCCAGAAGAAGTGCGTATAGACCGTACCAAGGCCTCCCCCATCGCCCGAGTGCTTCTCCGCCATCTCCCGCAGGGGGATGGACTCCTTCTGCAACGCGGCTAACCCCTGGTCCGTGAAGTTGTTGATGGGCGCTCGGTCGAAGCACTGGACCGTGAGCTGCTTCTTCGCCGGGTCGTAGACGTGCTGCGCGCCGCCGTAGGTGAAGCCTTCGGGCCCCGCCGTGTTCCGCAACGCCACCCCCTGCAGCATGTGCAGGTTCTCGTGGATGACCAGGTCCCGCCGATGGTACTGCAGCGTGCCGCTCGGGTAGTTGTAGGCGGCCCAGCTCCCCCACCATGTGACCCCGCCGCCATTCACGGTCCACGTGAACCCCAGGTCGCCCTGGATCGCCTTCACGACATCGTCGGCCGACTTCGCGTACACGATGCACATGCGGGCCGTGTCCTGATCCGGCGGCTCCAGTCCCGTCAGCGCCTCCCAGTGGGGCAGCGCCAGCTCCGAGACCTCCAGGATCATCCGCGAGAAGCCCTCGTCCATCTGCGACTTGAGCGCGTAATGCTGGCTCACGTACCATTCGAAGCCGGGCGTGTTCGGCAGGCTCCGGTCGCCGGCGCTCTCCGGTATCTCCTGCCCCACCTTCACGATCTGAATGTCCACGGCCGTGGAGGTCCGCCCCGACACGATGATCTTCGCGGGCGTCTCCGACGGCGGCGGCACTGCCGCGAGTGCTTGGAGCGTTCCCAACAGCCACGCTGCGCAACACAGCGCTGGGATGTGGACCAGCCGCGTCATTCGTCTCTCCATCCGGCGCGCACGAGCCGAGCACCATGTCAACCAGCGTCGCCTCGGGCGGCGGGCCGGCCACGGGCCGAGGCCCGCGCGGGCGCCATTGCGCCACGCCGACCATGTTCCCCTCCGTCGAAGGCGGAACCGAAGGCGCTGCCCCTGCCCGGGGCGAATAGCGCGGCGCACCACGTCCCGGTTGCGGTTCGCGGGAGATGAGGGAAATGCACAGGTGCGTTCTGGCTGCAGTCTGGGTCGGGGCGGCGCTCGCGCTGAGCGCGGGGGCGGGGCTGTGCCGCGAGATGGTGGTGGACCAGAAGAGCCCCCAGGCCGACGATGGGAACCCGGGGACTGAGGAGCTGCCGCTCAAGACCATCCAACCGGCGGTGGACGCCGCGAACCCAGGTGACACCATCTGGGTGAAGGCGGGGACCTATGACCAGCCCATCAACATCACGCGCTCCGGCACCATCAACGCGCCGATCGTGCTGAGCGCCTGGCAGGACGACCGTGTGCGGATCGGCTCCGACCCCAAGGACTTGCCGCCCGCCGACCAGTGGCGACCGCTCCCGGACAGTAGGAGCTGGCAAGTGCAGCTCCCCGAGGGCACGCCGGACAACCTCATCGTCATCATCGACGACAAGCCGCAGTTCGCCACCGACACCAAGATCGACGGCTGGCTCGTCAGGCCGCGGGCCGGGATAGAACGGACCGGGGCCATCCGCGGAAGCCAGGCGAGGGTGGATTCCGAGCAGTCCCGAACGAGGTGACGAACATGCTGAGTTGCGCACCCGCTCTGCCGTTGGCCGTCGGGGTCCTGCTGCTGTGTTCGGCGTTGCCGGCGAGCGCTCAGCTGGCGCCCAAGGACTGGGCCGCGATGGCGGACGAGGTGAAGCAGCGGCCGGAACTGGCTGAGCCGCTGCAGGCGGTGCTTGGCTACGCCCGCAACGTCGCCGCCACTCCCGTCGCCAAGCGCGTCTACGCGTACGCCGACATCGGCAAGGACCGCACCTGGCTGGACGGCCGCGCGAAGTTCATGGATGGGCAGCCCCGTCAGGAGTGGTTCGGCCTGGCCATGTCCGACTTCGGGACCAGCGGCACCATCCTCAACGAACTGCCGCTGCTGGCCTTCGCCTATCGCTGCACGGGGGAGGAGACCTTCCGCGTCCGGGTCATCTCCCAGTTGGAGGAAACGGCCACCTGGTCGCCGCTGCAGCGCCCAGGCTGGCAGCTCTGTGCGCCTGCGCCCGACCCGGTGCCCGCCGACTACTGGGACGGCAGCTGGCTGGCGACGGGCCAGGGCGTGCGAGCCATCGCCGACACGCTGGAGCTGATGCCGGCCGGCAGTCTGCCGCCGGAGCTGGTGGACAAGCTCCATGCGCTGCTGCGCGCGGAGATCAAGACCACCAGCGAGGACTGGCAGCTCAAGCGTGGCTGGTTCCGCGGGGGCACAGGCTATCCGCAAACCAACCAGTGGGTGTTGCCGACCGAGGGGTTGGTGCGCGCGTGCCTGGTGCTGGGCAAGGACCAGTACCCGACTGAGTACGAGATGGGAGTGGCCAACCTCCTGCGGGCGCTGGATGTTCAGGGCCAGGCCGGCGAGTTCAACGAGGGGATCGGCTACGCGATGTTCACCGTGGGGTCGATGGTGGCGGCGGCCCACGCCATGGCCGTGCAGGGGGACACGCGGGCGCTCGATCACCCCTTCCTGCGCGCGTTCCCGACCTGGGCCGTGGAGCACCTGCAGCCCGGACGCTACCGGATCAACTGCTTCGATGCCGGAGGCGCCAAGACCGGGCGCAACGACGGCGGCACCCGCGGGCTGCTGGCCACGCTGGCGGTGTTCGCGAACAGCCCCGTTGCGAACTGGGCCCTGAACGCGCAGTATGACGGCCCCACCGGCGACCTGATCGGCCTGCTCGCCCGCACCGTCCCGCCGTCCACAGAGACGCCTCCGCTGTTCGCGTTTTTCGACGGCCCGGCGCGGCGCGTCAACTGGCGGAGCGGCTGGGCCGACGACGCCACCGGCGTGTGGGTGCGCGGCGGTCATCCCCTCGATAGCCACGACCACTTCGACCGGGGGCATGTGAACTACATCGCTCGGGGCAAGCCGCTGCTCATCGAGGCGGGCACGCCGGGCTACGACAACCCCAGCATCGGCACGCTGTACGACAGCGTCGTGGGCCACAACGTGCTGGACATCGAGGGGCTCGAGCCGAGGAGGGCGCCGGCGCCCATCAGCCTCGCGCGCCTGGACGACGACGGCGGGGACCTCACGGTCGATGTCACCGCCTGCTATCCCGGCCTCCAGCAATGGCAGAGGCAGGTGAGCTGGGATCAGTCCCAACTGGTCGTGACCGACCAGGTAGCGACATCCCCGGAGAAGCCGGCGATCATGACCATCCGTTGGCATCTGGGCAGCGACCAGCCGGCGACGATCACTGGCAAGGCGGGCGACTGGCGCGTCGTCTGGCCGGACGGCAGGCTCACGCTCTCCAGCCCCGCATCGCTGCAGATCACCCAGGAGAGGCTTCCCGACAACACCGTGTGCCTGGGGAAGAAGGACAACGGCTGGGACTTCCTGCACACCTGCATCGTCGTCCGCACGGCGCGAGCCCAGCCTTCCTGGGACCTCACGACGACGGTGGCGGCAACGCCCTGACGCGGGAGAAGACGGGCGATCCACTGCGCCCGACGCTCCGACTACGTGGCGACCGGCAGCCCGTCCGCGCCGAAGGTGTAGCGGGGCTGCCAGCCATAGAGCCGCCGGACGGCCTCCAGGTCCCACTGGCGACCCGGGTTGTCGCCGACCACGTGCACGAGGGCGTACCCCGGCTCGGGGGTCTCCAAGGCGAGCGCGATGGCGCGGGTCACGTCGTCCACGTGCACGCGCGACGGCGTCAGCCCGGGGACGGGGTGCGTGGCCAGATCCAGGACGTAGACGTTCCCGAACCAGGCGCCGCCGGACTCCGGGATGAAGAGGTTCCCCAGCCGGAGCACCGTCACCGAAAGGCGGAGGCTCTCGTGGAACATGCGGCAGAGGTCCTCCCCGAACCCCTTGGTCATGCCGTAGAGTCCGTTGCTGTAGTGCCGGGAGTCGGACCCGACCGGCGTGCCCGGCGGGAGGCCATCCACTGCGCTCACCGTGCTGGTGTACACGAACCGACGGACGCCCGCCTCCCATGCCGCCTGCAGCATGTTGTAGGTGCCGATCGCATGGACGCGCACGGCATCGGCCGCATAGCGCACCGCTTCCGCGGCGACGCAACCCGTCCAGTCCAGGATGGCCAGGTGGGCGATGGCGTCACAGTCCCGGGCCGCCGAGCGCGCAGCCTCCAGGTCTGTCACATCCAGGGGGACGAAGCGTGGGTCATCCAGGTGAGCCACATCGCCCAGTATCAGGTCGTGATTCGCTTCCAGCGCCGGCGCGAGCTTGCGCCCAAGCCGCCCGGCCGCGCCGGTGATGAGGACCTTCATCTGCTTGTCCTTCCTACTGAGTCTCGGATAGATGCGGGAACAGTGGGGCGGGCATTCTTGCCCGCCAGAGGCTGTGGCGGGCAAGAATGCCCGCCCCACTGTTCCCGTGTCTCTGCGAAGCGCAGCAACTCCACGCCGTGGCTCACAACAGCGGCCCGGAGGCCTCGGCACGCTTACTCACCGAAGAACACTCGCGCCTCGGCCTCAAGGTCCCGCACGTCACGCAGAAGACCCTCGGCTTCCGCTTGTAGCCCAGCGGGGCCCTCGCGCAGGAGGTTCGCCCGCAGCCGGTAGAACCGGTCCGACAGGGCCACCATCCTCTCGGTCTGGGCCTTCACCTCCGGCGCGTCCGGCGGGAAGTCCGTGGATTGCCCGATGATGCGCGCGCCCATCAGCGTGTTGAGGCGGCCCAGGGACTGCTGCACCTCATCCACCGCGACCTGCACGGGCCAGTACGCCGCGTTCGCCCGCTGCTGCTCCTCCGCCCGCCGGAAGGCCGCCTGCACGCCGGCCAGGGCCGCCTGCCAGTCGCCCCGCTCGGCGGCGGCCTGGGCGGCGGCCACCGCCTGTTCCACGGGCGCGGTGTCCGTTCCCATGCGTCGGCCAACCTTGGTCTCCAAAGCCAACAAGTCAGCCTGCAGGTCCACCTGCCGCGCGGCCACCTCGGCCTTCACCTGTGCCAGAGATTCGGGCGTCCCAATGGCATAGAGTCGGCCCTCGCCCGGCGGCAGGACCACCGTGAACGCATCGCCCTGGAGCGGGAACTCGCGCAGCGAAAAGAGGTCCAGCGCCCGGTCCTGCGCCCGCACTCCGGCCAAACCCACCTGAAAGCCATACCGGTAGCCGGGCGTGTTGTTGTAGACCACCAGGACCTTCACGCCGTGGGCCTGGTTCACGAACGCCCGGGCCACGGCTACCGGTCGCGCTCGACCCACAGGACTGACGATCGTGGCATTGACCCGGGCGCCTGCGGCGTCGTCCGGCAGTCGCTCCGCACCTACGAGCAGCGGCCCGGCCGCGCGCAACGCCAATCCGAGTCGCTTCATCTGGTCCCACACAGGCCAGGGGTTGCCGTAGGGGTCCACCAGGTGCCCGTATTCGTTGGCGGGGTTGTGCCAGGTGGGCCGGTCCGCGTAGGCGTAGGGCAGGAAGCCGGTGGCTCCCTCGGCCAGCGAGCTGAAGACCTGAATACCGAACTCCGCCGGCGAGGGCGGCCGCCACGAGCTTTGCCCGAAGACTTGCGGCAGCACCCAGACTCGCTTCGCCCCGAGCTTGCGGGCGTAGCGCACGCAGTCCCCGACCGCCCAGGCCCCCTTGTCGTCTTTGGGCACCGGCCCGATGGGGTAGTAGTCGATCGTCAGCAGCGGCACGGTCGGCGCGAACTCCGCCACGGCCGGGATGCCGTTACAAGTGCACAGGGCGGGATGGTTCGGGTCCAGCCCCTCCATCGCGGCCTTGCCCCAGTAGAGGTCCTCCGCCGTGGAGGGTTGCGGCTCATCCACCAACCAGTACGCGAGGAGCGCCGGGTGCCGGCCGAACTGGGCGACCGCCGTCCGCATGGCCTCCAGGCACTGCTCGCGAGTGGCGTCCGGGATGTAGTGCTGGGTCAGGTAGGTTGAGGGGCACAGCAGGATCCCGTAGGCCTCGCACTGATCGAGGCACGCCTTCACGTAGTCGCGAGCGGCCTGCCCTTCGGTAGGGAAGAGCATCCCGCCGCCCTGCACGAGGGTGTCACAGTAGTGCCGACGCAGGTCGAGGAGGACCCAGTCCGAGGCCTCCGCGAGGCGTCGGGTCTGGTCGCGGCGCGCGCCCTCCTGACCGGCCGAGCGGTCCAGCGGCGTGTACCAGTCGGGCCCCGGCTCGAACAGGCTCCCATAGACGCCCCACGCGAAGCGGTCCTCCACTGCCGGGATTCGCCGGAACGCCGGTGCGGGCGTCCTGGGCGTGAGGTCCGCCGGCAGGGGAGCGTCCGCGGGGAGTTCCTGCAGTTCTACATCGTCCACATACGCCGTCAGTCGCAGGGGCGAGTTGGCGAAGCAGCTCAGGCTGACCGTGTCCAACCGCAGGCCCTCCACCTTTGCACCGGAGGCCTCCAGGCGCTCCAGCAGGAGCCCGCTCAGCTCCGCCTCGACCTTGACCCAACCGTCGGTCGCCCCGGGGAACTGACGGGGCAGGTCGGTCTGCGTGCGGGCGACGCCATAGGGGGAATCGCTGGCGGTCTCCACAGCGAAGCGCACCGGGTTGTGAGGCGAAGCCTGTTCCACCCAGACCCACAGGCTCAGCAGGTACTTCCGGTCCGCGCGCAACGGGATGCCCAGCCCTTGGAACGTGAACCACCCCGGCCCGCCAACCCCGCCCCACTCGACCGCCGGTGTCTCATCGGTCCGAGGGCATAGCATCACGTCGAGACCATGCCGGAAGGTGAGGTCCACCTTCAGGCTGCGCGTGCCGCCATGAGCCCTCTCGGTCGAGAGCCCGAGTGCGTGCACTTCATACGGCTGGTTGGCGCCATGGATCTGCACGCGGGGAGTGTCCGCCTCATAGCCCTCGGAAACGAGCGCGGGCCACTGGGCGTCGCTGGCCCCCGGCACCAACAGCAGCAAGAGCAGCGCCGGCATGGAGAGAAGGTGGCCTACGTCTGCGCCTCGCATCGGCGCGCCTCCCGTCTGGTTTGGCCCGGCCATCGCGGGGGCAGGAGGGTTCCTGCGCCGCACTTCCTGCAGAGGTCCTGCCGGCAAGCAAGCGAATAGCGGCTGCGCCGGCCTATCCGTCGACGGACTCTGGGCAGGAGGTCACCGAGTGGTTTCACCCGAGAGCATCGAATACCTGCGCCAGCTGCGCGAGACCCCCGCGTTCGGCGCCGACGGGTTCAACCTGGAGGAGCTGCGGCTGTGCATGGCCACCCGCCGCGAGCCGACCGACCCGGCCGTCCGGTGCGTACCCGCGCAGGTCTGTGGCCTGCCTGCCGAGTGGGTCCTCGCGCCCGGCGCAGACCCCGACGTGCGGGTGCTGTACTTGCATGGCGGCGGGTATGTGTCGGGCTCCGGCGCCTTCTACCTTGCGATGGCGGCCCACATCTCGGCCGCGGCTCAGTGTGCGGTCCTGCTCCCCGACTACCGGTTGGCTCCGGAACACCGTTTCCCGGCCGGGCTCGAGGACTGCCTTCAGGCCTATCAGTGGCTCACCGCGAGCGGGCCGGCTGGGGCGAAGCCCGCCGAAGTCACGTTCATCGCGGGCGACTCGGCCGGGGGCGGCCTGGCGCTTGCCTCGCTGCTGGCCCTGCGGGATCGGGCGCTCCCGTTGCCGAGGGCGGGCATTGCGCTGTCGCCCTTCGCCGACCTGACCTTGAGCGGAGAGTCGATTCGGTCCGAGGCGGAACTCGACCCCATCATGCATCCCCGCTGCCTGCCCGACTTCGTGACGCGATATGTCGATGAGAGCCAGGTGCGCGATCCCCTCGCGTCGCCCGTGTTCGGCGACTACACCGGGCTCCCGCCACTACTGATCCAGGTTGGGGAACACGAGATCATCCGCGACGACAGCGTTCGGGTGGCGGCCAAGGCAAGGGCCGACGGAGTCAACGTCACGCTCGAAGTCTGGGAGGGGATGTTCCACGTGTTCCAGTCGCACGAGCCCCTACTACCTGAGGGCCGGGAAGCCATCGAGCACGTCGCCCGGGTCATCCGGTCCGGCTGAGGGCAGTCGCCCTACGAGGGCCCGACGCCGGTGGACGGCGCCTCTGTGCACCCTCACCGCACGCCGATCTTCAGGTTATCCAGGTAGATGGCGGTCTTCGTCGTCGCGTTGCTGACGAAGCCGATCCACGTCAGGTGCTTCCAGCCGGGCGTGATCGCGGGCAGATCGGCGAACTCCTGCGCCGGCTCGTCCGGGAGCGTGACCGTGAGGTTCCACGTATCATCCGCCTGCGCCCCTAGTGGCACAGCGACCGCGATGTGGAACCACGCGCCCGTGGGCACCGTGAGCAGCGGCTTGTCGGCGGCGAGGAGCTGGCCGCCCTTGATCTGCACACGCGGGCCGATCGTGTAGGGATTGACGCTCCAGTCGCGGTACTCGTGCCACAGCTCCGCGCCCTCCTCCAGGCGCACGTCGAACTCGACCATGCACACACCTTCGCGGTAGTCGGGCGTGTAGACGAGGTGCGGATCGAAGCTGTACTTCAGCCCCTCCGCGTCTGTGAGCTTGAGGCTGTGCTTGCCCGAGGCGGCGGTCTCGTCGGTGACGGCGATGGAGTCGCCCTGGTTCTCCACGTTGAGCTGCGCGTTCAGCGGCTGCGCGCCGACCGGGTACTGCTCGAAGTCCTCGGCGACCGCCAGCGGCGGCGGGGGCGGCGGGTCGGGCGCGAACTCCACGGGCGCATACTTCAGCGCCTTCGCCCGCGCCACCCAACCCGCATCGCCGTATAGGCCCGCCTGCGTGTAGTCGAACTCCCTGAAGCCGAGCTTCAGCGCGGGTGACGTAGGCTTCAGGCGGAAGTCGAGGTTGTCGGGATCGACGAACTGCGGGTCCTCAATCAGGGAGTGAACGTCCAGTCCTTTCCCCTGCCAGTCTGCGAGTGAGAGGCCCATGAAGTCGAAGGGCGCACCCTCCGCACTCCAGTAGAGGTTACGGTCGAGGCTGAGGCGGCGATTGCCGAGTGCCGGCTGCCAGAAGAGCTTGCCGGTCCTGAAGTACACGATGTTGTTCTCGAAGGTAGAGGAGAGGTGCGGTTCCTCGCGGTGCACCGAGACCTGGAAGTTGCGCCCGTTCACGAGGATGTTGTTGCGGACCACGTTCTCCTTGCCATAGTGCTGGTGGTAGGTCATGTCCAGCGTGTCGTAGACGAGGTTGTTCTCCATCGTGATGTGGGTGCTGCCCTCGTCGTTGTACAGGCCCAGCCCCGCGTAGCCGTACTTGTTGTAGGACCACACGTCATGGATGACGTTGTTGCTGACCGAGGCGCCGTCCTGAATGCCCAGCGTGTAGACGCCGCCCATGTCGCTCATGACGCCCCAGCCGAGATGGTGGAGGTGGTTGAACTCGGTGCGATTGCGCTTGCAGATCGTGTCGGCATAGCCCCAGCTCCAGCCAACCGACACGCCGGTGTAGAAGAGGTCCGAGATGTCGTTGTGCGTGATCTGGTTGTCGCTGCTCTGGCCGACCCACACGCCCACGGCGCCCGTGAAGAGCCGCCCGCCGCCGTGGATGAGGTTGTTGTCGCAGGCGATGTGGTGCGTGCGGTCGGCCTCATTCGCCTGGATGAAGGCCTCCCCGATCTTCACGCCGCCGGCCCCCATGTCGTGAATCTCCGTCTGCTGCACGCGACAGTCGCTGCAGCCCCGCCGGAACCACACGCCGTACGTGCCGACATGCCCGATTTCGCAGCCCTCGATGGCGATGTTCCGCGCGCCATCGGCCATGATGGCCGCGGGGATGGTGAGGGCGGCCTGCCCATCCCCGTGCCCCTCGGGTGGAAGCGCGTACCCGGCGTATCGGAACGCCAGCCCCTTGAGCGTGATGTGCTCGACCGCCAGACCGGCTTGCGGGTCGCCCGCGAAGTGCACGAAGTCGCCAAGCACCGGCGCCACGACCTCGGCCTTCGTCAGGTCCTCATCCGGTAGCGGCCAGTAGGTCAGCGTGCCGTCGCGATCGAGGAACCACTCGCCTGGCTCGTCCAGGGCCTCGCGGTAGTTCTCCAGATGGTAGCGCTCCCTCCCGAGCCACTGGAACTTCCACGGCCCCGGCCCAGTCGTCACGACGCGGGCGGTGTCCGCGTCCACGGTCGCGGGGCGCAGGCGCGCCGATTCCCAGGCATAGTAGACGACCACGTTCACGTCCGCGAGTTGCTGGGGGGCGAGCCTCAGCAGGGGCGCGATGTCCTTGGGATCGGCGAAGAAGGCACGGTTCTGCAGATCGGCGTTCTGCCCCGTCAGGGGGTCGATCCCGTAGCCGACCGAACCCGCGATGTAGTGGTAGCGCGGCACGCAGGTCTCGCCGCAGCGCACCACGTTCGGCGTCCGGGCCCTCACCGCCCGGCGCCCGTTCACCCAGAGCTGCTCGAAGTACCACTTGCCCTCCGCGACCTCGGGGACGTGAGCGACCCACAACTCGCCCTCGCCCTTGCGGAAGCCCGCGACCGCACGTCCGCCGGTGAACACGGGCTTCGCCCCGGGCGCGGCCTCGTAGGTGATCGGGCACTCGGCCGTGCCGCTATCGGCAGGGGTGAACTGCACCGGCTCATCGAGACCGTACGTGCCCTCGGCGATGACGACGCGCACGGGTTCGGTCAGCGGGCCCTTGGCCTTCAGCGCGCGGACGGCATCCCGCGCGGCCTGCAGGGAGGCGAGAGGGCCGTCGGTTCGCGCCGCGTTCGGCTTGGGCAAGCTCCCCGACCACGCATCGCTCCCCTGGGGAGCCACGTAGATCGACGCTCCGGACGCAGCGCAGGCGGCGATCAGCGGGACGATGAGGCAGAGGGCAAGGCAGGAACCGGTCGGCATGGCCATCTCCTTGCGGAGGATCGGGGTGGACTCGGCGGCCCGAGGCTGGCGCGCTTCCGCTTCGCCGACGCACCACCCCGGCCCTCTTGGCCCTCGACCGCGCTGAACTTCCGGGCGCCGAGAGGCGATTGACAGGTTGGGAGGCAGGCGATGGGGCGCCTCGATAGGCTGCGCGAGCAAGTCGATCTCACTCGGGCCCAACTGGGCGACGGCGAGGCGTTCACGCGCCTGGTCGAGCGGTACGACGGCCGCCTGCGGCGGTACGTCCGACGCCTCGGCGCCGAGGAGAGCGCGGCGGAGGACGTCCTGCAGGAGGTCTGGCTGTCCGCCTACCGGACGCTGCGCCGCGTGCACGATGCGGAGGCTTTGCCGGCCTGGATGTACTCCATTGCCCGGCACAAGGCACTGAACTGGATGCGTCGGCAGGGCCGCCAGCCTGACGCTCTGCAGGTGTCGGACGAAGTGCTGGAGGCGGTGCCCGACGCGGGCGAGCCGCCGGACTTGACGGCAGACGAGGCCGAGGCGGTGCGCCGCTGCCTCGGCAAGATCAGCGTGCCCCACCGGGACGTGCTGCTGCTCCGGTTCTTCGAGGAGATGCCGTACGAACAGGTGGCCGCCGTGATGGGGTGCAGTGTCGGCACGGTCCGTTCGCGACTCCACTACGCCAAGCGCGCCCTGCGGCGCGCCATGGAGACCGAGGGAACCCGATGAGCGGCGAGGACGGTCGCCTAACGAATCTCACCGACGAGGATCGCCCGGAACGAGCTGCGCTGTCCGAGGAACGGCGAAGGGAGCTGATGGACATGGTCGAGCGAGAGAACCACGTGGTCCGACGTGCGCGAGGCGCCATGATCTGCAGTTGGGTGGCGGTCGGGCTCTGCATTCTGGTGGGTGGAATCAGCGAGAGGGTGCTGCCGGACTCGCTGGCCGCACCGACCAGCGCCGTGATCTGCATGGGCCTGCTGACCATCGCGGCGGTGTTGTCCGTCTCCTACTATGTAAGAGTGCGCGGCCTGACTCTGCGGACCATCGACGCGCGACTGGCGAACATCGAGGCTGAGTTGGCCCGCCTCGGCGCGGAGACGCGAACGCCGGAAGAGAAGCGCGACGAGTGATCTGCGGCCGGCACTCGACGGTCGTTGCCACAAGGAACCCGCCAGCCTGCAGCCGAACTGAGCACCGGTGACTGACATGGACCTCGACCACCTCAGCACCGAAGGCCTTCATCCGCAAGCCACGGGTCTGCACGAGCGTTCCGCGTTGGACATCGCGCGCCTCATTAGCGCGGAGGACGCGAAGGTGGCGGCGGCGGTCGAGGAGGAGCTGCCGAGGATCGCGGCGATCATCGACCTTGTCGCCGAGCGCCTGGGACGCGGCGGGCGGCTGTTCTACGTGGGTGCGGGGACCAGCGGGCGGTTGGGCGTCCTTGATGCCTCCGAGTGCCCTCCGACCTTCGGCGTCGAGCCCGAGATGGTGCAGGGGATCATCGCCGGAGGCGAGCAGGCCCTGGTGCGATCGGTCGAGGGTGCGGAGGATGACGCCGAGGCTGGCGCGTGGGAACTGGAGGCGCAGGGCTGCAACGAGAAGGACATTGTCATCGGCATCAGCGCGAGCGGCCGGACACCGTACGTCATCGGCACGCTGAGATGGGCGAAGGGGCGGGGTATCGCTACTGCAGCCATCGCCTGCAACCGCCCGGCCGAGCATGATGCGTACGCAGACGTGCACGTCAACGTGGTGGTCGGCGCCGAGGTGATCGCGGGCTCGACGCGCATGAAGGCCGGGACGGCGCAGAAGATGGTCTTGAACATGGTCTCCACGGGCGCCATGATCCGCCTGGGGCGCGTGCGAGACGGCCGGATGGTGCACGTGCGCGCCACCAACGCCAAGCTGCGCGAGCGCGCCACACGCATGGTCATGGACACGGCGGGCGTGGACCGGAAGCGCGCCGAGGCCGCTCTTGAGCGCGCGGGCCACAACGTGCGCGCGGCGTTGGACATCCTGCAGGAGTGACTGCTCACATGCTCTGGGTCGCGGTCTCCGCCCTCGCCCTCGTTCTGTGCATGGGGCCCTCCTGCGCACAAGGGAAGGTCCGCCTTTCCTCACCGGTCACGCATTCGGACTGGATCCTCGCCAACAACCCGCCCCCCGCGTGGGGCGAGGCGGGCGTGCGCCAGATTCTCGACCGCGCGAAGGAGTGCGGCTGGAGCCGCGTCTACTGGCGCTGCTTCGACTCAGGCAAGTCGATGTACGCCAGCAAGCTGCTGGAGCCCTTCGACCAGGGCGAGCCAGTCAACTACTGGGTAGATCACGGCCACACGGCGATCATCGACCGGATGAAGGGCATCGACTATGGGAGCTTCGACACGCTCCGCGCGGCGGTTGACTACGGTCACAGCATCGGGCTTGGGGTCCACGCCTGGCTCAGCATCAACGAGGATGACCACGCCTACGGCTGGCCGAGTCGCTTCACGCGCGAGCACCCTGAGTTCCGCTGGGTGCGCCGCGACGGGACCGCGTACCGCTCGCAGCTCAGCTTTGCCTTCCCCGAGGTCCGCGAGTACAAGCTCGCGCTGCTGAAGGAGATCCTCGCGTACGAACCGGACGGCATCTTCCTCGACTGGATTCGCACAGGCGACGTGCGCGACAACCCGCAGACCGATCGGGACGGCATTGCGAACTACGGCTACGAGACGCCCAACGTGCTCGCCTTTCGCAGGCTCTACAACCTCGACCCGCACGACGTGCCGAACGGCGACGAGCGTTGGATCAGCCTGCGCGCCCATCCGCAGACCGTGTTCATGCGCGAGGCGCACCGCCTCATCAAGCGCCACAACCCCAGGCTGCCGATCTCGGTGATGGTGCAGCACCCGTGGAGCTACCGCGGCGGACCGGACGACACTCCATACGCGGACAGCCGCAAGGGCCTGCTGTGTGACGTGGGCGAATGGGCGCGCGAGGGCCTGATCGACGAGGCGGTCGCCGCCGGCTACTACCGCGGCGATGGCACGCCGGAGAAGGCCTACCGGTGGCTGCAGCAGGAGACCGAGGGGAAGGTGGCCCTGTGGCTGTACGGGTGGATCAACTCAGCCGAGAGCTTCCGCGCCGACACCGTCCTCGCCGAGCAGCTCGACGCCGTCGAGCTGCTGCTCTGGGAGTCCAACTACATCGGCCTGCCGCCCGACAAGGCCGACGTCGTGCAGGCGATGCAGGCGTACGCGACGCGCTGACCGACGGGCGACACGACCGTCGCGAACGGGCGCATGGCAGCGCGGAGGGGGAGGGTGTGCTGGCTCGGCCCGAAGGTGACTCGGGTCTGACCACGGCTGGACGAGCGACGATGACCGTGGTATCCTACCCGTACGGGTGAACGGTTCGGCAGGAGGAGCTCCATGGGTCTGGTCCGAATGCAGGTGAAACTGGATGCCGAGGAGCGGGAACGACTGACGCAGGAGGCTTCCCGCCGCGGCATGTCCACCTCGGCGTTTCTGAGGGAGATGGTGCGGGAGGGGCTGGCCGCGGCGAGGCGCCGCCCCATTGACCTCAAGAAGGCGATGGCCATCGTGGGGGCGGGGCGCAGCGGCGCGCGGGACGTCTCCGTACGCCACGATGACTACCTTGCAGGGAAGCGGCAATGAGGGTCCTGGTTGACACGTCGGCCTACTACGCTCTCAGCGACCGGGACGACGCCCAGCACGAGACCGCCGTGCGCCTCTACGAGACGCTGCTGACGGAGTCCCACGAGCTGTGGGCCACATCATACGTGGTCCACGAGGCGGCCTCCCTGATCCAAGCGCGCCTCGGCCTGCGAGCGCTCAATAGGCTGCGCACCAGCATCGCCGAAGCGACAACTGTCGTCTGGGTGAGCGAGGCGGTCCACGAAGCGGCCTGGGACGAACTGGAGCGCGTGGGACGGCGTGGGGTCAGCCCCACCGATTGCGCGTCCGCCGTCATCGCCGGGGGCTTGGCATCCGCCACGTCTTCGCCTTCGACCCCCACTTCGCCATCTGGGGCCTGCAGGCAGTCCGGTAGCCCTGGGCGAGGGCAGCAGCCGCGCACCTGCGCACGATCCACGCCCTCGGTCCGGCCTGGGCTCGCCCGGCTTGCCTCAGTACCCCAATCGCCTCAGGTACTCCCGGTTGTGCTTCGCGGCTTCGGCCATGTCGATTGAGGCGCCGTCGAGCTGCTTCTCTGGCAGTCCAGCCAAGTCGCCCTGCCACCGCACAAGACGGACATGGTGCAGGCGATGCAGGCGTATGCACGCGAGTGAGCGGTGACCGAAGGTAGGTCACGGCCCGGCGGCGTCACGCACCCGCCCGGGACGTGGCCAGCGCCGTGATCGCCCCGATGAAGCGTTCCGCCTCCACAACCCAGGCACGAACGTCCTCCTCCGTGAGCCGGACAAGGTCCTCGTAGTCGGCCTCATGCCGAGTGTCGAACAGGTCGTTGAAGAAGTCGCCCAGATCCGACGCCACCAACCCGGGCTTCACGAAGTGCTGGTTGAAGAGCGCCCGCACACCGGTGTGCTTGCGCGTCGGCAGTCCGCGGCGGTGAAGGAGCGCCACCAGCGCGTAGAAGCAGGCATAGTACAGCCGGTTCGCGCACCCATTCCAGTGGCCCGTGGCCGCGAGCGAGCGTGCCTCGTCGAGGGTTTCTCTCGCGCGCTCAAGGCGATAGCGGATGACGCTCTCGTCGGCCTCACTCATACGAGGATACCATCGCGGTCAACGTTCGCGTGAAGTGGCGTCACGCGATAGGCCTCCGAGTCCCAGTCGGTGCGACTGCGCACCATCGTGGTCAGGACCTCGCCCACATCCCGTTCGACACGGTACACCTGGCGGCGAACGGCTGACCGCCGCTCGCGGTCCACGGGGCCGGGCAGCAGCACCAGGATGTCCCAGTCCGAATCCGGCTGCGCGTCTCCGCGTGCGCGGGAGCCGTAGAGGATGATCTGCGCCTCGACCTCTACTGCTCGCACGGCTTCGCACACGCGTGTGAGCAGCTCCGCCTGTGGTGTCGTCAGCACGTGAGTCGCCATGGTCGCGCCCCCTCGCGGTTGGGCCTGCCGATCCTGCCTCAGTACCCCAACTGCCTCAGGTACTCCCGGTTGTACTTCGCGGCTTCGGCCGTGTCGATTGAGGCGCGGTCGAGTTCCACCGAGACCCAGCCGTCGTAGCCGATGTCCTCAAGGGCCTTCAGCACGCCCGGGACGTCGAGGCCCATGTTGCCGTCGCCGAGTTCCTTGAAGCGCCCTTCCTCCCAGAACTTGCTGCCCGGCCAGTGCCATGTGCTCGGGTCATCGGCGGTGAAGTCCTTCAGGTGCACGTGGCCGATCCGGTCCTTGTGCGCCCAGAGCGTCTCCAGCGCGTCCGATCCCGCGCAGGTGAGGTGGCCCGTGTCGAGCAGCAGGTACAGGCCCGGCGCCGTCGCGAGCATCCGGTCGGCGTCCTCCTTCGTCTCGATCATCGTGCCGATGTGCGCGTGATGGAACGGCTTCACATGGTGCCGCTCCGCGAAGGCGATGGCGTCGGCGAGCGTCGCCGCGGCGCGGGCGAAGTCCTCGTCCGAGGGGTCCGGCCCGCCGAAGCTGGCCTTGCCACACGCGGGCACCTCGACCGCCCCGTTGCCCAGCGTGACGTTGAACCGCACGCGCTCCTCGGGCGTCGGGCCGCCGATGTTCACGATGTGCAGCCCGTACTGCCCGGCAAGCGAGGCGGTCTCCACCAGCTCCTCGGGCGTCTTCGGCCCAAAGCCCTCGCAGCCCTCATATCCGGCCTCCGCGACGGCGTTCAGCACCCACTCCGGCTCCGTGCTCTCGCGACCCTCGAACTGGATGAGATGACAGGCGATCCTGAACTGCGGCATTGGCGAGCTCCTTTCGTCAAGCCGTCGATGGACGTGGACCAGCCTCCCCCTCACTGGGCACCCAGAAGCCGGAGCACGGCATCCCTGATGGTCTCACTCCACTCCACGGCCTCAGCCGCCTGTCCCTGGGTCAGCCAGATGACGGGCGGATAGCGAGACCCCGCCTCGTACTCGGTTAGCGTCCTCAGTGCCACCTCGTGCTCGGTTAGGACCTCACCGAGCGTGGGATCAAGCTGCGAGAGGAACAACAGGTCATGGGTCTTGGAGAACGGCACCTCCCGATGGTGAAGGTAGGCCTTGACGTACTTCTCCGCGCTTTGCTGGGCATGGTATGCCGAGGCGTTGGGATTGAGCGCCTGCTCCCGCTTGGCGGTTGCGAGGTCAGCCTCCGCCACCGTCAGCCACTCCCGCGTGAGTGCGTTCGTAGAGCACCTCTCCCTTCTCGGTGATCTCCTTGAGGAACCAGTCGTTCAGTGGGATGCGGTAGGCAAGCTCCTGAGGGGTCCGCACGAGCAAGTCCATCGGGAAGTGCGCCTCGATGCCGAGGCGGATGCGCACGGCAGCCTCGATCGGGCGCTCCTGCGTCTCCATCACCACCAGCATGTCCACATCGCTGTCGTCCGTGGGGTTGCCGTAGGCGTAGGAGCCGAACAGAATGATGCGCTCCGGGCCGAACTTCTCGGCGATCTCCCGGGCCACGCGCTCAATGTCCTCGCGGCTGGGCACCCAGGGCGGACGTCCCTCGACAGGCATGGGAGGACTCCTCAACCACCCTTCTTCAACGCCAGCATGTACGTTTCCTGCCCCTGGAGGGTCACCTGCAACTCATTGCCAACCATTGACCCGCTCACGCTCCTGACCTCGCCGCCTGGCAGGATGCGCCGGCCTTCGGTCTGCCACTTGCGCTTCGGGATCGGCAGGCGCAGGGAGCAGACCGCCTGCTTGTCGGGCTCCCAGTTGACCACGAGCAGGACGTGCGCACGGGGCGATTCGAGGAGAGCGACCTCGACGTCCTCCGCCACGGGCTGCGTGAACAGACTGGGGTCGCGGCCGAGGCCGCTCCTCACGAGGGTCTCGAGGATCCCCACCTGCTGCGAGCGCATCGGCGGCAGGATCACCTTCACGGTGGGCTTATCTCTCGGCGGGAAGGGGTCCGAGAGGTTCACAGCGAGGTCGCCGTCCACGAAGGTGATGGCGCCGCGGAGGTCCCGGTTCAGAAGAACGCCGCCGGCCAGCAGCACTGTCTGGTCGATCAGGTCGCCGAGGCGCGGCTGCGGCGGCAGCTCACCGTTCTCATCCACCGGCGAGCGCTCGGAGAGCACGATCACGGCCTTCCCCGCGTCCGCCTGCGCGCGCAGCAGCTTCGCCTCGTCCTCCGTGAGCGCGTAGGGGAAGGGCACGATGAGCACCTTCGCCTCCTTCAGCCGCGCCGGATCGGGGTGCTCGAGGAAGGTCATCCGGAAGGGGATGGCGCGCCGCAGAAGGGTGTAGAGCACGTTCCGGTGGGCGAAGAAGCCACGCTTGGGGTTCACCGCCTCCGTGCCGACGCGATCCGTGGCCCCCGCGCGGGCGAGCCAGTCCCACGTATCCTCCGACCGCCGGCTGTAGCACACCAGCACCTCGCCCGGCACCTGACCTTCAGCTACGTACGGCTCCATCGCCTGCATCACATCGTACGCACTCTTCACGGCGGCCTTCGGAGCCTCGGGCTTCACGAACTCCGACGCGCCTGTCAGGTAGTTCAGGTGCCACCAGAAGAACTCGCTCGCCCCGTGCAGCCAGCACGACAGCGCGGCCCCGTAGACCTCCACAGGCTCCTTCTCGCGCTCGAAGTCGCGCAGGCGGCACGCCTCAAGCGTCACGCCGCTTCGTCGCGCCCAGTTGGCTTCGCCCAGGTGCAGCGTGGTCTCGGTCGGGTAGAGGTGCGTCGAATCGCCCAGGTAGTTGTGCAGCAAGATGTAGGGATCGGTCTGCAGGCAGTCCAGCCCGGTCGTCGCGCCGAGCTCGTCCCACGCCGCGCCGGTGGCCAGCCGGTTGTCGCTGCAGACGGGCAGGACGCAGATCATCGTGTCTGTCGTGACGTTAGGGTTCACGGCCTTCGCGGCTTTGACCGTGCGGTCGATCCAGTCGCGCGTCGAATCGTAGCGGAAGCTCGTGAACATGGCCCAGATCGGGTCACCCGTCTTCCAGGCCTGCGTCACGTCGGGGTAGTCCACGCCGTACCGCTCGCGGAAGCGCTGCTTGCACACGTCACAGGCGCACCAGTGCGGCATGGTCTCGTAGAACTTCGCGACCTCGGGGTTCGCGCTCTTCGCCAGGTCGGCCACCGGGCTGTTGTCGTAGTTCCACTCATCCGGGACCACGCCGATGCCGTCGATGCCGTACCGCGTCATGTAGGCCACCGCGCGCGTGTAGGCCTCGCCCCACGGGCCGTTCACGCAGCCCCAGAGGGGGAAGTTCGGGTCGTCCGGCCCCTTGATCGCCGGCAGGCCCAGCCCGACCGTCAGCCAGACCTTGAAGCCCCGCCTGTGCGCATCGCGCACGAAGTCGAGGAACGGGTCGTCCGGCTTGATGGGGGGCAGGGCCTCGCCGCCCATCACCGTCTCCCACGCCACGCCGCGGTACAGGTGGAAGGCGTTGCAGCCGATCTCGGTCAGGGGCTTGTAGAACGCGTCCCGGAAGCCCGCGTCACCGTTCGCGCCCTGCTCGAAGCCCGGCGACTGCAGCAGGTTCGGCGACCGCGTGCCGTCGTCGAGCACCTGGCCCACGTAGATGTCGTCAAACCAGGCCGTTCCGGCCAGCTCGCGGAGGAAGACGTACACCGCGGCCGTCGCGATGGGGGACGGAGGCTGGTACGTCTGTTCGGCATACTGCCAGCCCGGCTTCGCGGGATCGAAGGCCGCGATCTTCATCGGCCAGGATTCGCCGCTCGTCAGCTGCACGTCCACGTACACCGAGCAGTGGTAGCTCGGCGCGCCGGTGACGCCCTCCAGCTTCGCCCAGCCCGCGACGATGAGAGGACGCGGCCTGTCCTGGTTGAGCGTCACGCGTTGCGAGCCGCCCTGGGCCTCGGTCGCGTCCGCCGCCGTGCAGCGGATGCTCGCCTCGCCGGAGTGCTTCTCCTCCCGGTCGAACGCGTAGCCCTTGCCCCACGTCGCCCACACGCGGTTGTCGATCGCCGGCCCCGGGTTGCAGTAGATGCCCCGAACAAGCCCGCCTTCGCGCGGCAGCGGCGCTGCTCCCGCCCGGGCCTGGAACGCCAACAGACAGCAGCCGACCAGCAAGACACGCATGGGGATCACCTCGCTCGCGTGCCGGGCCAATGTGAGTTCCGGCACACTCTTCGACAGGCATGTAACCCAGGCCTGCCGAATGGTACAAGGCAAGCGGAGGAGGTGCTCGCATGTGGCTGCTCGGTCTCGTCACAATCCTCGGTACGGGCTCTGTCTCGGCTCAGGATGCGGCGGCTCGCTCGCCGATCCTCGTGACCTTCGATGCACACGCCGACCCGATGCAGGCCTTCCCGTCGCCCATCCGCGAGCACGTCTATGAGCAGTGGCGGGACGCGCTGAACTGGCTGCTCGACGAGACAGAGCCGCGCGGGGCGAAGGTCTCCTTCTCGTCGGTGGGCGAGTTCATCGAGTTCTGCGTGCTGGACGAGCCCAAGGGCCTGGACCTCCTGCGGCGCCTGCAGGCCAGCGGCGGCACGCTCGGCACGCACACACATCGCGAGATGCACTTCGGCCGCCACGACTGGCGCGACATCCCGCCCGGTGACTCACCAGAGCTGGCCGAGCGCGTGTGGAAGGACTCAATCGAGATGCTCGACTACGCGGTCACGCACGCGCTGGGGATCACCGATCCGGGGGAGGTCCGTAAGGTGAACTGCCTGCGCGGCTCGCACGTGCCGGCAGATGGCGCCGCGTTCCGCGAGCTGATGGCGCGCTACGGGATGACCATTCACCAGGCCGGTTCGGGTGAGGGCATGGCCGGCCTGTTCCATCACTACCTCTACCATCCGTACCGCGAGTCGTTCGACAACCCACTGGCCGAGGACCGCAGCAGCCCCGTCATCCTGACGCAGGCCGGGCCGGTGCTCGGCTCGACGGCGGTGCACAAGGGCGTCCCGCAGGACATGCGCCTGCCGCGGGTGCAGGCGATGTTCCTGCAGGAGGTGCTGAACTGGCTGCACGCCGCGAGGTCGGGGGACGCGGAGCAGGTGTGGTGCTTCGGGTGGGCGGTGCACGCGGCGGACATCGTTCCGCAGCGTGGGGTGAGCCGCGAGTGGGTTAAGCCGGCGCTCGACTGGTTCGACGAGTACTTCATCGGCAAGCCGATCGGTGGGCACGTGGCGGCGCGGTACGCCTCGTATCTCGACGAGGCGCGGGCCTACCTCGACTGGGAGAAGGCGCACCCGGATGCACCGGTGCCCTGCTACCCGCTGCGGGAACGCGACTGGGACAAGTACCCGTTCCTGCGAGCCGCGGCCGTGTATCTGTGGGATGCGGAGTGGGTGAAGGCGCTGCAGGCGGATGAGCAGGACCAAGTTCACCTGCTGTCGGCAGGTCAGGGGATCGGCGGACCGTACCACACCGTCGTCGCACTGCCAGCCGGACCTGAAGGGCTCGAGGCTGACTTGTCCTCGGTCGATCCGGGCGAGTGGATGCTCATCGACCCGGGTTCAGGCGAGGCGACGAAGGTGGCCGCCAAGTGTCAGGCTCCGGCGAGCGGAGCGATCCTCGTGCCCGCCGCCCGCTATCGC
>Ga0194111_10002497_pt1 | contig 22294 bp, 27 predicted proteins | sample TA2KigC300mmetaG_FD_146194 | JGI IMG/M metagenome (GOLD analysis project Ga0194111, IMG submission 146194) | Freshwater microbial communities from Lake Tanganyika, Tanzania - TA2015033 Kigoma Deep Cast 300m | ecosystem: Environmental > Aquatic > Freshwater > Lake | place: Tanzania: Lake... | reverse complement strand
CCCGTTTTAAATCTGATGGCAATTCACAGGTGAACTCTCGATATTCTCCGCTGGTCGGCAAATGGAAACCCAACCGGTAAGCGTGGACAAACTGCCGCTTAACATAGGCCGACTTAACACCATAAACTGAGTCGCCAACGACCGGGTAGCCGATAGCCGCTAAATGAACACGTATCTGATGGGTTCGACCAGTCTCTGTGGTAACTTCAAGCAAGGTGTAATCCCCCAGATATTCCTTAACTTTATATCTAGTCCTCGCCTCCCTGCCACCAGTTACTACCGCCATGCGTTTACGATTAGCCGGGTCGCGTCCCACAGGCGCATCAATAATACCTTGACTCGGAATCAGTTTACCTTTAACCAGGACAAGATAACCCTTAGAGACTGACCGACCCTTGAACTGATTAATCAAATACTGCTGTGCCAGGCTATTCTTGGCAATAATCATCAGCCCTGAAGTATCCCTATCTAAACGATGGACCATGCCCGGCCGCATGGCATCACCGAAACTAGCCAAATCGGGACAGCGAGCTAAAAGAGCGTTAATCAAGGTATGCGTCGTATATCCCGGAGATGGATGGACAACCAACCCAGCCGGCTTGTCTATCACCAGAAGGTCGTCATCCTCATAAATCACATTAATCGATATAGGTTCGGCAACAAGAGAGACTGGCTCAGGAGGTGGCAAGGTAACACGAATCGCGTCTCCAACATTCAACTTCTGGCTCGCTTTGGCTTCACATCCGTTAACCAGAATATAACCCTGTTCAATCAACTTCTGAAGACGAGAGCGAGACAATTCAGGGCACGCTTTAGCCAGATATTTATCCAGGCGAACTGCCGACTCAGTAACCAGCAATATTCTAACTTCGGGCTCCAGAGGAACTACCATCTCCTTTTCTCAATGCCCAAAAGATGAAAATTACCAAAACTATAGTACCGACGGTTATCGCCGAGTCGGCAACGTTAAATGCCGGCCAGTGAAAATCATCCCATAGCCGAACATCAACAAAGTCAGTAACATAACCAAACCGAACACGGTCTATTAGATTGCCTATAGCACCACCAAAAACTAAACCTAAAGCTACGCTGCCCAACAGGCTTGACCGTGAAAGATAACGATAGAATAACAGGACAGTTACCAGACCGACGACGGCAATCAGAGTTAACAGGAAAGCTTGATTAGCAAAAAGGCCGAAGGCCGAACCGGTATTTCGCACATGGACTAAACTTAAGGGACCAACAAGAGGAACTATTTCACCCAGGTCCAAATGGGACCTAACCCAAAACTTGCTTGTCTGGTCTAACGCTACCACAAAGGCAGCAAGGATAAGGAATAACCCCGCCCGATATCCACTAGCGTACCGATTTGCTCCTGGCATTCTTCGCCTGGTGTGCTTTGCATTCAAGGCACAAATTCGCATGAGGTAATGCCTCAAGCCTGGCTGGCTCTATGGGCTTACCACAAAGGTCACATATGCCATAGGTACCTGCTTCATACTTCTTTAGAGCGTGCTCCACCTCGGTCAGAGCACTGGTCAAACGGTTCTCCAGTGCCAACCTCTTCTCCAACTCAAAAGCTTCAGTAGCCCCTTCTTCTCTCTTTCCAAAAGGACTGCCTTCTCGCTGTTCATCAGCAGACTTCTCTTCGGCTTTTAACCACTGGAGATCAGAACTCAGGCTCTTCTGCTCCTGTTTCAAACGCTCATAAAGTTCAGTAAAGTTGGTCATATCGCAAACCTGACTTGACATACTGTAGAGACTATTCTAGCTTATGCTAAATAGGAAAGCAAACTAGTCAACCGTGACGCGTAGTTGACGGATGGTATCTATCGCTTGCCCCCGCCAGTGATTATTGGCAAAGATAAAAGTCTTCTCGGCCAGACTGTTCAGCTTATTTATCCGCGGTAGCCACTCCCTAAGCTCCGCTACCGAATAAGTATAATCATACCTTTCGTAGGCATGCTCGTGCTGCCACCATTTGGCTGCATTACGCCCATGAAAACGCACATAGCCGATATTGCTGGTAACCTCAGCTACCGGTGGCAGGAGCTTAGGCAATTGCGGTTCATCAACACAGCAAAAACCAAGGTTATGGCTGCGTAACCACTCAAAGACCTCTCCCCCCAACCACTGAACATTGCGAAATTCTACGACCACTGGCAAATCCCCCAGCCGCTCTCGAAAAATCGCCAAGTAATCCCGATTCTGGCGGCTGAAGCTAAAACTGTACGGAAATTGGGCTAGCACACAGCCCAGCTTGCCAGAATCGATAAAAGGCTGGAGCATATGGACAAAAGCTGTAAAGACCTTGCTATCGTGCTGCCGCTGATGTGTCATCTCCTGATTCGCCTTGACTGAGAATAAAAAGCCGTCCCCAGTCTTAGCGACCATAGCTTCTAAAATAGATAGCCTGGGCAAGGCATAAAAAGTCACATTCAACTCTAAAGCATTGAATTCCCGGGCATAGTAACTAAGCCATTCCCGCCGCGGCATCCCACGAGGGTAAAAACTACCTACCCAATCGTTGTAGCTGAAGCCAGATGTGCCAAAGTAAAGCACACTTTAGTCTAACACAGCTTCGAGCTGAAACAAAGCCCAGAGCTGTCTCAAAAAGACAGGCCTTTATCTTGCCATCAAGTTCGGGTTTTAGAAAATAAGCATTAGCCCGTATATAATGAGCCAAATCCCTATCAGATAGTTGAGTATTCTGGGGAAAATCAGCACTATGATGCCGAAGATAATTGTTATTATCCCGACTACCAGCGGGGGTATAACAAGACCGAACATGAACACACACCCTCCTTTCTGAAATAGTCAATGCCTTCAAGACAACAAAACAAAGCTGTTACCTGTTTATTAAAGCCAATATTCCCCAAACAACGAGGAAGACGCCGAGAATCCACCTGGCGGCATCAAACCAGAACAGAACCAACACACCCGCGACTATGGCTATAATTGCCATGGTCACACTACTAATTGTTATACTTTTTTTCGCCATAAAATTGAACCTCCTTCGATTAAGATTTTACCTATATTATTGATTTTTGGCTATGCTGTCAATATCAGCAGACATAGAATTACCGGCCTCAAGTGCCTTGCCACAAAATAGTTTATCCTGATAAAAATCTAAGCGGCGGCTATCGCACTCAATGCAACCAAACCGCCGCTATAATAGCTAGTATCAAGAACGAAGAGCTCTATACTTCCCTGAACTCGCCTTCCACAGTGCCTTCCTCACCACCGGGAGGCCCACCCGGGCCTTCACCACCGGGAGCTTCACCACCAGGCGGAGGTGGTGCTCCTGCCTGCCCGTAAACAGCAGCACCAATTTTTTGCATCATCTCAGATAGCTCTTGCGTAGTGCTGCGCATATAATTTACGTCCGTACCTTGAAGAGCTGAACGCACAGCAGCTATCTTACCTTCAAGCCCCTGCATCAGGTCAGCAGGAATCTTGTCCCCCTGTTCGCGGAGCGTCCGTTCAGCAGTATAAACTAAGGTATCAGCCATATTTCGAGTTTCCACCTCTTCTTTCTTTCTGGCATCTTCAGCAGCATGCGCTTCAGCGTCCCTCGCCATCTTCTCCACTTCATCCTTGCTCAGACCACTGGAGGCAGTAATGGTAATCTTCTGCTCCTTGCCAGTACCCTTATCCTGCGCCCGGACTTCCAAAATACCATTAGCATCAATATCAAAGGTAACCTCAATTTGGGGCACACCTCTGGGCGCTGGCAAAATGCCATCGAGTATGAAACGCCCTAAAGTGCGATTATCAGCCGCCATGGGGCGTTCCCCCTGCAGCACATGGATTTCTACACTGGGCTGATTGTCAGCCGCCGTGCTGAAAATCTGACTCTTTCTGGTGGGTATTGTGGTGTTCCTTGGTATAAGCTGTGTGGCCACACCACCCAGTGTTTCTATACTTAAAGTAAGAGGCGTAACGTCGAGCAAGAGAACATCTCTCACATCTCCCTTAAGCACACCAGCCTGGATAGCTGCACCCAGTGCCACTACCTCATCAGGATTAACGCCTTTAACGGGCTCCTTGCCAAAAAACTGGCGCACCATGTCCTGAACCTTGGGCATCCTTGTTTGACCACCAACCAGAATCACATCGCTTACCTGAGCCGCAGTAAGTTTGGCATCAGCTAGCGCTTTGCGACACGGTTCTATACTCCTTTCCAGCAAGTCCAGGGACAACTGTTCCAGCTTGGCTCTCGTCAGAGTTATATTCATGTGCTTGGGTCCAGAAGCATCAGCCGTGATGAAAGGCAAATTTATCTCCGTCTGACCTACCGTAGATAACTCACGCTTCGCTTTCTCGGCCGCATCTTTTAGTCGCTGCAACGCCATCCTGTCCTGTTTCAAGTCCACGCCCGATTCCTTCTTAAACTCATCACACAGCCAGTCCATAATTTTTTGGTCAATATCATCGCCACCGAGATGAGTATCACCGTTGGTTGACTTAACTTGGAATTGGCCTTCACCAAGCTCTAGGATAGAAATATCAAATGTGCCGCCGCCAAGGTCATAAACAGCGATAGTTTCCTCCTGCTTCTTATCCAGCCCGTAAGCCAAAGCTGAAGCGGTTGGCTCATTCACTATACGAATGACATTTAACCCCGCAATAGTGCCAGCATCCTTGGTCGCCTGGCGCTGGCTATCATTGAAATAGGCCGGCACCGTAATCACGGCATCGGTAACCTTATCGCCCAAGTAAGCCTCGGCGTCAATCTTCAGCTTCTGTAGAATCATGGCTGAGATTTCCGCTGGGCTATACTGCTTGCCCCCCATCACCACCCAGGCGTCACCATTACTGGCTTCTACTATCTTGTAAGGCAACCGTTTTATATCATACTGAACTTCAGCATCTTTAAATTTGCGCCCCATTAACCTCTTTACACTGAAAATAGTATTATCAGGATTGGTAATCGCCTGCCGTTTTGCCAGCAGCCCCACCAGTCGCTCTCCCTTCTTGTCTATAGCTACGACCGAAGGTGTCAACCTTTCACCTTCAGCATTAGGGATTATTTTTGGCTCACCGCCTTCGATAACCGCCACCAAACTGAATGTGGTACCCAAATCAATACCAACTGCCTTTCCCATGTTATCCTCCTTCTGACCTTAAGTTCATATGTTCCAACGCTATCTTCATTCTAGGTTAAGTCCCCCTTCGCTCTCTTCCGTGGCCTCCGGTACCGCCACCTGACCACCCCTTCCCACCACCACCTGGGGTGCTCTAAGCAATCTCTCCTTTAATTTATACCCCTTTCGAACCTCCCCAATTATCTCGCCTTCTGCCCCCTCTCCCTGTGCCACTGCCTCGTGCAAACTCGGGTCAAACGCCTCACCCAGGCACTTCATTTCCGCTAGACCATGCTTACTCAAAACGTCCAACAACATCCGCTGGATTTGCCTGAAACCAGTAATCCAACTAAGACTTTTACCAGCGGTAGCAGCTCCCTCAAAAGCACGGTCGAAAGCATCCAGCACTGGTAGTATATCACAAACCAGCGTGGAATTAGCCCAATTTATCGTCTCTTTTTTCTCCTGTTCTTCACGCATCTTGTAATTTCTAAAGTCAGCCTCAGCTCTCTGCCAATTAGCTAAATACTTTTCAGCCTCCTCTCTTTCCTTAGCCAGAGCTTGCTTTAAGGAGTCGACATCATCTTCAGCCAACGCAGATACTTCATTCTCAGTTATCTCTCTGTTCTCTTCAGTCAATCCAAAGCCTCCTTACGCAATTCTAGTCGCCACGGCAAACTCCAGCCACTAAGTCGCTCAATACCGCTGACATATAACTCACTGCAGAGATGGCCTGACGATAATCCATCCGGGTGGGACCAATCACCCCGATGGCACCACCAACGCGACCAGGAACACCGTAGCGGCTGAAAACCAAGCTTAAATCGCGCAATGTCTCATCCTGATTCTCTCCACCGATAACAACCTGTATCCCCACATCACTCGACCACCTGGGGAAAGCAGACCTGAGCCACTCCTTAGTCTCCATCAGTTCCATGATACTTAACATCCTGTCTTTTTGAGCAAACTCAGGCTGGCCTAACATCAAGCGTAATCCCTCAAGATAAGGTTGGTCATACTCAATCTCATCTTCAGCAATCATCATGTCAAGAACAGCCTCCGTCACCTGCTTCTCTTCCGCATAAAGCTCCAGTGCCTTGGCCGAAATCTCGGACCTGTTCAGCCCTGAATAAGCAGCATTCAACTTATTAGCAAAGCGGGTTAGCCGTTCTTGAGCCATTGGTTTATCAAAAGACAAGAGCTGTCGCTTAAGTATCGCCTCACTTAGCACCAGGACCATAAGAGCCACAAACTCGTGTAAGGCTACCAGCTCCAGATGTCTAAACCGACACTGCCTTGGTTTAGGAAAAGTGACCAGCGCCGCATTCCTAACTAATCGTGCCATGATAGCTGCCGCCAGTTTGAGCCACCTCTCAAATTCTTCCTCTACTTCCTGGAAAAGCTTACGAATGCGATATTGCTCCTCCGTGGGAAGCTCAACCTCTTTAGCCAATGATTCCACATAATGCCGATAACCTTTGTCCGTAGGTACACTCCCAGCCGAGGTATGAGGCCGTACAATATACCCCTCCCCCTCCAGGTATGCCATATCATTGCGAATAGTCGCCGGGCTCACCCCTAGCTGATAATTACGGAAAATAGCATCTGAAGCTACAGGCACCGCCGTCGCAATATACTCACCAATAATTATCTTCAGAATTGCTTCTCTTCTCGGTGTCAAACCTTTCAACATTTTTAGCACTCTCCCTCCAAGACTGCTAACTTCCTGATATTACCACTACAGTAACAATATGTCAAAATCAAAGGGAAATATTTAAGGCGGCCTTTTGGCCGCCTTAAATAAATAGCTCCGAAAGGTTTCAAATCTACTTCTCTGAATAGGTAACCTCAAGAACGACTTCCGACCACTCAATCCACTCGGCCACATTGTTGCCATTGGTTACCTTCTGGAACAGAGCTTCCACCTGAAAGCGTGTAATAGCCGCATCGGCAATGAGAGCTACCTCCGGAGTCACGTCTACCACGGCCGGCGGACTCATCAGAAGAGTGGAACGCTGCAGCTTACTCCCAGTATAATGAAACTTCGGCAGCTTATCACCGTATGTGACCTTCCACAACCACAAACCGTTGAGTCCAGTGGTAGCCGGGAATGGGTTACCGGCTATTTGCCTAGTAGTGAACTTCAAGCTAGCATTGTCTATCCTTTTACCTGCCAGGCTCCAGACATCAAAGCTCCAGAAGGCGCAATAGCCAACATTCTTCTCGTCATCCCCTGCTCTAGTTCGGGAATTGTCTTTATCCCCCTCTGAGTCCACCGTCCCCGTCTCTTGAGCAACTGGTGTGATGGTTACTGTGCGCACTGCCGCCGCCACCGTGACCATTACATTGCCCTTGGTTTCACCACCTTTGCCGTCGCTGAGAATGACTGTGATGTTATAATTGCCACCTTTGTTGGGCGCCACCCAGGTAACTTTATTGCCTACTCCTGTGATATTGCCTTCACTGGCTGACCAGCTATACCTAACTATGTCGCCGTCAGGGTCACTAGCAATACACGTAAGCGTGGTGCTGCCCCCATATAGAATTCCTGATGGGTTGGCAGTCAGGCTGGAAATCACTGGTGGCTGGTTAGCACCAACCGTTATGGTCAAACTGGCCTGTGCCGAGCCGCCTTTGCGGTCTTCCACAGTGACTTTGACGTCATAAGTTCCATAAGCCGCTGGGGCTTGCCAGATAACAGTAGGCCCAGCACCACTAAAACTACCGCCAGTACATGCCCATTTGAAATCCAACTGGTCACCATCCGCATCTTGGGCTATACACTGAATCTCGGTATTGCCTGAAGGATAAAGCTGCATATTCGCCGCTGTCAGACTTGAAATTACAGGCGGCTGATTGCCAGTGGGTACTGGTGGTAATGTCGGTGCTGGTGCCTCCTTTGGACCACAGGCGCCACCCAACAGGGCTATCATAACCAGCACGACCAAAGCTACACCCAAACCACTTCTAAAAATATTCATTGCTTTCCTCCTAAGTAAGTGGAAGTATACAACACTCAATCATCAACCGCAATAGGCTCCACTCCTAGACACTTTTCGCAGCCCGCATAATAATCGTCAAAGGTTATTGTTTCGTGCTGGCAGCAATATCATAGCTCACAATCTTCCAGGCATCGGGACTAACGGTTTTAATATTAAAATCCCATATTTCACCAGGCCGCAGGTTTTCATTAATAGCTGATGCAGTAGCTATGAGTTTCTTATTTTTGTCATAAAAATTAACTGCTATCGTGGCAAACCTTATAGTAACATTGCTGACATTCTGCGCCCTGCCAGTGACTATGGCTGAGCTTTGAGGCGCACCCCCGGTGAACTCGTGCACAGTCATACTATGGCTGAGTATCCTTAACTCTGGACCCTGTGTTTCTGTTTTAGCACATCCGCCGGCATACACCAGTAACGCCAGCATCAAAGCTGTAATTCCAACCTCGATTGCTCGTCTCATCGTCACAAAATTCCTTATAACTCCTAAAAAATCTTTTTCCTGCTACCGACCACAACAACTCTTATACGGTCTAGGCACCACGCTAAGGGTCAAAACGGCTTTGCTACTAACCCCATTCTTATCTTTGGCAACGACCATTATATGATAATCTCCGTAATCACTTGGCGACTGCCAGGTAACAGTGGAGCCTTCACCCAGTATATTGCCACCGGTGCATGACCAACTGAGCTGTACCGCACTACTATCAGGGTCCGAAACAATACATTTGATTTGAGAAGTTCCCAGAGGATACACGTTCATATACTCAGCCTCAAGGCTTGAAATTACCGACGACGTGTTACCTGCTGATTGGGGCGGGGCAAGACAAGCATTACTCATCACTGCTAACATTACCAAGACTAACCCCAAGCTCACTTTACCTATACGCGATGTCACTAACAGCTCCTTTCGCAAAAAGCTGACAAAAGTATATACAGGCGCAGCAATTTTAGCAAGAAATCAATCATCACGCCTAATTAGTTGCGACTCTTTAGGGTCGCTTTTCCGTAGCGAGGCTATCCCGCAAAGCGGGACGCACTACAAGTGAACTGGCATTGCCTGGTAATCTTTCACCTATGATTGTTGACCTTACTCTGGCAGGGTGGTATCATTCTCTAAATCTTTCGGAGATGCAGATTGTCCGCTAGTCCCAAACAAGACACCGAAATCGCTCGATTTCTGGAACTTGAAGCTAGACGGCAGAAAGAGACCATAAACCTTATTGCCGCCGAAAATTATGCCAGCAAGGCCGTGCTCCAGGCCCAAGGCTCGATGCTAACTAATAAGTACGCTGAAGGCTACCCACAGCACCGCTACTACGCTGGCTGCTCTAACATAGACGCCATCGAAAACTTGGCAATCGAGCGAGCCGAGAAGCTCTTTAATGCCGAGCACGCCAATGTCCAGCCCCACAGTGGTAGCCAAGCTAATATGGCAGCCTATTTCGCCCTCCTCAAGCCCGGTGACACCGTTATGGGAATGAGCTTGAGCCATGGTGGTCACCTAACTCATGGAGCTCCAGCCAATTTCTCAGGGAAATGGTACACCTTCATCCCCTATGGAGTTGACCGAGAAACCGAAAGACTTGATTACAGCGAGATAGAAAAACTAGCCCTGAAGCACAAGCCGAAGCTGATTATATCCGGAGCCAGTGCCTACCCGCGCGTTATTGACTTCAGCCGCTTCCGTAGCATCGCCGACATGGCAGGTGCCCTGCTTGTAGCGGACATGGCTCACCTAGCCGGATTGGTGGCAACCAATTTACACCCTTCACCAGTCCCTCACGCCCCAATAGTCACCTCATCTACCCATAAGACCTTACGCGGTCCTCGTAGTGGTTTTATTTTATGTAAACAAGAGCTGGCTTCAAAAATTGATGCTGCTGTTTTCCCCGCGATGCAAGGTGGACCACTGATGCACGCCATCGCTGCTAAAGCCGTAGCTTTCTATGAAGCTATGCAGCCCGAGTTCACCACCTACCAAAAAGCAGTCTTAGAAAACACTCAAGTCCTTGCCACTGAGCTTCAGCAGAACGGCTTACGCCTCATCTCCGGTGGCACTGATAACCATCTTATCCTCATTGACCTCACCTCAACAGGAATAACCGGCAAAGCTGCCCAGGAGGCTCTTGAAGCCGCTGGAATCTTGGTAAACAGGAATACCATCCCCTTTGACTCCAGACCTCCACAAATCAGCAGCGGTATCAGGCTGGGCACACCTGCCACCACCACCAGAGGGTTCGGGCCACAGGAAATGAAGACTATCGCCTCCTTCATTCTTAAGGTGCTCTCTCACCCTGAGGACAAGAAAATTCAACAGGAGATAGCCGAACAGGTAGTCTCTATATGCCACCGCTTCCCCACACCGGGGATAGGCTAGCCCTTGCCATAAGAAACTTCCTCCTCAGAAGGAGAGGGATAAAGGGTGAGAGACTTGACAAATAATCCCACAAAATTCGCCATTGAAACCACGAATTTAACCAAGAAATACGGCGACCTCGTTGCTGTTGACAAACTAAGCCTTACAATAGACTACGGCGAGGTATTCGGCCTGCTCGGCCCAAACGGTGCCGGCAAAACAACAATCATCTCTATGCTGTGCACCATAACCAACCCAACCTCAGGTACTGCTACCGTAAATGGCTTCAATATATTAAAACAATCAGCCAATGTTAGACGCAGCATTGGCATCGTTTTTCAGGACCCAAGCATTGACGACCGCCTCACCGGCAGAGAAAACCTACAGCTTCACGCCTGCCTTTACGACATACCGACAGAGCTGACCAGAAGACGTGTAGCAGAGGTCCTGAATCTGGTAGGGCTGGAAGATAGAGCTGATGACCCCATGAGAACCTATTCAGGCGGGATGAGAAGACGCCTAGAACTAGCCAGGGGGTTGCTTCACAGTCCCAAGGTGCTTTTTCTTGACGAACCTACTCTGGGTCTCGACCCTCAAACTAGAGAACACCTCTGGACTTATATTGAAAACTTATCTCGGTCCTCCGAAATCACCATTATCCTCACCACCCATTATATGGAAGAAGCCGACCGGCTTTGCAGCCGGGTAGCCATCATTGACTACGGCAAAATCAAGGTTGTTGACACTCCTGCCAATTTGAAAGCTGCCCTGAAAGGCGATGTCATAACCGTTACCACAGCCCAACCGGAAAAACTTGCCACCCGCTTAACCGAACTCAAGCTAACCACATACATAGACGCTTCAAAGGACACCCTGAGATTGACTGTCTCAAATGCCGAAAAGCTTATACCCAGACTGATTAAAATCACCGCCGAAATTGGTGTTGAGGTCAGCTCGGTATCCGTTCACCACCCAACATTAAATGACGTATTCCTTTACTATACAGGGCACGAAATAAGAACCGAAGAGGCCGAATCACTTTTCAGAAAATATATGATGATAGGGAGACCAACCAGATGAGCGAGTTTAAGAAAATCTATGGATTGTGGCGACGGGAGGTTACCAGATACTGGCGCGAAAAATCGCGAATTATTTCCTCCCTGATAATGCCTGTGCTCTGGCTGTTAGTTTTCGGCGGTGGTATGCGCGGCATGGAACTGTCCGGCACACAGAGCTACCAGACTTTTATATTTCCGGGAATAGTCGCTATGACTCTGCTATTTACATCCGTCTGGTCTGGCATCTCTGTAATATGGGATAGAGAATTCGGTTTCTGGAAAGAGATAATGGTGGCACCCGTCTCACGAACCTCCATCGTCATCGGTAAAGCCCTTGGCAGCGGCACCAGTGCCCTCATCCAGGGTTCCATCATGCTACCGCTTGCTTTCCTGGTGGGCGTCCACCTATCCCCTTTGTCTTTCATAATATTAATCCCTACTATGATTCTCATCTCAATAGGGCTGGTATGTATCGGCCTGTTGATTGCCTCAATTATAAACAGCATGGAAGCATTTAACTTCATCATGAGTCTGGTAATTATGCCTATGTTCTTCACCAGCGGAGCTCTCTTCCCACTAACTTCAGCTCCAGGCTGGCTAAAAAGCTTCAGCCATGTAAACCCACTAACCTACGGAGTGGATGCCTTGCGCTGGGCCACATTCAGCCAAGCCAGTTCACCATTACCAATTCAAGTCGAATTTCTGATACTCGTGCTATTCGCCGCCGCCATGATTGTAGCTTGTTCCTACGCCTTCAGCCTCAAAAAATAATGCCCGATTCTTCGGATGCTTTTTAGAAATAGATTAGTAAACCGCACCGTTATCCTCTAACCTCTTTATCTTGCCTGAAGTATGACTTCGTCATGCTGACAATCCACTGCCAGTGTATTACAAGATGCAGAGCAAAGACGACTAGCAGAGCTACCGCTACCCACTTATGTATATCAATCCAGGTGTGCCGCTCAAACAAAAAGGTAGAGCGTGCCTCATCCAACCCCCAACCTCCCCTGTATCTATAGCCTCCACCAGGCAAAATAAACCAGAGTATAAAGCCGGTAATGCCCTGAAATAGCAGTATCGAGCCGAAGACAGCATCCAAGATGTAGTTCCTTGTTGTCCTCCTCATAGAGCAGCCTCCTATTGATATGCTAGATAGCTATTATAAAGGATTCTTGCCCAAAATTTGTACCAAGCCACATAAAAGTGGGCAATCTACAGATTGACACTGCTAATAAGCTCCTCGCAGCCGGCACACAATCCCCGCAACACGCATTGCTCACAGCCAGGTCTCTGAGCTTTGCATACCCGTCTGCCATGCTCTATCATCAAAACATGAAACTGATAGACATCGTCAGGTGGTACAAATTCCTCAAGTAGCTTATGGGCTTTTTCCACCGAGACCTTGGGGCCAACCAGTTCCAATCTTCTAGCAACTCGGAAAATATGTGTATCTACCGGCAATGCCGGCATCCCCAAGGCAAAAAGCAATACACAGCTAGCCGTCTTCATACCCACTCCTGGTAGTTGCCTCAGCCAATCCCTGGCTTCATCCACAGACATCCGCCTCAAAAAGCCAAGCTCAAAATCGCCTTGTTTTTGCCGTATCTCCTCAAGAACCCGCTTGATATACCCTGCTTTGACTTCTCCTAGGCCACCGGCCCTGATAGAATCGGCAATCTCGCCAACACCGGCATCAGCTATGTCATCCCAACCATCAAAAGAAGCCAGAAGCGACTCAAAGGCTCGGCCGGAGTTTCTATCCGATGTATTCTGGGAGAGAATCGTTCGAACCAGCACCGAAATCGGACTCTGCCGCGGCTGCCATTCACGCTTACCATACTCCGCACTCAGTAGCTTGAGAATTTGTCCAACGCTCAGTCTAACCATCTCACAATTATTATAACAAGCTTAGCCTCATTCCCTCTCCCTCGACGGAAGAGGGCTAGGGTGAGGGTGGGACACAATAACCCATTTGGTGCTATAATTATCTCACTAAACCATGATGGGGTGACTAATGGATGAACTGAAAGTTTTCACCGGCAACGCTCACCCAGTTCTAGCCCAGGCTATATGTGAATATCTGAGCATACCTCTGGGTAAAGCTGAGGTCTTCGAATTCCGCAACGAGAATATCTTCGTCCGCATCCTGGAAAACGTCCGTGAACGAGACGTCTTTGTTGTTCAGCCATTATCCTCGCCGGTCAACAAGAACTTAGTAGAACTCCTTATAATGATTGATGCCTTTAAGCGGGCCTCTGCCGGTAGAATCACCGCCGTCATCCCCTACTACGCCTACGGCCGCACCGACAAAAAAGACCAGCCCCGAGTGCCTATCACTGCCAGGCTAATAGCTGACCTACTTACCACCGCTGGCGCCAACCGCCTGCTAACCATAGACCTCCACGCTGCCCAAATTCAGGGCTTTTTCAACATACCGGTTGATGAACTCACCGCTCTGTTTATCCTTAGCGATTACTGGAAACAGAAAGCACTGGATAACCTGGTAGTCGTCGCCACCGACATCGGCATATCAGCGCACGCCCGTGACATGGCAGCCAAGCTTAACGCCCCGCTGGCTATCATCGAAAAGAGGCGAGTAGGTAATGTTGACACCACTGAAACCCTCGACATTATCGGTCAGGTGGAAGGTATGCGTGCCTTAACCATAGACGATGAAATTGATACCGCCGGCTCTCTGGTCGGCGCTGTGAACACTCTATTAGAGCACGGCGCTACCGAAGTCTACGCCTCCTGCACCCATCCTGTGTTCTCAGGTCCAGCTAAAGAACGAATAGATAAGTCACAAGTTAAAGAAGTAGTCGTCACCGATAGCCTCCCCGTTGGCAAAGACAAGATGCTGGACAAAATCACCGTCCTGCCCATAGCTCCGCTCCTCGGCGAAGCCATACACCGCATCCACACCGGCCTATCTATAGGCGCCATGTTCGAGTAGAAAAATTATGCTTAAGTGGCTCGGTAGCCTTGTTGATTCCAACGAAAAAGAACTGAAACGTCTTGAGCCTATTGTAGACGAGATAAACTCGCTTGAGCCTAATTTCCAGAAACTCAGCGACGCTGAACTCCGCGCTAAGACCGATGAGTTCAAAGCCCGTCTAAAAAATGGCGAGACGCTGGATGATATACTGCCTGAAGCCTTCGCCGCCGTCAGAGAAGCCGCCAGACGTACTATAGGTGAACGCCACTTCGATGTCCAGCTTATGGGTGGCATCGTCCTCCACCAGGGAAAAATCGCCGAGATGAAAACCGGCGAAGGTAAAACCCTGGTTGCCACCCTACCTCTATATCTAAATACCCTCAGCGGCGACGGTTGCCACCTCGTCACCGTCAACGATTACCTGGCACGGCGAGATGCCTACTGGATGGGACCCATATACCATGCCCTCGGCCTTACGGTCGCCAGCATCTATCCCCCACAGAGCCCCGCCGAGCACCTGCCAGCTCGCCTTTATGACCCCGACTACACCGATGAAAAGGACACACGCTGGCCCCACTTTCGACCCATCACCCGCCGCCAGGCCTACGAAGCCGATATAACCTACGGCACCAACAACGAATTCGGCTTCGATTACCTCAGAGACAACATGGCCATAGACCTGTCTCAATATGTCCAGCGTCCGCTTAACTACGCCATCGTTGACGAGGTGGATAACATCCTAATTGATGAAGCCCGTACGCCGCTAATAATCAGCGGTGCTGCCGAAGAAGCCACTGAAAAATACAACATCTTCGCCCGACTGGTTCCCCAGCTCAAACAAGACGAAGACTACACCATTGAAGAAAAGGAACGCCAGACCTACCTAACCGAATCAGGCATGACCAAGCTGGAAAGATGGCTGCGCCGCGATGGCTTGCTCAAAGCCCCAAGTCTCTATGACCCGGCCAACTACGGTCTCAATCAGTACATGGAAAATGCCTTGAAAGCCCATGCTCTGTTCAAAAGAGACCGTGACTACGTAGTCAAGGACGGGCAGGTTATCATTGTTGATGAGTTCACCGGCCGGTTGATGTTCGGTCGGAGATACTCAGAAGGGCTACATCAGGCCATTGAAGCCAAAGAAAGGGTCAAAATTCAGCGTGAAAGCATAACTCTAGCCACCATCACCTTCCAGAATTACTTCCGACTCTACAAGAAACTGGCTGGCATGACCGGCACCGCCGCCACCGAAGCCGAGGAGTTCCACAAGATTTACAAGCTTGAAGTTGTCGTTATACCCACAAACAAACCGATGATTCGCATTGACAACCCCGACCAGATTTACAAGGACGAAGAGACCAAATTCAAAGCTGTCGCCAGGGAGATTGAAAACCTCCACCAGCAGGGCACGCCGGTGCTCATCGGCACCGTCTCCATCGAGAAATCCGAGCTTTTAAGCGATATCCTAAAAAGGAGAGGCATACCTCACGAGGTGCTCAACGCTAAAAACCATGAGAAGGAAGCCGGCATTATCGCCCAGGCTGGCCGCGTAGGCGCTGTCACCGTGGCTACCAACATGGCCGGGCGTGGTGTCGACATTATACTTGGAGGTAAAAAGCCTGAAAAACCAAAACGCGAGGATTTCCAGGACGAAGAAGAATGGCAGAAGGAACTCAAAAAATGGCAAAGGGAAGAACGGGAATGGCAGGAGGAGCATGACAGGATAATTCAGCTCGGCGGTCTTCACGTCGTCGGCACTGAGCGCCACGAAGCCAGACGCATTGATAACCAACTCCGCGGCCGCTCTGGAAGGCAAGGCGACCCCGGCAGCTCCCGTTTCTACGTCTCGCTGGAAGACGATGTTGTCCGTCGCTTTGGCGGCGACCGCATCAAAGGCTTCATGGACTGGGCTGGCTTCGATGAAAACACGCCTATCGAGCATTCCATGGTCAGCAAAAGCATAGAAAACGCTCAGGTGAAGGTCGAAGGCTACCACTTCGATATCCGCAAACACCTGGTTGAATATGACGACGTGGTCAATAAGCACCGCGAGGTAATCTATGCCGAGCGCAGGAAAATCCTTGAGGGCGCTGACCTCAAGGCGAACATACTGTCTATGGTTCGGGGGGAAATCGAAAAAACGGTAGCCGCTCACTGCGGCAGCGAGTTAATGGAGCCAGATTCTGCCGGCTTAATCGAAGACCTTGCCACCATTTTCCCACCAACACCTGAACTCAACCCCAACACCCTATCTCAGATGAAGCCAAAACAAATCACTGATAAGTTGATTGACTATGCCGGGCAATTGTATGAGCAGCGAGAAAAAGAGATAGGCACTGAAAATATGCGGCTCATGGAGAGACTGGTGATGCTCCGAGCCATTGACAGCTTATGGAAAGACCACCTCACTGCCATGGACCACCTGCGGCAGCAGGCTGGCCTTTTTGCCATGCGGCAGATTGAGCCCATAGTCGTCTACAAAAAAGAAGGCCACGCATTCTTCGAGAGCCTCATCGCCGGCATCAATTATGAGGTCGTCCACACCATTTACAAGGTCAACATCACCGTCAAAGAAGCCCCCGCTCGGAGGCAACCCCAGAGAGCCGCCGTCCCCGCCGGCAGAAAAGTCGGCCGCAACGAACCCTGCCCCTGCGGCTCAGGCAAAAAATACAAACACTGCTGCGGCAGATAAATACCAATATCAAAACTGTATTGATATTTCTCCAATATTATGATATACTATTTTTATTATAAAATATATATTAAGAGGGCTTAAAATGAAAACACTAATTGATATACAAGATGACTTGATGAATGAGCTACTAAAGGAAACGGAGGTCAAAACGAAGAAGGAAGCTGTTATCACTGCCATAAAAACCTATCTCAGCTTAAAAAAGAGGCAGAGGCTGGCATCGCTCATCGGCAATTATGAATTCGGATACACGGCGCAGGATTTAGAAAGAATGAGGACTGATGGATAAAGTAATAGTTGACACCTCAGCCTGGATAGAATCTTTTCGTCCCTCAGGTGAAGCCAAGCTAAAAGAAATTCTCAAAGAGTTAATATCCGATGGGGAAATATTCCTACCCGGCATCATAAAAACAGAATTACTACGAGGAACAAAGTCAAAGAAAGAATTCCAGATGCTCAATGAGCTCTTAGACAGCCTGACTTACCTCTCTGTAGAAGACGATTTCTGGGGTCGATTAGCCAAATTCTCCTTTAACCTCCTTCGAGAAGGCATCACCGCCCCCCTAACAGACACCTACATTGCCCTTCTAGCGATCGAAAAAAATGCGCCGCTCCTCCATCGTGACACCCATTTTGATTTGATAGCCCAGAAAACCGGGCTTAAAATATTGGAGGTTAAATAAAAACGAGCCCCGCCCCTGCGGCTCAGGCAAAAAATACAAACACTGCTGCGGAAGGTAGAGAAATATGAGTGAATCAGCATTGGAACTCTTCCCCGTATTCACAAGATGGCAGGTGTATTGCAGCAAATGTAACATAGTTTTCTATGTAGACACAGAGGTACACAGCACTGGTGAAGAAATTCTGGAACTTGAAGATGTTCAGTGTGCGTTACATCCCGCTGAAGGTTCTGTCATTGAATTGGCATAGAGTTGAGCATGCGATCTGAGAGAGCTACCCAAGAAGGCATGGTATAATGGAAGCCAAATTAGGCGTCATAACCTGCGATAAATGCCAACAACCGATGAAAAAAGGACAACCTGTTCTTATCATTGTTGAAGGCAGTATCACCAAAGCAGATGATATGCTAACTTTCCAAGCTTCCTGCGGCTCTTGCGTCCACTACGCCTGCCACCGCGATTGCTGGGATGGAATTGCGGAGATCGAATAAGAGAGGGCAATAGAAGTGACTTTCAAAGATTTGGTTAATCTCTGGGATAATTATAAGAAAAAGTATGTGGATGAAGCCTATAAATACGTCTCAGAGCTATTGAGAGAGGCAAAAGAGCTACACAAAAAGGACTTCTTGAAAAGCCCAACCCCGATGGGGGATCATGAGCAATCCTGGCGTTCCTTCAAAGGCAAGAATTTGGAAAAGCTTGTCGCACACATAATAAAGGATGAAATAGATCGTTTGGGGCTTAGGATTGTAGATGGTAACACACTCGACAGAACCAGCACCGAGAATCTCACAAAGGAGTTAAGCACGGTAAAAAGGAACCTTCTGGTAGACTATGGTGCGTTCGGTGCTCATTTCCCAGACCTCGACATTATTATATACGACCCCAAAACTTACAGGGTGATTGCTGGCATTTCTAGCAAAGTCACACTTCGGGAGAGAATTGCTCAGACAGGATATTGGAAAATCAAGCTTTCTAAAGACGAAGTCACCAAACACATAAAGATATTTTTCATCACTCCAGATGAGGATGGTACTCTCACTATCAAGTTTCCTGCAAAGAAGGGGAGAGCAATCGTCGAAACTGACACTGATGGGAGTTACGTCATGAGTGAGACACAAGTCGAAGAAAGCCCGAAGGTTAAGATGTTCGACAAGTTCATGGACGATCTGAGAGCTTTAGCAAGCAAAACCGGAGAGAACCACTAGAATGGCAAAGAAAAAAATTAAAGATGCCGATGCCGAACTACCACTCTTTAAAGACATGCCACTAAACGGTTTCACCTATCATGCTAGCGAGACTAAACAAGCTAAGAAACCTAAAGGCGTTAAAGAAGTAAAGGCTGAAACGCTTATACTTGAGGCTACAACTCTGTGGGATTATCCAAAGCAAAGCTATGGAAAGACACCAAAAGGCAATAACAAATATGCGGGTGTTACACCTGCCTTCATAATCTGGAATCTAATCCAAAGATACACCAAACCAGGCGATTTAGTCGTAGACCCTATGGCCGGAAGCGGCACAACCATTGACGTATGTAAAGAAGAAGGTCGCCAAGCCATTGGATACGATATAGCCCCAGCACATCCCGAAGTTATACAAAATGATGCTCGGAATATACCTCTTCCTAACGACTCTGTAGATATGGTCTTTATAGATTCACCCTACTCTGACAACATAAAATATTCTGATCACCCTGACTGCATTGGCAAGATTTCGTGTGAGGACGAACGCTTCTTCGAAGAGCTTGAGAAGGTTGCGGCTGAGATACACAGGATTCTCAAGCCTGGCAAAGTAATGGCTTGGCTAATTGGTGATCAATGGGTTAAGAAGAGATTCACACCTGTAGGCTTCAAATTATATGGGCGACTGTGCAAATACTTCGAGACTGTAGATGTGGTTACTGTGGTTAGAAGAGGACAAACTTCAAATACGGGGCTTTGGCACAACAGAGCAAGAAGGTTTAACTTCTATCTTCGTGGCTTCAAATATCTCTTCATAATGCGCAAGCCCATTATCGAATCTGAGAAAGGCGAGCAAAACCGCTCGGTAAAATGGGCTAGATATGCGAGAGACAAAACGAAGAAAAGAAGTAAAACCAAAAGTCTTTCTTCAACCACGGCGACCCTGACTGGGAGTGGATAAGGGGAAGGATTGAGCATTATAATAAAGTGAGCGAAGCATAGATAATTCGGAGAGAATAGAGTCCATGAGACAACCAAAAAGCGAATTCATAACTGACGCCAACGGCAAGAAGAAGGCGGTGATTCTAGATATAAGCCTTTATCAGGAAATTCTGGAAGACTTGGAAGACCTTCGCCTTTTGGCCGAAAGAAAAGACGAAGCCACAATTCCCCTCAGTGAAGTGGAAAAGAGGCTAAAGGCACGTGGCCTCCTATGAAGTCAGAATAACCCACTCAGCAGAGGAAGAGCTTCTTAAGCTTGATAAATCTGTAGTCCCCGCTGTCTGGCAAAAAATAAAGGCGTTGGCAGAACAACCAAGGCCAAGACAATGCAGAAAGTTGAGAGGGACAGAGAAATCATACCGTCTTAGAGTAAGGGGCTATCGCATTGTCTATACTATCGACGACAAGCAAAGACTAGTTACAATCGTAGCCATCCGACATAGAAGGGAAGTATATCGTGGGTGAGGAGGCCAATGAAAAACACCGCTATTGCTAAAGTATTCCAGGATATGGCTGATTTGCTGGAGCTTAAGGGGGAGAACCCGTTTAAGATTCGAGCCTACCAGCGGGCTGCTCGCACCATCGAGCACCTGCCTAAAGAGATAGAAATAATGCTCGAAGAAGGCGAGGACTTGCAAACTATACCCGGCGTCGGCGAGGCAATAGCCAAGAAAAGCACCGAACTGGTAAGAACCGGGAAGCTTCGTGTCTACGAAGAGCTTAAGGCTGAGTTCCCTGAAGGCATAACTACACTGCTCGAAATCCCCGGCATCGGACCCAAGACAGCAAAGCGGCTCTCTACCGAGCTGGGAATTAAGTCCGTGGATGACCTGGAGCAGGCTATCAAAGACGGACGAGTCGCCAGTCTGTTCCGCCTCGGCGATAAGACAGCCGATAATATACTGCAGCAAATCCAAGCCCTGCGCCGTAAAGACCAGCGTATACCCATAGGCGAAGCCCTGCCCGTGGTGGACGAGGTCCTAAACGCCCTTCGACCCATGCTGGGCGTAAAGAACCTGACCGCTGCTGGCAGCCTGCGCCGCTTCCGAGAGACTGTGGGCGATATAGACCTCATGGGCACCGCCGATAATCCCGAGGATGTTATCAATGCCTTCGTCAAACTGCCCCAGGTAAGGGAAGTACTGGCTAAAGGTCCCACTAAAGCCAGCATCATCCTCCCCGGCGGACTTCAAGCTGACTTGAGAATGGTGGAGCACAACTCCTTCGGCTCGCTGCTCCAGTATTTCACGGGTAGCAAGCAGCACAACATCGCCCTCAGGACCAGGGAACAGAAAAAGGGGCTCAAGCTGAGCGAATACGGCATAACTGACACTAAGACCAACAAGCTGGAGAAATTCGCCACTGAAGAAGCCTTCTACCGCCGACTGGGACTTCAGTACATTCCACCAGAGCTGAGAGAAGACATGGGGGAAATAGACCTTGCCGAGCAAGGCAAAATCCCCAAGCTGGTGGAACTGCCAGACATAAAGGGAGACATCCACGTTCACACCGACTGGAGCGATGGCCATGACTCCATCGAAGCCATGGCTCAGGCAGCCAAAGCCCTCGGTTATCAGTACGTGGCAATCACTGACCATTCAGCAGGACGAGGCGTCGCACACGGACTTAATGAGGAACGGCTGCGACAGCAGATGGACGAAATCAAAAGGCTAAACCAGCAGCTCAAAGGATTTCGTATCCTCACAGGTACTGAGGTAGACATCCGCGCCGATGGCAGCATAGACCTGCCTGATGGACTTTTAGCTGGCTTAGACATCGTGATTGCTGCTATCCACTCAGCCATGACTCAAAGCGAAGCGCAGATAACCAGGCGCATCCTCGGCGCTATTGAAAACCCGCATATTGATGTTATTGCCCACCCCACTTGCCGCCTTTTGGGTGAGCGAGAGCCGGTAGCCGTTGACATGGAAGCTGTTTTCCAAGCTGCCGCCAAATACGATAAAGCCCTGGAAATAAACGCCATGCCCAGCCGGCTCGACTTGAAAGATATTCATGTCTACCGGGCTAGGGAGCTGGGAGTAAAGCTAATCATGGGCACAGATGCCCACAGCACTGCCCAGCTAGGTTTTATGCGTTATGGCATCGGTGTTGCCCGTCGCGGCTGGTGCCAGCCCGAGCATATACTTAACACTTGGCACATGAAAGAGATACTGGCTTTTCTTAAAAGACAATAATGTAATGCGACACTTCAAGGCCGCCTTCCTATAGCGAGTGTAGCCTCGACCCTTTAGGGTCGAGTTCACGAGGTTAAAGCCTCGCAGTTAAATTACTACC
>Ga0194111_10002495_pt1 | contig 22301 bp, 22 predicted proteins | sample TA2KigC300mmetaG_FD_146194 | JGI IMG/M metagenome (GOLD analysis project Ga0194111, IMG submission 146194) | Freshwater microbial communities from Lake Tanganyika, Tanzania - TA2015033 Kigoma Deep Cast 300m | ecosystem: Environmental > Aquatic > Freshwater > Lake | place: Tanzania: Lake... | reverse complement strand
AGAGGCGTTTTGCATGTCCGATTATGGTGGAACAACCAGATGGTCCACTCTCTTGACTATCCTCTGGCTGAGTTCCCTAGAGTTCACTTTTGAATCGTAAAGGAGTTCACTTTTCAAAAATTCCTAACAGCAGCGGGAGGTCACCACACAGCCTGCCGTTCTACAGGAAGACCTTTGTCTTGCCGTACGCACTATTCCTCTATTTGGGCAGCGCGCCTGGCCTTTTCTTTGCACCTTTCAAAGTCATATTCCATAGCCAGCACACTCTTGAACGACTGCGAAGATCCTCCGCCGCTGATACACATGGTATGATACCACCCAGCAAACTCAGAGGCCGTCAGGTCTTCCATAAGCTTGAAAGCCCGCACCCTGTGTTCCGTGGGTACGCCTTCCCTCCCCCGGTAGTATTTCTCCAGATACTTTCCAGTTACAGGGCTCCTATAGTCTTTCTCCGACGCCATAGTGGAAACCAGCCCGCCGGCCGTGTCCTGCATGAAGTAGCGATCCTCGCCCAGCTTCTTAGCAGCGTAGACTTTTCCAGCAGCCACGGGCGAGAGCTTGGGAACATACGCCCCGGACTCGTGTTTCCAGCCCTCCACCGCTGCTGCCACAGCGCAAGAGCGTGTTATCTCTGCGCCCATAGCCATCTCAGACAGATTGTCTATGATGATGGGCGCGCTGCCCACACCGTTGTAATCGGCCACCAGGGCTGTAGCTCCAATAGATAGATCCATGCTGGCCCAGCGGCACATGCACTTGTGCCACAGGTGGGAGGCTGCCAGTATCGGGCCGAAGGTCATAATCCACTCGCACTCACCGCACATGAAGACTCTCTCCCAGGGCACAAAGACATCGTCAAATATGATCAACGACTCCACGTGACCGCCAAATCTAGAGCTCAGCGGGTTCTCTATCTCCTTAGTCTCCTTGGGCGCATGAGCGGCTCTACAGATAAAGGTTATCCCTTCGGTATCCACCGGAGTGAAGAAGCCAACAAAGTACTCAGGTGAAGGCTCCATCTCCACAATGCACAGCATGTTAGTGTATGGGGCAGCCGTGGCATGGGCTTTTGCCCCTCTGACCACAATGCCGTCCTTTCTCTTTTCCACCACGTGCAGATACATATCCGGGTCTGCCTGCTCGCCCGACCCCTTGCTTCTATCCCCCTTAGGACTCACCAGCCCACCCCCAATTATCCAGTCGTTCCTCTGAGCCTCCTTCACTATCTGGGCAACATTGCGGTGGTAGTTGGTGTTGTAGTTCTTATCGATGTCATAGCTGACGGCCCAGGCAGCATGCAAGAGGTCGCTGGTGATGCACCTGTAAATGCACGGGCACAGGTATTCTCCCACGGCCTTCATCAGGCTGACCTTAACCATGGCATCCCGATCGTTCCCCATTATGTGAGTCCAGCGGCTGATCTCCTCGTTGATAAGGGGAGACCTCACCCTCGACAGTTCCAGGTATTTGGGATCGTTCGCCAGATCGTAGGTCACAGCAGCAGAGTTTATGCCCACTTTGAAAGCAATGTGATCAACGATGCTTTCCACCCGCTTCCCGTCCATGTAGACCTTGGGGTTCTGCTTCCTCAGGCTTTGGATGTATTGTTCACGAGTTCGTACTGCCACTGTCTTACCTCCTTTGAAATCTGTTGTGTCCTGGTATTTGGCTGTGATAACAAGGCCAAGCCCTTTGTTTGGGTAAAGCATGCTGCCTGGCCTTTTCTGACTGTCCTGCGCCCGCATCCCTCTTATACCACAACCACCCCTCCCTTGAGAAATCTGCCAACAAGGGGAAGTTGGCAGGTCTGGCAATAGAGGATTGAAAACTGTCACGGTAGCGGTAAAGGATTGCAGCAGCAGTCGACCGGCAGTGAAGGCGTGTCACAGATCCTAGTGCCTCCAACGCCGCGAAACTTGGTAATCTCCCGACCTTTGATGGTATACTGAAAACTTGACCGCGCTGAAGAGCCAGACGTTCATAAAATGAAAGAAGAACCTCGTCGGATACTCCCCGGGATCTACATGCTGGATGTTCCCTCTCTGCCACAGCTTACGTCGGGGGACGAGTCTTTCGGTACACTATGCTATCTGATAGAAGAGGATGATGGTTGGTTGATGGTGGACTGCGGCTTCAACGACGATAGTTGCTTTGATTCATTGTGCCGACAGCTACAGGCGCTGGGCATTCTCTTGAAGGACATCAAGGGGCTGTTTATCACCCATTACCACCCCGACCATAGCGGAATGGCATTACGCGTTCAGGCAGCTTCTGGGGCTAAGGTGATAATCCATCAGCAGGATTGGGATATCCTGCAGTATGCTGTCAGCCCAGCCCAAACGTGGACGCTGGATGGGATAGTGCAATGGGCTAAGGGCCTAGGCGTGCCACCGCTGGAACTGGATAGTTTCTATCAGAGAGCCAGCTTCGGTAGGAATCTCTTTCCCAGAGGCCTGAAGCCAGACATCGTGCTCCAGGGGGAGGAAAATGCGCTGGAAGGGGATGGCCACCTGCGAGCTATCCTCACTCCGGGCCATAGCCCCGGGCACATGTGCCTTTATGATGAAAAGAACAAAGTGCTTTTTTCAGGCGACCACGTTCTAGTTGAGATCACCCCTCACATCTCCCCCAGCCACCTCACCAGCTATGACCAGCTCGGTCAATTTCTGAAGGCTTTAAGAAAGGTCCGATCCATGGACGCGGGACTGGTCCTGCCGGCCCACGAGAGGCCTTTTGACCATCTGGCGCGGAGAGTAGATGAGATCCTGGAGCATCACCAGCAGCGCCTCACCGAGGTGCTGGCAGGATTGTCCGATCACCTCTCAACCCCCTGGGACCTGGCGAGTAGGGTTCACTGGGACGTAGGCCCCTGGCAGGAGATGGACGCCACCAATCACATGCTGGCTGTGCGGGAAACCCTGGCCCACCTTCAATTTCTGGAGGGCCACGGCCAAGTGGTTATGGAAGAGAAGGGTAGCCTGAATCTCTACAAACGGGCAAATAACCCTTCGGCCAGATAACAGGTCCAAAGCCGGGGGAATGTTAGCTGTCAGTCAGCAGCGTGTGACGGTCGGCTTGGGAAACGCGACTTACGAAGCCACGCCCCACCCCACACCATTCCGGCGAAAGCCGGAATCCAGAAACCCATCACCCCTGAATCCAGCACCTATGCCTGGCTTGTATTTACTCTGGACTCGCAGTGCTATAATATCCTCAGAAATTGGGTCGAGGTAAAGGTCAAATGGCAGGAAATATTCACGGAGGAGGTGGAGAACATGATAGGAGCGCTAGTGGCCAGAAAGAAGGTGCGGTCCGCCTTTGATTCTCTGAACAAACGTGACCTGAAGGCATTCATGGCTGACTGGGCCGACGACGCCACGTTCATCCATCCTGGCACTCTCCCGGTTAGCGGGGAGGTTAAGGGGAAGGAGGCCGTACGGGGGTGGTTTGAGAAATTCCTGGAGCGATTCCCCAAGGTCAATTTCACCCTCACCAGCGTCTGCGTCCAGAAAATCTGTGCTTGCTGTGGCACAAACACTGTGGCAGCCGAGTGGGACATTGCCCTCACTGACCAAAAGGGACAGGAGTTCCACAACAAAGGCCTCAGCATAATCAACATCAAAAAGCAGAAGGCCGTTCTGCTGCGTAACTACATCTTCGATGCCGAAGTAGATAAGAAGGCGTGGGCGTAGAGGGACCGCCCATTTAGCCTACAAAGAAAGAAAGGGGGCAGAATGTCTTATTGTACGAAGTGTGGCAGCAGAATAGCGGAGGGAGACCGTTTCTGTTCAGGCTGTGGGACCAGGCTGGAAGGAGTTGGAGTGGTTGGAGAGGGGGCGCCAGTGGTTTCCACGGAAGAGCCGAAGGTGAAGGCTGAACGTGGTGGAATCGGGGGAGTAGCTAAATGGGCCATCGTATCAGCAGTGGTGGGTGCGCTCAGTGGCATAGCGGCGGTGCCTCTTGGCGTTATCGGTATCAATCAGCAGTACGACTGGGCAAGGAACGCGCACTGGGCCAATCAGGGGGTCGGGATGCCACCGGGGGCCACCATAGCCGCTGCAGTGCTAACTACCGTATCTATCATCTTTATTTCTTTAGCCATAGCCCTGGGGATATATGCCCTGCGTTCCGCCAGGAAGGAATAAGACAATCTTGCTCTCTGTGGATGGCTATCATTCACAGCCGATTCGGCCGGCCCCTGCAATGGCCAGCGCCGCTCCGAAAGGGCAAGACCCGCTGCTTCCCCTGTTGATCAGGCGAGGCCCAGGCGACTGAGGGCGCTTGACAGGGCCGCGAGCAAAGCCGCGTCCTCTTCGGGAGGAACGGTGCGGGGGTCGAGAAGCAGGCAGTTGCCTTCAATTCTGGCCATCACGGGCGACTTCTGGGCGCGCAGCTCCGCGGCCAACCTCTGCACTACGCTCGGCCCTTTGCCCTTGCCTGGGGGCTTGATAGCGAGCAGTTTGGTGGGCAAGGTGCTACCCGGCAAGCTACCTCCCCCCACCACGGACTCCCCATCCGTCACCGTCGCCAAGCCAGCAAAGCGCTGGCCCCATTTCTGGGCGCGCCTCTCGATTTCCGCCAAGGAGGTGGAGATCATCTGCCATACGGGTATTTTCCGCTCGGCCTCCCCTTTGACGTAGTGCAGCAGGGTAGCGGCCAAGCCCGCCAGCCTTATCTTGTCGATGCGGACTGCCCGCGCCAGAGGATGCTTCTCCAGCCTACCGACCAGTTGCTTCTTCCCCACTATGATGCCTGCCTGCGGCCCCCCCATGAGCTTGTCCCCGGAGAAGAAGGCCAGCCCTACTCCGGCGGCTATGCTATCCTGAATCTTGGGCTCAGGATTCAGGCCGAAGCTGGCGGTATCCAGGAGACAACCGCTGCCCAGATCGTCCAGCACCAGGAGATCATGCTGTCTTCCCAGTCGGACCAGTTCCTCCAGGACTACCTCCTGGGTGAAGCCGACTATCTTGAAGTTACTGGAATGAACCCGCAGCAGCGCCGCTGTCCGGGGGGTGATCGCCTGCTCGTAGTCCGAAAGGTAGGTGCAGTTGGTAGTTCCCACCTCCACCAGTTTGGCCCCACTTTGCCTCATGACGTCCGGGATGCGGAAACCACCGCCAATTTCCACGGCCTGTCCCCGGGAAACAATGACCTCTTTCCTCCGGGCGAGAGCGGTTAGGGCCAGGAGCACCCCCGAGGCATTGTTGTTTACCACCAGGGCGGCTTCAGCCCCGGTCAATCTACAGAGTAGGGACGAAACATGAACCTGGCGAGAGCCTCGCTCGCCGGTTTCCAGATCGAGTTCCAGGTTATTGTACCCCCTGGAAGCCAGTTCCATCGCCGCCATAGTCTCCCGGCTGAGGGGTGCCCGGCCCAGGTTGGTATGCAGGACAACGCCGGTGGCGTTGATCACGGGAACGAGGCTGGGCTCTGCCAGCAATCTGACACGAGAGTTGATCTGATCCACCAGGGTGTCGAAGGAAGGCGCTATCTCACCGCGGGTAATGGAAAGCCGGCTCTCTTCCAGGACCTGGCGCGCTGCCTCGACTACCAGCGAGCGCGAATAGACGCCTTCCAGAGACGTGAGGCGTTCCTCCGAGATCAACCTGTCTACACTGGGCAGATTACGATAGTCCATCTGCATCTTTCCTCGGCGATACCAATCTAGCACAGCCCCTTTTCATAATCAACTGAGCTAAGGCTGGGCAGAGGAGAAACCGCCCTTTGTGAGTGCCTGGTCCCTGACGTGATCTGGGTTCTGTAAGTTAGGGTAATCCTTCAGGGTAGGCTGCCTGACGTCAGGCAGCCTACCAGAACTTCTTTGAGTGCCATCCTTCCCAAGGAGAAAGACTGACCTGACCTTGGTTCTACAGGCCAGGGCAATCCTTCTCAGTAAAAGAGAACCAGCCGCTACTGCTTTTGGCTTTCTGCCGGCAAAATCGCCACTACTAGCCAGAGGTGATAGAATTTAGTCAACTGGCCACGACTTGGGCTGAAGCAGCGCCTCAAGTCGGGAGAACAGAGGAGGAGCAGATGGTTGAGAAGCCGAGCCCACGGTTGACCGAGACCGTCCGGGGAGCAGGGTGAGCTTCTAAATTGGGTCCAGGGGACCTGGATCGAGCATTGTGCGGTTTACCCCTGGTTAGCCACCCCAACCTGATAGTGGGCCTGGAGCAGGCCGATGATGCCGGCGTGTATAAGCTGACCGAGGAACTGGCCATCATCCAGACCATTGATTTCTTCACGCCCATCGTTGATGACCCGCGCACTTTCGGCCAGATCGCTGTGGCCAACGCCCTGAGCGACGTCTACGCTATGGGGGGCAAGCCCCTGACCGCCATGAACGTGGTCTGCTTCCCCATCAAGACGATGGACATCTCTGTGCTCAGGGAAATCCTCATCGGCGGCCTGGAGAAGATGAGAGAGGCTGAGGTGGTGCTGGTGGGAGGGCATAGCGTCGAAGACCAGGAGTTGAAATACGGGCTGTCTGTCACCGGCATCATCCACCCTGGCAGGGTGGTGACCAAGTCAGGGGCCAGGCCTGGAGACAAGCTGATCTTGACCAAGCCCCTGGGCACGGGGATCATCAATACTGCCCTCAAGGGCGGGCTGGCAGCCAAGGAGACCGTGGACAGGGTTGTCAGGTACATGGCCGCTTTGAACAGCACGGCCTCAGAGTTAATGCAGGAGGTGGGTGTCCACGCTTGCACCGATATCACCGGCTTCGGACTTCTTGGCCACGCTGGCGAAATGGCGGAGAACAGTGCCGTAGGCATGAAGATCTATTCCGCCTCAGTTCCAGTATTTGCCAGGACCGTGGAATTCGCCACGATGGGGTTGATCCCCGGAGGCACGCACCGCAACAAGCAATTCCGCTCCAAGACAGTGGAGTTTGCCGGCGGGCTGCCAGACTATCTGGAAGACATCCTCTTCGATCCTCAGACTTCAGGAGGGCTGCTGATCTCGCTCGGTGCCGCCCAAGCGGAGTCACTGCTTGCCAGGCTGCATCAGGCGGGCACGGCAGAAGCTAGTGTGGTGGGAGAGGTAGTAGATCACCCCAAAGGAAAGATCATCGTAAAGTAGACTATGTTTGTTCTCGGCACTGCAGGCCATGTAGATCATGGCAAATCAGCCTTGGTTCAGGCATTGACCGGCATTGACCCCGACCGCCTGCGCGAGGAAAAAGAGCGGGGCATGACCATTGACCTCGGCTTTGCCTGGCTGAAACTGCCCAGCGGTCGTGAGGTCAGCATCGTCGATGTCCCCGGGCACGAAAGATTTATCAAGAATATGCTGGCTGGCGTCGGGGGCATCGATCTGGCACTGCTGGTAGTGGCCGCCGATGAGGGGGTAATGCCCCAAACCAGGGAGCACCTGGCCATCCTCGATCTGCTGCGGGTGGAGAGAGGGGTGGTAGTGGTCACCAAGAAAGACTTGGTGGACGAAGAGCTGCTGGAGTTGGTAGTGATGGAGATCAAGGAGGTCATCGAGCCCACCACCCTGGCCCAGGCCCCCATTGTAACCGTCTCGGCTGTCACCCTTGAAGGTCTGCCTGACCTGGTAGACACCGTTGAGCGTCTGCTGGACTCCACACCGCCTAAGAGAGACATCGGACGGCCGAGACTGCCCATCGACCGGGTATTCACCATGACCGGTTTTGGCACGGTGGTCACCGGAACCCTGGTTGACGGGCAGCTTTCCGTGGGACAGGAGGTGGAGATAGCTCCTCATAGCCTCAGGTCACGCTTGCGGGGGTTGCAGACTCACAGGACCAAGGTGGAGGTGGTGGGGCCGGGAAGGCGGGTGGCGGCTAACCTGTCTGGCGTGGCCACCACGCAGCTTGCCCGTGGCGACGTGCTGACCAATCCCGGCTGGCTGGTGCCCGCCACAGCAGCGGATGCCAGGGTTCGCCTGCTATCGGACTTGGGCCATCCCCTGAAGCACAATACCACCGTTACCTTCTACAGCAACGCCTTAGAAGTCGAAGCCAAGACCCGGCTGCTGGACAAAGAGGAGTTGAAGCCTGGCGAGAGCGGCTGGGCCCAGTTTGTCCTGGCCCGCCCCGTGGCTCTGGTGAAGAGCGACCTTTTCATTATTCGTTCCTCGAAAAAAACCCTGGGGGGTGGTGAGATCGTCGATGCTCATCCCAAGCGCCACCGCCGTTTCCATGCCCCCACCCTCAAGGGTCTGTCGGCCAGGGAAAAGGGCAGCTCTGAGGAGATGGTGCTGGCCATCTTAGAGGCCAAGCAGCCTATAGCGCTGGAGGAGTTGTGGCATCAGTCCGGCCTGTCCAGGAACGAAGCCCAAGACGCAGTGAAATCCCTGGCCTCGGAGGGTAAACTGGTACTGCTGGGCGATAAGGGGCCGCAGACCCCTCTCTTTTCAGCGGCAGGCTGGCATCGTCTGGCAGATAAGGTGAAACACGCGGTGGGGGACCACCACCGGCGCTTTCCCCTCCGACGTGGTCTCCACAAAGAGGAGTTGCGCAGCAGACTGGGGGTTTCTTCCCAGTCCTTCCCGGCTGCCCTGCGGCAGCTTGTTGGTGATGGCATTCTGGCCGAGGAGGAGAAAACGGTACGCCTCCCCTCTTACCATGTCCAGCTTAACAAGGAGCAGAAGGCAGCCGTGGATGCCTATCTCAAAGCTTTATCGCAAAACCCCTACTCGCCCGGCAGCGAGATGACCATTGACCCTGGGCTACTAGATTACCTGATGGAGCAGCGTCAGGTAGTGAAACTGGCCGACAACGTCATCTTCACTGCCTCAGCCTATGACGAGATGGTGGAGCGAGTTATCAGCCACATCAAGGCCAAGGGTAAGATAACCGTGGCCGAGGTGCGCGACCTGTTCCATACCAGCCGCAAGTATGCCCTGGCCCTGATGGAGCACCTGGACGAGCAGAAGGTCACCCGCCGCGTCGGCGACGAACGGGTGCTGAGGTAGAGGATCACCACTCGGGGACCCCTGCCTCCCCGGATGGACAGAACCGAAGCTCCGTCCCCACGGTCGTTCTACGCGGTGCGCCCTCCTAGCCCTGCACAGGCAAGCTGGGTATAGATAGCGCCGCTGGGGGTTAGCTGGCTTTTCATCAGGCTGAGAGCCTGGACCTCGAAGGACGGTTTGCTTTCAAATCTGACCGATTGCACCCAGGCACCGAAGCTCTGTTTATCCCTGGGTGAGGCTTGCTCCCTGAGGCGTCCCAGAGTAAGGTGCCCCCTGAAGGGCCGGGATTCGGGGGCAAAGCCCAGACGAGATAGGCCAGATTCGATTTCCTTCTGAAGGCTGGCCAGCCTCTCTACCTCCCCACCCATCCCCACCCACACCACCTGCGGTCGCTGCCACCCAGGGAAAACCCCCAGTCCTCCAAGCTGCAGTGAAAAAGGGGGCGCTGGTTCAGCGACCCTGCTCATGGCCTTGATTATCTCCGGTATCAGGTTTGAGTCCACGCCGCCCAGGAATTTCAACGTCAGGTGAATGCCCTCGGGGTCCACCCACTTCACAAAGGGCTGCCGCCCCGCCTTCAGCTTGTCCTGTAGCGAGCCGAGTTCAGCCCTGATGGGCAGCGGCAGCTCTATGGCGATGAAACTGCGGATTCGTTCCATTCCAGAAGCCTCCTGGCATTGCCTCCCAGGATCATGGCCTGTGTTTCCTGGGGCAAACCTACGGACTCGATCTGGGCGATGACCCGCCTGGGAGACATGAGAGGATAGTCACTGCCGAAAAGGACCTTGTCAACGCCAGCAATCTCGGTCACGTGCCTGAAAATGTCGAGGCGGTACAGAAAGGGGGTGGCGGCTGTGTCGAAAAAGGTGTTGCTCAAGGCAGAGGCCACCTCCGGCATCAAGGCATAGAAGGGGAGTCCCCCACCCCAATGGGCGCAGATAACGCGAAGCTCAGGGAAGTTCAAAATGAAGCGGTACAGAGGATCAGGGGTAATGGCTCCTTTGCCCGGGTACAGGTGACCTACCGGCTCAGAGGCGTGGGTGTTGAAAAGCAGACGGTGTTTCATGGCCACTTCCACGATGGGCCTCATTATCTCTTTATCCCCCAGGTCGAAGCCCTGGGTATCTGACCTCATTTCCCCAATGCCCTTTGCCCCACTCCTGGCACAGCGTTCCAGTTCGGCTACGGCGACCCCACCCGCCTTGGGTTGAATAGCCACGAAGGGTATCAAGCGCTTGGGGTAGCGAGTCGCCGCTTCCAGGATGTAGTCGTTGGTGCGGCGGCAAGCCTCCTGGCTGGCCCAGCCCATATTCATAATCGCCGAAGCCTCGATTTCATTGTCATCCATGCTGGCGATAACCTCTTCAGCAGTGGCAATCTTGGCTTTGGGAGAGGAGAACAGTTCACCGAAGCCGGGATCACAGCCGAGGTAGCGCTCGCGGTTCTCCCTGATGTCAGGGGGGAAAATGTGCGTGTGGAAGTCGATGATCACGGCGTAAGTATACTGGAATACCATGCACCGGGCAAAATGGCCGAATACCCGCTGCACTGGGCTATTGAATCAGCGGTTAGCATGGCGAATCTCCACAAAGGGAGGGAGCAGCTTGCTACAGACGCTCTCGTCTGTATAAATCCAGCAGCCAGTGGAAGAGTTCGGGGTCGCGCTCCACCCACTTTAACTGCTTTTCTGTAGCTTTGCCGGCAATCTTTCCTGGTATACCGGTGACGAAGGAGCCATCGGGGACCTTCATCCCTTGCCCGACCACCGCGCCGGCGGCGATGATACAGCAATCTCCGATCTCCACATCGTGAAGGACGGTAGCATTCATACCAATCAATACTTTGCTTCCAATCCTTCGTGAATTGACCAGCGCGCCGTGTCCTACAGTGACATCATCGCCAATATCCAAACCGGAGGGGGCGCTGTGGAGAACGACACCGTCCTCAATCAAGACCTGCCGGCCGATCTTTATGGGGCCGAAATCCCCTCTGATTACTGCCCCTGGAAATACGGCGCTGTCTTCGCCGATTTCTACGTCGCCAATTATGTATGCCATTTCACTGACGAAGGCGGAGACTGCTATCTTCGGAATTTTATTATTCAGGGCTCTTATCATTTCTCTACTCCACAAAACAAAATCCACCACACCGGTTCACACGGGCGCTATCAAGCACGAAAGCGGTGGACTTTCGTACCAATTTTTCATTCTGGCTTGTGGCCAGCACAACGACGAATGGGAATAACTATCCTGATCCTTCGTGGTGGGCCTGTCGAACCATGAACATCCCTTCGATAGGCCCCGGACGACGGATGAAAGCCTATGTCGAAGTAAATGATAAGGTGTTTCACGGCTACTTGACAAGCATGAAGTGCTCTGGTACTATCTTATTGCAACTGGTTGCGAATGCAGTTAGTCTCTCATCCAAGTATGTACTGAGGAGGTTTAGTAGTGAAGAACATCGGCATCCTGTTGGTGGCCATCGCAGTCCTGAGTCTTTCCCTCGTTTCCTTTGTCGGCGGTTGTTCCGAGGAAGATACTAACAAGCTGCAGGTGGTCACCAGCACATCCCTCATCGCTTCCATCGCGGAGCGCGTCGGGGGTGACCTGGTAAAGGTGGTCAATATCATCCCGCCAGCGCAATGTCCAGGGCACTTTGATGTTAAGCCTGGCGATATTCAGAAGCTGGCAGATGCCAATCTCTTCTTGCTTCATGGCTGGCAGGGCGAGAAGTTTTCTCAAGACCTCATTGCCTCGGCCAATAATCCTAACCTCACGGTGGTCAAGATCAATGTCCAGGGTAACTGGATGACGCCGCCAGTGCAGACACAAGCCACTGACCAGATTGTCAACGCACTTTGTGAGGTAGATGCCGAAAACAGCTCCATCTACCAGCAATCGGCAGCGAAATACAAGAACATTGTTGAAGCCAAAGGAAATGAGGTAAGGGCCAGGATTGCTTCTGCCAACCTATCTGCCCTAAATGCCCTCTGCAATGAGCAGCAGAGGGGGTTTGTGGCCTGGGTCGGGTTCAATGTTGTGGCCACCTATGGCACTCCTGATTCCCTAACCCCACAGGTGATAAAAGACCTGGTGGACCAGGGGAAAGCAGGCGATGTCACGCTAATTATCGACAACCTTCAGAGCGGGAAAGACGCCGGGATACCTATAGCTCAGGAACTGGGCTGCCACAGGATCGTGCTCTCCAATTTCCCTGGGGGCTTCAGTAACACCGAGACCTGGGAGAAGGCTATAGACCGCAACATAGATCTGATTCTGGAGGCAGTAACCCAGTGAAAGGCGTAGCCGCATAGAGGCTACATTTCTTGGAGGTGGCGAGATGGATAACGCCGTCATAGACATCGCGGATGCTGTCGTCTCCTACAGAGAAGACATCGCCCTCCGGGGAGTCACCCTCAGGGTGAAGCCTGGAGAGTTTGTGGGGGTAGTTGGTCCCAACGGGGCTGGCAAGACCACCCTCCTTACCATAGTAAATGGATTGGGCAAACTGGTCCATGGGCATGTGTCCGTCCTGGGGCAGTGCGTCACTCCAAGCAACGGCCATTGTTTGAGGAAAAAGGTCGGCTATGTGGCCCAGGTGCAAAACATAGACCCCAGGATGCCCATGAACGTCCGCGATGTTGTCATGATAGGGCGCTACGGGCGTTTGGGCCTGCTGAGAGGGCCGCGCCAGCACGATTGGCAGATCGTTGACGAGGTGCTGGAACTGGTGGGCATGACGCACCTCTCGCGGAGGCCTATCGGCCATCTCTCTGGGGGCGAGCAGCAGCGGGTAGCCATAGCACGCTGTCTGGCGCAGGAGCCAGAGATATTCCTCCTTGATGAGCCGACCGCCTCTCTGGACTGGAAAGCCAAAAGCGACATACTTGATCTGGTCAAGCTGATCCACAGTTCGCGGCACCTGACGACACTCTTTGTTACCCACGATCTCAGCTCTTTACCTCTGGCCTGTGACCGGGTGGTGCTGATGAAGGATGGGCTTATCTGGGAGGAGGGCCATCCCCAGGAGTTGCTTACCGACGATAATCTCAGCAGGCTGTATGACATGCCCCTGTGGGCAGTGGAAAGGCGTCGCCAGGAAGCCGTTCTGGCCTGACGCCGGGAATCACTGATGAACCTGGACCTCTCCATCTTCGGATACCAGTTCATGCAGAACGCCATCATCTCGGCGTTCCTGGGTGGCATTGCCTGTTCTGTGGTAGGCGTTTTTGTGGTGCTGATGCACATGCCCTTCATTGGCGTCTGCATGGCCCACGCCGCTTTCGCCGGGGCGCTGCTGGCGCTGTGGGTGGGTTTCGACCCTCTGATAGGTGCCTTTGTCTTCAGCCTGCTGGCCGCTGCCATTATTGGCCCTCTGGCCGACCGTGGTGAGCTTAATCCGGAGACCTCGGTGGGGGTTATCTTCTCTCTCATGCTGGGGCTGGCCTTTCTCTTCATGGGGCTGATGCCCGGCACTAAATCAACGGCCCTGGAGTTGCTATGGGGCAGCATCCTCACCAATACCACAAATGACATCATATTGCTGGGGGTGGTAGCCGCGGCGGTGGTGGGGCTGGTCTGTTTGTTTTACAAAGAGGTACAGGCTACCATTTTCAATCGCGATATGGCCCTCTCCGTCGGTGTCCCGGCTACCATCACTCTGTACGCTGTCCTGTTCTTGACCGGGGCCACCATCACCACATCGCTGCGCTCTATCGGAGGCCTGCTTATCTTCAGCCTTATCCTGAATCCAGCGGCGGCCGCATACCAGCTTACCTACAACATGAAACGCATGTTCCTCCTCTCCGCCACCTTCGGGGTCCTTTCTGGCTGGATTGGCCTTCTCATCTCTTACGCTGCCGACATCCCCAGCGGGGCCACCATAGTGATTACCTCCTCGGTCATCTTCATGATAGCGGCTATCTTCTCCCCCAAGAGAAAGGTAAAAGGCTGGCGAGTCAAGAAACTAGCGGATGTGAACAGTGTTTAGGATGTTCTTCAACCAGAAGGCGGCTACCTGGGATGAAACCGTCGCTGAAAAGGATGCCGCCAAGCTTCAGCGAATCTCACAGCGCCTAGAGATCCAGCCTGGTTCCACGGTACTCGATGTTGGCACCGGGACAGGTGTATTCCTCCCCTTTATCTTGAAGAAGGTTGGAAACCGGGGGCGTCTGGTCGCCCTGGACATAGCTGAGGAGATGCTGAAAAGGGCTCGGGCCAAAGGCTTCCGCGAGAATATCGCCTACCTTCAGGCCGACATTGCCACCCCCCCTCTATACGACGAGGTTTTTGATGCTGTGGTCTGCTACTCCAGCTTTCCCCACTTTCAGAATAAGGCAGCAGCTCTTAAGGAGACGCATCGGGTGCTGAAGAAAGGCGGTAGACTGTTCATCTGCCACACCTCAAGCCGAAAGGAAATCAATGATATTCACCGGCAGATCCCTCTCTTGACCAACGACCTCCTCCCCGGTGAAGGCGAGATGGCAGAAATGCTATCAGCCGCCGGATTCGCGGGGGTGGAAGTATATGATGGCGACGGCAGCTACTTCGCTAGCGCCAGAAAACCTGAGGTCGGGTGAGCTAGGCAGGATTCTCAAGCACTGCGGAGCAGTTACCTATTCTGTCCACCACAGGCGCTGCAGACTCCGTGGATTACCAGGTGCTCCAGGTCTCCCTGGAAACCGAACCTCTCCAGAAGCGTCCTCTCCAGTGGAGTTAGCACATCCCTATCACACTCTATGATCTGCCCGCACCGACGGCAAACGAGGTGGTGGTGATGCCCTTCTTCCATGTGGTGATAGATAAACCTTCCCTCATGTTCGCTTTTGACTACCAGGCCTAGCTCTTCGAGAAGCTCCAGGTTCCGATATACAGTGGACTTATTGACTTCAGGCGCTTTGGTTTGAATCCGGTTCAGGATATCCTCCGCCGTAAGATGACCCTCAGATTCGTGGAGGGCATCCAGGATCATCGCCCGTTGCAGTGTCAGTCTATATCCCCTTCTTTTCAGGATAGAAGCACAGCCCATTCTGTTCTCACCACCTGAGGCAATTATAGGCTTCCGCCAGCGCTTTTTCAACGGGCGCGTTTCGGGTGAAGCCCCACGCCCCGGAGCGGACAGCCAAAACGGCCGGCAATACCAGGCAAGACCATCGCCAATCCGAGCGATATCGGCTATACTGGGTTGAGCCACGGAGGATTGGCAGAGCAAATAGAGAAACCACCTTGCCCTCGGAGGACTGAGTCACCATGAATATCGACCAGAAAGTCGAGCTACTGAAGCAGTCGCTTTTGCTGTCTGCCCTGCGCCCAGAAGAGCTACTGGGGCTGGCTAAGCTGGCTGTCGAGCGCTGTTTCGCCCCTGGGGAATTCGTCTTCTGGGAGGGAGACCCTCCTGAATGGTTCTACTTCGTCGAGCGTGGCAAAATAAAAATGCTGAAGCACTCTTCGCTGGGGAAGGAGTTCCTTATCGCTGTTTTCGGGCCAGGGGAAGTATTTGGCGAGGTGGCTGTCTTTGATAGCGCGCCTTATCCGGCCTCAGCTCAGGCCGCAGAAGAGACCTGCGCCCTCGGCGTCAGAAGGGAGGACTTCCTTTCCTTCCTGAGCCAGAACCCTCCGGTGTCGCTCACCATGATAAACGTGCTGGGAAGACGCCTGAGGGATGCTCATAACCGGCTGCGCGATCTGGCCGGCGAGCGGGTAGATCAGCGTTTGGCTGGCATCCTGTTGATGCTCCACTCCAAACTGGGGCCAACCCTGCCCTTTACCCGACAGGAGATTGCCGACATGAGCGGCACCACTACGGAAACCGCCATCAGGGTGATGACCCGCCTGAAGAACAGCGGCATCATCCGCTCCAGCCGAGGGAAGATCACCATCCTCGATGAGAACAAGCTGAGAGCCTTGAGCGAAGGCTCTCAGCTCCTGTCGAGTGGCAGCGAAATGCCTCTGTCACCCGTCGATCCCCAGCCCCCTTAACCCCACACTGCGGTCATCATCCTCAACGGTGGACGCTGGGGGAAGCGTCCCACGTGTCTAGCCCTTGGTTTTCTTCTCAGCCTTGGCACCTTCGATTGACGCCTTGGGTTTGATCTTTACCTGCTTTGGCTTTACCTCCTCTTTCTTGGGCAAAGTGAGAGTGAGGATGCCATTCTCAAAGACTGCTTCTGCCTTGTCCGCCTGGACCGGGGCGGGGAGAATTATGGTACGATTATAGGAGCCGTAGACATGCTCCTTGAGGAAATAATTTTCCTCCTTGACCTCTTTCTCCTCCTTGCGCTCCCCCTTGATAGTGAGAGTGTCGCCGGTGATGGAGATATCTACCTCCTCAGGCTTGACCCCAGGCACAGCCGCTTTGACTACCACGTCGCTGGCAGTCTGATACATCTCCAGGCTTAGAGGCAAAGCGCCTTCTGCTAAGGCAGGCCACCAGTGCGGCCGTCGGACGAAACTGTCTTCGAACAGCCGATCCATGGCCTGCCTCAGGCTCATCATCTCCTTGAAGGGATCCCAGCGCATCATGGTCATGGCTCACCTCCTCCTTTAATTGCTTTAATCGATCTGGGTATAAGCAATACCTTCCCCCAGTGCCTTGCCATTAGTTGCTGCCCAACCCCTTCCCACGCAGGGCTTCTGCTGGTGTATCCACCTCGTCTGTGACGCCATGGTCAGGGCCATCAAACCAGGTCGGGGATTCTTTCACCTTTCTGGAGAGGTGGCTAGCAGGTGTAGCCATGCTCTCCAGAAAGCTCAGATACCCGCACTGGATGCATTGCTCGTACCGTTGGGCCCAGTATCGATCTGCTCTAAGATCGCCCCCGCATCTGGGACAGTTTCCTAGCCTGAATCTCATGGCGTCACCTATTTCTTACGCTCTAATACTCGGGCATGGGCGGAGCGGCAGGAGTCTTCTCTTTCTCTGGGATGTCAGTTACCAGTGACTCAGTGGTCAATATCATCATGGCCACGCTAGCGGCATTCTCCAGGGCTGTCCGCACTACCTTTGCCGGGTCGATAACGCCTCTTTCCACCATGTCTACAAAGTCACCCTTGGCAGCATCATAGCCAACCCCAGGTTTGCTCTTCTTAATCTGCTCCACTATCACTGAGCCTTCCGCACCGGCGTTGATAGCAATCCAACGAATCGGCTCCTCTATGGCTTCCTTTACTACCTTTACCCCCACAGCCTCGTCACCATCCTTCAGATACGGAGCCAGGGCAGCAGCGGCATTCAGCAAAGCTACCCCGCCACCAGGAAGGATGCCTTCCTCTACGGCAGCCCTGGTAGCTGAAAGGGCGTCTTCCACCCGGTGCTTCTTCTCTTTAAGCTCTGTTTCTGTGGCAGCCCCCACCTTTATCACCGCTACCCCACCAGCCAGCTTTGCCAGCCGCTCCTGAAGCTTCTCGCGGTCGAAGTCAGAGGTGGTCTCCTCTATCTGAGCCTTTATCTGCTTCATCCTCGCCTGAATATTGGCCTCGCTGCCCTTGCCTTCCACAATAGTAGTGTTGTCCTTGTCGGCTACCACCTTGCGGGCTCGACCCAGGTCAGCCACTGTGGCCGAGTCAAGCTTCCGGCCCACCTCCTCAGAGATCACTGTCCCGCCGGTGAGCACTGCCATATCCTCCAGCATGGCCTTGCGCCGATCACCAAAGCCAGGCGCTTTCACCGCCAGGCAATTGAGCGTGCCCCTGAGCTTGTTGACCACCAGGGTAGCCAGCGCTTCCCCGTCTATATCCTCAGCAACGATCACCAGATTCTTGCTCACCTGAAGCATCTTTTCCAGGGCTGGCAGAATATCGGCGATGGCCGAGATCTTCTTGTCAGTCAGAAGGATATAGGGGTCTTCGATCACCGTCTCCATTCGCTCCGGGTTGGTGACAAAGTAGGGACTGATGTAGCCGCGGTCAAACTTCATGCCCTCAACATACTCTGTCTCGAATTGCAGGCCTTTCGATTCCTCTACCGTGATAACCCCGTCCTTCCCTACCTTCTCCATCACATCGGCAATCAGGTCTCCGATTTGAGCATCGACCGCCGAGTTAGTAGCCACCTGAGCAATTTGTTGCTTGCCGGCTACAGAGATAGCCCTTTTCTTGAGCTCCTCAACCAGGATACCGACCGCTTTCTCTACGCCCCGCTTGATGGCCATGGCATCTGACCCAGCGGTTATGTTCTTGAAGCCGCCGGCAACCATCGCCTGAGCCAAAAGGGTGGATGTAGTCGTCCCATCACCGCACTTGTCGTTGGTCTTAGCGGAGGCCTGCTTCAGCAATTGAGCCCCCATATTCTCGAAGGGGTCAGGAAGCTCTATTTCCTTAGCAATGGTAACACCATCATTGATGACCGTCGGTGGGCCCCACTTCTTGTCTAGAGCCACCGGGCGACCTTTCGGCCCCAGGGTCGGCCTAACCGCATCAGCCAGAATGTCTACCCCTCTTTTCAGGCTTCTTCTGGCTTCTTCACCAAAGATTATCTGTTTTGCCACTTTCCTCCTCCTTTCTAACTCTTCTTGGCTAGAATGTCGCTTTCACGGGCGATTATCAATTCTTCGTCATCAACCTTAATCTCCGTGCCAGCGTACTTAGCATAGATCACCTTGTCCCCCACCTTCACCTCCATGGCTATTCTGTTCCCCTCTTCCGAGAGCTTACCCGGGCCTACAGCAACTATCTCGCCTTCCTGCGGCTTCTCCTTTGCCGTGTCCGGCAGCACAATGCCCCCCTTGCTCACCTCTTCCTTCTTGGTCGGCCGGATTACCACCCGGTCTCCAAGAGGCTGTAGCTTAGCCAGTGCCTTCGCTTTTGTTGCCATCCTTTCCTCCTTAGTTAAGTTCTTTGCCAGTGATCCCCTGCCTACTTTCAACAGGACAGCACCAACTGGTGTTGCGTGTCCGTCTTCCGGCAGCAATCCTGGCAAGTTAAAGTATAAACACGTCTGTGTTAGAATAACGCTAGTAGAGTATTAGAATTTCGTTAGAAATTCTGAGTTTGCCTTCGATCACAGCATGGCAACGGAGCTGAGGGATGGAGATTCCCAGGATAACACCAGCCGAGGTTGATGTTCAGGCTACACTGAGGATGATCCTGAAAGATGCCGTGGAAGCGCTGGCTGGCAGCGCCGGCATAGTGGCCTCCTGGATCGAAGCGGAGCACTGTTTCATTGTCACCGATTCCTATGGACTGGAGGCCAGGGCGCTCGATCGGCTGCGCCCGCTGCTTGATGAGGCTCTGCCCGATCTCGCCGGTAGCAAGCAAAGCTTCAACCTGCTTTCCGAGCTTCGCCCTCATCCACCCCTGGTTTCCTCTGACAGAGGAGTTGCCCTGAATCCCATAATTGCCTTGCCCCTCCGAATTGGCAAGACCTCAGTGGGTCTGATCTGCGTCCTGCGTGAATTTAAAGCAGGCCCCTTCACTGGACTGGATCAGCCCATCCTGGCAGCCTTCGCCCGGCAGGCTGCCCTTGCCGTCCATAACGCCAGGCTAGCCCACCTCCTCTATGAAGAGAACCGTAGGATGGAGTCTATGCTGGAAGGGAGCGGCGAGGGCATCATGAGCATAGATGCTCAACGGAGAATCGTGGGCTTCAACGCGGCTATGGAAAGGCTCACTGGCTATTCGAGAGAGGGCGCACTCGGCCAACTATGTTCCAGGATATTGAATCTGCGCGAATGGGATGGGAACTCGTTCTGCAACAGGAAATGCCCTATGCTCATGCCATCCGAAGGGCGTCTTTCCACCCTTGAAGCACAGGGAACGATTCGGACGGCGGACGGGCAGGACATAAACGTAGACATGCTGCACTCCATCGTTTGCTCCCCGGAGGGGCAGCAGCCGGCCTACGCCGTAATCAACGTTCGGGATATCTCCCGGCTTCGCGAGATCGAGAATCTCAGATCAACCTTCCTGGCAATGCTGGGCCACGAGCTACAAACTCCGCTTTCCATCATTAAAGGCTACACCAGCACCCTGGCCCGGAGCGATGGCCAGTGGAGCAACGAGACATTGCACGAAGGCCTCCGGGTAGTGGAGGAAGAATGTGACCGCCTCAGCAAACTGGTGAACAGGCTCGTGCTTGCCTCCCGTATTGAGACCAGAACGCTAACGCTGCGAAAAGAACCCGTGCAGTTCCCGGCCCTGGCCAGCAAGGTGGTACGCCGATTTCAGCCTCTGACCAGTATCCATACCCTCGAACTGGATTTTGAGCAGGACTTACCAGCACCGTACGCCGACCCGCAATTGATCGAGGAGGTGCTGACCAACCTGGTGGACAACGCTATCAAGTACTCGCCAAAGGGTGGCAAGATAGTGATCGCCGGCAGAGCAAACGGCGAAAACGTGGAGATAACGATTACGGACGAGGGCATCGGCATCCCTATGCGCGAGATAGGGCATATTTTCGAGCGGTTCCACCGGGTGAATGACAGTTTCGTGCAGAAGACCCGGGGGATGGGCTTGGGGCTGTCCATCTGCAAGTACATCGTAGAGGCTCATGGAGGCAATATCAGCGTAGTAAGCAGGCTGGGACAGGGATCACAGTTTGCCTTTACCCTGCCTTTGTCCCAGGTCTTTGATCTTTGATAACGGGAGATTAGCCGAAACTCATGGCTGCCAATACGACCATACTGGTAGTGGATGACGAGCCGCGGATGGTCCAGTTCATCACCATGAACCTGGAACTGGAGGGGTTCCGCGTTATCAGTGCCTTCGACGGCTATCAGGCGCTGGAGAAGGTGACCAGAGAGCTTCCTGACCTGGTCGTCCTCGACATCATGATGCCCGAGATGGACGGGTTCGAGACGCTAAGAAAGATCCGCAACGTATCCGCAGTGCCGGTTATCTTTCTGAGCGCCAAAGGCGAGGAGTTCGACCGCGTCAAAGGCCTGGACCTGGGTGCCGATGATTACATAGTCAAACCTTTCAGCCCCAGGGAGCTGGTCTCCCGTATCAGGGCCGTACTCCGAAGACTTGAGCCAGTGGCCCCAGCACCTGGTACGCAGGTCAAGGTGGATGATGACCTGTATATCAACTTTGAACAGAGAAAGGTCATTGTGCGAGGGCAGGAAGTCAAGCTCAGGCCGACGGAGTACCGCCTCCTCTACCAATTGGTATCCAATGCCGGCCGGCTGCTCACCCACGAGACGCTTCTATCCCGGGTCTGGGGTCCGGAGTACAGGGACGAAGACCATTATGTGCGTCTGTATATCACCTACCTCAGGCAGAAGATAGAAAGGGATCCCAAGAATCCCAAGTATATTCTCAGTGAGCGCGGGCTGGGCTACCGCTTTAGGGAGTTGGCCTCACAGTAGCAGCGCCCATCCCAGGACAGCGAGGAAAGGGTCAACGCCAGACTCAGGTATAAGACCTGACCCCACATGAAAAAGGAGGCGGACATCATGAGCGATCCAGCAGATCTTGGAACGAGGATACGGATTCTCGAAGATATTGAGGCCATCAAGAAGCTCAAAGCGAGGTACTGGCGTTGCATGGACAAGAAGCTTTGGGACGAAATGGGGCAAGTCTATGCCACAGAGGCCGTTCAAGAGTATGGCACAGACCGTGTGCAGGGTGATGGCAAGGCAGTGGTGCAATGGATAAGAAATGGAATAGAAGATGTGGCCACTGCTCATGGCGGGCATAGTCCCGAGATTGAGATAACCAGTGGCACGACGGCCAGGGGTATATGGGCACTCCAGGATTATCTTGTCTGGAAGTCAGGCATGAAGATGATGGGCTTTGGCCACTATGAAGACGAATATGTCAAGGAGGGTGGGGTATGGAAGATCAAAAGCACCAAGGTCATCCGCACATTTGAAGAGTGGACGGCAGCCAAGCAGTAAACGCAGCTCGTTTGCCCCACTGCCGACCCAAGGCTTGAACCCAAGCGTAGGGACTGGACGGGTGGCCTTCTAATTCTGTATTGCATTCAAGATGACAGTTAATATATAATATTGCCATGGAGGTGATTCCATGGCAAGAACAGCCCGGTTTTCGGATGAGGAAGTAACAAGAGCATGTGAACTCAGGGACAAAGCGACTACAGTAACGGAGCTTCGCAAGGCGTTGTCGGTTTTATTGATCGCTGAGGCAGGTTTGGACACAAGCCAGACGTCAGAGATACTGGGGATCAGTAAGAGGACGGTGTTTCGCAATCGTAGCAGTACTCGCCATCAAGATGAAGAGAGACGGAACACATGGGGCGGACGGCGCCACTACAGTATGACGATTGAAGAGGAGCGAGATTTTCTGCGCCCGTGGGAAGCCAGAGCAATTGAGGGAGGGGTGCTTTCAGTTCCTCCCGTACATGCAGCGCTTGTTGGGAGACTGGGGCGTTCTATACCCATATCCACAACGTATCGCTTG
>Ga0194111_10002488_pt1 | contig 22335 bp, 17 predicted proteins | sample TA2KigC300mmetaG_FD_146194 | JGI IMG/M metagenome (GOLD analysis project Ga0194111, IMG submission 146194) | Freshwater microbial communities from Lake Tanganyika, Tanzania - TA2015033 Kigoma Deep Cast 300m | ecosystem: Environmental > Aquatic > Freshwater > Lake | place: Tanzania: Lake... | reverse complement strand
CGTAGCTCGCTCTCCAGAGGCCCACTAAAGACAAGGAGGCCACGCCGAAATAGAGGATAAACAAACGGGGCAGCATATTGCGCGGGGCGGCAAAGTAGAGGCCCAGGTAGATCAACAAAACAAGGGCGGTGATGCGCAGCAAGGCGACCCCGCTGAGGCGGAAATAGTCGGCCAGGCGCAGATTGTAGAAGCCGTTGAGATTAGCCAGGAACAGCCAGAGGGCCGTCAGGATGAGGAACCAGTGCGCCTGGGCGAGGACGTATCCTAGCGAGAGGGGGAGTTTATCCTTTGCTGCCCACAGCCACAGCCCCACCAAAACACTGACGTTCACCCAAATGAGGTCTCCGAGTACGAGCAATGTTCTGCGCTCTGATAGCTGGAGTGGCAGGTTTGGTGCCCGGGCAAGTAAGATTTTGCGTAGAGTAGAAACAGCGCTCATCATACTCCTAACCGTGTAACGTCATCTTGCCTGGATCCTCGCTACGGCTTTATAGAGCCAGGTACTTTTTCTTTTCTGAAGAGATTGGTCAGAAATGAGAACCCGCCTCCTATAAGGATTGCCCCGTAGACAAGCCAATTGAGAGGAAAGAAGTAATTCTGTGCTAGGTGTTTCCTATAATAAATCCACATCGCTCGATGGAACTCGTAGATTGCTTTATAGGGCTTGCGCTTAGCCGCAGACCCTCCGTAGTGAATGATTCGTGCCTCAGGCATATAGTAAATTTTCCATCCAGCCTGTTTGGCCCTAAAGCAATAATCGAGATCATCTCCATACATGAAATAATCCTCATCAATCAAACCAACCTGATCCATGACTTCACGCCGAACCAGTAGGCAGGATCCCGACACCGCATCAACCTCATTAGCAACTTCGTCCTCGAGATATGTCATCAGGTATCCTGCAAAGATCTTACTCTTGGGGAAAAGCTCGGATAACCCTGAGAAATAACAAAAGATCCTCCAAGGTGTGGGAAAACCTCTTCGGCATTGCTGTTGCAAAGTACCATCCCGATTGAGCACCTTTGGGCCAACGATGCCAATATCCGGTCGGGTATCCATCAACTTGACGAGGGTATCAAGAGCATTGGGCAGCACGATGGTATCAGGATTCAACCACAAAGCATATCTTCCTCTGCTGATTGTTAAAGCCTGATTGGTGGCCTTAACGAAACCAACGTTTTCTTGATTAACAACCAGCCGGACTGTGGAGAAGTTTTGACTGACCATATCGATCGTGCTATCTTGTGAGTTATTATCAACAAGGATGATCTCAAGTTGAATCTCATTGGTATTCTGGTAAATGGACTTAAGACATTCTCTCAACAATTCCTTGGCTTTATAATTGACAATGCAGATAGAGAGGTCGACCATTATCTGGTAACTCCTGTATAGTTAACAGTGCAGAAAGATTGTCTTGAACTTTGAATTTTCTCGCGGATACGTGGAAGTAACCAGTCTTTCTCAATAATCGAACTGATGTACCCATTGGACACACGTCGTGTCCTTTGGATTTCTTGGCGCTTTCTCCAGACAATGGGGAGCGATTTGAAAGCATCTACTTTGCTCCGAACAAAGACCGATACTTTTCGCTTCATTGCAAAAAACACAAAGGCCACTGCAGTGTAGAGTATATGGATCGGCAGGTACTCTACTAGTATTGGAGATGGCATGTTTTTCATGTAGACGTATTCAACATTTCGATGACCATAATAAATGTATCTATCACTGATAAATCCCACACTTGCATTCACCTTATGGTATACACGAGCTGTAGGAACATATAAGCAAGAATACCCCATTAACTGTGCTCGGAAACTTAAATCCACGTCCTCATAAATCATGAAGAAATCTTCATCTAACAATCCGATCTCCTCGAGCATTGCCCGCCGATAGATCGCTGCCGCTCCACTAGCTCCAAAGACTTCTTTCGCTTGGTCATACAACCTTTGATCCGGCTTCAATCGCCCGATCTTGCCAGCTGCCCCATAGCAGGAGTAGTAATCGCCTGCGCTATCAAGGATGTTACGCTGATCAAAAAGCAGAATCTTGGATGCACAGAAACCAGCCTGGGGGGTGGATTCCAAAGCTCGATAAAGCTCCTCAAGCCAATGCGGATCTACCTCGGTGTCATTGTTCAATAGAGCAATATAACCACCCTGTGCTGCCCGGATCCCGCAGTTGTTGCCCACGCAAAAGCCTGTGTTAATTGGCAGAGAAATTATCTGAACCTCGGGAAATGCCGATTGAACATAAGCCACTGAATCGTCTGTTGACCCGTTATCTACCATAATGATCTCAAAATCAGTAAAGGTTTGCCGACGCAAGGAAGACAAGCAGTCATCAAGATGCTGTTTGCCGTTCCAATTGACGATGATCACACTGATCATGGTGTTATCCTCTGTTCAAAGATCAACTTGATGAAGTCGATTTCGACATGGCCTGGCTCTCGTGTGGGATCCAGCCGAAGAGCCGTCAAGATATCTTCCTTCTGCCAGGATGGATGAGAAGCGGTCTCAAAGACGTATGTGTGATATTCTCCGTCCTGGGCAGTGGGAAGCTGTAGCGATTTGTCAGGCCCCCAGTAGGTGTCGCTTTCGGTTACCTAGAAGAGTTCACTTGCCCAGAAGCTGCGTTAATAATCCTCATCCTGACCTCCACACCTGTTACGGCAACCATGAGCGCCCGCAGATCGTGAGCAAACATATGTAGATCTCCGCCAAGTATCTCTATCTACCTACTAGTCAAACTAACCTTCAGAGCCCGCCAATAAGCGCGTATGGTACTGCCTCGTTCATTCCAATCCACGTTCTTAATGGCGACCCCCTTCTTGCGTCGGAAAGATAGAGCCAAGAAGACCACTATCCTTAGAATCATGCCGATAACTGTTAATCCCTTTACTAGGTAGAACGCCGCGCGATTATGGTGCTTCCGGACATACCGGAGTCTGCTTCTACATAGTTCAACAGCAGCCTGTTCCTTGTCCCATTGTTCGGAACTCTTTCCACCATAATGGATTACCTGGGCTTGTGGGACGTAGAAAATCTTCCAGCCACCATTCCGAATTCGGAGACACCAATCAACATCTTCATACCAGTAGAAAAAACCTTCGTCCATCAGCCCGACTTGATCTATAGTCTCTCGCCTAACAATCAAGCAGGCACCTGCTGGCTGCTCAACCTCGCGAATATCGCTATGATCCCAGTCGGACATCCAGTAGCGTCGCATGACCGGACTGTTGGGAAGAAGCCGATCGAGCAAGAGCAGCTGGTAGCACAGCACTGTCAGATCGGGTACGCTGCGGACGTTGAAGCCAACCTGGGTGGTGCCGTCTGGGTTAAGTAGCTTTCCCCCAGCAGCACCCGCTTCGGGATGAGCATCCATGAAGGATACTAAGGTTTCCAATACACCGGGCATCACCACCGTATCGCTGTTCAAGAGCAATACGTACCGTCCACAACTGTGTCCGATAGCCTGATTATTGGCGCGGGCGAACCCGACATTCACCGGATTTTCGATAATCCGGACCTGTGGATAGAGCCGCCCGCTCTCGTCTGGGCTACCGTCGGACGATGCATTATCCACAATGATCACTTCAAAGGTGATGGAATGAGCGTACCTATAAATAGACGCCACGCAGTCACAAAGCAGCTTACGTGTGTTGTAGCTGACAATACAAACTGAGAGGTCAACGACCAAACCGTATCTCCGGTCTGTCGCATGCTCTGCCCAGGGAGTCCGGGTTTGATTTCTCTTGGTCATAGTTTAGCCAATCTCCAACGCCGAGCACATATATTGAAAAGGCAAAGAACACCAAGGTCTACCCAAAAGGTGGTCTGAGCAAACCAATTGACATGGATGGTCATCGATAGGCTGAATACCAAATAACCATACAGCACAACATTGAATTCTGTGGGATTGAGTAGCATTTTGCGATAAAGAGTCGAAACCGCAAAGCCGATCCCAAACGAACCGAGTACAATCCCCAGGACACCAAAGTCCTGATATAGAGGAGCGAGATAACTGGCTGTTGTATGCCAGGGTACGAAGCGGGTTGAATAAAGTGGAGGGCGGGAAATATCTGGGAAGAAGGGCCGGAGAATTGGACCCAGCAAAGGATAAAACGGGTCGAGGATTAAATGTGCCCCATACTGGTAGGATGCCTCATCCGGGACATAGTCAAAGACCTTGTCCGCCGCTTGGAGATTCCAGGTTAGAGTTATATATGGGGGAAGGATCCAATCATACTGGGGCGGGATAGTCGCCTCGGCAATTGTATAAAGGTAATGAGTCTCTCCATACGTCCTCTGCTGCCGAATCAGTGGTGGAAGGGAGAGGACTGGTAGGATAAGTATTGTAGCCACTAGGACGCTCCGCATTCCAAAGTGATATCTAAGATAATGATAACTTACCAATAGGACTACAAGCGGCGGAAGCAACACTGATCGCGCTGACCATATAGCCAACAATGCAAAGTTCAGGGCGATGAAACTTCCAAATACAATCCAGGCCATCCTTGATTGATAAGACCGAAAAAAGAAATAGATCCCAACTACCATTATGATTTGCATCGGTAGAACAGAGAGCAGGTGAATCAGACCGCCAACAGCTTGATCCAGTTGGACACGTAACAGATCTGGATTCGGGCTGAACAGGGGCAAGGTGTGAAACCGACTATACTCGTACCCAATACCTGCGAGGGTTAGAAGAAACAGGCCGGTCGTTGCTACCATGAAGCGAGGCTTGTTCCATGTGAGCATTAACCTGTTTCGCAAAGTTCGATAATCTTGTTTGAAAACTCGCCGGTGTATCAGGGTAGCTGCCAGACAGCCAAAGATGTAACCTAGTAGAGCTAGAAGAGAGTATAAGTAGAAGGATAGGCTCAACGGGGAACGCTGCTCAAAACGTGTAAGCTCGAGCTGGCTTAGAATCAGCGCAAAGAGCCAGAGGGCGGGGAAGATAACTGAGGGAGAGAAGGGATCCCAGAAATGGTTGAGCCATCCAAGGCTGGCTATTAGTGCTACAGTAACAAAGGCAAGTAAGAGCAATGGGATTGGCACCACGCCCGAAAGGCCGCCAATGAAGGCTCCCGCTCCAATGAGCGCCCACACGATGTTCCTTGTGGCATGGTTCTCAATTGAGGTTGCCTGTGCTTTAAACATCATATTCTCTCATCGCAGCATCTGATGATACTTAAGGCGTTTTAAGAACTCAGGGGTGCTTGATGCGGGTGGTCATGGTGGACAAGATTTCCGTTTTCGCTGATGATAGGTTTGTCGTAACCAAAACAGCGAAAGGAGGACTCTCCACCATGACCGAGCAAAGTGTAGCACTTCCCCTGGAAATCGTCAAGAAGTTCACCCTGGACACCGTCCGGGTTCAGTTCGTGCAGATCAACCAGGAGGTCAACCATACCTACCAGATGCCCTTTCCCAAACAGCGTTCCCGCCTGATCTCCTGGTACGAGTACGGGCATCTGGAGATCGAACTGGACGAGAACGGTCAAGTCAAAGGGGGCATCGTTTGGCTGGTTGCTGCCCTCTTCGACTTCACCCTTCGGCAAGCTCAGGGCAGGCTTTTGTACGCTCGGTAGCCGCCCCGGCCTATGGGCAGGAAGGCGGACACTGCTACGACCCTGTTTCTCTTTTCCTGTTGCATCTTTTCGCCTTTCTGGATGGCTACGCTGACGATGTCGCTTTCGTGCGAGATCTCCGGCATCCCGAAAAGGGGAAGACCTACCGTACCCTGGCCGGGCTCCAGGAGCGCATCCCCAGCGAGGATGACCTCTCGAACTTCCGTTATCGGCTCCGTCCAGAGCACTTTAACATCATCTTCCATGTCCTTGATCAGTTCTTCGAGAAGATTGGGCTCATCACCGGCGTTATCCTGTCCACCGATGGTCTCCTGGTACGCACCTTTGCCCGCTATCTGGGTTGCAACTACGCCGAGGAGCGCTGCTGGGGGTTGCCTTACACGCCACAGATCCGAGCCCTGATCAAAGAGCGGGTGATCACCGCTCTGGCTGCGTTGGCCGAGGGGGTCTCCACCAAGGAAATCCGCATCTTCGTCCCCTGCCCCCATCCAGAAGTTGTGGCCAAGGTCAAGGAGAAAACCAAGGGGAAGGCCCCCCTCTTCGAGGTGGTGTGCCTGCGCTTCATCCACCCTCGCTATACCACTACCTTCCAGATGGCCGGGCATCCCCTGGAGAAGACTGTCGCCCTCTTGACCGAGGGCAAGAAGAAAGAGCCACCTCCCGACGGCCGCCCGGTCCTGAAAGCTCTCCTGGATGAGGAGTTGCCCATCGCCGAAGGCATCCGCGTGCAGGTGGTGACCAACAACGTGCACTTCAACGCCGCCGGACAGCCGACCATCCGCTGCTCCAAGGCGCCGGTGGACATCCGGGCCCGTCTGGGCTACCGCCGCTCCAAGAGCGACCCCACCAAGGCCGAAGCGGTCTTTGGCTAGGAGGTGATGACCACCGTGAGCGTCGAACCTCTCATTCGTCGGGAGTTTCCCGTCGGGGTGGCCGTGGGGGTGCCCAACACCTCGGTCAGTGAGCGATTCAAGGTTCTGCAAACGGAGCAAGTGGAGAGGTATCACTCCTTCACTACTCTGGCTCACACCGGCGACTGTGCCTTTGGCACGGAACCGGGGATGGAGCAGGTGCGGAGCAATGGGGCCGTGCCCATCATGGACTACAACCCAGGCCGGGAAGACCTCAGTCCGGAGAAGCTCCTGGAACGAGGCTATGACCAGAAAGGTTGGCCCTACATCACCTGTCCCGGGGGTACCCGCTGGGCCATCCCACCCGTGCGGCATGAACAGGAAGCCAAAAGCATCCTCCATGCCTGCTTGCAGCTCTGTCCTCAGAAAGAGCAGGAGAGTCCCTGCCTCTTTCGGGAAACAGAACTGGGCCAGTGCCGGGAGATGTCCATCGAGGAGCATCCTCGTCTCGTCGTCGAAGTGCCTCGGGGGACAGAACAATTCCAGTTGTTAAGGAACTTGCGGGTAGGCTCGGAGCGGTTCAACAGCCAGGCGAAAGACGATGGGCGACTGGAGAGTCCCCGTCTGATGGGCGAACACGCCTTCGGGGTGAGGGCCAACCTGAGTGCTATGATGGTGCTCTTGGAGAAGGCCTTGGGGTTCGTCTTGGAGATGACGGCCCAATTGCCCCACCTGCTGGACCAAGATGGCGTAGCCCGGCTCCGGGCTCCCCCAACGGTGAGTTCTTAAAACCAATACGGTTCAGTTAGCGGGCCGGGCTCCCATGCCCGGCGGCGTGGGAGCCGCCTCCGCTGTCTTATCTGAACCGTATTGTTCTTAAAACGGCTTATACTTTATCAGAACGCCGGAAATAGATTCGTGACTATGTCTTCAACGGCGCGCCAGCTATACCTCGTCTCTACAAGTTGCCGCGCCTCATAAGCTAGCCGTCGACGTAAATTAGAGTCGTCCAGCAATAGGATTGTCTTCTCGGCAAACGTAGCTGGGTTATCGGCAATTAAAACGTGGCGACCATCTTGGACATCCAGCCCTTCAGCTGCCATATTGGTCGTAACGACAGGGACTCCAAGGGCCATCGCCTCCAGTAGCTTAATGCGTGTACCACCACCGAAGCGAATGGGAGCGATGAAGACGCAGCTTCGGCGGATAAGGGGTTTTACATCTTCCACATAACCGGTCACCCTAATGCTGGGATCTCGGGCCAGCCCCCGGATGGCCGTAGTAGGCTCCCGACCTACGATAGCTAACTGCACCTCAGGAATCTGGGCCTGGATTAACGGATATATTGAGGTATAGAAGTAAAGGACCCCATCGACGTTGGGGGGATAAGACATCGTGCCTGTAAAAACCAACGTCTTAGATAAGCAAGCATCAGGGGCAGACCAGCTATATTCCTCCAAGTTCAGGGCATTTGGTACTGTTACAACTTGTGTTTCATGTACTAACTCTGTCACTCGTTGGCGATCATTTTCCGAGGAAGCCAAGATGAACTGGCAGCGTCTCATAACAGCTAACTCATAGCGCCGAAAGACAGCCGCGTCATATTGGTGCGCAGCTCGTCGGAGTGGGTTAGCCGCAACACGCGCTCGCTGTTTCATAACCTCGAATTCTATGTTATAGGCATTCAGTATCCTGGTTATATGCAAACCAGCCGGGACATATTGATACATCCAGGGCGAATCAATTTGAACGGCGTCAAAAGTGCTGTGCTGCAAAGCCGACCGAGCCGCCTGGGCCATTTGGTGGCTGTGGGCAAGCACGACCGGAATTGGACAGTTGCTGCCCAAAGCATTTAATCGATTGCCTATGCGGCGCCAAAGCGCTCGTTCGACAAGAGAGTGCGATATGAATTGAACGTCTACACACAGACTATGCAGCTTCTTAAGCGATGCTTCCAAGTTACCTTGCTCATCGCTGAAAGTGAGAAGTGAGACTTGGTGTCGCCTTGACCATCCCTGCAACAAGGCGATGTTGCGAAGCTTCGCTCCTAGATCAGGGGGATAAGGATTCCAAAGCGAAAGTATCAGGATGCGCATAGTAATGGCTTCTCACCTACCTCATCTGTTTTTGCAGCTGACGCTTTAGCCTGAGAAGGCCTGCAGTGCCAGGTATGAAGGACATCAGACCTAGGATGGAAGACTGGATTTGCCATGGATTAGCTCTAGCGGCCCTCCTGAATCTACGTCTAGCCTCCGCATATTCCCCGGCAAGCCATAGTTCCTTGCCGAGCCCAAGTTCAAGTTCTGCAAGCCGGCAGTCTTTATGACGACCGGCTTGTTCAGCCATCTCAGGAAAGCTTGTCACAGCCTTATTGAATACCTCTAGCTCGTATTGATACCTTAGTAGATAATTCCGAGACATACTACTAGAATGAAATCTATAGATAGCCAAGACCTCATCTACAAAGTCAATCTTGAAACAAGCTACGATCCGCAACCACATGTCCCAATCCTCAGATGCCGGCAATGACTCGTCGAAGAGACCGACGGCATCAAACACTTGGCTGCGGACGATGGGAGTTGGCGTATGGATAAAATTCCGCATGAGCAAGTCGGCGAACACGAATCCAGAACGGAACAAATCGCGTTGTGGACTTCTAACTACAATACCGGCCTCATCATATTGCCAGCAGAAATCACAGTAGACCAAACCAAGCTCCTCACGGCGGTCAAGCAGGGCAACTTGCTTCTCCAGCTTCGTGGGCAGCCACAAGTCGTCAGAATCTAAAAAGGCAATATATTCTCCATTCGCAGCCCTGATGCCCGTATTTCTGGCTGCCGGCAGCCCTTTATTGTCCTGGTAAATGTAGCGAATGTGCGGCTGAAATGGTGCCAGTACGGCCTGAGTTTTATCGGTAGAGCCGTCATCGACTAGAATAATCTCAAAATCTGAAAAGCTTTGGTTTAAGACGCTTTGCACGGCATGCGCTACATATTGGGCATAGTTGAAGGTTGGAATGACCACGCTTACCTTAGGCATAGCTTGACTCCTACATTTTAGGCTTGGTTTCATCTATCATGTATGCTAGTACAGACTCTAACGTGCCAGGAAATTCGCCACTTTGCCCACGATAAGTTCTTGCAAACTTCGTCGCTCACCAACAGACAAGGTGAGGCGAAGCCAAAGTGGGATGACAAGAATAGTGATGAGAGTGTTGATACCAGAAGATGGAAGAACCCCGACAATGCCAATCATTGCCAGGGAAGCCAGGCCTAGGAAAAGGTTGCCCTTCAGAAAGATAAAGTGGACGAATCGACGTATATACACCCATACCGCGAGGGCGCAAGCAACCCATGCGATCGTATAGGCAGCCGGAACCCCCATCAGGCCCCATCGAGGGAGAAGGATACGAGTCATTATCACAACCGTGGTAACCTGAAGGACATTCACTCCCAACCAGGCGCCTACTTTCCCTTGTGGCAGTAAATATAAGCCCAACGCCCAGGTGGCGATCTGGAAGAAATCACCAACAAACTGAATAGGCAATAGTGAGGCAGCGGATAGAAATTCTGGGCTATAGGCCAGCTTGATCACTAATTCACGCGAGGCTAAAGTCAAGCTCACGATGGGGGTCAGAATCAGCCAAGCCAAACGAAGGTTGTTGTTGAGTTCCTGCACAATTTCGCAGGGTTCCACCAACTCGCTCAGCCGGGCAAATGAATATGTGGTCATAGAGACCGTGAGAAGCGATAAGTATTGATTAGAAATACCAGCTACAGCTTGATAGAAGCCATTTTGCTCAAGCCCTAGACCGCCTACCACCCAAGATCGGACCAACAAATTGGCCCAGCGCATCGCGCCCGTGACGATGAGGCCACTGAAACCAAACCGGAGGAGCTCTCGCAGCAACGGGAGATCAAGAGCCAGGATCTCTCTCAGCCAAGGGATACGCATATGCCGTGAGAGAGCCCAGCCTAGAATAAGGCATTGCACAATACTGCCCAGCAAGAGCACAACGGCCCCACCACGAAGTCTTTGCCAGTAGATTAGTGGTATGGCCAGGCCCAAGGTCAATAAAGGTCCGAGCACAGTGGTGACCGCCAGATCGTTGATCGCCTTCATGCCTTGTAGAAACGCTCGGAATAGCCCAGCGAGCACTCCTAATGGGATGCTAGCCAGCACAATGAGCACCAGCGATTGAAATCGAGTGTCGTCTAGTATCCAGAGCGCGATATCACGGGAAACAAAAGCGCCCCCTAACAGGGCTACAACACTCGCAACCACGCTAACACATAGGCTGGTTGCAAATAAACGAAAGAATTTTCCCGTTTCTCCAATGGCGTTGAATTCGGCTGCATATTTGATCACACCGCTATTAATGCTCAGAGATGCGACAATGCTCGCGAATTGGATGAAGATGCTAAGCTGAGCCAGCACCCCAATGCCGACCGGCCCCAGGGTTACGGCGAACACCTTCATTTGTAGCAGAGCGATCAGGCTGGCAAAAGCGGTGGCTGAGACCATGAGCACTGATGCCTTGACCAATGTGCGAATAGCTTAACTCTCCAATAGTGGCGGGAGCCAAGGCTCTTACCGCTGCCGGGCGACGGATGATCTGAACAGATTGCCAACAAGTATTCTGGCTTCCGCCCTGTGAGCTCGACTAGCTCCGGACGCACCCAAGCAATGACCTCTAGCTTCTTAGCACAGGGAATCGGTTGTCCAAAATGATAGCCATTGAGATCGAATTAGGAGCGATCTTTGTCTACAAGCTTGCATTACTATATCGTTTTGAGCACGGCCTAGGTTTGCGGGTAGTCTGAAGGCATTCCTTAAGGCCGCCTGACGAATTATGACCAAGCCTCAGCTATCTCATTGAAGGCCTTGAGATAAGCGATACCAAGCACACATCTTTGAAGAGGAAGACATGGACGGTATTACTCAATTTTTGACATGTCAATCCGGCCTAGCAGCCTGTCGGAGTGACCAGGTTGCAGGCGAGCCTGGTACTACATGCAGTAGCTGGCGGCGATCGCGACACTATATGTAGTAGCCGTGCTCGCTCGGAGAAGCCCTCTCCGACAGGCTGCTAGGAGATCACAAGGGCGCGTTTGGCTCCGCCAAATGTCATGCCGAGAATTATGACTATAACCTTCATTTCGCCCATGTCAAAGGTTCGTGGCACTATTGTCCGAAGCAAAGTCAGCCCGGAAATATGTTACAGTAAGCGATAGCCCCTTGTTCAGATCAGTCTGCGCTTCCCAGCCGAGCTCACGTCGTGCTTTGGTCCCATCCAGGTACACTTTCGAGACCTCACCTTGTTTCGGCGGACCGTGGACAGGATCCAAACGATAGCCAGTAATCTCCTTCAGTCGCTGGAAGATTTCATTGACCGAAGTTCCAATACTGCTGCCAATGTTGTAGATTCCACCGTCACCCTTCCCGATGGCAAGCAGATTAGCCCGTATGACGTCGCTCACATAGACAAAATCTCGTTCCTGCTCTCCGCTGCCATTCACGACAACTTGCTCCCCGCGTAGCATTCGTCTGGTGAAAATCGCAACAACACCGGCTTCTCCATATGGGTCCTGACGAGGCCCGTATACATTTGGGTACCGCAGTGCTGTGTAGGCCAATCCATAGTTAAGGCGATACAGGTAAAGATAGTGCTCTATGTGGTGCTTGCTCGCACCATAGGGATCTGAAGGATTGATCGGATGGGTCTCATCCACCGGAAGATACTGAGGTTCACCATAGACTGCGCCTCCAGTCGAGGCGTAGATCACCTTGCGAACGTGGCAGGCGCGGCAGTTCTCCAAAAGGTTGAGAGAACCCAGGATGTTCACATCGGCATAGAGTAGCGGCTTCTCCATGGACTCCCGAACGTTGGCACGAGCAGCCTGGTGGCTGACGACCTCTGGGCGCTCCTTGGCAAAAACCTCTTCCAAATGAGGGCTACGAATGTCCAGTTCGTAGAACCGGGCAGTGGGGTTGACGTGGGCTCGCTTACCAGTAGAAAGATCATCCACAACGACCACATCATGCCCCAATTGCACAAGGGCATCCACTATGTGGGATCCGATGAAACCGGCTCCGCCGGTCACTAGAACTTTCAATCCCCATCTCCGCGAGAGTCATCGTTGAGGATAAGTTCGACCGCCTCGGCTAGGTCATGCACAACGAAGTCCGGCCGCGCTCGCGATCCGTGTTGCATCTTCAGCGTTCGGCGCCCACAACCCGTCCTTACCAAAATGGTGATGCAGCCTACAGACTGTCCCGCTTCAATATCCGTTAAAGCATCGCCCACGAGATAACACTGTTCCAAATCTAGGCCCCAGTCTCTGGCTGCTTGTAGCAACAACCCTGGATTTGGTTTGCGGCAGTCACAACGATCCTCTGACGTATGAGGACACCAGTAGACGGCAGCGATCTGGCCCGTCTCGGATCTGCTTTCGGCAACCATCCTCTGGTGGACCTCTTCAACAACGTCAGGTGCCATCAGTCCTTTACCCACACCAGCCTGGTTACTGATCACAATCACTAGCGTGCCATGATCAACCAAACGACGAATAGCCGCAAGCGCGCCAGGCAGGAAGACGAATTCGTCCCAGCTTTTGACGTAGTCACCATCCAGGTTCTCGTTTATCACTCCATCGCGATCCAGAAATACGGCGATCTGCACAATACCCTCAAGTACTCAACTGGTCTGTACAATCAACTTCTCGAAATAGGCAGTGATTAGATGATCCAGCACCATGTGAATATCCTCGACGTAGCCATAGGTGTTGCTCTCAGCAATTAGGCATTCGTCCACAAGCCCCTTGACCTGACCGCCATCAAAGCCCAAGATGCCAACAGTCCTTAAGCCCAACGTCTTAGCAACGCGAACGGCCTCAACAATGTTGGCTGAATTCCCACTTCCGCTGATAGCGATAAGCAGATCCCCTTCATTAGCAAGGTTCTTAAGTTGTTCCGCGAAGATCCACTTATACTGAGTATCATTGGCCCACGCTGTGATCAGTGGGATGTTATCCGTGAGAGCAATAGCCCTGAATCGTTTATTGACAACCTCAAGCCTGCTCCCCAGAATCGTCTTGTTGAGATCACACGCCATGTGAGACGCAATAGCAGCGCTCCCACCATTACCAATGATGAAGACATGCCTACCCATGTGGTAGGCCTCCGCCAGGATCGAGATAATGGTCTCGATCCTTTCCAGCGACAGCGAATCTAGGCACTTCTTTAACCCTGCCAGGTAATCCCGAGCAAAGGTCTGAGCGGTTCCCGATCCACGGGAGGTGGTCTCACCCATCAGTCGTCTCCTCCACATAGATAATCTTGCTACCTTGAGGCTCAAATTTGAAGGGAATGGGTCTCAACTCTGGCAACGCTCTAATGATCTGTTCATGCTTCTCGGGCGGTGCGTAGAGGAGAAGGAATCCACTGCCTCCCGCACCCAGGATCTTGCCGCCGATCGCTCCGTACATGCGAGCTGTCTCGTACCATTTATCTATAGTAATATTGCTGATGCCACTCGCTAGTTTCCTCTTCTCTACCCATCCTGCGTGGAGAATCTCTCCAAAGCTGAGCAGATCATTGCGCAACAATGCATCACGCAGATCTTGGGCCAGCCTGACCATGGTCCGCAGGCACTGCCGTGTCTCATCGTGATTCGTGGTGTTCTGGACTTGCTCCTGGAGAACGTTATCGGAGGAACGAGTCAGCCCGGTGTATAGTAGCAGAAGACTCTCCTGCAGTTTCTCCCTAGTTTCTCTACGACAGATAATTGGATCAACGAAGACAGAGTCGTCGGGATTGAACCGTATATGATGGAGCCCCCCATAGGCGGCGATGTATTGATCCTGTCTGCCAATAGGTTTGCCACATAGCTGAATCTCAATCTGGCAAGCCTCCTGTGCCAGGCGCTCGGCGCCCACGTGCATCTGTTTGAAACCATAAAGTGCCTTGAGAAGCCCAACCGTGTAGGCGCTCGAAGACCCTAATCCAGTCCCACGGGATGGAACATCTGATATAGAGGTGATTTCAATTCCTCCAGCAATGCCCGCCAATTTAAGGGCCTCTCGGATCAACTCATGCTTCAATTCGTCAACGTTGTCCACGATCTCGGTGACGGAGTAACTAGCTCGTATCTTCCGGTCGAACTTCCTGTTCACTGCGATGTAGATATACTTGTTGATCGCTGTGCTGGTCACCGCCCCTGATTCACTTTTGTAGAATGCTGGCTGGTCGCTTCCCCCACCAACGAAGCTAATCCGCAGGGGAGTTCTGGAGATAATCACTTTAGTTTCCCCTCACGCCAGTCTTCCTGAGCTTGTCGGTAAGCGCCCCAGGTGCCGATGTCCAACAGATACTCGCGTATCCTGTAACCGTACATGAGCAGGCCCTTTTGCAAAAGTTCTGGGAACAAATCCGCCCCGAAATCGCAAAATTGGTTTTCTGGGATATACTTCAGCACTTCAGGCTCCAACACATAGATGCCCGCATTGGCCAGATTAATAGCAAACTCCTCTACCTTCGGCTTTTCAATGAAACTTCTGACATGATTGCCCGAATCCAGTTCCACGAGCCCTTTATCCACCGGATGAGGCTCTTCATAGACCGCAATTGTAACCAATGCGCTCCGAGTCCGATGGTAATCAGCCAAACAATGGATGTTCAGGTTGGTCAGGTTATCTCCATAGAAGACAATGAAGGTTTCATTCAGGAAATCCTGCAACTTCTTGACTGCACCTGCCGTCCCAGATAGCTCAGATTCATACAGGTATTGAACCTTGACTCCAAAAGCTTCGCCAGTACCCAAATAATTGATAATCTTTTGCGGCATGTGGTGGAGATTAATCGCTATTTCAGTTATTCCGTACTTCTGAAAGAGATCGAGGTGATACGCCAGCAGAGGTCTATCACCAATGGGTACCATGACCTTAGGCAGCGTTTCTGTCAATGGCCGCAGTCTTGTACCCAACCCCGCCGCGAGAATCACGCCTTTCATAGTCTCAGTAGATCACAGTTTACGTGCCCAGTGGCTCGACATCGGCCTGGATGAATGAGATAACGTCATAGATTGTCTCAATGGCACAGCTCAGAAAGCTGGCCATACGCTGAAACTTGAAACGGGCCTTGTCAATCTGGCGACTACCACGCCTGGGTACTTGCGCAAAGCACCTTTGAAGGCTTGGTCATGGAAACGGTCTGCGGGTTATTCAATCTGCGGCTTGATTTCCGGCTCTGTGTCACATAAGGGGCAAGAAGTCACCCCTTAAAGGTCATCTCGCTCACTGCTGAGCTTATTCCCAATCAAGTCTGTTAGGGGTGGGAGGAAGGCTCTTACCACTGCCGGGCAACCGATGATCTGAACAGATTGCCAACAAGTATTCGGGCTTCCGCCCCTTAAGTTCGACTAGCTCCGGGCATACCCAAGCGATGACCTCGAGCTTCTTAGCACAGGGAATCGGTTGTCCAAAATGATAGTCATTAAGATCAAAATCCACAGCAGAATAGCGAATTAAATGGGAATAGACTTCATTGTAACCCAGGATTTGTACATCTTTGAAATATTGTTCAAGCAGAGCTTCGTACTCTGATGGCGTGAAAACTTTGAGGTGGTACGGGTTTCGGCGATGCATCTCTGGATCAAATTCGAGGTTTGGTGTTTTCATGATCAGGATTCCACCGGGGCGCAACACGCGTTTGATCTCTGCAACACAAGCTCGGTAATCTCGGATATGCTCAATAACCTCACTGGAAAACACCAGGTCGAAGCTTTCATCCGGCAAGGGGAAAGGATCATTAGCATCATGCATCAAGAAAACCAGATTATCCCGTGGAAATCGTTGCTGCGCATCGCGAATGGCTTCCCCAGAACCATCAAAGGCTGTCAGGTGAGCGGCCACACCGGACAGCAGGTAAGCCCCGTAGCCCCAGTTGCAACCAACCTCCAGGACATGCTTCCCTCTGGCATAATCCAGAGCGAGATGGTATGGTGCCAAGTGCATGCCCAGATAGGTTTGGGAGACGCTTTCAGGGAGAATGCGCTCCATCACTGTCGGGTCTTCAATGACGCCGAAATCTGTAGGATAGTCAAAGAGGAGAAAATTTGGCTTGTAGGGCTGGATCAGTACCCTGAAACACAAAGCTATCCGTCGCCATATCCCCAGATACAGCTTACGAAAATCTCCTGTCTTCACATAGCAAGTGACTCGTGACCACAGATACGAGACACTTGCAGGCAAGTCTCCAGCGTTAGGACACATCTGAGGCCTACTCCACCTCCGCCCCATCACAAGTTGGAATTTATCCCAATGGTTTCCTGCCCCACCCATCTGCACTGAAGCCTCAGGAAATCACAGCCCCAGGGCGAACTATAACCACGAAGTTGGCGAAGAGTGTATCCGGCTTTGATGGATCGCTCAGCAGGAGCACCGCTTTGTCCCCTAAGAGCCCTAAGAGATGAATAATAGGGAGCAGAACTATCAGCAATTGCGGCAGAACCCAGCGGTGGGCGAAGTTCGATCGCCCTAATCAATATTATCTTTACACACAGGGGTTCTCTGCGGCAAGGACCACGTCTGCCCGGCTATCTGAATCCAAATCAGTGCCAATCTGGAAATCACTGATCCAGATGGTAGGCAGGACCACGTTTTCACAGGCCCTGCCTACCAAAGGTTTTCTGGACTCGGCGAGACAAACCGAAGGCTGTAGCAATGTGTGACAGCACTACCTCTGGATTGGGCTGAATCGGCCAGGTCTAGAGTGGACTATCGCCCGGCCACCCCCACTGCCGATTGATGCTTGCCCCAGGGTTGAAGCCGGAGTTGGCGGTCAGGATATACCACCACCCATCCATGTAGTCTGGGGCTGCCCCACGCCATACGCCAAAATCGTACGCTGTGGCACCACTGAACTTGCCGACAACTAGGATATCATTCTGCGCTCCCCACTGGATAACCCAGGGCGACGCGGGATTGAAACCTTGTGAGGATCTCAAGATGTACCATGTGCCGTTGGCAGGTCGCCAGACCGCCAGTTCTGCCACTCCATCGCCATCGAAGTCACGCGTGACCGGAATATCTCCTTCATGGCCGCTACCCCATTGCACCGCGATGGGCGAGTTTGTGTTGTAGCTCCGCGAGGACAGCAACAGGTACCAGGTGCCTGTCGATTGCCGCCAGACTCCGAAGTCCAGCCAGCTATCGTTGTCGAACTTTGCGACGACCGGCTGGTCCCCAGCATCGTAGTCACCCCACTGCACGCTCAACGGCTGGTTGCGATTGAATCCTCGGGATGATAGGAGGAAGTACCACGTTCCGTTGGTCGTGCGCCAGATGCCGTAGTCGGCAAAACCATCACCGTCTATATCGCGGGCAATAGGGATATCGCCTTCGGCTCCCCACTGAACGGGTTGCCAGACGTTGGCGAATCCAGCGCCAGACGGGAGAACGTACCAAGTGCCATTGGATGGCCGCCAGACTGCGATATCAGTCCTGCCATCCCTATCATAATCGGCCGGCATGAGGACGTCAGTCTCCATACCCCATTGGATGCTGAAGGAGCTGTTGAAATTCGAGTTAGCGCCCAGAATGTACCAGGTACCGTTCGATGGGCGCCAGACGGCCATGTCCGTGCGGTTGCTAGTAGTGTACTTGGCTGGCACCAAGAGATCACCCAGGCTGCCCCACTGGCGAACGATGCTAGAAGTCCAGGTGGAGCCGGAGGTGAGGATGAGCCATTCGCCGGTGGACTCGCGCCAAACGCCCATATCTGAGCGGCCATCGCCATCGAAGTCCACATTGCCAGGGAACTCGGAAGTGGCTGACGCTGCGGTGGGGCCACCCAGGTAGCTAGTACCGAAAGAGCTAAAGAAAGTCGCAAAGGCGAAGCTAGACTTAGCTGGCTCCCGGTACCACGCCCAGGCTCCCCAGGCCGGATCATAGTCACAGCGGAAACTGTGGACAGTGAGTTTGTACCAACCCGCCTTCGAGGTCGTGAAATCAGAAATTTCATAGGTATTGTCCCAACTATAGGAGCCTGGCAGCCAACCGCCATCGGGGTCACGGAGCCAGAGGTCCAGGTCAGCCCCTGGGCGATTGTTGTAGTCGGAGTAATTGGGAGAGGTGTCCCAGACAATGGCTGCTCGAACATGCTCACCCGCATTGGCGTATAGGTACTGGACGATATCACCATTGTTGGCGAAGTCCTGACAGGTGGGGCGCAGCGTTCCCCAGGAACCTGTTTTACCGTCGTTGCTGGCCACTCGGTCGGCGGCATCAAGGTTAATGCCACCTGCTCCATCCCTATCACTTAGGAGGGCAGCACCTTCGATGTTGTGGTTAGCCGCAGCCATCAACACAGCTTTGACACCCTCTGGCCAATACGTGAAGGTGGGCTGATGCTGCATCAGCACAGCAGATCCACCGGTCACCATCGGCGCGGCATAGCTTGTCCCAGTCCCTGCATCAGTTGCTGGCGGTGCTGTTCCTGTGCCAGTACCTTGGGCCGTGCGGATAGTTGTGCCAGGTGCTGCCACTTCAGGCTTCTGGCGGTCGTTGTGTGATGATGGTGGGTCCTTGTAGCTGGAGCTTGGATGCATAGAATCATCTGCCCACGATGCGTTATCTTTGTCATCGTAGTTACCCACCGTAATGATGTTGTACGCTAGTCCGGGTGATGTAACGTTACCATCAGACTCGCCTCGATTGCCGGCCGACTTTACGATGGTAACAGCAAAGTCCCGAACCAACGTGTCGAAGTATCGGTCTAATGCGTGCATCTGAAGGTCGGCGAAGACCAAATAGCTGTTATTTAAGGCTCGGGCGCCCCACGTAATGCTTCGATCGGCAGCACTGGTGAACTCTGACTCCCAGTTACCACAGCTTCCACCAACCCAACCCAAGGCCTTCCAGGCGATCCCCTGGTACTGCGGTATGTTGGCCTTAATGATCCCCATTACGGCGGTACCATGATTAGCTGGCTTAATACAAGCGTGAGTGTAGTCAGTGGTAAGGCGGGCTCTGATCCATTGATTGTCGTGGTAGATGCGTCCACCGCCCCAGATGTTAAATTCGCCAGCTTCAATGACACCGACCTTAATGCTAGCACCGGCGTACCCCCGGCTCCAGACGTTCTTAACCAGAATAGAAGGGCCAGCTGAGTTCATTTCCGGCCCGCCTATACCTTCCAGAAAGACGCGATCCACATCCGACCGCAAAGCTACCTTCTTGATCACTGCTTTTGGTAGAGTGACGTATACAAGTGGGCCATACTTGGCGGCATACTTCACCTTGCCGCCCTCGGCTTGCAGTTCGGCCAGGAGTGGCGCCTGGACGGCTTTTGCCCCTACCTCGGCCTTGGACAACCACTCGTTGTGCTTAGTCTCCATCTCCTCAGCGCTGAGTTTCGCCATCTCAAAGGGATCAGGTCGCAAAGGTTGAGGCGGCTGCACCAACCAGATAGCCACATCGACTTCATCTTTATCGGCTAGCTTCTCTAGCGCGTCAAATAGGTCCGGCGAGAGTTTGCCATACTTGGCAAGCTCGGCCGCTCGTTCCTCCTGCGCTGCTTGCTCTTCGTCCACCACGCGGCCCTCAGCATCCATGGCTAGGCCATAGAGAGCATTAGTTTTCTCGTCCAAAACTTTGCTGTACCAGAGCTTACGGCCAGTCAGTGGATACTCGCCTGATGAAGAGGCCACTACCTTCAGCCCTTTAGGGTCAACCTTATGAATCTTAGCGATAGCCTGAAGCATTTGCTCAATGGTTGGGGGGCCACCTGCTGATGTAGTACTTCTGGTCAGGACAGCGATCAGGAGAAGCACCAGGATGGTTAGGCAGAACATCATACGCGGTTTCATCGTTTGTTCCTCCTCCTGCCCCATATTGAGGGCATCTAAATGGCGCAAAGCACCCAGCTTCTGCGCTCACACCACAGAGCGCAATTTCAGATAGCAATCAGTTCATAAACATCCCCCCTTCCGTACCTGAGGCTCCGCCAGCAGCCGATCCCGCACACGACTGTCTGGACCAAAGAGTCTAAGTCAAGCGGGCGGCAGGGAGAGAGCGACTCTACTCAGGGCCTCCCTGGCCCTCAAGTGAAATGTACCGCACGTCTGCTCGTTGGGCCACGTGAAGGATGCCGTCCCTAGTTAGGGTAGTATATACTAATGGTGCAAAGCGGCTAGCATGACGTATCGGAGCACCCATGCTTGAGAGTTCATCGAGAAGCCCTGCCTGTAGAGTTTGCATTTGGCGCTGAGCATCTGCCTCATGTTCTTGTCGTTCGGCGTCAAGCCTGGCTACATCTTCACTGGTCAGCAAAAAACCCAGATCAGGGCGAGGCAGAGACCATTCAGGACCTGGCTCTGTTAGCCAGATGCCCACGTTAATTTCCACGTTGGGTTCAGCCTTGTCCACCACTTCCAGAAGGCTTGGGTCCAACTTGTTCCGCACAGAAAAGGCCACAAAAACCGGATACCCTGCCTTCGCTTGGGCTGGTTGGGTCGCCTGGACAGAAATCGTCAAAGACTTCCCGGCGTTTTGGTGCCAAAGAATTCCGCACACGCCCAATGTCAGGGCTAAGCTGAACAATCCCAAGCTTGTCCAGAGCTTTTGAGAATCAAGTTGTCGTACCATCTGTTATCGCTCTCCTTTCTTACTCTTAAGAATGCTCAAGATGGCCGAATGTTCCATCCCAGAAAGAGCCCTATGCCCAACTCGTAAAGTTATTCCTTGACATCCGACCTCAGTTCTCGCGAAGCGGGATATCGGTTGGTGCCCCCCACTGCTGGGATGTGATCGTTCCATCCCCAGAGTTCCGGATGTACCAGAACCCATTGCTCGGCCGCCAAACGGCAATGTCCGTCTTCCCATCCCCATCGTAGTCAGCGGGCACCAGGATGTCGGTAGACATGCCCCATTGCTGGGCTGTGATCGTCCCATCCCCAGAATTCCGGATGTACCAGAAACCATTGCTCGGCCGCCAAACGGCAATGTCCGTCTTCCCATCACCATCGTAGTCAGCGGGCACCAGGATGTCGGTAGAGTTGCCCCACTGCTGGGAGGTGATCGTTCCATCCCCAGAATTCCGGATGTACCAGAATCCATTGCTTGGCCGCCAAACGGCAATGTCCGTCTTCCTATCCCCATCGTAGTCAGCGGGCACCAGGATGTCGGTAGACATGCCCCACTGCTGGGAGGTGATCGTTCCATCCCCAGAGTTCCTGATGTACCAGAAACCATTGCTCGGCCGCCAAACGGCAATGTCCGTCTTCCTATCCCCATCGTAGTCAGCGGGCACCAGGATGTCGGTAGACATGCCCCACTGCTGGGAGGTGATCGTCCCATCCCCAGAGTTCCGGATGTACCAGAACCCATTGCTCGGCCGCCAAACGGCAATGTCCGTCTTCCCATCCCCATCGTAGTCAGCGGGCACCAGGATGTCGGTAGACATGCCCCATTGCTGGGAGGTGATCGTTCCATCCCCAGAGTTCCTGATGTACCAGAACCCATTACTCGGCCGCCAAACGGCAATGTCCGTCTTCCCATCCCCATCGTAGTTCCGCGGCACCAGGATGTCGGTAGAGTTGCCCCACTGCTGGGAGGTGATCGTTCCATCCCCAGAGTTCCTGATGTACCAGAACCCATTACTCGGCCGCCAAACGGCAATGTCCGTCTTCCCATCCCCATCGTAGTCAGCGGTGGGAGTCGCAATAAGCGTCGCTCGGAAATCAAAGAATCCCACTTTGTTCTGACCGTTCCTGGTCAACGTCCCCAGTGGCGAGTGGTTGGATTCCCTTGATTCGTCAATCAAGCATGATGAACTCAAGGAGTTTTGACCTATGGACGTGTTCCTACTCTTAGCGACATCCATCTTGTCAAATAA
>Ga0194111_10002475_pt1 | contig 22409 bp, 22 predicted proteins | sample TA2KigC300mmetaG_FD_146194 | JGI IMG/M metagenome (GOLD analysis project Ga0194111, IMG submission 146194) | Freshwater microbial communities from Lake Tanganyika, Tanzania - TA2015033 Kigoma Deep Cast 300m | ecosystem: Environmental > Aquatic > Freshwater > Lake | place: Tanzania: Lake... | reverse complement strand
CTATGTTCTCGTGTCAAAGAGCAAATTAGCGGACTGGGAACCGCGATCATCGATTTTTTGATCCCGGATGCCGATTACAACCCAGTCGAGTTGAAAATGGCTGCCTGAACTTTTTACTAGTTCATCATTATTGGTTTTTTCAAAGAAATTGACGATTAAATTATGCCTTTAATTACGCTTCCTTCACGCCAAGAATGCCTGGCCCTCATGGAGGCCCACGGCATGTTGTCCCACATCCGGGAGCACTCCTTCCTGGTCATGGAGGTGGCCGCGTTCCTGGGACAGGCCCTTAATGATTCGGGGTTTGACCTTAACGTGCCCCTCATCGAAGCCGGGGCACTGCTCCATGACCTGGGGAAGACCCCCTGCCTGGGCACCGCCCGCAACCATGCCCTGTGGGGCGCAGAAATTTTGCGCGGCCTGGGCTACCACGAAGTGGCCCAGGTGGTGGCCGAGCACGTCAATCTGGAAAACCAGAACGGGGACCCCCGGCCCCTGCGGGAGGCGGAGGTGGTCAATTACGCCGACAAGCGCGTCCTCCATACCCGGGTGGTGACCCTGAAGGACCGCTTTGACTATCTCAAGGCGCGCTACGGCCGCACCCCGGAGGCCCGGGCCCGCATCGCCGCCATGGAGGTCAGGACCCGGACCTTGGAAGAGAAACTGTTTGCCCCCTTGCGCCTCACCCCCCCGGACCTGCTCCGGGCCCACGGGGGGGATTGACTCGAAAACTATACTTAGCGTCATAAATAATTGCGCTTCAACATGCTATATTTTGTCATCCTGAGCGAAGCGAAGGATCTCAACTACCCGAAATGACAAGATTCTTCGCTTCGCTCAGAATGACAAAAATGTCGTTTTGCAGGTGGCTGCTGTTCCATATTTTTTGGCGATAATCCTTGTCTTTTGCTGAAAGCTGAAAGCTGCTGCTGATAGCTATATTCAAACCGGAGGGAATCATGAAGAAGATGCGGCTGGCCCTCATTGCTGGAGGCAAATCCGCGGAACGGGAAGTATCGCTCAAAAGCGGCGAGCAGGTGTTCCGCGCCCTGAACAAGGACAAATACGACATCCGGCGCTACGACCCCTTGACCGACCTGGGGAAGCTGGTGCAGGATTCCCCGGAGCTGGACGCGGCCCTCATCATCATGCACGGCCGGGGCGGCGAAGACGGCACTTTGCAGGGGATGCTGGATCTTCTGGGCGTCCCCTATCAAGGCTCCGGAGTCCTGGGTTCGGCCCTGGGGATGAACAAGGAGCTGAGCAAGTTCCTCTATCAAAAGGCCGGCTTGGACGTGGCCCGGGCCATCTTTTTCGATCGGCATGAAGCCCCCAGCCCCCAAGAAATCGCCGCTGAGCTGGGTCTGCCCGCGGTGGTCAAGCCGGTGAACGAAGGTTCCAGCATCGGGGTGACCATCGCCCGCACCCTGGAGGAGCTGAAAGCCGGCCTGGAGGCCGCCTACCAGTATGACCACCGGGTCCTGGTGGAGGAGTTCATCAAGGGTATAGAAGTCACCGGCGGCGTCCTGGGGAACCACGACCTGACGGCCCTGCCCCTGGTGGAAATCTGCCCCTCCGAATCTTACGCCTTTTTCAGTTATGACGCCAAGTACCTTCCCGGAGCCTCCACGGAGATTTGCCCGGCGCGCCTCGACCCGGAACTGACCCGACGGTGCCAGGCCGCCGCGCTGGCCGCCCATAAAGCCTTATGCTGCCGGGGCTACAGCCGCACCGACATGCTGGTTAGGGACGGGAAAGTCCACGTGCTGGAAACCAACACCATCCCGGGCATGACCGCCACCAGCCTTTTTCCCCAGGCCGCCGCGGTTATGGGGCTGGATTTCCCGGCCCTGCTGGACAAGCTCATCGAACTGGCTTTGGAGAAGGATTGAGGGATGGTGAAAAATATTTAACCACCAAGGCGCCAAGACACCAAGATTCACCAAGTACATGATTTCATAGGTATAATAATAGCTTAATCCCCCCTCACCCCCATCCCTCTCCCCGCCCGCATGGGGAGAGGGAAAACCGGTTTACCCACGTTGTCTTCCTGGGAGCATTAAAGGCGTTTCATCTTTATTTCCTCTCAGAAAGGGTTTGGGGGTAAGGGCAGTGTCCCTAACAGCACAGGGTTCCAGGTTCACATGTATCCACCGCGCATTGATTATCAGAAGGAGCTTAATCCGGCCCAGTATGAGGCGGTGACCGCGCCGGAAGGACCGGTGTTGGTCATTGCCGGCGCCGGAAGCGGCAAGACCCGGACCCTGGTGTACCGCCTGGCCTATCTGGTGGAGCGGGGCGCGGACCCCCGCTCCATCTTGCTCCTCACCTTCACCCGCAAGGCCTCGGGGGAGATGCTCAACCGGGCGGCCCACTTGATTCAGATGCCCTTGACCCAGGTGATGGGGGGCACTTTCCACAGCATCTGTTACCAATGGCTGCGCCAATTCGGCGACCGTTTGGGTTATGGGGAGGGTTTCACGGTCATGGACCGGGGAGACCAGGGCGACCTCCTGCACATGCTCAAGGACCGCCTGGGTTTCAAGCAGCTTCCCACTCCATTTCCCCGCAAAGAGACGGTGGCGGAGATCTTCAGCGCTACTGTCAACAAAGACCTGTCCCTGGAGCGGATCCTGGCCCGGGATTACCCTCAGTTCCTGGAGCACCGGGAGCGCCTGGCGCAAATGTCGATGGCGTACCAGGAAGAGAAACGCCGCCACCAGCTCCTGGACTATGACGACCTGCTGTTGGAGGGACGGCGGCTGCTCCAGGAGCACGAGCCGGTGCGCCACCGCCTGTCGGAGCGCTTCCAGCATGTGATGGTGGACGAATACCAGGATACCAACCGCCTCCAGGCGGAATTGGTGCGCCTCCTGGCTTACACCCACCATAACGTCATGGCGGTGGGGGATGACTCCCAATCCATTTATTCTTTTCGGGGAGCCAACTTCCGGAACATCATGGATTTTCCCCGGCTTTTCCCCGGGGCCCGCATCATCAAGCTGGAGGAAAACTACCGCTCCACCCAGCCCATCCTGGATCTGGCCAACGGCATCATCGCCCCGGCCCGGGAGAAATACACCAAGTGCCTCTTTACCCGGCGGCAAGACGGAAAACGTCCCCGGCTCATTTGCACCGGCTCGGAGAACGAGCAGTCCCGGGCCGTGGTGGCCCAGGTCCAGGCCCTACAGAAGGAAGGCATTTCTTTAAAGAACATCGCGGTGCTGTTTCGCGCCGGTTATCACTCCTTCGACCTGGAAATCGAGCTGACCCGGGCGGGAGTTCCCTTCGTGAAGTTCGGCGGCTTCAAATTCATGGAGAGCGCCCATATCAAGGACCTCCTGTCTTTCCTGCGGGTGGTGGCCAACCCCCGGGACGGCCTGAGCTGGAACCGGGCGCTGCTCATGGCGCCCGGAGTGGGGCGCCAGAGTGCCAATAAATTCACCGCCCAGATCAAGGATAATTTCACTCTGGACCAGGCTCTGGCTTTGCTCAAACAACAGCGCCAACAGGGCCTTAAGGACCTGGCCGGGCTGCTGGCCCGGCTGGCGTCGCCCACCAAAAACCTGGTGGAACGCCTCAACCTGGCCCTGGAATTTTATGACCCCATTGTCCGCAGTCGTTATGACGACTTCCCCAGGAGGTTAAAAGACCTGGAACACCTCCTCACCATCACCGCCCGCTACCGGGAACTGCGGAGCTTCCTCAACGACCTCACCCTGGAGCCCCCCAGCAGCGTGGCAGACATCGCCACGCCCCACCACCAATACCTGACCCTCTCCACGGTCCACTCCGCCAAGGGACTGGAATGGGACGCGGTCTTCATCATCTGGGCCGCGGAAGGCCGCTTCCCCAGCATTTATTCCGAGGAGCGGGCAGAGGAAATGGAAGAAGAACGCCGCCTCATGTACGTGGCCGCCACCCGGGCCCGGACCCACTTGACTACATCGGCTATAATAGATACTTGGGAACTACCATCAACTCCCCCTCCCGCTTTATCAGCCACCTGCCCCCCAGTTTGTTGGAGCTGTGGCGGATGGAGGTGGAGTGAGTGAGCAGTGAGCAGTGAGCAGTGAGCAGTAAGCAGTGAGCAGTTTGGCGGTTTAGCGGTTTAGCGGTTTAGCGGGCTGGCAGGTCGGCGGACTAATTTTTATGGGACAGACTATTCATTCGGTTTTCAGTCTGAATAATATGTAAAAATTTTGCTAATCCTGCTAACTGCCAACTGCTAACTGCTATTTGCCAAACCGCCAAACCGCCGGGGCCTATAACTATGGGAAAATGGGAGCCTTTCTATTTAGAAACCCATCGCCAAGGGCGGCTCCAAGAAAAGATTGCCGCGGCTTCTGAGATTTTGAGCCAGTGCAATCTCTGTCCCCGGAACTGCCTGGTGGACCGCCATCACGGGGAGCGGGGGCTGTGCCGTACCGGGGACCTGCCGGTGGTCTCCTCTTTCAACCCCCATTTCGGCGAAGAGGATCCCCTGGTGGGCCAGCGGGGCTCCGGCACCATCTTCTTCACCCACTGCAACCTCTACTGCATTTTCTGCCAGAACTATGAAATCAGCCACGGCGGGGAAGGGGAAGAGATCGCCATTGAAGACCTGGCGGCCATAATGCTCAGTCTCCAGAGGCGGGGCTGCCACAACATCAATTTCGTCACACCCAGCCATCAGGTCTATCAAATTCTGGCGGCCTTGCCCCTGGCCATTGATGGCGGTCTAAAGGTCCCCCTGGTTTACAACTGCGGCGGCTACGACGCCCTGCACACTCTGAGGATCCTGGACGGGGTGATTGACATTTATATGCCCGACTTTAAGTTTTGGGACCCCCAGGTGGCCAAGGACCTCTGCCAGGCCGAGGATTACCCCGATATCTCCCGGCAGGCCTTAAGAGAGATGCACCGCCAGGTGGGGGATTTGGTGATGGATGAACATGGGGTGGCCCGCCGGGGGCTGTTGGTGCGCCACCTGGTGCTCCCCGACGGGCTGGCGGGGACCAAGGGGTGCATGGAATTTCTGGCCCAGGAACTCTCCCCCCACACCTACGTCAACGTCATGGGCCAGTACCGCCCCTGCGGCCGGGCCCATGAGCACCCGTCCCTGAAAAAGTTCCTCACCGGCCCGGAGCACCATGAGGCCCTGCGCCTGGCCCTGGAAGCGGGCCTGACGCGGCTGGATAGACGGGAAAAACTGTTTCGCTGGCTTTGAGGCGTATATTGGCTGTAGAACGCGCCTTTATTTCATTCTTCTTGTTTTACTGAAAACTGAAAACTGAAAACTGTATGTCAATCTATGCCATCGGCGACATCCACGGCTGCCTGGGCTTCCTGGAAGAGCTGCTGGATGAAGTCCAGCCGGACCTCACCCGGGACCGCCTTATCTTCATCGGGGACTACATCGACCGGGGCCCGGAATCCAAAGCCGTGGTGGATTACCTCATCAACCTTAAGAGCCGGTATCCCCGGGAAAACATCATTTGCCTCAAGGGCAACCACGAGGCCATGTTCCTGGACTTCCTCCAGGGAAACGAAAAAGAGCTGTTCCTGTTTAACGGCGGTCTGAGCACCCTCCAAAACTACTGGGGATACGGCTGGGATGGGAAAGGGGAGCTGATCTTGCCCCCGGAGCACGAAATTTTCTACCGGGAACTCCTGCCTTATTACGAGACGCCGGAATACATCTTCGTCCACGGCGGCCTCAAACCCTTCATTCCCCTGGAAGAGCAGATAGAAGAAGATCTCCTGTGGATCCGGGGGGAGTTCATCGCCTCCATGGACGACTTCGGCCGGATAGTGGTTTTCGGCCACACCCCCTTCAAACGCCCCCTGGTGATGCCCAACAAGATCGGCATCGACACCGGCGCGGTGTACGGCAATTTCCTCACCTGCCTGAAACTGCCGGAGGAAGAATTCTTTGCCAAAGGGTTGGGGCTAATCGAGGATATTTGATCTCTGGGTTTCGGTTTTTGGTTTTCCTTTTCGGAATAAAAAACCCATCTCTTGACTTGTACTAATAAATGTATAAAATAAAATTATGGTAGGGTTCAGGAAGGGCAAATCAGTTAAGTGGGCGGCAATAGCTTGCGTCGCGCTGGTATCTTTGCTAACCGTGGCCGAGGTGGTGGTTTGCCAACTTGACCTGGATAATTCCAACCCGTGCTTCTGTTGTCAGTTGCCTTATCTCCCTTCTGTCGCGCAAATTTCTTACGCTAATCAAGTAATCCCATACTGTCTGGCTCCGATCACCCGGACCCCGATACTTTTTATCGCACCCATTTTCCATCCTCCCCGGGTTTAATCCCACATCTTTGAATCTGGTTGCCTAAAGTCTTTTTCAACATCTTAACGTGACTGCTATTGATGCTCAGGGTGGTGTCTATTGCACCCATGTGGCTTCGTTTTGACCAATAACCCTCAAACTGAGCCCGCCCCGGAAAGGGACGGGTCAAGTAAAGACGGGAGAAATGAGTTTCCCCCGCTACCTAAAAAAGGAGAAAAATCATGAAAAAATCTATTAGGTTGTCCATATGTGCAGCCCTGCTCCTGACGGCCGCCTTATCGTTGGGATTGCCCGGCGCCGCGGAAGCGCGCCAGGGCGTTCCTCTGGCTACTGGAAATTCCGGGCCGGATTATGCGGTTGACGCTTATGGCCTCAACACCCCCGGGTACACGGGGGCCTGGTGTCCCATGGGACCTGGCTATTACTCTGATGCAGCCGGGAAAGGCTACGTCAACGGCAGCGCCGATTGGACCGGTTCCCGCTACCAGGTAAGCCGAGGCGCCTGGGGCCGCGGCTACCAGCGCTCCTATCGCATGGGCTGCGGCTCCTGGTGGTAAAAAGGATACCGGAGGGCAGGGCTATCACCTTGCCCTCTTTTGTCCATAATTAACCCTGGTCTTAATTAAACTGAGATTGACTCTGTAATCAGAGTGCTTAAAAGTGTGCTTAAAAAGGAGATAAACATGAAGAAGATTACGGCATTGATTTTGGCAGTGGCGTTAATGGTCGGTTCCGGGGCGGCTCTGGCCCAACAGGCCCAGGCCCCGCCGCAGCCGCAGCAGCCCATGATGATGATGTGTCCCTGCATGATGATGATGATGTCTCAAAAGCAAATGACTCCTGAAGAAATGAAGAAGATGCAGGAGCAGATGTCGCAATGGATGCAGCAGTGCCCCATGATGCAAATGATGCCCCAGCAGCCGCAGCAACCACAGAAAAAGTAAACTGAGGCTATCTGGTAAATCAATCAATGAAACGACGGCTCGGAGAAAGGCATTCTCTCTCCGAGCCGCCAATAACGCCCCAGGCAACTTAATGTTCTAAAGTTCATGGAGAAATTTAATGCAGCGCCAAAAACTCATTATCCCCGGCCTCCTGATTATCCTGCTGCTGGGGGTTTTCGTCTTACCGGGGTTCCCTGTCTCCCTACCCAAAGCCCAGGGGCTGGACGTGGACGCGGTGGTCTCCGACCCCTTGGCTTATAAGGGCGCCATCACGATTCGCGGCGCAGTCATGAGCGTGGAGCCGGAAAAGAACCTCTTTCAAGTCATCGACTACCGGGAATATGGCCAGTGCGGAGTGATCACCTGCGCGGCCAAGTGGATCACCGTTTCCTTTAACGGCAAACTCCCCGCGGCCAAAGACGTGGTGGAGGTAAAGGGGGAGATGGAGAAGAATGAAGCCGGGAAAGGCGGCTTCATCTTCAAGGCCAGTGAGGTCAAAGTCAAGTGACCCGGAGGAAACTGGTCTTAAGGAACCTGGTCCGCAAAAAAAGCCGGTTCTTGTTTACCGTCCTGGGCATCGCGGTGGGAGTCGCCTCTTTGGTGACCTTGCTCTCCCTGGGGAGCGGCCTGGAAGCAGAGGTCCGCAAACAGGCCGACGTCCTGGGCGCCGAGTTGGTGGTCACCCCCAAGGGTTGGTGCGCCTATGAGCAGATCTCGGTGCTCACCGGAGAGTCCCTGCCCGAAGCCATCCCCAACGAAGACGTGGAAAAGGTGACCGCCATTCCCGGCCTCACCGCCATCCCCTACCTGGTGCAGCGCACCGCTCTCCGGAACCAGCCCGTCACCGTAGTGGGCATCCCCCCCGATGCCATGAAGAAATTCAAGAACTGGGAGATGGACCGGGGGGAATACCTCCTGGACCAGCAAAGCGCGGTGGTGGGATTCGGCGTCGCCAAGCAGTTCGAGCTGAATCCGGACCAAATCCTGACCATTCGCGGCACGGAGTTCCGCCTCCGCGGCGTCCTGAAAGAACTGGGAAACCGGGACGACCTGGCCATTTACCTGGACCTTTCAGTCGCCCAGAAAATCTACCAGGTGGGCGATAAGGTCTCCTTCATCGCGGTTAAAGTACACGATCTCACCCAGATGGACCGCTATATCCTGGAGATTCCGGAGCAGGCCAACGTGGCCGTGGTCTCGGACAAGCAACTGGTGAAATCGGTCCTGGCCATCGTGGGCGCGGTGCGCACCACCCTCTTGCTGATCGCCGCGGTGGCCATCCTGGCTGCTTGTTTCGGAATCGTCAATACCATGATGACCGCCACCTATGAACGCAAAAGAGAAGTGGGCATCCTCCAGGCCCTGGGTGCCCGGAAGAGCACCATCTTTTCCCTGTTCTTGTGGGAGTCCGCGTTTTACGGGTTCTTTGGCGGAGTCTTAGGGATTCTGGCGGGTTCGGCTTTTTCCTATTTTGCTGCTCCCTACCTGGGCCACTCGGAGTTTTCCGCGTTTCTGGGCAGCGAGCAAAGTGTCAGGATTTTCAGCCTGGAGATCATGGGCCAGTGCCTGGTTTTCTCACTGCTGGTGGCGTCTCTGGCGGGAGTTTATCCGGCCTGGCGGGCCGCCAGGCTCAGCCCGGTGGAGGCCATCAGCTATGAATGAGCCTATCTACCGCACCGAAAAACTGACCAAGGCTTATGACGATGGCTACCGGACCGTGGCTCTGGCGGACGTGGACCTGGAAATCCCCCGGGGGAGTCTCTCCTGCATCATGGGGCCTTCGGGCCATGGCAAGAGCACCCTTCTGCACCTCCTGGGGGGCCTGGACCGCCCCACTTCCGGCAAAGTCTATCTGGACGGCCTGGACCTCAGCGCCATGAATGCCAACATTTTGGCGGAGGTGCGCGGCCGCCGGATCGGTTTCGTGTTTCAGTTCTTTAACTTGCTCCCGGTGCTCTCGGTTCAGGAAAACGTGGAGGTGGCCATGATGCTGGCCCGGGTCCCGACCTCGGAGCATCCGGCGCGGGCCCGGGAGCTCCTCGGCCTAGTGGGACTGGAAGACAAACTTTATGCCCGCCCCCACCAGCTTTCTGGGGGGCAGCGGCAGCGGGTGGCCGTCGCCCGGGCCTTGGCCAACGATCCGGATATCTTGCTGATGGATGAACCCAGCGGCAATCTGGACAGCAATTCCGAAAGGGAACTTTTAGACCATATCCGGAGAATCAATCAACAGGGAAAAACCGTGGTGATTGTAACCCATTCGCCCAACGTGGCGGCCATCGCCGGGAGTATCCTCCACCTCCGGGACGGCAGGCTGGTAGTTTAGTTTTCAGTTTCGAGTTTTTAGTTTTCAGTTAATTAAGGATAAGAGTAATCAATAAGTTAAGGCAGGTTTGTCATATGTGATCGGGGGATTCCTTCTGCTCTGAAAGTGCTGATCGCACAGGCTGGAAAGCCTGTTCCACCAATATTTTTCATCATTTATGGGTGAGCCAATGGGTTGTAAGGGCGGGGTTTCTCTGTCCGCTAAACTGAAAACTGAAAACTGGAAACTGCCCTTAAACCACCCTGGCCCCGAAGATGCGCTCCATGTGCTTCAAGGCGAAGGCGTGGGCTTCGGGGTCAAAGTCCGCCACCCCCTGGCGGTAGACCACCGCCGGGATGTCCCGGTCAAACAGCTCCTTGACGGTCTCCATAACGCAGATGGAGGTGCAGACCCCCACCACTTCCACCTGTTCCACTCCTTCTTTTTTAAGAATATCGTCCAGGTTGGTGCGGGAGAAGCAACTGTAGCGGGTCTTGTCCACCCGGTAGTCACCGGCCCGGAAAGGCAGTTCGGGGATGATTTGGGACCCCCGGGCGCCCTTCACCGCATGGGGCGGAAAGCGCTTGAACTCCCGGTCATCCGGGGCATGGGCGTCGCACACGAAGATCACTGTCCCGCCTTCCGCCCGGACCTCCTCGATCTTTCGGGCCACAAAAGGGATGATCTCCCGCCCCGCATCGCCGACATACAAGGCCCCCTGGGGGTCGATAAAATCATTGAGCATGTCCGCCACGATCAAAGCCCGCTTACCCATAGAGACTCCTTGAGGGTAGGTGATGGCCTCGGCCACACGAAGACCTACCTGCATTTTAATATAATCTTCCAGAGCCGGTCGGCAATGACCGCGCCCAGAAACACGGGAAATCGGTGAAGAGAAAAAATTCCTCCGGCAAAAATTTTTCCTGCCCTGGGAGCCTTTGGATATAATCTAATTAAATATTCCAGTCTGTGCGCGCAGCACTTTCGGAGAAGCCGTTCATGAGCCTTCGGCTCACCCGTAAAGCCTGAAAAGGTTTTTATTGGGGGGAGGGCCAGGGAGCAAGGCTCTTGGCCCCCTCCCCCAACAACAACTTTTCGAAGCAGGCCGTATGAATGAGATAGCGCCGCAAAGTTTTTTCTATGAAATGGGACCCATCCGCCCCCCCAGCGAGGGGCAGGATCACTCGCTGCTGCTGCGGACCACCCGGAACTGCCCCTGGAACCGGTGCCAATTCTGTTCCACCTATCAGGGCCATAAGTTCAGCTTCCGTAAGGTCCCGGAAATCAAAGGCGATCTGGAAGTGGTCAAGGCCATCTATGACAAGCTGCTGGACGCGGCCCAGAACTCGGGTTTGGGTGGCCGGGTGACCCAGGACGCGCTGCGGCGGGTCTGGGCCATAAATCCGGAGCTTTATGGGGAAAATGCGGGCAACAACACTCTCAAATGGCAAAACCTAACGAACGTGGCCAACTGGATCAATTCCGGAGCCCGAACCGTGTTCCTCCAGGACGCCGACGCCTTGGTGATGCGCACCCCGGACCTGGTGGCGGTTCTAAATTATCTGAAAGAGGTTTTTCCCACGGTGGAGCGGGTCACGGCCTACGCCCGTTCCAAAAGCTGCGCCCGCAAGTCCATGGAGGAGCTGGCCCAAATCCGGGCCGCGGGCCTGGTGCGCCTCCACGTTGGCCTGGAATCGGGCTGCGATGAAGTCCTGGCTTGGATGAAAAAGGGAGTGACGGCCCGGGAGCACGTAGAGGGAGGCAAAAAGGCGGTGGCCGCGGGATTTTCCCTCTCCGAATACGTTATGCCGGGTTTGGGAGGGAAAGCCCTGTCCCGTAAGCACGCCCTGGACAGCGCCCAAGTCTTGAACGAGATCAACCCGGATTTTATCCGGCTGCGCAGCCTGGCCCTGCGACGCGGCTCGCCTTTATTGGACCGATGGGAGAAGGGCGAATTTGACGAGCTCCCTGAAGACCAGGTAGTGGAGGAAATCGGCTGGTTCGTGGAAAATCTCCAATGCAACGCGTACCTGGCTTCGGATCAAATGTCCAACCTGCTCTGGGAGGTGGAGGGACGGCTGCCCCAGGATAAAGAAAAAATGTTGAGTTTGATTCGCGATTACCTAACGAAACCCTTGGGGGAAAGACTAACCTTTAGGCGCCACCGGCGCCGGCGTTCTTTCCTTGCAGTTTACGGCATCCTGGGACCCGAACTGGAGGAACTGGTTCAGGCCGCCGAGGAGGCCATCCGTCAGGACCGGGCCGACGCCGCGGCCCGCACCGACGCGGCCATCGCCGCGCTCAAGAAGGGGTTTGTTTAAAAGATTCACCACCAAGACACCAAGGACACTAAGGTACGCCAAGGACAAAATAGAGGCTTGGCGCCCCAGGCGTTCAACCAGCAAAAATTTTCTTGGTGAAATCTTGGTATCTCGGTGTCTTTATGGTTATATAATACATGTTTAAAGAAGCTGAATGCTGATAGCTGAAAGCTGAAAGCTTTAACAAGGGGGCCTCATGCCCAAGAAAGCTTTATGGCTCATCATCTTTTTCACCCTGCTGTTCATCATCGGCATCAACACCGGTGACCTGGACTATTTGCTGAATCTGGGCAATACCATTTGCCTGTCTTGCATCGGGGTAGGCTGAAAAATGGTCTCTTTTCGCTGGCTGGTCCAGACCATCATGGCCCTGGGGACCAACGCCTATCTCCTCTTTCCCTTCGGGTCGGTAATTTACCAGGGACCGCTGAAGGCGGTGTGCCATCCGGGACTTAACTGCTACTCCTGTCCCGCGGCCTTGCTTTCCTGCCCCGTGGGCGCGGTGCAGAACTTCATTGGCAGTCTGCGCATGTGGTCGCCGGGGCAATGGCCGCACCTGGGGCTCATGGTCCTCGGCTACCTGGGCTTCATCGGCGCGGTGGTGGGCCGTCTGCCCTGCGGCTGGATTTGCCCCTTCGGCTTCATCCAGGATCTGCTGTACAAGATTCCCAGCCGCAAGTTTAACCTGTGGGCGCCTCTGAGATACGTTAAATATGGGGTCCTGGTGATTTTTGTGGTGATCCTGCCGTTTTTCTTGGTGGACGTGGTGGGCCTGGGCCAGCCCTGGTTCTGCAAACTCATCTGCCCTTCCGGCACCCTGTTTGGGGCCATTCCGCTGATTTTTCTCAAGCCCGGCCTGTGGGTCACCGTGGGGTTCTATTTCTGGAACAAGGTGACCATCCTGATCCTTATCCTGGTCTTTGCCGTGCTCATCAGCCGGGTCTTCTGCCGGGTGCTGTGTCCCTTAGGCGCGTTCTACGGGCTTTTTTCCCGGAATACCCTGGTGCATCTGGAGTTCATCGAAGGCAACTGCGTCAACTGCGAGTCCTGCGTGCGCTACTGCCCCACAGGGGTGAAACCCTACGAGGACCAGGGCAGCCGGGAGTGTATCATGTGTCTGAAATGCCTGGATGCCTGCCGGTTCCGGGCCTTGGATTTCAGCATCCGGCGGCCTCTGCCGGAGCCCCTGAGCCAGCCTGGGGGTCAGCCCTGGCTAGGGAAAAAATAAAAAAAACTTGACACCGTAGGTAATTTTATCCATCATTATCTATAATTAGACATTAACGGCCTTCAGCAGAAGGAGACGCGGGCCATGGCCCTCACCAAGGAAAAGTTGATCAGCCGCTTGCAAACCCAGGTGGGTTTAAGCAAGCAAGAGTCCCGCACCGCGATGGAGCGGGTCCTGGACATCATGAAGGAAACCCTGGCCCGGGGAGAAGACTTGCTTATCAGCGGTTTCGGAAAATTTTCCGTGCGGCAGAAAAACGCCCGCCGGGGACGGAACCCCCAGACCAAGGAAAATCTTATCCTGCGGGCCCGCAAGGTTGTGGTGTTCAAAACCTCCGGAGTGCTGCGCAACCGCATCAACGGTCTCAGGTCTTAAGCACGCCAGCATTTCTGTAAAACCCCCTTTTTCCCACCCCCCGGCCCTTGGCCGGCGGGGTGCCCACCCCTTTCCAGGGCGAGGATTCAGGGCATGACCGATTTTTGCCGGATAGGCGCGGAACTTCGGAGCCTATGCGGCTGGAGGTGCAGCCGCCGGAGGTTTATCCAGGCCGGCGCCTCGGCCCTGACCCTGCTTTCCCTCCCGGTGGCGGCGGGAGCCGCATCGGGGGAATCCCGTCACGGCTTTATCCGGCCCCACCCGGCTCAGTATTATCGCAAATTGGACGGGGGCTTGGTGGAATGCCAGCTCTGCCCCCGGACCTGCGAGGTCCTGGACGGCGACCGGGGGGAATGCGGGGTCCGGGAAAACCGCCAGGGAAAATACTTCAGCCTGACTTATGGCAACCCCTGCGCGGTGCACGTGGACCCGGTGGAGAAAAAACCCCTGTTTCACGTGCTGCCGGGTAGCGGCTCCTTTTCCATCGCCACCGCGGGCTGCAATCTTCACTGCAAGTTCTGCCAGAACTGGGAGATTTCCCAGACCCGGCCGGATAAAACCTACAATTTCGACCTGCCCCCGGAAAAGGTGGTGGAGTTGGCCCGGCGGACGAACTGCGCCTCCATCGCCCACACCTACGTGGAGCCCGTCATTTTTTATGAATACATGATGGACGTGGGCCGTTTGGCCAAAAAGGCCGGCATTCTCAACGTCTGCCACTCCGCCGGTTATGTCAATGAGAAGCCCCTGGAGGCCCTGTGCGAAGTTCTGGACGCGGCCTGCATCGATCTCAAGTCCTTTGAGGCCGACTTTTACCGGGAACTGGTGGGCGCGGAGCTGGACCCGGTGCTGGGCACTCTTAAAACCCTGCGCCGCCGGGGGGTGCACGTGGAGATTGTCAACCTGGTCATTCCCCAGATGAATGACAAGCCCGAGGCCGTCACCCGGATGTGCGCCTGGATCAGGGACGAACTGGGTCCCCACACCCCGCTCCACTTTTCCCGGTTCTACCCCCTATACAAGATGCTCCACCACTACCCCACGCCGGTGAGCACCCTGGAGAAGGTTAGGGACCTGGCCCTGAAGGCCGGACTCAAATACGTTTATATCGGCAACATCCCGGGAAATAAGGCGGAGAGCACTTTCTGCCACTCTTGCGGCAAGCTGATCATCGCCCGCAAAGGCTACATGGTGGGGGAAGTCCTTCTTAAGGACGGTAAGTGCGCCCACTGCGGCGCGAAGATTCCGGGGATTTGGGATAAGCCCAAAGTGGTTTAGTTTTCTGTTTTCTGTTTTCTGCTAAAAAAATTACCTGGCAGATAATTTCAATTGTTAGTCATAATATCCTCATAAGGAGAACCTTAATATGGGAACTATAGGTGATATTATAAAAAGTAAGATTTGAGTTTAGTCGTTAAAAAAAGGAAGGCGTAGCAACTAACAAAAAAGGCCCTGCCTATCGGCCCCTTAAAGGGGGGCGGGGAGAGGAGTTTGCATCAGTCCATAGGGGCGGCCCGCCGGGCCGCCCCTATGTTTAATTCAGCCTACTGGTTGGGGTCGGGGACCACACAGTAATTCACGTCCGGCCCCTGATAGCAGGGGCGGTAATAATTGGCGCCGTCATAGTAGTAATTATAGTTGTTAACCACCACGGGCTGGGCCTGGGACGGCAGAGAGGCCACGGCGGAGCCGATGGCCAGTCCCGCCGCGGCTCCCACCACGGCCCCGGCCGCGGCCGCGCCCCAGCCGTTGCCGCCGTAGGGCCCCCAGCCGCCGCCGTTGTTGACATTGACGTTAACGTTTTGGGGCTGGCGGTGCCAGTTGGGATCGGGCCGGGGACCTGGACGAGGTCCAGGCCGCGGGCCCGGGCCGGGTTCAGGGCGGGGGCCCGGGCCGGGTTCAGGCCGCCGTCCCCATCCTTCTCCCTCCGGATGAAAACCCTCGGCATGGGCTGCCTCCGGCCGGAAGCTGCCGCCGCCGAAACCGCCGTGGAAGCCGCCGCCGCCATGAAAGCCGCCGCCCCCCCGGGCTTGAGCTTCTTTAGGGATAACGGGAAAGTTCACCAGGCACCCCACCAGGAATAACACCGTCAAAAGACGGGTGAATTGAGCCAGCCTCATGACGTACCTCCTTTTTTCTTCGGTTTTGCTCCCTTAGGTTTTACTCCTTTGGGCGCAGGAGCCTCGGCCTTTTTCACCGGCAGAAAGTCGATCTTTTGGGCCCCGGCCGGGGGTGTAAAAGTGAAAAGGTTGTCCGCCAGTTGGGGGGAGAAGTTCCAATCGGCTAAATACGCGGTCCATTGGGGGGCAAAGGGGAGTTTCTTCTGGGTGACCACCACTTTTCGCAGCAGCGGCTTCTCCCCGGTATCGATCCACAGCTGATAGTGGACATTTTCCTTGTCGAAGGCCAGGTGGTGGCAGGGGACTCCCCGGACCTTGCTCAGGCCCACATACAAGGCATTGGTCAGGCCTTGGTTGGCGTGCTCGGCGAGACGGTTGCCGCCCAACTCGGCCAGACCCACGTGCAGGCCATACTCCTTACTGGCTTTATCCAGGGCCGCGTCATAGTCACCGGCCACCTCGATGGCCCCATAAAAGTTCTTATCTTTGTCATAAAGGGTAAGAGTTTTGCCGTCGAAAATGAGTTGCTTGTCTTCCAGGTCGCCGTCGCCGTTGAGCCGGAGTTTATCGGGGCGGCGTACAAAAGCCTCCATATCCAGGCTGTATTGAAGTTTCCGTCCCCCCCGATAAACCCGGTCGTCGGTAACTTCGGCCTTGAAGGAGAACTGTTGCTGCTGTTTGAGAAAATCGCACATCTGCTGCAAGATTTGCTTCGGGTCCGGGGAAGGAGTCGGCGCCTTGGCCGCGGGGGTTGGGGCCTTTTCGCCAAGGGGCGCCGGGGGGGCGGCCTGGGGGGCCTGAGTCGGCGCTTTCTCCTGTCCGTGAATGGTTACGGGAGCAACCAGGAAGATTACCGCCAGGATGCACAGCCCCCACGAAATCTTTTGGTCCATAATTTTCCTCCTTCGGATAATTTTCTCGAATGACGGGGTTATTGGCATTATCGGTGAGTGGGATTCAATCTGAAGGTCATAGCACCTCTAGTTTCGGAAGAAACTCAGGCATGCTTTAAGATTCATCCAATGTTAACACAACCTCGGATAATTCAGGAAACCTTTAATCGGTCGAATTAAGGCTCATTTGAAAAAGTAATTCCAGGTCAATTTCAATTTAAATTGTTCATTGTGAATGCGGGTAAAACGGTCAATGGGCACATCCAGGGTGAGGGTGAGATTTGTTTCCTGCTTGGGCCCGAAAAACCTCCCCAGAACGGCCGAGGGAATCAATTCGGTATTATGGTTTCGAAAATCCGGGCTCACCCGAAATTCCGTCAAGGTAAAGAAATTATACGGCCAATAGCAGATAAGGAAGGGGCGGAGTTTCAAATTGCTGACGGATGCGGTGCCCGGAGCCCTCTCCACCGTCCATTGGTATTGCGCGAAGAACAGCGTCTGGATATTCGGGGTGAAAGGGTATGAAGCGGCATAGCCCGCGCCCAGGACCGTGCCGGTGCTGGCCGTATCCCCCAAATTAGGGTTGCTGGGTCTAAACCAGACGTCCAGCACCGGGGCATGGGCCAGCTTCCCCAACGCAAAGATCTTGACGAATTCTAGGTTGGTATCCCCGAGCCCGGTGGCGCCGCTCGCCCCCGCCGCGTTTCCGGAGTCGAAATGATCCACGGCCGGCATAGCCACGCTGATGGAACAGTCATTTTTTCCGTAAAGGCCGAAGGCGTAAGTGCCTCGGAGGATGAACTGGTTCAAATAGGCCCCCTGCGGCTGTTTAGTGAATAAGTTTTGCACACCGATTTTGGAAGTCTGCACAGTGGGATCAAGACCGGTATCGGGTTTCTCTTGGGTCTCGAATTTGTATTCGCCGTCTCCTTGGATGTTTGCTGCATCGTGGGGCGCAGCGTGGCCCGCCAGCGGCAGGTGAATAAGACTCAAAAGCAGGAAGATAATTGAAAAAACTAAAGTCATGCAATTACCAATAAAGCCGCTTTATTAACTCATTAACAATTGAGCCTTTTACAAAATTCCCCTCTTGGCAGGAATTGTCATCCTGGGCGTAGCGAAGAATCTCATATTTGAAATCCATCACTTCATTCAGGATGACAAACAACTATTTTTTGCAAGAGCCTCAATTGACAGCAAATTTTATTTGAAACCTTAAAGCATTTGGGGTAGCATACCAAAAATTTATTCCAGATGTCTATGCGTTAAGGGGGAGAAAACTGGGTGGCATTGCTGAAAAAAGCAATTTTGGCATTTATTTTGGTATTGATCTTAGCACCCGCCTTTTCCCTTATGAGTAGCCTATTGGCCGGAGGAGACGAAATCCCAACCAAGCTTAGCGGCTTACCGGCCACAGTAGAACACGGTGATTTGACGGACCTGGCCCGGCACCTGAACAATCCCGTGGGGCCGGTGTGGAATATCGTCACCCAGCACAACTGGACCTTTCAGAAAGGTTTTCCCTCCACCGCCTACCGGGTCCAATATCTCATGAATTTCCAACCGGTGCTGCCCATCCCCCTGACCCGGGAGTGGAACCTGGTAATGCGGCCGATAGTCCCGGTTGAATCGAATCCTTACGTCCGGTCAGTGGATTTGGCCGCCCGCACCGTGGAGTGGCGCCGCACCGGGGGCTTGGGGGACATCACCCTGGAGCCTTTTCTGGTCCCCAACTGGAGGCCCTGGTTGATTCTGGGCGCGGCGCCGTCACTGGTTCTCCCTTCGGCCAACACCTACAACCTGGGACAGGGCAAGGTGCAGTTGGGGCCGGCGGTGGTGGTGGGCTTTCTCACCAAGCAGTGGATCGGCGGCATTTTCGTGCAAAACTGGTGGTCCCTGGCCGGCACCCACGCCACCCCGGTGGTGAACCGAATGAACCTGCAATATTTCCTTTTCCGGATGCTGCCCGACGCCTGGCAGGTGGGCTTTGCTCCCAACGTGCTGGTGGATTGGCGGGCCGACGGCAAAAACCTGGTCACCTTTCCCCTGGGCCTGGGCTTGGGCAAGACCTTTAAATACGGGGTGCTTCCGCCCATCCAGATCAGCCTGGAATTTCAGTGGATGGCCTGGCATCCCGATGATTTCGGGCAGAGGTTCAATATCCGTTTTGTTTTCAAGCCAGTGGTGCCGGCCCTGGTGAAAAAGCCGATTTTTGATTAAAACCGTATTGCCTAAAAGGCCCAGACCCTGATGCTTTCCAAGTCTTTCATTTCAAGTTGCAGGCCCCGAAGTAAGGAGTTAATGACTGCCCTGTTTAATGAGACTCTTTGAGGAGGTTTCCCCTTATGAAGAGCCATCGGCTTCTGGTTCCAACAGTGGTTGCCGGGCTGGCTGCGTCTTGGCTGTTCATGACCGCTTTTCCGGCCCCGGCTCAATGGGAGGTGGGCAGAAAAATGGTGCCCTCGCCGGCGCCCGAAGCTACGACAATTTTTACGGCGAAAAAGATTCTGACCATGGAACGCACCAACCCGGAAGCCACCGCCGTGGCCGTGGCCGGCAAACGCATCCTGGCTGTGGGCTCCCTGGATGAGGTTAAGGCCGCCCTCGCTGACACCAAGTTCACCGTGAACGACATGTTCCAATCAAAGGTCGTGTTGCCGGGCTTGATCGATCAGCACCTCCATCCGATCCTCGGGGCCTTGACCCTCTCCACGGAGGTGATCGCCACGGAGGACTGGGTGCTGCCGGGGCGCACCTTCAAGGCAGCCAACAGCTCCGAGGAGTATCTCGCCCGCCTGAAGGCCGCGGACGCGGCGATGCCGGACAAGAACGAGTTTCTGTTCTCCTGGGGGTATCATGCCCTGTGGCACGGCAAGCTCACCCGCAAGATGCTCGATTCGGTCAGCCCCACCCGGCCCATTGTGGTGTGGCAGCGCTCCTGTCACGAGTGGTACTTGAACACTGCGGCCATCAAGGCGCTGGGCCTGACCGAGGCGGCGATGAAGGGGAAGGGCGATGCCAGCAAGATGTACAACTGGGAGGAAGGCCATTGGTGGGAAACCGGGATGAACCTGGTCCTGCCCCCCATCCTCAAGGTCTTCGCCACGCCGGAGCGCATGGTTTTCGGGCTCAAGCAGATGGTAGCCTATCTCCACCAGAACGGCGTGACCGCCTACATGGAGCCCGGGGCGCTCTACACGCCGGACATCTGGAAGCTATATCAACAGATTCTGGGGGCTGAGGATACGCCTTTCTATAGTTATTTCGTTGTGGATGGCCGCACTCAGGTGGATTCGGGGCTCGGTCTGGCCGAGTCCCTGGCCGACACCGAGAAGCAGATTGCCATGGCCCCCCGGGGCAAAGTCTCCTTTTTCCCCGGGCAGATTAAACTCTTTGCCGACGGCGCCATCATCTCCCAACTCATGCAAATGAAGGACGGCTACACTGACGGTCATCATGGCGAGTGGATGATGACTCCGAAGCATCTGGAGGAACGCGCCCAGCTATACTGGGACGCCGGCTATCAGATCCACACCCATGTGAACGGGGATTTGGGCCTCGAAACTGTGCTAAATATCCTGGAACGCCGGATGCGCCATAACCCGCGCGCCGACCACCGCTCGGTCATCGTGCACTTTGCCTGCTCCACCGAGGAGCAGGTGGGCCGAATGGCCCGGCTGGGCGCCATTGTCAGCGCCAACCCCTACTACACCGTGGGCTTCGCGGACAAGTACGCCAAGGTCGGTCTTGGCCCGGAGCGCGCCGACGCCATGGTGCGCTCCGCCTCGGTGCTGAAACGCCGCATCCCCCTCTCCTTCCACTCCGACCTGCCCATGGGCCCCAGCGCTCCCCTTAATTTTGTCTGGTGCGCGGTCAATCGCGTCACGCCTTCCGGCCGCGTGGCCGGACCCGAGCAGCGGATCGGCGTGGAAGAGGCTCTGCGCGCGGTCACCATCGAGTCAGCATATTCCTGGCGCAAGGAAAACGAATTGGGCAGCATTGCCCCCGGCAAGATCGCCAACTTCACGGTGCTGGAGCAGGATCCCTTTGCCGTAGAGCCTATGAAGCTGAATGAGATCCCTATCTGGGGCACAGTGTTCGAAGGGAGAATTTTCCCCGTCGCGGCCCCCAAGTCTGCCGGCGGCGGCGCCGGACTGCCCGGCCAGCCTATGCAACTAACAGGCCACGGAGAGCATAACGATTTGCACCACGGCTGCACCTGCGAAGCGGCCCGGCAGGTGGCTGCGGCCTTGCGGGCCAGGCGATAACTTGAGGCAAATCAACAAGGACTGGCCCGAACTAAAGAGATTCCGTTGTATGCCCAAGGAGGGCCTCAAGGGTGTCAAGGTCGTCAAGACCATCGTAGGCCGGCAACGTTGTCTACGAGGCGAATTAGCAGAAAAATGCGGTTTTCGAGCCTTTTGCAAAATTAATTATGAGGCTGCAATTTTCCTTTGGCGTTCAAATAAATATCCGGTGGCACAGGCTTTCCAGCCTGTGCAAGGCGCAGGCTGAAGCCTACGGCTACATAATTTTGCAAAAGGCTCAGTTTTCGGTTTTCGGTTAAAAAGATAAATAACCAAGAAAGCCTTGGCCCATCTTAAGGTGACACGGGCATATTCCATTGGAGGTGGCGACATCATGAATAGGGGGAAATCCTCCGCACGGCGGCGCCACGTAATGATAATTTTGGTGTGGTTAATTGTTTCGATTTCGGCGCCAGGACCGTTGTTCCGGGCCTGGAGCGCAGAGTTCGGCACCGGCTTATATGTGCTGGGCTATCAAAGCTCCCTGGCCGGTTTCCAGCCGGAGCCTGGCTTATATTTACGCAATGACTTTTATATTTACGGGGGGACCGCCAGAATCCTTCCCTTTTCCCGCCGGGTGGAGGTGGATTTGCGCAGCCGCTTCATCACTGACTTGGTGTCCGCGGCTTATGTCACGCCTCTAAAAATCCTTGGAGGTAACTACGCCCTGGGAATCATCTGGTCCTCCGTGGCCAGCAACTTTTTAAGAGGCAGGCTCCAAGTCGGCGGGGTCGTCGATGTCTCCCGGGAAGGAGAATATACCGGGGTAGGGGACCTGGTGGTGACTCCCGTTAGCCTCGGCTGGCACCTGGGGCAGGTTCATATCATGGCCTTCGGGAACTTCTATGCCCCGGTGGGGTCGTATAATGCCGCCCGCCGGCTGAATACGGGGCTGAACCGTTGGGCTTTGGAGCCCAACGTGGCAGTCACCTGGCTGCCCCAATATGGTCAAGAAGTTTCCATCTCCATGGGTTACACGGTAAACTTTGAGAATAAGGCCACGGATTACACTACCGGCAACGAGTTTCATTTGGAATTCTTCCTGGGGCAGCACCTGGCCAAGGGTTTCGCTCTGGGGCTGGCCGGTTACCTTTATCAGCAGGTGACTGCGGACCATGGTCCCGGGGCCAGACTGGGAGCCTTTCACGGCCAGACCATTGCGGTGGGGCCATGCCTTACCTTCAACAGCAAAATAGCCGGTCATCCCTTCGGCCTCAATGTCCGGTATTACAATGAATTGAAAGTCAAGAACCGCTTCGACGGCCAGGCTCTGTTCGGGACAGTGAGCCTGGGGTTTTAAGCGGTTGTTCGCTTCAAGTCCCGGAATTGTGGAATAGCCGCCCCGGCGGTTCGTAGGGTGCGCACTGGTTGAGGCTCTTGGATAGAGAAGTCTCACGCCTGGATGATATTCCTGCCGTTAGCGCCATAAACATGATACAATGCGCTTATGAAATGCACGCCCTACTTTCTCTTTATCAAACATCGTCCGGACAAGTGAATTATCCGGGGGGAATGGATGAGAATTCGATATTTCCCGGATACGGATACGGCATTGATTGAGTTCTCCACGGCGCCGGTGGTGGAAACGAGAGAAATCACGGAGAACCTCTACATTGATTTGGATCAAAACGGCAAT
>Ga0194111_10002450_pt1 | contig 22560 bp, 19 predicted proteins | sample TA2KigC300mmetaG_FD_146194 | JGI IMG/M metagenome (GOLD analysis project Ga0194111, IMG submission 146194) | Freshwater microbial communities from Lake Tanganyika, Tanzania - TA2015033 Kigoma Deep Cast 300m | ecosystem: Environmental > Aquatic > Freshwater > Lake | place: Tanzania: Lake... | reverse complement strand
AAAGAGCCCCACGCAATAATCCAGGAGCTTTGCACCCGCTGCGGCAGTTGCATTGAAAAATGCCCCCAGGATTGCATCATGATCACACCGGTCGGGAGGGAAGCCGATGTCAGCAGTTAAACTGACCATTAACGATAAAGAGCTGGAAGTGGCTGCCGGCACGACTATCCTGCAGGCGGCCAGAGAGCTGGGCATTGATATTCCCACCCTGTGCCACGATCCGGAACTGCCGCCAAACGGCGCCTGCCGTCTCTGCGTGGTGGAAGTGGAAAAGGCCAGGAGCCTGATTGCCTCCTGTGTCACCCCGGTTGCCCCCGGCATGGTTGTCCAAACCGAATCAGAGCGGGTGATCAGCGCCCGCCGCTCAATCTTAAGCTTGCTGATTGCCAATCATCCCCTGGTTTGCATCATCTGCGAGAGAACGGGAAGTTGTAAACTGCAGGATTACTGTTACCGTTACGGGGTGACCGATAGCGAATATATTGGTGAAACAAAAGATTTGCCCTTAGATGAAAGCAATGCCTTTTTTGTGCGAGATATGAATAAGTGCGTGCTATGTGGTATCTGTGTCGGCAAGTGCCAGGAAATTGTCGGAGCAGGGGCTATAGACTTTACCAAGCGCGGTTTTATGACCAATGTCGGCCCCGCCTACGAAGATAAAATTGAAGACTCGACCTGCGTCTTCTGCGGTCTCTGTATCGACAGCTGCCCGGTCGGGGCCCTGATCCCGAAAGCAACCATCGGTAAAGGCCGCCCGTGGCAGGTTGAAAAAACCAGGACCATTTGTCCCTACTGTGGTGTCGGTTGCGGTATTTTCCTGCATACCAGGGATGGCGAAGTGATCGATGTGCTACCTGATTTTGATAACCCGGTCAACCGCGGGCATCTTTGCGCCCGGGGTAAGTTTGGTTGGGATTACCTGAAGAGCAGCGAACGCCTGACCTCCCCCCTGGTCAGGTCGGAAGGCGTATTAATCGCAGTCAGCTGGGAGGAAGCCCTCGGCCTGGTTGTCGATCGTCTGGAAGAGATCAGCAGCCGCTTCGGCCCCGGTGCCCTAATGGGGCTCTGTTCACCAAAGGCCAGTAACGAGGAAAGTTATTTATTCCAGAAGCTGATCCGTTCACTGGGCAGCAATAATGTTGACAGCCACAGCCGGCATTGCCATGCCCCGGCGGTTGATGGGATGATGAAAGCGTTTGGCGGTGCGGCGATGACCAACAGCATGGAAGAGCTAGTCTCGGCCGGGGCGATCTTCCTTATTGAAGCCGATCCGCTTAAGACTCACCCGATCATTGGTTACCGGATCCGCGAGGCAGTTAAAAAGGGAGCTTGCCTGATTGCTGCTCAGTCGGAGGAAGCCGGCTTAAGTGATCTGGCTGTTCACTACCTGCCGCTTAGACCGGGTAGCGCTGTGGCGCTGGCCGATGCTTTTGCTGCTGTGATTTTAGAAGAAAAACTTCATAAACCGGAATTTATTAATAAGCGGACGGAAGGTTTTGCTGCCTACAGCAGCTCACTCGGGCCGGAGATTGTGAACCGGGCCATTGAGCAGACCGGAATCAGCGAAGAGCAACTGCGTTTAGCTGCCCGCGCTTTCGCTACTGCTGAGAGTGCAGCGATTATTTCTACAGCAGGGGATAACGCGCAGGAAGGTGACTACCGCCTGGTTACCGCACTCACCAACCTGGCTTTGCTGACCGGTAACGTGGGTCGCGAAAATTGCGGGCTTTATCTGCCCTACAGTGAAAATAACCTGCAGGGCTCGGCCGATATGGGCGCCCTGCCAGCAGTGCTGACTGGCTACCAGCCATTAAAAGAGAAAAAGGTGCGCGATAACTTTTCCCGGGCCTGGAAAGTTGAATTATGTGAGCAGCCCGGCCTATCAGCTGCTGCTCTGTTTTCCGGGGCTGAAAAAACAGCGATAAAAGCGATGCTGGTGATGGGTGAAAACCCGGTAGCCTGTGGTGATCAGCATCAGGCTGCCACGGAAATATTGCGCAACCTTGATTTCCTGGTTGTTCAGGATCTGTTCATGACCGAAACGGCGATGCTGGCCGATGTAATTCTGCCTTCCGCCGGTTTTGCTGAAAAAACAGGTACTTATACGAATGTGGGACGCCGGGTGCAGTTAAACCGGGCGGCGATTGATCCCCCGGGCAGTGCCCAGCCCGACTGGGCAATTTTGGCCGAACTGGCTGGTTGGCTTGGCTTCGAATGGGATTACGATGGACCGGGTGATATATTCGCCGAAATGGCTGCTCTCACTCCCCAGTATTCCGGCATTTCCTACGAGCGGATCGCTGGTGTGGGTCTGCAGTGGCCCTGCCCGCATCCGGAACATCCGGGTTCAAAGTATCTCTACGAAGGCCGCTTCTTAAGGGGGCTTGGGCTGTTTACTCCGGTCGGCGCAGCCGATCAGGAGAAGTTACCGCTCAGCCATGACGAAAGCTGCTCAGGTGTTTGCGGAGAAGTTCCCTGCAGCTGCCTCAGTGACAGCATGCGTAATCACTCGGTGATCAGCAAGCTTCAATAAACGAAACATGGGAGGGCGACAAAGTGGCAAAGTACCTGTTTCCCGATGGCTTTCTCTGGGGTGCGGCGACAGCATCCTACCAGATAGAAGGTTCACCCGATGCCGATGGCAAGGGTGAATCAATCTGGGACCGTTTTTCGCACAGCCCGGGCCGGGTCTGGGAAAATGATACCGGCGATATCGCCTGCGACCATTACCGGCGCTACCGGGAAGACGTGGAGCTGATGGCCTCAATCGGTCTCAATACCTATCGGTTTTCAATTTCGTGGCCCCGTATCTTCCCTGCCGGCGGCGGCCGGCCCAACGAACAGGGCCTCGATTTTTATCGCCGCCTGGTCGAAACCCTGCAGCAACATGGCATTAAAGCAGCGGCAACCCTCTATCATTGGGATCTACCCCAGGCCCTGCAGGATAAAGGCGGCTGGAAAAGTCGCGACAGCGCCCGATACTTTGCTGAATATGCCGCCTATATTTTTGAAAGGCTCGATCTGCCCGTTGATCTCTGGATAACGCTGAACGAACCCTGGGTGGTGGCCTACCTGGGCCACGCCTTTGGAGTTCACGCTCCCGGTGACACCGATTTCGGAACTGCTCTGCAGGTGGGTCATAACCTGCTGCTGGGCCACGGCCTGGCGGTTAAGGCTTTTCGCGAGGCGAAACGCGGCTCGGAGCAGATCGGTATTACCCTCAACCTGGCCCCGATCCAGGCCAATTCTGATTCAGAAGCAGATCTGGAAGCTGCCCGGCGCTCTGACGGTTTCATGAACCGCTGGTATCTTGACCCGCTCTTTAAGGGCAGCTACCCGCAGGATCTGGTGGAGCTCTTTGCCCGCCGTTTCAAAATGCCTGAGCAGGAAGAGGGAGACCTGCAGGTAATTGCCGAACCGCTCGATTTTCTGGGGATCAACAATTACACGCGGGTGCTGGTGGAATCCACCGGTGTGGCCGACGACTTCATGGGCAACCCGGTTAACCCGCCCGACAAAGAATATACCGAGATGGGCTGGGAAGTTTACCCCGAAGGTTTATATGACCTGTTAACCAGGGTGCACCGCGATTACGGGCCAATCCCGCTTTATGTCACTGAAAACGGCGCCGCCTTTGAAGACGAGCTTAGCACAGGCGGAGTAGTGGACGATCCCCGCCGGGTCAGCTTTTTTCAGGGTTACTTGCTGGCCTGCTGGAAAGCAATTGAAGAAGGGGTGCCTTTAAAAGGCTACTATGCCTGGTCGCTGCTCGACAACTTTGAGTGGGCCTTTGGCTACAGCAAGCGCTTCGGCCTGATCTATGTGGATTACCCGGCCCAGAAACGCTACTTGAAAAAAAGCGCCCTCTGGTACAAAGAGGTTATCTCCCGTAACGGGCTGGAGATTTAAATGGTGCTGGAGGAGGAAGCGGTGACGGTAAAAAGGACAGCCGAAAAGAACATTACCCGCATTGATGGTGACCGGCGGGAGCTTGTTGCCGATCAGGTGGTAATCGAAGCGCCGCTGACCATCTACTTAAATGGCAGTGAGCTGGTAACCCTGCTCTGCACCCCGGAAAAAATTGACTACCTGGCCTTAGGTTTCTTACGCAGCGAGGGCTTTATTACAGCCATGGATGAAATTCAGAGTTTGCGGCCCCGCCCGGAAGAAGGCCTTGTTGAAGTGGAACTTAAAGATCAAAAAGGGCTCGAAGAAAAACTCTTCGGCAAGCGAACGATCACCTCCGGCTGCGGCAAGGGCACCGTCTTTTACAACGTTCTTGATTCACTGCGCAGTGCTCCGCTGACCGGTACGCTCAAAATCAGCGCCGCCAGAATCTGGGAATTAAATGGTGAACTGCAAAAAATAGCGTTGCTGTTTAAGACAACGGGCGGCGTCCACAGCGCCGCCCTGGTTGACAGCGAAAAGCTGCTCTACTTTCATGAAGATATTGGCCGTCATAATGCGGTGGATAAGATTATCGGCGAATGCTTACTGAACAGCACGACCACCGGGGACAAGGCGCTTTTTACCAGTGGCCGGCTGAGCTCAGAAATTCTGCTGAAGGCGGCGAAGTTGAAGATTCAGCTGATTGTCTCACGGGCGGCGCCCACCTCGCTTAGCGTTGAGCTGGCCGAAGCCTTAAACATTACCCTTGTCGGCTTCGTGCGCGGTCGGCGGATGAATATCTACAGCCACCCCTGGCGGGTCTTCTAATTACTGATAAAAATTTTTCAAAAAGTGTCTAAAAAATATTTTTCTCGGTATAACTTATACAGAACCAGGATAGAAGTTTTCCAAAAACCTGACGATAATGGCAAACCTTCCGAAAGGAAGGGACGCAAAGCTTTGGGTCTAAGCCCTTACAAAGGGTATGACAGCCAGGCTACCGAACCGGGGTTTTTTTTACTCCGGTATTTTTTTTAAATAAAAAGCCTTTTATCGTCCAAATGAATAAAAAGGGAGGCGGAAAAAAGAAAAACTGACGGTAATAGAAAGTAGATGCCTAATCCGTTTGGCAGAAGGCATCGGTAATCAGTAATCAGGGAACCAGATATTTGAGCAAGTATATATTTTATTAATTTAGGAGGATAAGTAAATGAAAAAAGCAGTTTTAGTTTTGGCAGTAGTGCTTGTTTTGGTAGGTGTTTTTGCCGTAGCAGCGTTAACGCAGGTGGAGATTGAAAGGGATATCAACGTATCCGTGGCAAGCGATATCGACCCGGATGTAGCTATTAAATTTGCAGTCGGCACAGGATATGGTGACGTGGCTAAACTCACTGCTGGTGATAACTTTATCGAATTTGACCTTTCCGGAGCTTTATCTTTAGCTGATCATTTTAACACCCAGGCCGTTTTCCAGGTAGGCGATGCAGATAACGAGGTCTTTAGCATTACCAACAACTCGAATGTTGTAATTACTGTTGCCATTGAACCAGCAGTAGTAGGAGCTACTAGCTATTTATCCTTAGAAGGCTCTAGCACAGTAGCTGTGGGAGAAACAGAAGAGTATTATTTTGAGCTGGACACAACCGGTGCGATGACCGGTAAGCCCGGCACTCCTATCGATATCTCTGAAACCTTAGTAATCCGGAAGCAGCCTTAATCAGAGGGGTATTTGATGATCAGATCTATTCTGACAGGGTTGGCGGCAATACTGCTGGGGGTGATGATTTTCACCCCCAGCGGGCCGGCGCATGTTATTTCGGGGAGTATGGAGCCCGAAATCCGTACCGGTTCCACTATTTTTATTGTTCCTGCCGGAAAGATAGACGTTGGCGAGATCATTGTATTTCACCCTGTTGGAACGAAGCATGAAATGATCGTGCACCGCGTGGTGGAAGAAACTCCGGAAGGTTATATTACCAGGGGCGATGCGGTCTCTCAGACCGACCAGGAGTTGGGAGAACCACCGGTAACAGACGAACGTGTGGCAGGGAAAGTGCTGACCATCCAGGGCTCGGTAATACAGATCAGTTACAGTAAATTTATAAACCTGGCCCTGGGTCTCTGCCTGGCCCTGGGTTTCTACTGGACTTCCACGGCCACTAAAATAGTACGCAAAAAAAGGCTCCGGTTTAAGCACGTTCAGCAGTACGTGCTCGTTTTCTGCACAATGATCGTTCTCTTTTCCATGATTCTCGGTTCCGGCGCTGAATCGGTAACCTTTCTGGCCAGTGAAAACCCCGGGACCCGTCCGGACCATATTAAGGTTGGGGAAACAGGCAATGTTGATTTTCAGGTGAAGAACAGGTCTCCGCTGCCAGTGCTAGTTTACGTTGAGGGGCCTTTAAACAGGGGCAGTGGGATAATCCGGCCTTTTTCGGAATCGGTAACCGATGTTGGTATCCCCGCCCGCCATGACCCAGGGTGGTACGAAGTTATAATCAAAAAATATACTTACCCGGTTGTGCTGCCTCCGGTTTTGATTAATACGCTATACAGTATATCTCCATTCCTGGCGATGGCAGCAGTTTTAGCGGCGGTGGTCTGCCTGTTAAATTTGATACTCAGGGTTATAGAACCATGGATACCTCTTTCCCTCCTCCTGGGGGGGAAAGCGTTACGGAGAAATTACCGCCGTCTCAAGAGGAGTTTTATGCTATGAGAAAATTAATAAAAGTATGGCCCCTAATCCTGATTGTTATACTCTTGTTTAATACTCCTGCGATCAAGGGATTAACCAATGTTCAGCTCGATCGTTCAATCAGCTTCCAGTTGATCCCCGGCGGAGAGCTGACAGTAATCGGCATTGGTGGCGGGGTCCCCGGAGCGCTGGAATTACCACACCAGGCTGAAAATTTTGGTAAGCTGATTAACAATTACGGGTTTGATATTGAACTGGATATTGTCGTGGAAGTTGAATTTTTGGAAGCGGTATTTGAAGGCACCAAGGCCTGGTGGGACAACATTCTAATATCTGTCGGGCCGAATAGTTTGGATTTTCAAAGATTATTCTTCGGAGATTCTTATAAAAGGCTCGCTACCGGCAGGTTTTTGCTTGAACCAGGCGGTGAGCTTGATATTAAGATGAACCGTAGGTCTGATGTTATAGTAATTGGAAAACCTCCCAGAATACTACATTATGCTCTTGGCGTTGCCCGCTTTTATATCACCGGTTACAATCCTCAGGGTGAAGTTATTTTTTACTTGGAGCCCAGTGAAGATCTGCTTCAGCAATATTTTTTCAAGGGAAGTCAGGTTGTAGCGAACGCCACTTACCATAGTATGCAAATCAACGAAGCCGAAGCGGTCACTGAAGAGCTGGAATCTGCTGTATTTATAGATTCTTTACCGGAATATCTTGATCCAATCCGGGTCCTTCACGTTGAAAATCTGAACGGTTTTGTTGAAAGCTTACAGCATGATCCCGAAGATCCTGAAGCTATTAATGACTGGTATGAAGCGGTGGACAGCACTGAAGACACGGTTTTATACCTTCTCTTTGATGATCCGGGAGTGACTCTTGTTGGTAGCCAAACTATTGCGATACTGGCCAGAAAAACTGACAACAGTCTGAACGTTCCTAAGCTTGATCTGGATCTTTTCCAAAATGGTGAGTATATAATTACACTCGTCGCCGAAGAAGAAATCAACAGCAACGAAGGAGCAATCTATCTCTACGATTTTGACCCAGAGATCCTTAGAGATTCGTCTGCCGTTAATCTTGGAATCTGGTTGCATGGTTATCATACAGGTGGGGCTGCTGAGCAGCGAAATACGGTTGAGTTTGGCGCGATCAGATGGTTGCTGCGAAACGAGTAAAGGTATCTGTAACGATCGATATGATCCGGGGTGAATCTAATGAAAAACAATAAAAAAGTATTGCTGCTGATCAATATATTAATTGTATTATTGGTTATTGTCGGTTACTTTCATGTGCCGAAATTCGAAAAAGTTGAGGCCAGCAGCGTTCAAACAAAAACGGTAATTGAGTCAAACTTTGATTACGAGTTTAAAGCCAATAATGACACTATAATCTGGTCATCGGGCGAAACCCTGGAAAAAGGTATGCCTCTTTATTACTATGCCTTGGAGCCAAGTCTTACAGTATACCCTTCATTGCTTGCGGATAATCCTGAGGAAGGCGAAATAAAAGTAGAAACGTACATTGGAAGCTTTGATAAGGAAGGTAACCACTACTGGGTTAAGTTTATCAAAAATCAGCAGACTGGACCAACAATGGTTGGAGCGAAAGAGCTTTCTCCAATAACGATTGATGTAGCAGAACTGCTTGAACTGGCAAGCGAAATTGAAGGTGAACTGAACGGCAGAAAGGGATCAAGCGGAGTTCTGAGTATCCTGATATCGCTACAGGCCGATTTGCTTGAAGAGTCATTTAAACATGATATTTCATTTACTTTTGATAGTAACGGGATCATCCCACCCAGCGCTGAACTGCTTTCTGTAAGAAAAGAAATAGCGGAAGAAATACCACAGACGATTATGGAGAGTAGAACACTAAAAGATTATCTTGAATGCGGTTATTTTCTTAGTTACAGCGGTGCTGTTGCCTTCCTTTTTGTAACTTCATTTGTAACTTTTAAGAGAGAGCCAAAAAGTGTTTATAAGCGCTACAATAATTGGGTCAGCAGGGCAACACTGACTGTTGATAAAGAGCCAGAAGCTTATTTCGATTCGCTGAAAGAACTCATCGATACAGCGGTGGAACTTGATAAAAAGGTTTTATTTGATTATGTAAAGGATATTTACTATGTTTTAGATGGGCAAAATTTATACGCGCATGTTAAAGTTACTGATGAACAGATTTCTCGCAGAAGATCTGTAAATCATTAATCTTTAACATGCCTGGGAATATTCGATTCTATCCACAGCTTCTTTGCGTTTACGACTACCTGGTCCAGGTAAAAACCTGTCTGGTACTCGATTTCATCCCTTAACTTTAGCTGAAGATCAAGGAGCAGGCGATCGATGCGTCTGTCGGGAATCAGCTGCAAATCGATGGCAAGATCCAGATGCAGGGATACTTTACTGTTGTCGTTTTTCACATCAATATGCATGACCTTATGAACCCCGGGCATTTGCATCGAAATGTATTCGATAATTTCAAGGATGACGTGTTCGGCAATAAAAAAACTGCCCAGGGTGCTGTAAATCGGCCGAATGACGGAGCGCTCCAGCGGGGTGGTCGCGGACAGCTGGGGCAGGCTGAAAAATGAGCGCAGCGGAGCAATAATATAACCGGGAAACTCTTTTTTAATGGCAAAAGTCGGCAGCGGTATAACGTGCCGGTTTTCCTTGGCCCTAACGGTCAGGGCCTTCTGGATCGATTCTGGGTCGGAGATCTCTTCAATCGTATAATAATAGGTGGGGTTATCCAGCTCCAGGTTCTGGGTGATAACTTCGGCCATCTTCCGGGAGGTGGAGAGCACCATCAGCTTGCCGGGTTTTTCCTGGGCCAGCTTTTCCTTTACCTGCCGGGCATGATCAGGATCTTTAAAAAGAGCTCTTTTGATCGCTCCAAAGCGGGTGTTCTCACGCTTGGCAGAACGCCCGGCCAAAATAACATTACCCTTGATCAACAAGCCGTCATCAATAATATAATCGATGCTGTAACGGCGGGCCACTAACGGTGCCTGGTGGCTTTTACCTGTTCCGCTGTGCCCGATCAGGGCATAGATTTCCACATAATCACCTCGGATCAAGATTTGACGAAGCTACTTGCGTCCGCTTCCGAAACTGTTTTATTATAACATATAAGGGCTGGCGGCTGGATGTGGTAAACTGCGTTTGCCTGCCGGAATAATAGGTTTTATCTAAGGGGAGACAGCGATGCAGTTTATCATCACAGCGCCACAGAAATTGCAGGGTGAATTAAAGGTTCCCGGTGATAAATCGATCACCCACCGGGCTCTGATGCTTGGCGCTTTGGCGACAGGGATTACCACTCTCGAGGATTTTCTGGAAGCGGATGATTGCCGATCAACCATGAGCTGTCTGCGTTCGCTGGGAGTAACGATCGGGAAGAATGGTAAAAAATTGCAAATCAAAGGACTCAATATGGTCTTGCAGCAAGCAGATGCACCTCTCTATGCCGGCAACTCCGGGACAACTGCGCGCCTGCTGCTTGGTATTTTAGCCGGACAGCCTTTTAAAACCAAGATTATCGGGGACCAATCGCTCAGTAACAGGCCAATGAGAAGGGTGGCTGAACCTTTAGTGCAGATGGGCGCTTCGATTACCGACGAAGGAGGTCATCTGCCCTTAACCATCAGTGGCGGCAACTTGCGTCCATTAACCTATAACACACCCCAAGCCAGTGCCCAGGTAAAATCGGCAGTTTTACTGGCCGGGCTGTTTGCCGAAGGGAAAACGACGGTCATTGAACCGGCGGCGAGCAGAAATCATACCGAGCTGATGTTAAAGTCTTTTGGAGCAGAAATTGAAACTGGAGAGTGCCGGGTGATGGTTGAAGGCCGGCCGGTATTAAAAGGACACCCGATCCGCGTGCCTGGCGATATTTCGGCGGCAGCCTTTTTCATGGTTGCCGCGGTGCTTGTTCCCGGTTCAAAGGTGCTCCTCAAAAATGTAGGTATTAACCTGACCCGCAGTGGGGTGATCACAGTACTGCAGCAGATGGGAGCAGATCTGGAACTGCGGGATCAGCGTTGCTACGGAACAGAACCGGTAGCTGATCTGATGATCCACGGTGGGGTGAGGCTTAACGGGGTAACGATAGCCGGGGCTATGATTCCCCGCCTGATCGACGAACTGCCGGTGCTGGCTGTTGCGGCAACGGCGGCAGTGGGACGTACAGTCATTCGCGACGCCGGGGAGTTGAGAGTAAAAGAAAGCGATCGGATCCACGCCCTGAGCGGCGAGCTGCGCAAGCTGGGCGCCCACCTTACGGAAACGGAAGACGGGATGATCATTGAGGGATCATCAGGACTAAAGGGTGCAAGAGTCGATTCCTGTGGTGATCACCGGATTGCCATGTCGCTTGCGGTGGCCGGCTTGATTGCTACAGGGGATACCAACATTGCCGGCGCTGAAGCGATCGCTATATCGTATCCGCAGTTTATGGCCGACCTGCGTTCCCTGGCTATCTTTTAAGGCGCCCTGGCCGTTTGGCCGATTAAATTGACGCTCCAGGCGCAGTATGTTAATATATGGCTGTTATTTCCAGTATTCATCTTCTTGTTTTATTGCTGTCTTAGATAAAGATCAGGTCAGGAGAAATAATATGCCCATCCCCGTCTGTTCAGCTTCACAATACTTTGAACAGCGTGCTAAATTGCAGTCTGGTTTTCCGGTTGCTAAAAGAGAGCTGGTTTTGGAGATTATCAATACAGTCCAGGAGAAGGGCGACAGCGCTTTAATCGGTTATGCCTTAGAATTTGACGGAGCCGTGCTTGATACTCTGCAAGTAAGCAGGGAAGAGCTGATTGAAGCCCACCGGAGATCTGAACCTGAGCTTCTAGCAGTGCTGCGCGAGGCAGCCTCTAATATAGAAAAATTTCACCGGCGTCAGCTCCGGGCAGATTGGTATGAAGAAGATCAAAACACGAAAAGAGGTCAGCGCTTTTTACCGTTAAACAGGGTTGGTGCTTATGTGCCGGGCGGCACCGCCGCTTACCCTTCGTCGGTGCTGATGACAGTCATTCCAGCCCGGGTTGCCGGGGTTAAAGAGATCTATATCTGCACACCCCCGAACAGTCAGGGGGACTTAAACCAATTAACCCTGGCAGCAGCCTGCGAGGCGGGAGCGACCGCGGTCTTTAAGGTTGGCGGAGCGCAGGCAATTGCCGCTATGGCCTATGGCACGGAAACTGTCCCCCGCGTCGATAAAATAGTAGGGCCTGGCAACATTTATGTTACCATGGCCAAGAAGGAACTGTTTGGAGAAGTCGGTATCGACATGTTGGCCGGGCCAAGTGAAATTGTCATAGTTGCTGATCAGCAGGCGAAAGCTTCATATATTGCTGCCGACCTGTTGTCACAGGCCGAGCACGATCCGCTCTCAAAACCGATCCTGATTACCACTGCTGAAAACCTGGCGTACCGGGTGATTGAAGAACTGGAAGAGCAGTTGCTGACGCTGCCGCGCAGTGAAGTTGCCAGCCGCTCTTTAAAAGAGCAGGGGGCGGCAATTCTAGTGCCTGATCTTGAAGCAGCCTGGCCGCTGGTCAACAAAATTGCTCCTGAACACCTGGAGCTGCATCTTGAGGATGCTTGGAACTACCTGGACCGGATCACCTGTGCCGGAACAGTTTTTATCGGCCCCTACACCCCGGAACCACTTGGCGATTACTGGGCCGGATCGAACCATGTTTTGCCCACCGGGTCCGCTGTCCGCTATGCATCTGCTCTCGGGGTTGATGATTTTATCAAAAGATCGCAGGTCTTATGTTACAACTATAAAGCACTGAATAATTCTGCTGCAAAGATCGCCGCACTGGCCCGGGCGGAGGGCCTGGAAGCCCACGCCAGGGCGGTGCTGATAAGGGGGAAACAGGATGAACCGCCGCTCAAGGGTTGAAAGGGAAACTACGGAAACAAAAATTATGTTGGAGCTGCTGATTGACGGCAGCGGTAATGCTAAGATTGGCACCGGGCTGCCTTTCGTTGAGCACATGCTGGATCTTTTTTGCCGGCACGGTCATTTCGATCTTAATCTTGAGGCTACTGGCGACATTGCGGTAGACGCCCACCATCTGGTTGAGGACCTGGGTATCTGCCTGGGCCGGGCACTGAAAGAGGCACTGGGTAGTAAAGAAGGTATTAAACGCTACGGTTTCAGTGCCGTACCGATGGATGAAACTTTAGTGACAGCCGTTGTGGATCTATCCGGCCGTTCCTGGTTGCACTACGGGATTGATCTTCCGCCCGGCGTGGTCGGTGGGATTGACGGAGAACTGTTTCGCGAATTCTGGCAGGCTTTTGTCAATGAAGGCCGACTTAATTTGCATCTGGTGTTGAACCATGGCACTAACAAACACCACATTATCGAAGCATCTTTCAAGGCAACAGCGCGGGCCATCGCCGAAGCAGTTTTGATGTTGGAAGGGCTAAAGGGAGTTCTGTCCACCAAAGGCGAACTGGAGTGAGGTGAAAGGTATGCTGGTTATACCGGCGATTGATCTGCATCGCGGATGCTGCGTAAGGCTCTACCAGGGTGATCCCGAACGGGAAACTGTTTACGGGGAAAATCCGGTAGAGATAGCCCTGCAGTGGGAACAGCTTGGCGCAAAAATGCTGCATCTGGTCGACCTCGACGGGGCTTTCACCGGTTTAACAAAAAATGCCGAGATTATCAGGAAGATTGGCGAATCGGTGCATGTTCCGCTTCAGTTGGGTGGAGGAATTCGCACGAAAGATTCGGTTGAGAAAGCTCTTTCATTTGGGATCAGCAGAATTATCCTGGGGACAATGGCGGTAGAAGAGCCCCGGATGGCCAGCGAACTAGTCTCTGAGCACGGAGAGGCGATCCTGGTTGGGATTGATGCCCGCGACGGTAAAGTGGCCGTTAAGGGTTGGAAAGAGTCATCAACTCTTAATGTGCTGGAGCTTGTTAGTCAGATTGAAGAGTGGGGGGTAAAAGAGGTCGTTTACACCGATATCAGTCGTGACGGGACCCTTAAAGGGCCTGATTTTGAAGGGCTAAAAACGATCCTTGCTCACACATCCCTGCAGATTATTGTTTCCGGCGGAATATCTTCACTAGGTGACCTGACTGCCCTTAAACCTTACGGTGAGCGAATCCGGGGAGTGATCATCGGCAAGGCTCTCTATTCAAACCAGCTGACACTGCCTGACGCTATGGCAGTATTCAATTAACTATAGGAAGGTCTAATATGGGAAAAAACAGCGAAAAATTGATTCCGCTGCACAGCAATCAGCTAAAATACGATCAAAACGGCCTGATTCCGGCAGTGGTTCAGGACGATCGAACCTCCGCCGTTTTAATGGTTGGCTACATGAACGAAGAGGCACTTAAAAGGACTATAGCCGATAATAAAGTTTGCTTCTGGAGCCGCAGTCGCCAGGAATACTGGGTGAAGGGTGAAACATCGGGTAATATATTCGATTTAATATCAATAAATGCCGATTGTGATGCCGATGCGCTTCTGATCCGGGTGCTTCCGCTTGGCGACGGAATAGCCTGTCATACCGGACGCTATTCCTGTTTTTTTCAGGAGCTGGCCGGGATGAAAGGAAAGGCCGATGATTGATTATCACCTGCATACCAGCCGCTGTTGTCATGCTGAAGGGTCCCCTGCAGAATATCTTGCTGTAGCTGAAGAGATCGGGCTGCCGGAGATCGGCTTTGCCGATCATTTTCCCCTTGGCCTCCTTGATTATACCCCGCGGGTTCAGGTAACGATGTTGCCTGCTGAACTTGATGACTATCTCGAAGAGATTGAAAATCTTAAGGCCGCCTCCCCACTGGTGAGGGTCAAAACCGGTATTGAAATTGATTATTTGCCCGGAACGGAAAAGAAACTGGAGCAGCTGCTCACAAAGTACAGTTTTGATTACGTGATCGGTTCAATCCACTTTCTTGACGGATGGGATTTTACCCATCCTTTCTACGCTGAAAGCTATAAGGAACGCGATCTGGAAGCACTCTACGAAACCTATTTCGAACTGGTCTGGAACGCCTGCCGCAGTGGATATTTTGATATTATCGGGCATATTGATGTAATCAAGAAATTTGGTTACCGTCCCCAAGGCGCAATTGACCACTACCTGCAGGAAACAGCCAGGGTGCTGGCTGAAACGGATACCAGTTTTGAACTGAACACTGCCGGCCGCGATGCCCCTGTTAGCGAATTTTACCCTGACCGCCGGCTTTTGGAAGCTGCCCTGGCCCAGGGGGTAACTATTACTGTCGGTTCCGATGCTCACGGACCCGGTCAGGTTGGCCGCTATTTTGATGAGGCTGAAAAGTTGTTGCGTGAGGTTGGCTTCAGGGCATTGGCCACCTTTACAAAACGCTCCAGGAGTCTTATCCCTTTCTAAGGCCGTCAAGGTTAGAGTTATACAAACTAATTTCTCCTTGAGGAAACGCAAAAGATTCCCTCCCCCTTGAGGGGGGATGGGCGGGGTGGGGGTGAAAAAAGTTTTTTCCAGCAGCTTTAATACGGTTAAAGGTAAATTTACGGTTTTATGGAGCGAAAGAGGAATCTACGAGATATTCTTCCCCGGTTCCGGACCTGCTGAAGAGTATCCGGAGAAAGAGCTGCCCTGGTCGCAGCTGGCCGCTGATTTTGATCACTATCTGGCCGGCGGGCAGGTATCCTGGTCCGACTACCCACTTGATTGCTGCGATTACGGCACGTTTAGTGCTCGCCTCTTAAAAGCGGTCTGCCTTATTCCCAGTGGCAAAGTCTGTACTTACCGGCAGATGGCAGAGCAGGCCGGCTCGCCTTTGGCCTGGCGGGCTGCGGGGCAGGCACTGGCCCGGAACCGCCACCCGATCATTGTTCCCTGTCACCGGGTTGTGGGCAGTAACGGCAAGGCTGGTGGATTCAGCGGACCCGCCGGATGGAAAGAGATGCTGCTTAAACTCGAAGGGGCAAATTGATTGTTTGGAAGATGAGGTGAAGGTGATGCGTTACCTTTCCGCGGGCGAATCGCATGGGCCATGCCTGACGGCGATTATCGAAGGATTGCCGGCAGGGCTGAGGCTTTTTACTGAAGACATCAACCGGCAGCTTGAAAGGCGCCAGGGCGGTTACGGTCGCGGCGCCCGAATGAGCATTGAAAAAGACAGGGTGGAGGTCCTATCAGGCTTGCGCTTTAATGAAACGATCGGCAGCCCCCTGACCCTGCAAATTAAGAACCGTGATTGGGATAATTGGCAGGAATTGATGTCGCCGGAAGGAAGTGAGCCATCCACCTATAATAAAGTAACCCGCCCCCGTCCGGGGCACGCCGACCTGGCCGCAGGGCTTAAATACAACTATGCGGACTTGCGGTTGGCGCTTGAGCGTTCCAGTGCCAGGGAAACTGCGATCCGGGTGGCGGTAGGCACTGTCGGGCGTATTCTATTGGAACATTTCGGGATCAGGTTTTACAGTCATGTAATTCGGATTGGTGATCAAACAGCGGAAATTGAAACGCTTCATTTGCCCGAGCTGTTTGAGATAGTTGAAAGTTCACCGGTTCGCTGTGCTGACGCGACTGCAGCAAAAAAGATGGTCGCTGCCATTAAGCAGGCCGAGACAGATGGCGATACGCTCGGTGGAGTAATCGAGCTTTTAATAACTGCCGTTCCTCCAGGTCTTGGCAGCCATGTGCACTGGGACAGACGCTTTGATGGACTGCTGGCCGGGGCGATCATGGCAGTACCGGCGATCAAGGGTGTGGAAATCGGTCTCGGCTTTTCTGCTGCAACCCGGCCTGGCTCTGAGGTGCACGACCCGATAGTCAGGAATGCCCGGGGCATCGACCGCCCATCCAATAAGGCCGGCGGTTTGGAGGGTGGGATTACCAACGGCCAGCCGCTGGTGATCAGAGCGGCGATGAAGCCAATTCCGACCCTGATGAGTGCCTTGCCCAGTGTGGATTGGGAAACTGGTGCTGCGTCAACAGCTGTGTTGGAGAGATCGGACGTTTGCGCTGTACCGGCTGCAGCTGTAGTGCTTGAAGCGGTTGCTGCCTGGACGTTAGCGGTAGCATTTATGGAAAAATTTGCCGGCGACTCAATGGAAGAGTTAGACGCAGCTTATCATTATTATCTGGAACAAACCTCAGGACATTTAAATAAGAGTTAAATATCTATTACATATATCGGGGACAAACCTTGGTTAAACGTGAGATAAAAATTAAATCTGCCAATCTGACCTATCGTGTAGTTATCGAAGCAGGTGTCTTATCTGGCTTAGGTCGGGCTATGCGCCAGCTTTTTCCGTCGACCAAAACTTTCCTGGTTAGCGATACCACTGTTTACAAGCTATATGGTGAAAAAGTTAAGCAGTCACTCGCTGGTGGAGGGTGGCAGGTATCCGTTGCCCTGATTAAGCCGGGTGAAAGAGCAAAGAGCCTAAAAAATGCAGCCCGTCTCTATGATCAGGCCATTAGGGAGGGACTTGACCGCTATTCGCCGCTAATTGCTCTGGGCGGCGGGGTGGTCGGTGACCTGACCGGTTTCGTTGCCGCTACTTACCTACGGGGCGTGCCACTGGTAATGATTCCGACTACCCTTTTAGCTCAGGTTGACAGCAGTGTAGGGGGCAAGGTTGCTGTAAACCACACCTGCGGTAAAAACCTGATCGGTTCAATCTATCCTCCCCGGATTGTGATCATCGATCCTGAAACGCTTAAGACTTTACCGGAACGCCAGCTGAAGGCCGGTTTGGCTGAAGTTTTGAAATATGGGATAATTGCTGATTCAAATTTTTTCGCCTGGCTCGAGGTAAATTTAGTAGAACTGCTCAAATTTAACATTGCCCTGCTCTCCGATGCGATTATGGTCTCAGTGATGAATAAAGCCAGGGTAGTTGAGGCGGATGAGTTTGAAAAAGACTTCCGGCGGATCCTCAATTTTGGCCATACGATCGGTCACGCCCTGGAAGCGGCGACCGATTACCGGTATTACCTGCATGGCGAAGCGGTTTTAAGCGGCATGCTGGCGGCTGTAAAGCTTTCCTTGAAGCTAAATGGAATCAGCTTTGAAGATGCAGGTCGGATCGAAAAACTGATTCGGCAAATTGGCCTGAAAAAAGCGCCGGAGGACTTGACCCCGGAAGCGGTAATCGATAAACTAAGGCAGGATAAAAAACGCCTTGCCGGCGAGATTTTTTTTGTAATGCCTGATAAAGTGGGTTCTGTCTCGCTGAAAGCTCTAAAGGATCAACAGCTGTTGCATGATGTGGTGAACTATATCTTGAATGAGTAGCTGTGAAATATTCTGGCCGGGGTAGGATCTGGTTTTGGCAATATGCCGTAAAAGTGGCTTCCACTTTGGAGGCCCCTTTTACGCTGGTCATAGATGAAGCTAATCTGCTGTAACGGTCGAATGAAATGGAGAGTGGTAAAAAATGAAACCTGCGATCAAACCAGGTCGCCTGGCCATCCTGCTGGTGCTTTGTCTGCTGATTATGGCTTCTGCTTATTGGGCTTTTCAGAACGCATCGGACAGACAGACAGGGATTAAACGCGGCCTTGATATCGCCGGAGGGCTATATGTTTTACTGGAGGCGGTTGAAACCGGTGATCAGGAATTTGATGAAGATGCCATTGAACGGGCGATCACCGTAATCCGGATGCGAGTGGATGAGCTGGGTGTAGCCGAGCCCATTATAGCCGCACAGGGAGATAACCGGATCAGAATTGAACTGCCTGACATTGACGATGTTGAGCAAGCCCGCAGTATTATTGGCAGAACCGCACTGCTCAGGTTTGTTGGTCCTGATGGGATTGAAATAGTTACTGGCTCAAACTTAATAAGGGCCATGGCTGAAAGAAATCCACAAATGACCCCCTTCCCCTTTGTATCAATCGAATTTGACTCAGAAGGGGCCAAACTGTTTGGCGATGCAACAGCAAAATTTTTAAACGAGCCGATTGCTATTGTTCTTGACGACGAGGTTATTTCCAGCCCGGTGGTGAGGGCGGTAATCACTGATGGGCAGGCGGTGATTGAGGGCGATTTTGAAATTGAAGAAGCAGCTAATTTAGCCCTGCTTTTACGCAGCGGTTCCCTGCCGGTTCAACTGGTTGAGCTTGAATCAAGACTCATTGGGCCAACCCTCGGCCAGCGGACGGAAGAGGTTGCCGTTTATGCCGCCGGGGCTGGTCTTTTCCTGGTTGTTATTTTTATGATTATCTATTACCGGTTGGCGGGTGTGATCGCCGGTTTTGCTCTTATCTTTTACGTGTCGCTGGTGCTCTGGGCTTTAAATTATCTGCCCACGACCCTGACCCTGCCCGGCATTGCCGGTTTAATTCTTTCGATCGGCATGGCGGTTGACGCAAACGTGATTATCTTTGAAAGGATCAAAGACGAGATGCGTGCGGGCCGCACACCGCGCAGTGCTCTGGAAAGTGGTTTTCAGAGAGCTTTCCGGGCTATTCTTGATGCCAACGTAACCACTTTGATTGTGACCGTGGTGCTCTTCAGCCTGGCTAGTGGCCCGGTCAGGGGATTTGCTGTAACTCTCTTTATCGGCATTATCTGCAGCATGTTCACGGCAATTTTTCTGACCCGCCTGCTGATGAGGCTTGCCTTCCAGGCCGGACTGATCCGCAGCGGGGCTTACGTGGGGGTGAAACTGACATGATTAATTTTATCGGTAATCGCCGCAAGGCCTATCTACTGTCATCGATACTGGTCGTGGCCAGCCTGGTTTCGCTGGTTCTCTTCGGTCTCAGCTTAGGCATTGATTTCACCGGGGGCACCGTGTTGCATTTAAACCTCGGCGAAGATTTTTCAATGGAAGAGGTTGAGTCGGTTCTCGCCGAATATGAAGAACTTGCCGGTGCAACAATCCAGGTAGTTCAGGGACGAGATTTGGATGGAGATCTGGCTGACGAGGGTTTGGTCATCAAGGCTCCCTATATCGAGGAGGGTCGGCGCAACGAGCTGATGGATAGCTTCAGGAGCCACTGGCCTAATCTTGATCCGGACGATCTGCGCATCGAAAGTGTTGGTGCCGTGGTCGGCGGGGAGTTAACCCGGCAGGCGCTGCTGTCGCTGGCAGTGGCCACTGTGCTGATGGTGGCCTATATTACTTTTCGATTTGAATTTAAGTTTGCTATCGCTACAATTATCTCGCTTCTGCATAATATTGTGATAGTAATTGGGGTCTTTTCAATCCTGCAGATGGAGATTAACTTACCCTTTCTGGCGGCTATTTTAACTATCTTTGGTTACTCGGTGAACGACACGATCGTAATCATTGACCGGATTCGTGAGAACATCAAGCACAAGAGGAGAAGCGAATATGCTGCTATTGTTAACGAAAGCATCAACCAGAACCTGATGCGTTCGATCAATACTTCGCTAACTACACTTTTTGTGCTGATCGCCATGCTCATCGGTTTTTATTACTTTATTGGCAGTGTTGACCTGGTCGTTTTCGTCATTGCCCTGATTATCGGGGTGGTGGTCGGCACTTACTCGTCGATCTTCGTTGCCAGCCCGTTGTGGCTTACCCTACAGGATGTTCAATTCAGGAAGGTAAAGCGGGGATAGTAAACGGAGGGGCAATATGGTTTCATTTTTCAGGATCTTTGGCCTCATCGAAAACCTGGTGAGGATCGCTGATGAACTTAACTAATCCACTCTGGATCTGGCCTGCCGAGCAGCAGGCACAGGTCCGGAGCCTGGTCCGGGAGGCGAAGATCTCCCCGGCCCTGGCCCGCTTGCTGATCAACCGGGGCATAGATGATGCCTTGAAAGCACGGGCTTTTTTAAATCCTAATCTAAATGATTTATATTCCCCCTGGTTGATGTGCGGGATGCGTCAGGCCGTAGCACGAATCCAGGAGGCTCTGCGAAGGGGAGAAATAATCACAGTACACGGTGATTATGACGCTGACGGGATAACAGCAACGGTTATTCTGGTCGAAGCTTTGCAGGCTCTTGGCGGTACGGTCGGTTATTATTTACCGAGTCGTTTTGATGAAGGTTACGGATTGCACCGCGAGCCTCTTGAGCGGTTCAAAGAAGAAGGAACCGGTCTGGTGATCACGGTTGACTGTGGAATCAACGCCTTGCCTGAGGTTTCTTTTGCGGCAGAAATCGGTCTGGACTTAATCATCACTGATCACCACCAGCAGCTGGTCAAACTTCCGGAATCAGTTACAGTAGTAAATCCCTTGCAGGATGGTTGCTCCTATCCCTTTAAAGGGCTCTCCGGGGCGGGTATTGCTTTTAAGCTGGCCTGCGCCCTGTTCGAAGAATATCAACAGCCTTTTCCAGAAGCGTTTCTCGATCTGGCTGCTCTTGGAACAGCAGCTGATGTAGTACCGCTGATTGATGAAAACCGGGTTATTGTAGCTGCCGGTCTGGCTGTGATGAGCAGGCTGGAAAGGATTGGTTTTAGAACCCTCACTGAAGCAGTTAGCCTTGATCAAAACAAGATCAATAGCACCGCGCTAAGTTTTATCCTAGCGCCGGCCATCAACGCAGCCGGGCGAATGGGAGAAGCAGATCCGGCGGCCAGGCTGCTACTGGAGAAGGATCCTGCAGTAGCACAGGGGTTGGCAAAGCATTTGCATCAGTTAAATCAGCAGCGCCGCTCCCTGGAGCAGGATATTCTTAGAGAGTCCACCGCGGCAGCAACTGAATTGCTAAATGAAGCTGACCAGGCTGTTCTTTTGCTGGCTTCAGATCGCTGGCACCATGGTGTGATTGGTATTGTCGCTTCACGCCTGGCTGAAAAGTTTAAACGGCCGGTGGCGCTGATTGCGGTGGAAGATGATGAAGGCAGGGGTTCGGCCCGCAGTGTGCCGGGTTTTGATATTACCGCAGCTCTGGCAGCCCAGGCCGGTCTGCTGATCAGATTCGGCGGGCACGAGCAGGCTGCCGGTTTTACGGTTACGAGAGATAATATTTCTGCCCTGCGTGAAGCTATTAATGACTATGCCTGTCAACACGAAGAGCTTTGCCAGCTAAAACCAACACTGGAGCTCGAGGTCGAATTAAGCGACGCAGAAATCAATGATGACCTTGCTGCCGCTCTGGAGCAGCTTGAGCCCTTTGGCCAGAATAATCCGGAACCGATTTTCGGCAGCCGGCAGTGGCAAGTCTTACAATGGAGGCTGGTTGGCGCTGACAAGAGGCATCTTAAAGTTGAGGTTAAAAAAGGGAACAGATCTTTTTCGCCGATTTTCTTCTCCGGTGCATCATTTGAACCCAAGCCAGAGAGTGGCCGGCAGGTAGATCTTGCCTTCAGGTTGAAAGAAGGCCAGTTCAGGGGCGATAAAACGCTTGACCTTATTTTAAAGGCCTTTCGCTACGCAGATAGTTTTCAGACAGATCTATTTGATCTGGTAGACAGCCGTGATTGTGCTGACCGAGAGGGTCGCTTAAAGCAATTACTTTACGCAGCCGAGCAGCGACAAGCTAAAACAATCGTCTTTTGCACTACAAAAGACCGGGCGGGGAAAATTAAACGCTTCACCAGCAATAGCAGCCTGGTGCAAATTATCAGCGGAGGTTTATTAAACGGCACAGTTGAGCCTGAAACTGAAGCAGACCAGTTAATCTTTTATGATTTGCCAATCAGTGCAGATCAGGTCAGCTTGCTCTTCGGCAATAACGCTTTGAGTAATTTTATCGAGGTTCACCTCCTCTATGGCCGTGAAGATCTTGAGGTTAACAAAAAAATGATCGACATGTCTCTTCCATCAGACGAACAGCTCGAGGCGATCCGGGAAGTGCTTAAATTGACTTCAGTATCTGGCGACGCCGGAGATCTCTCCCGGATTCAAGCCAGCCTGTTTTCCTACCAGACTTTGCCCCGCTTTTGGGAAAAAGCCGAGCTGATTTTCACCGAATGCGGCCTTCTGCAGCAAGGGCGGTTGTTGGATCCGGCCGGAAAAAAATGCTCTAAACAGACAGAACAGTTTTCTAACTCCCGGACCTAT
>Ga0194111_10002449_pt1 | contig 22561 bp, 15 predicted proteins | sample TA2KigC300mmetaG_FD_146194 | JGI IMG/M metagenome (GOLD analysis project Ga0194111, IMG submission 146194) | Freshwater microbial communities from Lake Tanganyika, Tanzania - TA2015033 Kigoma Deep Cast 300m | ecosystem: Environmental > Aquatic > Freshwater > Lake | place: Tanzania: Lake... | reverse complement strand
TCGGGTTCGAGGGCCGTGCCCGCACCCTGGGCGTCCTGCACCGCCTGACCAATGCCAACTTGCTGCCGCACGGCGCGGGGTACATCCTGCCTCACATCCTGCACGTCACGCGCGTGCTGGAGAAGGCGGGCATGAGGTACTTCGAGTGTGACACCGTGAACGACCGCGGCCGCGAGGTCATCTCCCACCCCCGGGACGTTCCCCACGATTACCGCGGACGTAGCGTCGTCCTCTCCACCGTCGAGCTTGGTCTGGGGCAGATCGTGGCCAAGCTGGTGCCGGTGAGGGTGCTCAAGACGTAGACACAGTCATCTGGGCTTCTTGTGCTTGACACACCCAAACGGTTGTGATAGCCTATACACGCCCACCGGGGGGTGTTGTACGCGTCATTGAGGGGAGCGTCAGGCCATGCCTCTTGGCTACGACGAAGACGGGGACCTCCCGGAGGGGGTCCATGAGATGCGCATCGAGGAGTTCTGGGCCAGGTACGGGTACAACCCGCACCGGAGAGCCCTGTTGGACAGATTCGAGGGTGCCCTCGTGCAGATGAAGGCAGCCCGCGGGCGAGCCGTCGTTGTTGGGGGCAGCTTCGTTACCAACCGCGAGTCCCCCAACGACATCGATGCTTGCTGCGACGACGCCCAGGTGGACCCGAAGGACTTGCCAGAGATGGCGGCTCTGGAGGGGCAGGGGCTTCACCTCTTCCTGGACTTGTCGGGGCGACACCTCATTCGCGACCTCCTGTTCCGGTTGAGGCGCGGAACCACGAAGCGTGTGGGGATCGTCCTGCTGGACCTTGAGAAGAGCGACCTGCCGCTCCGTAGGCGGCCGTGGGGGTCCGGTACATGACGAGGGATGACCAAGGCGCAGCGGAGCCAGTGAGGTCGCGTGTCAGTGCGCACACGGGGAGCCGGGGCGACGCGTGCCGTCTCGCCCGGAGATGGAATGGCCCCACCTGCAGCGTGACCGAACGGCCCTGCAACCGCAGGAGTCTGGATCATCTGCCTGGGTGGGATTTCTGGCTATGTCCGAGTGTGCGGGAACGGGAGGAGCGCTGGCTCGGCCGTGGCCGCTCAATTCCTGAAATGTGGAGTTACCAATATGAAATTTGCGAATGTTATCAATGTAATCCGCAACGAGCGCGAGTACCGGATGACGAGGTCTCTGGTTCGGCAGTTCGAGCATGCGGTTGAGCAACTGGACGACCTGCCCGGACTGAGCCCGGAGCACCGGGTTGCAGTGGCCACGAGCTACAGGCGCAAGCTCGAGGAACTGACGCGAGAGGTGTCCCAGTACGAGCGACTCAAGAACGGGCAGGTTCCCTCCATGGCAATGGAGGATCTGGCCTCCGTTGGGAGAGCCCTGATTGCGGCTCGCATCGCGCGGAGGTGGACGCAGGCCGACCTGGCCCGGGCTCTTGGAGTGAAGCCGCAGCAGGTGCAGAAGGACGAGAGCTGCGACTACGCGTCGGCCAGCCTGGACCGACTGGCGGCGGTTGCCGCAGCGCTGGGTGCTGAGTTCGACGTGCGGATCGCGTTTGCCGGGGTGGCGCAGACGCGGCAGAGCCGGCCCCGACGAACGTCTCCGAAGCCCAGGAGCGTCGTTCAGCAGGCTGTGCCTCGCCGCTGACGCCTCTGGCCTCCGGACGGTCGCGTCCCCTCGGGGAAACCCCCTTGACACGCGTGCGGGACTATGGTACAGAATTCTGTGTGCACAGTATTCTGTAGAGAAGGGGGAGCGCCATGCCGAGGAGGCCCGGGAGCGTCGGCCCCATCACCGACGCGGCGCTGAAGCCGGCGCGGAAGGGCTGCGGGCAGTCGAAGATCGAGGCCGAGTGGATGGAGAGCCTCAAGCACGATGGCGACTTCCTCCTGCTATGGGGTGGGGCGTTCAAGACGCAGTGGCAGGTCGGCGAGAGCACCAGTCCGTTCGGGATCACCTGGCACGGACTGTGCTTCTCGGAGACCGGGAAGGCCGAGCAGGTGGTCGAGACACCTGCCGCGCATGTGAAACTGATCCTCAGTTCGCTGGCCCACGAAGCACGGATCCGGCTGCTACAGACGCTGTTCCGGGGTCCGAAGACCAGCGGGGGGTTGACGGAGGCCACAGGGCTGCGCGGCGGCAACCTGCACTATCACCTCAAAGAACTCATGCACGCGCACTACGTGGAGCAGCAGGAGGGGGCATACCGGTTGACCGAGCGCGGCGCGCAGATGCTCATCACGGTGGCGTGTCTGGCGCACGTCTGCGTGGAGGACCAGGGGAAGCGAGGGCTGGCGGTGTCTGGCTGGCGGCGCGGGTGAAAGTGAGGGTGGCTGGAACGGCGCGCGCGGTCCGGACGTATCTAGTTCGCAGGAGGTGGGCAGCCATGCGTCGAGTCAGCTGGGGCCGCCGACGGACCTGGACGCGGCAGATCACGACGACGGTCTTTCTGGCAGCGTTTTCCGCGGGTATCGGGGGAGCGGTGACGCTGGAGGTGACGGACGAGCCGCTTGACTGCGCGGTCGCGAAGGTGAAGGAGGAGGTCGGAGACGCCCTCACGCTGGCGGCACGGACACATGGCCGGATCACGGTGGCGGTGCGTGACCGGCCCTTGGCGGAGGTTGCCCAACGGATTGCCGAGGCCGGGGCGTTTGCGCTGGTCTCGGTGGGGGACTCGCACACGATCGTCCGGCCGGATCGGGAGACGCCGTGTCGAATCGAGCGGCTTCTGGAGGCGGACCTGGTGGAGGAGGCCCTCGACGTGGCGACCGAGTGGGTGGCGAAGGTGGCGGAGGCCGAGGTGAACGAAGCCGCGCCATGGTTGGCGGAGGCGCTGCTCGCGAACGGGCAGGCCAAGGAAGCTGCCGACCTCGTGGCCCCTCTTGCGCTGGGGGCGGGCCAGGCACCCGGGGCAAGGATCGCGGCGAACCTGGTGGAGTTGGCCGAGGGCCGCGACTCGCCGGAAGTGCGGCTGGCGCTGGGGGAGGCGTACGTGGATTCAGATGCGCCGTTCGCTGCTGTGACGCATCTGCGCGCGGGACTTGCGCAAGCCCCCGAGGACCCGGACCTTCTGTTCCGCTACGCCGTGGCGTGCGAAGCGGCGCAGCTGTGGGTTCGGGCGCAGTCGGCGTGGGCGTCGTACCTGAAGATCGATGGGACAAGCGATCGGGCGTGGCTGGTGAAGATGGGTTGCGTGCCGGTGCGTACGGAGCACCTGGCCGGGACGGCCGGACACGATCAGGCTCCTCGCTGGTCGGCCAACGGCAGACTGATGGCCTTCCAGGCACTGCGCGACCAGGGCGGCGACGTTGCCGTGGTGGACGCGTACTCGGGCGACCTGCGGGCGACCATCCCCGGCAACTTCCGCTGGTTCGACTGGTCATGGGCGACCGGGAAGCTGGTGCTCTCCCAGGCTCGGGCGGACAACGCGCGCGTGTGGGAGCTGTTCGGCGCGGAGCCGTTCGGGGGCGAGCAGGCCCAGAGACTGCCCCTGCCCCTTCCCGGCACCCAGCCGCGCTGGACCCCCGACGGGAAGCGAGTCCTGTTCTCCTCCGAGCCGGACCTCTACACCGTCGCCGCCGACGGCTCGGACGTGCAGAAGCTGCCGCTCGGCAGAGAGCCGGCCAAGCACTTCTACCACCCGGCGATCTCCCCCGACGGCAAGAGGGTGGCGTTCTCGGTCGGGTCCTGGGACCCGAAGGGCACGGCCTACGAACTCCGCGTCGCTGCCATCGACGGCGCGGAGCCGGCCCGGAAGGCTACGTCGGCTACGATCCAGGGGCGCATTGGGGAGGTCCACGCCGACTACTCGCCGGACGGGCGACTCCTGGCCTTCTCATCCGACCTCAACGACCCGGGACACTCCTTCGACACGTACGTCGTGGATGCCGCGGGCGCCCACCCGGAAGTCGGGCTGCTGCCGGGGGCGGGTCGAGCGAGCTGGTCGCCCGACGGCACGCGGATTGCCTACGACTTGTGGACGCGCGGGGCGATGTCGGAAGTGTTCGTCTCGACGCTCGGCGGGCTCCGCGACCGTGTGACGGCCATCGGGCGCGCCGCACCGTGACGGGGGCCTAGCCTGCGCTCTCGGCTAGGTCCTGGTAGATGAGCTCGATCTGGGCGGGGTTGGATGTACCGATCTCGCGCTCGGCGGCAGCCTCGAGGTAGCGGCAGGGGCGGTCGGTCTCCTTGATGGTCGGGAGGCCGTTCTGTTGGCGGAGGGTGTCGATGAGGATGAGCAACTGGGAGTCAACGGCGACCGGATCGATCCCCGCGAAGACGCCCCAGTAGTCGTACACCCGGTCGGCCTGGTAGGACGGGCCGCCCTCGTACTGCACGTGCAGGGCGTCGCCGACGATGAGGCGCTGCTTGGCCTTGAGGGAAGGCGCGAGGTTCACCTCCGCGACCGCAGGCGAGCAGTTGTTCAGGTAGTGGAAGTCCTCGGGGTTGTGAATGGTGCCGAAGTGGTTCTTCAGCGCACCAGTGATCCCCGCGAAGATATGGTCCTTCACGACGGGCACGTTGACGATGGCGGTGGTCTTCTCGTCGACGATGTTGCTGAGACAGAACGTCGCGCTTCCGCGTGTCACAAAGCGCGGGTTGTAGCCCGGACCGGTGGGGCCGCCGACCGTGCCGAAGCAGAGCGGGCCTGGCGGCTTGGGGTTCAGCGTGTAGCCCGCGCCGAGTAGGTCACGGTCCTCCTTGTCGAAGATCGTGATGTGGTCGGGATCGACCCCCGCCGTCTTCAGCCCCTCGACGACCGCCGCGATGACGTCGGGGCTCGGCGCCAGCAGCCCCGCCATGCAGTTCACCTTCACCACCACCACGTCGCTCGGCACGAAGAGGCGCTTCCAGGCTTGCTCGGCCGTCTGACGTTCGGTCACCGTGCAGACGGCGAGGTTCACCAGCTCGCGGACCGTCTGCGCGCGAGCCGCGGCATCCTGCTGCGGGAGTCCGGAGTGGCGGTAGAAGGCCACGCGCGAGGCGCCGGCGCTGCGAGCAGAGGTGGGGAGGAGGAGCCCCGCGCCCGAAGCGATGGCCAGCCCGGAGGCGGAGCGGATGAAGCGGCGGCGGTCCATGGATGTGCCTACCGCCACACGCCCGGGATCTTCAGCCCGCAGGCGGTGCACTTTCCGGACTTGCGGTTCAGGTACTGGTAGGTGATGCTCTGATAGCCTACGTGCTGGACGAGCATGGCGTTGCACTTGGGGCAGTAGGTTGACTCACCGCCGTGTCCCGGCACGTTGCCGACGTAGGCGTAGCGGATGCCCGCCTTATAGGCGGCCCCGCGGACCTCCTCCAGCGTCGTGATCGGCGTCGGCGGCACTTGCTGCATCTTGTACTTCGGGAAGAAGCGGCTGAAGTGGATCGGCGTGTCGGCGCCCAGCTTGCTGACGATCCACTTGCACGCGGTCGAGACCATCGAGGTGCTGTCGTTGTAGCCCGGGATGGTCAGCCAGGTCACCTCCAGGTGTTTGCCGGAAGCGCGGGCGGTCTCGAGAGCATTCAGCACCGGCGCCAGATGGCCCCCCGTCACCTGCGTATAGAACTCCTCGGTGAAGCCTTTGAGATCGATGTTGATCCCGTCCACCGCGTGGCAGAGGTCGGCGAAGGGCTCGGGATTCGCGAAGGCCGCCGTGTGCATCAGGACCCGAATGCCCTGCGCGTGCGCTACTTTGCAGGTGTCGATCAGATACTCGATGCACTGCAGCGGCTCGGCGTAGGTGAAGGTGATCGTGGGCAGGCCGTACTGCTTCGCCTGGGCGACCAGGCTCTCCGGCGGAAGGTCCTTGTTGTCGGTCTGCTCCGGGCGGGCCTGGGCGAAGGTGTAGCTCTGGCAGAAGCCGCAGTCGAGGTTGCAGCCGGCGGTGCCCAGCGCGACGGTCTTGGTGTTGGGGAGGAAGTGGAAGAAGGGCCCCTTGGCCATCGGGTCCACGTAGACCACGCACGGCTTGCCGTAGACCTTGGAGATGTACCGCCCGCCCTGGTTCTCGCGCACCCCACAGAACCCGCGCTCGCCCGGCTTGATGGTGCAGGAGCGGGGGCAGATGTCGCACTTGGTCTCGCCGCCGGCAACGGTGTGCCAGTACCTGCCGACGACGTTGGAGACGTTGCCCACTGCAGCGGATGCGGGCCGGTCGAGAAGGGCGAGCGCGGACCCGGTCGCGCACGCCGCGGCGCAGCGCCCGAGGGCGGCGCAGAAGTCCCGCCGGTCAAACGTCTTTCGTCCCATCTCTCATGCTCCCTGTTGAGCGCGCGGCGGGGGCAGACCCGACTGCCCCCGCTGCGGGTGTGCTTCTGTGCTTGTTCAACGTTGGGGCTGTACCCGTGGCCTCACCCGCTACTGCGGCAGCAGCCCCACGCGACCCGTCCTCTCCACCGGGAAGCCCCAGGCCGCAAACTGCTCGTTGCAGTCCGCGCCGAAGGCCTGGTTCATCGCCTTCACGAACAGGCCGGCCACCTGCTTGCGGTCACCCACGTTGGCGTTGGCCTCATCCCGGCAGAGGGCCTCGAAGAAGCGCGTGTACGGCGCCCAGTCGATCAGCGCGTTCTTGCCGTACCCGTGGGAGTCGAGCAGCGTGTACAGCATCCCCGCGACGATCTCCTCGTTCAGCTTCGAGGCATCGGGCTCCTGGCGGACATACTCCTCGAGGGCCTTCAGGGAGGCCTCACGAGCGCGGATGACCTCTTCCTGCGGCAGCTTCACCGCCGCGGCGCTACCGATGGTGTCGCGCGTCTCGGTGACGAGCTGGTACTGCAGCGCCGCCGCCCCGAACTTGGCCAGCGCGCCGACGAACACCGGCGAGTTCGCGAGGGCCTTCGACCCGCGCGCAGCGACGGCGTTGCGCGCCATGTCGGTCAGGCCAAGCCCCCAGGAGGGCGGGTCGTTGACCTGCCAGGCATCGACGAGCACGACGCCCTTGGAGGGTGTGCCGCCCTTGGATGAGGCGACGACGATCTGCCGGCCCGGGGACTTGGCGCCCGTCCACGCGCACAGCTGACGCTGCGCCTCGTCCCAGATGTTGGGCATGTTGTACTGGCGCATGCGAGCGGCGGTGACCCACGGCGCAACGACGACCATGTCCTTGCCGACCCACACGTCGTAGTTCCGCGTCTCCGGTCCGGCGGCGCGCTCCGCGGCGTCGCCGATCGGGGTCAGGTCCTCGCCGAAGCCGCCCTGCTCCAGGCGCGCCAGGCCGTCCTGCGCGTCATCGGCCAGCCCGCTGAGGTTGTGGACGCTGATCAGCCAGTTGTACGCCTCGGCGGCCTCCTTCTTGTTGCCCCGAATCTCCTGGGCGCGCCCGTACACAAAGGCCGCTGGCGCCGCGAAGTCGGAGGTGGGCGCGTCGAAGAACGGCTTCAGGAGGTTGATGGCAGCCCTGGTGTCGCCGCGCTGCATGTTGAGGCAGGCCAGGAAGTAGCGGGCGTCCTGGCGGAGGTCATCGACCGACAGCCGGTGCGGGATGTGCCGGCTCATCTCGTAGAAGTCGTGCTCCGCGTGGCGCAGGTACAGCTGCATCAGGGCCAGGAACTGCTCCTTGTCGCCATACACGTCGGGCGGGAAGACGTCCGGATGCGCCTTGGCCAGCAGCATGTACCGATCCCGGCCGTCCGGGTAGTGGGTCGGATCGGCGTAGAAGCGGAGGGTCTTGCACAGGGCGCCCTTGCCGCGCATGTCGCCCTCATCCGGCTCGGTCTCGTAGGGGAAGAAGATGACCTTCTCCTGGTAGGTGAACGCGGCGTCGTCGTCCATGCCGCTGTGCTCGTAGGAGCGCGCGATCTCGCGCAGCGCGCGGTCGCGGAGGTTGCTGCCGATGAGGTTGTTGACCACGACCGCAAAGGCGCCGACCGCATCCCCCACCGCGCTGAGCTGCCGGTCGGTGGGGATGGTGGAGAGGCCGCCCGTGCCGCGCCGGAAGTCGTCACGCAGGCGGAACAAGTCCTCGGGACCCTTGGCCTCGTTGATCTTCTGGAAGAGCCGGTTCATCTCCTGGTAGCAGGACCCGATGGCGAACCAGGCGTCGTCGTAGTTGTCGTGGCCCGGGTAGGACCGGATGAACCGCGTGTAGGCCTCGATGGCATCCGAGAACTCGCGGTAGTTCTGGTAGTGCTGGGCGAGGTCCCACAGGTCCTGCGCGTCATCGCAGGGGAAGTGGCCCTGAAGGTCGTAGGTCCCCTCCCGCATCGTGTTGACTTCCGCCATCGACTGGCGCACGAGCGGGCTGCCGGGCATCTCATGGATCAGGAACTCGTAGGCCGGCAGAGAGTCGCGCAGGTTGTGGCAGGCGCGCAGCGACTGGGCGATGCCGAACTGCGCATCATCGACGTAGTCGCTCATCGGCCAGGTGTCGAGCAGGTCCGTGTAGGCCGCCATGGCGTCGTCGTAGGAGCCCAGGGCCTGGTAGCGCTGAGCGATGCGGAAGAGCGCATCATCGCAGAACTCGCTGGTGCGATAGTCCTCAGCGAGGCGCTGCAGCGCGGCGAGCGCGCCCTCCTCGTCACGCAGATCGGTGTAGGCGCCGGCCAGCGCGAGGCACGCGTCGTCGGCCCAGAGGCTGTGGGGACGCTGCTCGATCAGGCGATTCAGGACGTCGATCTCGGCGGGACGGTCCTTATCCCTCCCGTAGCACTGCGCGAGGTTCCACATGGCGTCGTCCCACAGATCGCTGTCCGGGTAATTCGTGGCCAGCACTGCGTACGCCTCGATCTGGTGCAGCATGTCCCGCTTGACGCCGTTGACGTAGCCGCTATGGAAGCAGGCATCGTCAGCGAAGTCGCTGGTCGGGTACATCCTCACGAAGTCCGAGTTCGCCTTGAGCGCGCGCTCGATCTCCACTTCCTGACTCGGCCGGCAGCACGTATAGCTGGCCGTCGCCGCGTCATCATGGCTGTTGTACGACGTCAGCCGAGTGGGGAGGAGCGCCAAGTCGGCGAACATGCGATTTGCGACGGTGCCAAGGTCGAAACCGGGCTGCCCAGGTTGCTGCGGGGACTTGTCCAGCTCCGCGAACGTCAGACCCCCCGCCAGCAGCAGGCTCGTCAAAACGACCACCAGGAGTGCTTTTCGCATTTGGTCACGCCTCCTCGGATAGTGGGCGGGTGCCCCAGAAGGATAGGGCCCGACCAAATACCAACGCGCGCGCACAACTCCCGCAGGAGCCGTCGCGTGGTCCGGCCTGCCGTCCTCCAATCCGCTCTGTGCACCTCATTCGACGCCGCCCCCGCGATTCCTGCTTCCTCCACAAGAAAAATGCGCCAGACCCCTCGGAGGTTGCAGCGCCGCGCGGGCCGCACGGCTGGATTCGCGGGAATCTGAGCCTTCAAGGCGTGTTTTCCCTACCCATGCACCGCCCAGGCCACCGAAGTGTGACGCAAAACACACTGCGGAAAACGGCACGGAGGCCTCTTCTGCGCACGCTCCAGAAGGAACGTACCCAGTAGAGGCCTCCGTCCCATTCCTCGCACAGACCGCCTATGACGCCGGCTTGTCCGTTGCCGGCGGCGTTGCCGGGCCGGCGGCGGGAGTGCCGCTCTTCGCGATGTCGGGCAGGCGCTGGAGCATCTCGGTGAAGTCGATCCCGCTGAGGGCCTCGACGACCGGCGGGAGTTGGCTGATGACGTTCGCCACATCGGTCGTGATCCGGCTCGCGCCCACGCCGGCGCCCGACCCGTCGCCGCCGCCGACGTTGACCATGACGATTTTCTCGGTCTTCGCCAGGGGCTGAGCGACCGCATTCGCCACGGCGGGCAGGACCTCGATGACCTTCTCGGTGATCGCGGCCTCGTTGTAGTTGCGCCAGGCCTCCGCCTTCTTGGCCATCGCTTCGGCCTCGGAGAAGCCCTTCTGGCGGATGACCTCCGCTTCGGAGAGACCGGTGGCCCTGATGACCTCCGCCTGGGCGAGACCCTCGGCCTGCGTCGCTGAGGCACGGCCCTGGCCGAGACTCTGGGTCGCGGTGGCCTCGCCCTGGGCCTCCTGGATGCGGCGAGCGCGCTCAGCTTCCGCCAGGGTCTCGATTCGGTACTTGTCGGCCTCGGCCGGCTTGCGGACGGTCGCGTCCAGCTCGCGCTCCTTGCGCTCGATCTCGCGGAGCTGAACCTGGGTCTGCATCTCCTTCTGCACGACCTCGACCTGGATCTTCTCCTTCTCCACAAGCTGCTGGGTCTTCGCTTCCTGGAGGGAGTAGGCCAGGTCGGCCTTGGCCTTGGCCTCGTTCTGCTGGGCCTCGTATTCGGCCGCGCGGATGTTACGGTCGCGCTCGGCCATGCGGGCATCGGCATCGCGCGCGGCCTCAGCCTGGCGGGCCTCCATGTCCTGCTGGGCGGCCTGGGAGCGCGCTTCCTTGTCGGCGGTCCGCTCGCCGATGATGGCGTCCCGCTTGACCTCGGCCGTCCGCCGCTTGCCAAGGGACTCGAGGTAGCCCTGCGTGTCGCGGATCTCGCGGATGGTGAAGGAGACGATCCTCATGCCCATGCCGGCGAGGTCGCCGGCAGCGACCTCCTGCACCTGCTGGGCGAACTCGTCCCGCTTCTTGTAGATGGCCTCAACACTCATCGTGCCCAGGATCGCGCGCAGGTGCCCTTCAAGGGTCTGGAGGGCCACGTTGCGGACCTCGACCTGGGTCTTGCCCAGGAACTGGCCCGCCGCGGTGCGGACCATCTCGTCCGTCTCGCCGATCTTGACCTGCGCCACGCCATCCACCGTGACGGGCACGCCCTGATCGGTGTAGACCTCGCCGACGTTCACGTCGATGGTCATGATCTCCAGGCTCATCCGCCTGACCTCATAGAAGAACGGCCAGACGAACACGCCCCCACCCACTACGGTGCTGGTCTTTCCCCTGCCGTAGACCACGACCGCCTCGTTCGGGCCGGCCTTCCGGTACCGCCCGGCGGCCCAGAAGAGGAAGCAGATGAACAGGACGCCAAAGACCACAGCCGCGGTGACTACCGTCGCGCTCAAGCCGAACATCGCCTTCACACCTCCTGAGGTTCGCGCCACAAGGGCGGTCCCGCGGCGGGGGGGCCGCCGGCGCGCACTACCGTACGTAGGCTAGATCTCCTCGGTCTCCGTCGTCTCGGGCCGCGCAGCCACCTTCTCCTCCGGCGCGATGGCGGCCTCAGCCTCCTCGTGGCCGAGGCGTCGGAGCTTCTCGTCGATCGTTTCCCGGACCATGGCGACGTTGCCCACCACTTGCGTGATGGCCACCATGCTGTGCTTAGGGATCATCGCCCCCGTCTCCGACCGCGCCGGGTGCGAGGTGCGCCCCGTCGGGGTCGTGAACGCGATCTCCCCGACACCCTCGGCCGGGATGGGCGTGATGACCTCAGCCTCGACCCCGATCATGTCGGAGAAGCGCACGTGCGAGCTTCCCTGGCTCTTCTCCATGAAGCGGCCGATCCCGACAAACGCCAGGGCGGCGATCAGGAAACTGATCGCCATCGCGGAGGGCATCGACAGGAACCACGGCAGATGCAGACCCCGGTCGCCGACCATTCCCACGAAACCGAAACCGACCAGGAAGGTGGACAGAATCGGCGGGCTGATGGGCGAGAGGTGCATGCCGACGGACTCCGCGGCGCCGTGATCGACGGACACGCCATGATCGACCGACGCGTCGTGGCCGGCGCTAAGGTCGTGGTCGGCCGAGAAGTCATGGTCGATTCCGCTGGCGTCCGCATCGCCCAGGTGCAGCACGCTGCCCAGGAACCCACTGGCGATGGCGAAGATCAGCCCGACCACGAAGCAGAACAGATACACGGCGAATGTCCAGTTATCCATCTGCGCCTCACCTCCGCGATCGACCTGTCGGTGCGGCCCGGGAGCTCTGCAGCGCCTCAGGCAGGTTTCCCCAGCCGCCGCTTGATGCCCTGCAACTCAGTCTCGATATCTGCTACCGTCTCCTCCCGCAGCTCATCCAGGCGCGCCACCTGCGTCTGCACGTCGCGCAGCGCCAGCTCGGCATACGCCTCCGCCTCGGCTTCCAGGTCGTCGATCCGATCCGTCAGGCGGTCGAAGGTGCGCTCCGTTACGCCGCTTCGTCCGACGCCCGACGTCTCCTGGAGGTCCCGCCGGACCCGGGCGAGTCGTTTGCGGGCGAGGAGCGCCTCGCGCTTGCGTCTCGCCTCCTCCACCTTCGCCTCCAGCACCGCGAAGCTGCTGCGCAGTTCGGCCAGGGCCCGGTTCTCGACCTCCCACTGCTCCCCGACGCCCTCCGCTTCCTGCAGGTGCTTGCGCCTCCGCCGAAGCGCCTCGCGTGCGAGTTCGTCATCGCCCTTCCGTACCGCCTGCTCGGCGCGCTGCTTCATGGTCTCGGCTTGCTGGCGATGGTACTCGTGGCTGTCCCGCAGCCTGCGCTCCTCACGCATCGCCGCCGCCATACCCGCCCGCGCCTCGGCCAGGTCCTCCTCCATGGTCCGAATCAGGCTATCCAGCGCCTGCTCCGGATCCTCGGCCTTCTGCAGGATGTCGTTGATGTTCGCCTTGACCAGGGCTTTGATGCGCTCGAGAAGGCCCATGTCCGGCTCCTTCGCTTCCGACCGCTGACCGCCCCCGACGGCTCTGTCACCGGCCCGTCATTCCCCCAGCACTCCCCATCGCGTCGCGGCCTCGCCGCATGTTGCGCCCCTCACCTGCCCTTGACCTTCCGACGACGAAATCCAACGCCCAACCGACCCTCTCTGCTTTGCCAACGTCTGCGGAGAACGCTGCAAGGAAGTTGCCAGGAAACGGGATGCTACGAGGTTGCGGGAGCAGCCCCGGGGAACAGCCATGCGCTCGACGTGCGACTGCAAGGAGGGAGTTCACCATGTCCCAGAAGCTCAAACTCGGAGTCATCGTCGGAGTCAGCCAAGACCCCGAAGAGGCCATCAAGAAGGTCAGCAGCCTCGGCTTGCCGACGCTGCAGGCCTGCTGCGGACCGGCCGTGTACGACAGCCCGGAGACGTTGGAGCGCCTGAAGGCGGCCGCGGCGGAGAATGGCGTGGAGGTGTCAACGGTCTGGGCCGGTCTGCCCGGCCCAGCGGTCTGGAACTTCATCGAGGGGCCTGCTACAATCGGCATGGTGCCGCCGGAGTACCGTCCCGAGCGCACGGAGGCCCTGAAGCGCGCGGCGCTCTTCGCGGCGAAGCTCGGCGCGCCGTCGATCACCACCCACTGCGGCTTCATCCCCGCCGACCCGAACGATCCGAGCTACATCGGGACGGTCGAAGCCCTGAAGGAAGTCGCCGCCGCCTGCGCCGACAACGGGGTCGAGTTCTGGTTCGAGACCGGCCAGGAGACGCCGATCACGCTCCTGCGCACCATCGAGGACATCGGCGCCGGGAACCTGGGCATCAACCTCGATCCCGCGAACCTCCTGATGTACGGGAACGGCAACCCGGTAGACGCGCTCGACGTGTTCGGCACCTGGGTGCGCGGGATGCACGCCAAGGACGGCGAGTACCCCACCAACGGCCGCGAACTCGGCCACGAGAAGCCTCTCGGCATGGGCAAGGTCAACTTCCCCGCGCTCATGACGAAACTCAAGTCGATGTGCTTCAACGGCGCGGTCACCATCGAGCGCGAGATTTCCGGCGACCAGCAGGTTGCGGACATCAAGCGCGCAATGCTGCTGCTGGAGTCGTTACTGTGACGGCAGGGGACAGGGGGCAGGGGACAGGACGTGCCGTGCCTGGGAGCGCAGTCCCGCCTTGCGGGATGCTGGACTGCCTTGGGGTGGCTCCGTGATGGCGGACGGGAGGGCAGGCTTCCGGGCGCCGAAGGGACCGATGAAGGTGTTGAAGCTGGCGCCGGGATCGTGAAGCGCCGCCGGTGCGAGCGAAAGGTGCGCAAGGTGAGCTTGCACGTTCTCATGCTACTCGTGGCCCTGAGCCTGGCCGCGGCTGCGGCCGCCCAACTGCCCGGCCTCGAGCTACCGCAGGGCGTCGGCGTGAACACGGCCCTCCCCCGCGCTCTCCCGGAGGCCAAGGCGGAGTCGCCGCTGGGGTGCATCACCTCCATGCCGCCTGAGGCGCCGGGCGACCGCGACGAGCGCCACAAGCAGATCGGCCGGCGGCGCTCCGGGCCTGTCGTGATTGTGCATCGCGGCGCATCCGCCTTCGCCCCCGAGAACACACTGGAAGCGTACGCCGCCGCGATGGACTACGGCGCGGATGGGTGTGAGATCGATATTCGCCGCACGACCGACGGCGTGCTGTTCATGTTCCACGACGATGGACTTGATCGCATGACCGATGCTCTCGGACCGGCTAGTGATCACGCCTACAGCGAACTCCTGACTCTTCCGTTCCGATCAGAGTTCCACGCCAGGCCGGAGACGCGGATTCCCACGCTCGCCGCCATATTGGAAGTCGCCCGGCAGCGCGCCATGCTGCTGCACCTTGACGTGAAGGAGCCCGGCCTGGAGGAGGGCATCGCGGCTCTGCTGGACGCCGCTGACATGTGGGACCATGTCGTGGAGATCAACGTGTGGAATGCGGCGGCACTCCGCGAGAACCCCAAGTACCATCCTCTGGCCTACAAGGCGTCCGGGCTGGGCGAGGGCCGAGCAGATATGGACCCTGAGAAGGTGCGGGATGCCCTCGCCGGACCGGGTAACATGATCATGGTGGACGATCCGCGCGTCGCCGCCCGCGAGCTGAAGCGGAAGCCCCTGCGCGTGCCGTTGCCGGATACGCTCCGCGCGCCTCTGCCGCCGAACCGTGCGGTTGCGGCGGCCTCTCAGGGCGACCTGGACTCGCTTTCGCCCACTGCCTATCTCCAGGCCGTGGCGGAGCGGCTCGACCGCCAGTCCTTGGACGACCTCGGGGAGGTTCTCGCCGCCGAGCTGCCGGAACGCACTGATCTCGGAGGGGACGCGGCGCGCCAGCAGCAGCGAGCGTGCCGGATTCTCGAACGCGCCTGGGCTGCGCAGAGGATCGCGCAACTGGGAGACACCTCGGCGCGGGCCGCCGAGTTCTTGGAGCATCTCGTGGCCCATCGCAGCCTGCACCGGAACTACGCCTATCAGGGGCTCGATGGCGCCATGGCCGTTCGCGCACTCGGCATGTTGGCAGCCACCGACTCGGCGCCCTTCCTGCTGCACACGTTCCTGGCTGTGGACTCGGAGCTGGAGAAGATGGTCGCGCCACCGGCCAGCTACCCCTACGCCTGGGCCGACTACCGGCTGAAGCGGGAGATCATCTGCGCGCTGGGCGAGCTGCGCTGCGAACCAGCGGCGGCATTCCTGCGCGAATATGTAGCGATGGACGAGGCGACCGCAGGCAAGTCCGCGCCGCCGCTCTTTGAAGACGCCACGCGGGCCCTGCTCCGCCAGGGAATCGCCTCGGAGGAACTGGCCGGCCTCCTGCGGAGTCCGAACCCGGCCGTCCGCGGCACTGCGCTCCTCTCCTGCTTGGATGATGGGGTTGAGGGCCGCGCCGACCTGCTTGGCGAGATTCTGCCCTGGACCCGGGAGCTGCCACGGGCGGGGCAGTAGCGAGGCCCGGCTCGACTCGATGGGGGGAACCCCAGACCATGGTCGCGCTGATTGCCGGACCCCAGAAGGACCCCCGGTGTGCGCAAGGGATGGGCCTGCCGTATCTGGCGGCCGTGTTGGAGGAGGCGGGGTTCGAGGTGCGGATCTTTGACCGTTATCCACCCTCGCCGGACACGGACGACCCGGCCGTCCTCGACGAGCGTTTGGCCGATGCCATCGCGCGAGAGCAGCCCGCCATAGTGGGCATGACGGTCCACACGCCGGACTACGTAGCTCGCGTGCGCCTGGCGAGACTCCTGCGGGAGCGCCTGCCGCACACGCTGCTGATCGCCGGCGGACATCATCCCCTCTCAGAGCCGGAGCACTTCATCCGGAACACGGATTTCGACGTATGCGTGGTCGGCGAGGGAGAGGAGACGCTGCTCGAGGTCGCGCGGCAAGTCGCGCGCGGCCGGGGGGGCGACGCGAAGGACTGGCTTTGGGACATTCGGGGCCTCGCCTACGACCGCGAGGGGAGGATGGTTTTCAACCACCCTCGGTCACCGGTGGCCGAACTCGGTTCCCTGCCATTCCCCGCCCATCACCTGCTGGGCCTCGAGAGCTACGTGCCCCATCCCAACACGGGAGTTGTGAGCCAGGGCATCCTCACCTACCGCGGGTGCCCGATGGGTTGCGCCTTCTGCTGCAACCCGCAGGGCCCGCATGTGCGCCGACGCAGCCCGTCGAAGGTGGTGGACGAGATGGCGCATGTGGTCCACGGGTTCGGGGTGCGCGGCTTCAACGTCTACGACAACCTGTTCGCCCTGCATCGGGAACATGCGCTGGCGGTGTGTGATGAGATCAGGCGCCGCGGGCTGGAGGTAGTGTGGGATGCCTGGACGGCGGGGGGCCTGGTGGACGATGAAGTCGCGCGGCGGATGAGGGCGGCGGGGTGCATCCACGTGGGCTTCGGAGCGGAGAGTGGAGACGACAAGGTGCTGGCCAGGACACAGCGGGGGTTTACCGTGGCCCGACACCAGACGGGCCTCGACGCCCTGAAGGCTGCCGGCCTGAGAGTCCATGCGTTCTTCCTGATCGGCCTGCCCGGCGAGTCGGCAGAGACCGTCCGGCAAACCGTCGAGTTCGCCAAGCGATGCGGAGCGGACGAGGTGTGCCTGGGCATCCATCGACCCTTCCCCGGCACGGGCGTCTGGCGCGATCCGGCTGCCTACGGCGTGCGCCTGGTCAAGGGACCGGGTTTCGAGGCGTACATGGAGACGGAGCACCTGTCGCGCGCCGCCATCCTGGAGCTTGCCGAGCAGGCGGGCGAGGAGCTGAAGCAGTCCGGCTTCACGGCCGGTTTCCTACGCTGCGACCGGTATGCGTGGGAGTGACTCGGCTCGCCGAGCGCGATAGCTGAACCTGCTCTTGCTGGATGGCGCGGCGCGGTCAGGACGCTGCCCGCCGGGTCACCCGTACACGACCCCCACCGTCGCAGACGCGCCCGGCTCCACGACAACAGCCTCTACCTCCGGGTCGAAGTCCCCTCCTGCCACTTGTGCCGGCTGCTGACCGTCGGGCCGTCTCACCCTCAACAGGAGCCTCCCCTCCAGGCGCGGCGGCGGGATGACCTGGGCCGCCACCCGCTCCGCCCCAGACTTCACCTCGAAGCTCACGGGGCCCCAGCGGGTCGGCGCATTCCGCACACGGATGGTCTGGCCGGGCGCGAACCAGCGCTTCGGCGCGGCCTTGCAGAGCCAGAGGGTCTCGGTGTCCGGTTCCTCGTAGACCAGCATCCAGCGGACGAGCAGGGGCATGGTGAGCTGGGCGGGCACGCAGTAGTCCGCCGCATAGGTGCGCGTGCCTGAGCCGCGAATCGCGACCTGCTCGTATGCGCAGAACGTGCCCGGCATCTGCTGCAAGGCGAGGTGTCCGTACAGAGCCAGCAGGAACGAGTCGATGCGGTCGTCCGCAATCAGGGCCCGTCCGTAGTGCGCCAGGGGCCAGTCATCCAACTGGCCGGCGAAGCGCGTCGTCGCGGACAGCTCCCCGCCCATGCGGCGCCGGTACTCGAAGACCGCATCGGCCAGGTCTGGATCGAGGACACCTGCCGACAGCAGCTCCAGCCAATAGCGGTAGTTCGTGTAGGAGGCCAGCGTGTCGGCGGTCATGCTCGGGAAGGGCGTCTTCAGTCCCGGGTAGGGAGGCAGGAAGGGCGGGTCGCCGGGGATCAACGAGGCCCGCGCGGCGCGGTTCAGGTCGGCGCGCAGGGCCGCGGCCTCGCGCTCGTACTGGCCTGCTCCCTCGAGGCCCTGCTCGCGGTAGAGGCGCGCGAGTTCGAGCAGGCCGCGCGAAGCCCAGGCCGTGCCCGAGAAGTGGAACTCCGTCTCCTCGCGCGTGTCGGCCTCGGGCGAGCCGTAGAGGAGGCCGCGCGTGATCGCATCGGTAGGCTGCCTCAGCGATTCCGTTCGCAGCCCGATCAGGCGGCCGGCCATTGCCTCAACCTTGGCGCGATGATCGGTGAGCCACTTCCCATCCTCGGTGTAGCGCACATACCGCGCCACAAGGTCCAGCATCTGCCCGTACTCGGAGACCGCCGGCCCGTAGTAGTTGAAGCTCCCGTCATCGCGCACGAACCGCTCGAAGTAGTAGGTCAGGTACGCCTGCGCCTTCGCGAACAGCCCCCATTCCAGACAGGCGTTCGTCATCCAGAGGATCGTGGGCGGGAAACCGTCGTGCACGTCCTGCGCGTAGCTCCCCAATCCGTACTTCGGGCGGTCGCCGACGAACGTGGTGAAGGTGCGGGCGAGCGCAGCCAACGAGGCATCAACAAGCCGAGGCTCCGGGAGATCGACGCGGATAGCGGGCGCCATCTCGCGTTGCCAGTGACCACGGAAGGCCGCGAGGGCCTCGTCGAAGGTCGAGGGGTCGACCTCCTGTGCATCGGTCGTCAGTAGAAAGCACTCCTGCCGATCATACGAACCCAGGCTCACGTACGTTGACTCCGGCTCGCCCGGAAGCGAGAAGACGACTTCCTGAAGCGCGTTCTTCCCGTCCACATTCAGGAAGGTGTACTGCACCCCCGGCAGGCGCCCGTCGATCAGCTCGCGCTGGACGGCCGCGACCGGCAGATCGGCCATGTGCTCGTGTGGGTCGAAGAGTGGTTCCTTGATGCGCGGACGCGAGTAGTCCGTGCCGAGGTAGCCGATCTCGCCCTGCTCCCCGACCACCAGCTTCCGCGCCGCCGAAGCGGACGACACGGGCACATACCCGACCAACTCGGGCAGCAGGGCAACGGTCGTCTCGAAGCTCGGCTCGCCTTGGGCCAGAACTGCCTGAGCCGCGAGGTCCCCATGGCTCGACAGGATTGCCTCGGGGTCGAGCTGCGCACCCCCAGCCTCCGCTGCCACGGCTGAGGAAAGGCTGAGTACCATGAGCACCACCGGATAGACCTCCCTCGGCCGGCCGCCTGAAGGTGAACCCCCGGAGCCCGCCCAACCTTGGTGACACACACCAGGAGGCGATTCCCGTGAGACTCTGGACGCTGGCCGTCATGACCGTTTCGCTGTTCGCTACGGCATGCCTTCCGGGGGCGAGCCAGCCTTCGCCGGTTGCCTTCACCGACGACTTCTCGACCTACGCGCCGGGGAGCGACGGCTCACCGCGCTGGCTGACGCACTCGATCTTCTGGGAGGTGCGCGACGGGGCCTACGCCTTCGACGGGCGCTCGCCCGGGTTTGCCGTCGCGGGCGAGGAGCCGAACTACCGGAAGGTGACCGTCCAGGCGACGATGACCTTGCGCGAATCGCACGGCGACAGCTGGAAGGTCGCGGGGGTCGCGGTCTACGCGGACTCGGGCAACTACTGGCACCTGGCGCTGGTCGAGGCGCCCGCAACGGCGGGGAGTCGGCACTATGTCGAGCTGTCGGAGATGCTGAAGGGCGAGTGGCTCTCGCAGAACCGGCTGAAGGTGACGGTCCGCGAGGGCCCGGTCGAGAACGCGTGGCAGTACAACACGCCCTACCGGATGGGCATCGAGCTGACGCCGGAGGGAATCGTCGGTACGATCAGCGACACGAACGGTACCGTGATCCACCGGCTGGGCTATGCGTTCAGTGCAGAGGCCGTCACCGCGGGCCGTGCTGCGCTGCGCACCAGCATGTTCAGCGGCGCCTTCGATGATGTGGAGGTCTCCATGAGCGACCCCGCACCCGTTCCCGAGAAGGCGGCCCGGCCACCCTTCGCCGTGGCGGCCTCGGAGGAGAAGATCGACCAGGCGACGGGCTTCTACCGGGTGAAGCAGATCGACGGCGTCTGGTGGGTCGTGGACCCCGAGGGGCGGCGATTCTACGCGGTGGGGACGGACCACTGCCGGATGGGCGGTCACTGGTGCGAGAAGCTCGGCTACGCGCCTTACGGGCGGAACATGCAGGAGCGATTCGGTTCGTCGAGCGCCTGGGCGCAGAGCGCTACCGACCGCCTCAAAGCCTGGAACTTCAACCTCCTCGGCGCGGGAGGTGGGGAAGAGGCCTTCTATCGCGGGCTGGCCCATACGCGATTCGTGGCCTTCGGGACGACGTTCTCGGACGTGAGCGACCTCTGCCCGAAGACCACGTGGACCGGCTTCCCGAACGTGTTCCACCCGAAGTGGGAGCAATACTGCGACAAGGTCGCGCGCGAGGCGTGCGCCGCTCACCGCGACGACCCGTGGCTCTTCGGCTACTTCCTCGACAATGAACTCGAATGGTACGGGAAGACCGGCCAGGTCTGGGGGCTCTTCGCCGAGACAATGAGGAAGCCGCGGGATCACTCCGGCAAGATCGCGCTCGTGGCCTTCCTGCGGGGCCGGTACAAGACGATCGCGGCCCTCAACGAGGGCTGGAAGACGCGCTTCGGCTCCTTCGATGAACTGCTGGACGTGGACGCGCTGGACGGCAGCCCGCCCGATGCACAGAAGGCGGCCACCGACTTCGTGCGGCTCGTCGCCGATCGCTACTTCGCGGTGACGACCGCAGCGATCCGCAAGCACGATCCTAATCACATGGTCATCGGCTGTCGCTTCGCGGGGGATGCCCCGGCGGGCATCTGGGACATCGCGGGCAGGTACTGTGACATCGTGACCTTCAACTACTATGGGCGGGTGGACCTGGAGACGGGCGAAGCGCCCGGCCTCGCGGAGCGGTTCACGGACTACTTCCGGCAAGCCCAGCGGCCGCTGATGATCGCGGAGTGGTCGTTCCCCGCACTGGACAGCGGGCTGCCCTGCAAGCACGGCGCGGGCGAGCGTTTCGACACGCAGGCGCAGAAGGCGCAGGCGTACGAGATCTTCCAGCGCATGGTCTTCTCCCTGCCGTTCATGGTCGGGTCAGACTACTTCATGTGGGTCGATGAGCCTGCGCTCGGAATCTCCAGTACCTTCCCCGAAGACAGCAACTACGGCCTCGTCAACGAGAAGGACGAGGCCTATCCGGAACTGACCGAGACCGCGGCCCGCGTGAACGGCATGGTGTACGACCTGCACAACGCCGGCATGGCGAACCTGGCCGTTGAGCAGATTCGCCTCTCCGAGCGGGGGTACTCCGCGACCCTCCTTAACCGGGGCCGAACGCCCGTGAGCGTCGAGGTGCGTAGCTCTGTCGATGGCGCGGAGAGGCGCGAGGTGGTGAAGCTCCCGGCAAACGGCCGTGAGGAGCTGAAGGGGGAGGCGGCCTGGAGGCCGGGCGGGCATCTCGTGGTGATTCAGGCCGACCCGGACCGCAAGCTCAGCCAGGTGAGCCGGGTCGCCGGCCGGGCGGTGAAGTGCTTCTACACACCCGACGTTCAGGCTCCGGCAGGCATGCCGAAGGGCACGCTCTGCATCCCACTCGTCGTAGGCAACGCAGGCGATGCGGCCATCGACGACATGCCGGTGAGCCGCCGCCTCGCCGACCTCGCGGACCTGAAGTGGGAGGCGATCGACTGGTCGCAGGTGTACGTGAACCGCGCGAGCGACGGGCAGACGGTTGCGTGCCAGATCGACCCTGTACGCGAGCCGCTCACCGCCGACAGCGAACTGAGCTTCGTGGTGGATGACCTGCCGCCGCGCGCGTGCGAGACGTACGTGGTGAGCGTGCTGCCAACCCCGCAAGAGCGAAGGGAACCGCCGCCACCCGTGACGGTTGATGCGGCGAACGGGGCCCTTACAGTGCGTTCGGGTGACTTCGTGCTATCGCGCACCGCGGGGTCGGGGAACGTGCTCGATGAGATCGCCCTGGGGGGTGTGCCGCTCGGCTCGTACAACCCTCTCGTTTGGCAGTTCCCAGGGCAGAACCAGTGGGTGCGAACCAGCAAGGGCGGCCCGGTTGCAGAGAGCGTCGGCCCGGTGCGCGCGCGCCTGCGGATCACGGCGGAGTATGAGACGACCGGCGGCGGGGTGATCACAACCGTCGATGACGCCGGCAAGCAGGCGGCGGCGACAGGCAGGCCTGTGCCGTTCCGCGTGACCCACGAGGTCACCGTCTACCCTCAGCGCCCGTGGTTCCACGCGCGCTTCGTGTCGATCGAGAACCTCGGCGATCGGCCGCTGCAGATGAACGGGTACTTCTTCTACGTGAACTCGCACCTGGGCGGGAGCCCCGAGGGGGACAAGCCTGCGACGCCGGATGTGCCGAACTACTACGGCGGCGGGCAGGGCGCTTGGCGGGATGCGCAGGCCGGCCTGATCCTGGGCGCGGAGCCCTGGCCGGGTAGCGACCTGCAGGTCAGCTTCTTCCTCGACGAAGGCGGCATGCAGCACCCGGACGCACGCAAGCAGTTCGCGACCCCCGTCGTCGTCCAGCCCGGACAGACCTACACCGAACCCGACGCGCCCCTGCTCACGGTCTATGGCGCGCAGGGCGAGGGCTCGCCGTGGCGAGCAGTCGAGCAGACGCTGGAGGCGTGGGCGAACGTCACGGTGGAGGTGGGAAAGCCTGAGAGGGTGCATGAGAAGCACGGCATCGGGCGTGATGAATCACGCCTCTATGAAACGGTCTGTCAAGAGGCGAGATCGCTCACGACCCGCCGTTGGGTGTGGTCGTTGCCTTTGCCTTTTTCGTTCACCCTAAAAGAAGGTCGTTGACGTTTGTCCGTTGACGTTGCCG
>Ga0194111_10002439_pt1 | contig 22603 bp, 11 predicted proteins | sample TA2KigC300mmetaG_FD_146194 | JGI IMG/M metagenome (GOLD analysis project Ga0194111, IMG submission 146194) | Freshwater microbial communities from Lake Tanganyika, Tanzania - TA2015033 Kigoma Deep Cast 300m | ecosystem: Environmental > Aquatic > Freshwater > Lake | place: Tanzania: Lake... | reverse complement strand
GGCGGCCGCGCGGGCTGGTGATCTCCAGGGGCAGCGAGACCAGAGGGCACATGAGGTGCTCGCGGTCGAGCCACTGACGGCGGAGGGCGGAGTTGATCGCCAACATGCCGACCATCAGGAGCACGATGAGCAGGCCCCAGAAGGCCAGCGGCTTGAGCCACGGCCCCAGGATCGCCCAGCGGTAGGGATTCGTCGAGCCCTCGAAGTAACCCCGGAAGACGGTCTCATCCTGCAGCGACAGCCACCGCGGGATGTTGGACATGAAGAGCGCTTCCCAGTTGTTCGCCGGAGTGGCGAACTGCCACGGCCAGGGGATCTGCGGCACGAGCACCTGCACGCCATCGTGTCCCGCGATGCAAGAACCGATGCAGACCATGCCGTAGGTGGTCAGCAGTTCGGCCTGCGTCAGCGCGCGCTTCGGCCGCCAGCGGGCGAGCAGCGCGTTGGCGCCGGTCAGCACGAGCAGGATGAAGATCGCGTTGAACAGGAGGGAGACCGTCGTGGGGTGCGCCGAGTAACGCACGACCTCCATCTGAATCTGCCAGTAGGCGTTCAGCGGGATGATGAGAACCGCCAGGCCGACTGAACGCCACGTCACGCCGCGCAAGTGAGAAACTCCCATGGGTAGGATGGGATGACCGAGGGGAGTTCGCCACGGAGGAGCAGGGGTCCTTCGGTTTCGAGTTTCGGGTTTCGAGTTGACGGCACCGTGACACAGGGGGCAGGAGACGGCGGGGATGAGGGGAAGGACGGCAGGAGAGGAATGTCTGCAGGAGTACGGAGGGAGCGATGCGACGGATGAGTGCGACCGGATGGGTGTGGGTGACCTTTGGGCTGATGGGTCTCTGGGCGCTGCCGGCCGGAGCGGCGGAGACGGCGCTGTACGTCGCGGCGGACGGCAATGACGGCTGGACGGGACGGCTGGCCGAGCCCAATGCCGCGAGAACGGACGGGCCGTTCGCCACGCTGGTGCGGGCGCGGGATGAGGTGCGGAGGCTGAAGGCGGGGGGCCGGGCCAAGGGGCCGATGACCATCTTCGTGCGCGGCGGGCTCTACCCGCTGCAGGAGACGCTGACCCTCGAGGCTCAGGACTCCGGCACCGCTGAGGCGCCGGTCACCTACCGGGCCTACCGCGCGGGCGCTAGCCGAGGGCTCTCGGGCGCCATGAATGGCGCCCCTACACGGTCGGGCGCGATGAATCGCGCCCCTACAAACGGCGCCACGGAGAGCGCCCCCACATATGGCGCCACGGAGAGTGAGCCAACGCCACGGGGAGCCCAGGGGGCCGAGAAGCCGACCCTCATCGGCGGGCGGGCGATCGGCGATTGGCAGGCGCACCAGGGGAAGATCCTGAAGGCCGATGTGGGCGCGCAGGGCTTCCAGGACGTGTACTTCCGCCAACTGCTGTGCAACGGGCGGCGGATGGACCTGGCGCGCTACCCCAACCGCGATCCGGAGAACCCCGTGAGCGGCGGTTGGGCCTACGCCGGCGGCGAGCCGGTCCCCATGTACCAGAACGTGCCCGACGAGCCTCAGGACCTTTTGCGGTACAAAGAAGCCGACGCCCGGGAGTGGGCCCGCCCGGAAGAGGCCGAGGTCTTCATCTACCCGCGCTTCAACTGGTGGAACAACATCATCCGCATCGCGAGCATCGACCGGGAGACGCGAACCATCACCCTCGCGTCCGACGCCTCGTACGGCATCCGGGCCGGCGACCGATACTACGTGCGCAACCTCCTCGAGGAGTTGGACGCCCCCGGCGAGTGGTACCTGGACAAGGACACCCGGACGCTCTACTTCTGGCCTCCCGACGACGCCGACCCGGCGACGATGACCGTCTGCGCCCCGCTCCTCCGCACGATCCTGGAGCTGCGCGAGGGCGCGGAGCATATCACGGTGCGGGGCTTCGTGGTCGAGTGCTGTGAGGGGGACGCGATCTTACTCCGTGAGAGCCGGAACTGCCTGATCGCGGCCAACACCATCCGCAATGTGGGCGACTACAATGGCTCCGCGGTGGTCGTGAGCGGCGGCACGAGCAACGGTGTGGTCGGCTGCGACATCCACGACGTGGGGCGCGACGCGGTGAGCCTGGACGGCGGCGACCGCGACACGCTCGAACCCGCCGGGAACTACGCGGACAACAACTACATCCACCACACCGGGGTCTTCTACAAGCAGGGCGTCGGCGTGTCCGTCAGCGGCGTGGGAAACCGCGTGTCACACAACCTCATCCATGACTGCCCGCGGTTCGGGATCGTGTGGGGCGGCAACGACCACGTCTTCGAGTACAACGAGATCCGCCACGTGGACCTGGAGACCGCCGACTGCGGGGCGATCTACTCGTGGCAGGTGGACTGGAGCAAGCGGGGGACCGAAATCCGCTACAACTACCTGCACGACATCATCGGCTTCGGGCAGGAGAACGGGAAGTGGACCTCGCCGCACTTCAACTGGGGCGTCTACATGGACGATGGCACCTGCGGCACGCATGTGCACCACAACATCGTGGCGCGGACGATCCTGGGCGGCACGCACGTGCACGGCGGGCGGGACAACGTGGTCGAGAACAACATCTTCATCGATGGCCGGGACTCGCAGATGCAGTACAGCGGCTACGTCAAGGGCGGGCACCCGGTCCCGATGATGACGGACGCCTGGAACCAGTACCACGGCACGCCGGCCTACGAGAAGTACCCGGGCTACGTCGAGCTGACGCGCAGCCTGGAGGATGCGTGGCAGATGGCCGGCAACGTGTTCCGGCGCAACATCGTGTGCTACAGCGAGCCGACCGCGCGGCTCTACGCGCACGTGAACCTGCCCTTCGACAAGACGGAATCCGACTACAACGTGATCTGGCACGACGGAGCGCCGATCCTGACCGGCGTGACTGCGATCAAGGAGACGACCGGCCCCAACCTGACGCCGAACCCGGGCTTCGAGGAGGGCGACCCGGGGGAACTGCCGACGAACTGGCAGTGGCAGGTGCGGCCGAACGACTCCTGGGCCGGCGTGGACACGGAGGTTCACTTCGCCGGGGAGAAGTCCGTCCGGATCGAGGGGCGGGGAACCGTCAAGGACGCGAGCGGGCAGACGCTGTGCACGAACTTCGTGACGCCCGAGATTCCGCTGACACCCGGCAAGACGTACCGGCTGAGCGCCAACATCAAGGCGGCCGAGCGGGACACGCGCTGCGCCCTCATCGCGCAGGCCTACAGCCCGAACGAGTTCTGGTGGGGCAGGAGCGCAAGCCTCAACGCGGGGTCCGAGTGGCAGCGCGTCGAGGTCCTCTTCCGGTTCCCGGCGCAGGGGGACCCGGACTGGAAGGAGGGGATGGAGACCCTCCGCATCCGCATCGACGTCTCGCAGGGCACCGGGACGATCTGGGTGGACGAGGTGGAACTGAAGGAGGCGGTGGCCCTCACGGAGTGGGAGGCGTGGCAGGCACTGGGGCTGGATCAGCACTCGGTGGTCGAGGACCCGCAGTTCGTGGACCGCGCCGCCGGAGACTACCGGCTGAAGCCCGGCTCGCCGGCGTTGGCCATGGGGTTCGAGCCGATCCCGGTGGACAAGATCGGCCCGTACGAAGACGAGCTGCGGGCGTCGTGGCCGATCGTCGAGGCCAGGGGCGCGCGGGAGCAGATGAAGATCGACTGGACGCGGAGGTGAGGGTTTCGGGTTTCGAGTTTCGGGTCTGGTGACCCGCAGGCACGGACGACGGGGCAACGGCATTGCACGAACGGCAACGACTGACACGGCAGCAGCGACGAGGGAGGAGCGCGATCATGAGGCTGATATGGCTGGCGGTTCTGCCGATGGCGCTTGGGGTCTCAGCGGCCTGGGGGCAGTGGGAGGTGGCGCCCGATGGGCGCGGTCTGACGGTCACGACGCCAACGCTGAGGGCGACCTTCCGCGACGGTACGCTCGTTGCGCTCGAGAACCGCACGGGAGGGGATAGCCTGTTCGTCGCGCGCGGCGAGTCGCAGGCCGCGGCGGCGCTGAGGGACGCCGAGGGGTTCAGCTCGGCGGACGCGACGACCCAGGTCGCAGTGACCCGCGAGGGCGAGGGCGCGCGGATCAGCCTGCGAGGGCTCGCGGGCGATGCGACGGCCCGCCTCACGCTCGACCTCGGGATCGAGACGGACGGCGCGCTGACCGTGCGTGAGTCCGGCGAGCGCGAGAGGCCGCAACTGCTGTCGGCCTGCTGGGGCATCGCGGGCATCGATGCGGCGCGGACGCGAATCGTGGTGCCGGCCAACGGGGGCTGCACGATCGACGCACTCCGCGGGCCGGGCGCGCTGCCGCTATCGTGGCCGGGGAACTGGCAGGCGGCGCTCATCGTGCTGCAGGGGGAGAAGGGCGGGTTCACCGTCTGGGCGGAGGACGCGGAGGCGCAGTTCAAGAGCGTCGAGGTGCGCCGGTTCGGGCGCGAGACGACGCTGAGCTTCGGCGCGGAGACGCGAGACGCCTACGAGGCGGCGCGGCAGGTCACGTCGCCCGTGTGGCGAGTGCAGGCCTACCAGGGCGACTGGCAGGTCCCGGCGCTCGCGTATCGCTCGCGCATGGAGCGGGCCCTCGACCTCACCCCCGTTGCGCGCCGGCAGCCGGAGTGGATACAGGACATCCGCCTGGTCGTGCGCGTATCCAACGACGTGACGGTGGACGACCTGCGCGGGCTGGCGGCGAAGGTGGACCCGCGCCAGACGCTCTTGTATGTCCCCGGCTGGCGCAAGCTCCCCTACGATGTCCTCTACCCTGACTACGAGCCGCGAGAGGGGTTCGTCGAGTGGTGCCGCGCCGCGCAGGAGTTGGGCTTTCGGGTCATGCCGCACGGGAACCTGGTCGGCATCGGCCCGAAGAGCCCGGAGTTGCCGCAGGTGGAGCAGTACGTGCAGACCAGCCGGGTCGGCGGCGAGAAGGTCGGCTGGTACTTGGACCGACCCGACCACCCGGGCCAGATCTACTGCCTCAATCCCGCGTCGTCGGAAGTGCGGCGGTTCCTGATCGACCACTTCCGGCGCGCCTGGGAGCAGGTGCGCTTCGACGCCCTGCACTTGGACTTCCCGGTGATCGTCTCGACGCACGATGGCGACGTCGAGGGGATGACCTGCGCGCTTGGTGTCGAGGTCTACCTGCAGGAGCTGCAGGCGGCGCTGCCGGGCGTCGCGCTCGGCACGGAGGGACTGAACGAGACGCTCCTCGCGTGCTCCTTCGCGCAACTGGGCGAGCCGTTCTGGGTGAGCCCCACGCCCGGCATGGGCCTGCACCCCATCCGCAGCACGGTCTTCGCGCCGTTCTGCGGGCTGTATGGGCACCTCGGCTTGCCGTCCCAGGCGACCTCGCTGCCTGCCTTCCTGACGCACCACGACTTCTTCGACGCCCTCGGCGGCTGGCCGACGCTGAGCCTCGACGGGCCGCTCGACCCCGCCAATGGAGGCACGGACTTCGTGCTGCGGGAGGCCGCGTACTTCCAGCAACAGCGCCTCATGCCTGCGCCGGAGGAGGCCCGGTGGCCGGAGGAGCTGCTCGCCTGGCGGGGCGCCGACGGGGCGATCAGCGCCGTGTTCGACACGCCCCCGGGTCGTCGGCTCGCGCCTCGCAGCGCGCCGGGCGACCCCGTCTGGGCGCTGCTCAGCAAGGTGAACACGTACGATGGGCCGGGGTCGGTTGCGGATTGGCGCGCTTTCGATGGAGCGCACCTGTTCGGCCTCGATCCCGAACGGCGCTACCCGCTCGCCGCGCAGACCCTCGACCCGAAGGCGCTGCACCTCTTATCGGCGAGCGCGCCGATCATCGTGCAGGAGGTGCGGGACAACGCGCGGCGGGCGCTCTTCCGGCTCGGGGGCCAGACGGCGGTGATTGCAGACTTCGTCGAGTCCGCAGCGTCGGCCGCGGCCGGGATTCTGGTCGAGGGCCGTCAGGAGCCGATCAGCGCCGGCGCGAACTTCAGCGCGGGCCCGGGGGCCTCCGGCGGCGAGGCGCTGCCGTCCATCAGCGCGCACCCTCCCTGGCAGGGGGGCAAGCTGGGCGGGCTGACTTATGGCGAGTTCCCAGTCACGGTGCCGGCGGAGGGCCGGACGGTACTGCGGTTCGCCATCGGACTCGGTGACCTCACCGACGCTACGCAGGTCGAGACCGACGCGAAGCAGCCGATGAGCGACGGCGTGACCTTCGTCGTCTCCGTGGATCAGAGGGAGGTCTTCCGCGAGCACTGGCTGCGCGGGAAGTGGGGGCGCCGGCAGGTGGACCTCACCCCGTACGCCGGGAAGTCGATCATTGTCGGGCTGGCCACCGGCCCGGGCCCTGACAACGAGGCCGGCTGGGACTGGGCGCTGTGGGGCCAGCCGCGCGTGATCAGCCTGGGCAGCGCCGAAGGTCAGCTGCTGAAGCTCCAAGCCTTCAGCCCGCACGGAGCCGGGGAGGCCTGCTTCGGCGACGCCGATCAGCCGGGCCGCGTCGCCGCCGCTCACCCGACCGAGGGCGGCACGCTGCTCGACATCGAGCTTCCGCGCCCTCAGCCGTTCGGGCTGCTGTTCGAGACAACACCCGCCGCGGCCGGCAGTGATCTGGCAGAGCTGCCCTTCATCATCGGCAGCACGTCGGGGGGCATTCTGCACGAGGGCTCCGTGTGGGGCAGCGGCACCGTCGGCGCCGACGAAGTGGACGGGACGCCGTGCAAGACCATCAGCGGCCACCCGCCCGACTCCGGCCGGACGGCTCTCGACTGGTGCCTGCAACTGCCCACGGAGCCGGTGCAACTGCGCTTCCACGCTCAGGTTCGGAAGGGCGGCGGGCCGGTGGCCTTCGAGGTGCAGGTGAACGGCCAGTCGCTCTGGCACTTGCCGATGCCGTATCCGAATGGCTGGAAGGAGGGCGCCGTCGATCTCGCCCCGTGGGCGGGCAAGCCGGTCCTCCTGAGCCTCGTCACCGACAGCGTGGGCTCGAACAACTGCGACTGGGCGGCATGGGGAGACGTGCGGCTGGTGGGGCGGTAGGGGCTACGGCTGCCACCGCTGCCGGCAAGGGTGCCGGCGCTCCCAGCAACGGCATGCGCGCAAGGGTGCGCGCGGTCCCAGCAACGGCACGGCGGCGCATCTTCGAGTGGGAGGGATCGGCATGGAGTATCGCACGCTTGGGCGCACCGAGCTGGACGTGAGCGTCCTCTCCATGGGCGGGCTGTTCGTGTCGAGGATCGGGGGCGGGAGGGAGCAGGCCTGTGCGGCGGTGCGTCGGGCGCTAGAGCTGGGCGTGAACTACGTCGATACGGCGCCGGGCTACCTCGACAGCGAGGAGGTTCTGGGGGAGGCTCTGGAGGGTGTCACGCAACCGTACATCCTATCGACCAAGCTCGGCGGACGGCCGGAACCGTTCAATGCGCAGGACGTGGATGGGCTGAAGTTCTCCTTCGCCGAGAGCCTGCGGCTGCTGAAGCGCGAGGCCGTGGACATCCTGATGATCCACGAGCCCGACCGCCCCGGACAGCACGACTGGTGGACGAACTGGGAGGACTTCACGGGGCCGGTCAGCGAGGTGCTGGCGGAGCTGAAGGCCGAGGGGCTCGTGCGCTTCACGGGCCTCGGCGGGACGACGCCGTACATCCTCGCGCGCATCTGTGCGACCGGGCAGTTCGATGTGGTCCTGACCGCCTTCAACTACAGCCTCCTGTGGCGGGAAGCCGCGATCTCCGTGATCCCGGAGGCGATCAGGCAGAACATGGGGCTCGTCATCGGCTCGCCGCTGCAGCAGGGCTGGCTCGCGCGGCGCTTCGATGAGCAACTCGCCAACCCGCCGGCGTGGCTGAGCGCTCCGCGGCGGGAGCAGATGCTGGCGCTCTATGCGCTCGTGGATGAGCTGGGGATGCCGCTGACCGACCTCGCGATCCGCTGGGTCATCTCCGATCCGCGGATTCACACGACCCTCATGGGCGCGCGATCGACGGAGGAAGTGGAGATGAACGTCGCCGCGGTCGAGGCCGGGCCGCTGCCCGAGGACATCATGGAGCGGCTGGAGGAGATCGGTGACATGGTTCCGTTCCGGCCGTTCGGCGAGCCATTCGGGTGTCAACTGGGGAACCCGGGGTACCGAGGGCCGGGAGTTGCGAGTTACTGAGTCTCGTGTAGGTATGTAGGTAGGGAAACTCGTGGGGCGGGCATTCTTGCCCGCCACGGGCCATTGGCGGGCAAGAATGCCCGCCCCACGAGTTCGCTGCTTGTTCCCCAAGATACACGAGACTCAGGACGGCGGGCCGGATGGCCTGCGGCCATGCGGCCCCTCCCAACAGCGAGGTGAACGGATGAGAGCTGCCGTAGCTGAGGAGCGAGGGAGGCTGGTGGTGCGGGAGGCGCCGGAGCCCGCCATGGGTGAGTATGACTGCCTGTGCGCGGGGCTGTATGGCGCGACGTGCAGCGGCACGGACCTGCATCTGCTGAACGGTCATCCGCTGTTCGGGGTCGAGTTCCCGACGATCCTCGGGCATGAGAGCATCGGCCGTGTGCTGGCGTGCGGGCCGAGGGTGCGCCACTTTCAGGTCGGTGATCTCGTGACGAGGTTGGTGAACCGCGCGACGCCCGACCTGCGCGTGCACTGGGGCGGCTACGCGGAACGCGGGCTGGTGCAGGACTGGCGGGCGATGCAGGAGGACGGCGTTGCGCCGGAGTTCACGCCGGGTACCCACTGGGCGCTGCCGCCGGACTTCGACCCCGCGGCCAGCACGATGATCATCACGTGGCGGGAGACCTTCAGCTTCCTGACGCGGATCGGGGTGAAGCCCGGAGACAAGGTGCTCGTGATGGGCACCGGCGGCAACGGGCTGGCCTTCGCGAACCACGCGGCGAACCTGCTGGCGGAGGCCGTGTGCGTCGTCGGCAGTCCGCAGCGCGAGGCGGACGCGAGGCGAGCAGGAGCGACGCACTTCGTGAGCTACCGCGAGGAGGACCTCGTCGCGGCGGTGCGGGCACAGGGGCCGGCAGACCTCGACCTCGTGATCGATGCAGTAGGCAAGGTGGGGCAGCTCGACCGCTGCCTGCCGTTGCTGCGCGCGCGAGGCGCGGCCGCGATCTACGGAATCGACGACTACGGCAAGGTGATGCTGACACCGACGAAGGTCGCCGGCGGCTTCACCTTCGCCAGCTACGGTTACGCCGAGGGTGACACCCACGCGCACATCGTGAAGCTCATCCGACGCGGCCTGCTCGATGCGCGCAACTTCTGTGACCTCGACCGCATCTTCCCCCTGGAGGAGATCAACGCCGCGCTCGCCGCCGTCAAGGCCCGCGAGGTCATCAAGGCGGTCGTGAGGCTGTCCGACGAGGTGTGAAGGGCTACGGAGCAGTCCGCGATGCCGAGCCTCGGGCGCGATGAATCGCGCCCCTACACGAGCGGGCGCCATGAATAGCGCCCCTACATGAGGGCGTTGCAGACGGGGGTCGCGGATTCCGGTTCAGAGGACCGGCGGGTTGGGGCGGTGCTGGTGAATGAGCGCCGGGTAGTCGGCGTAGCTGACGAGGCGGATGCCTAGCTCGGCGAGGGTCTCGCGGATGCGAGGGTCGGTGAGGGTGCGGACCTCGGCTTCCCGTTCAGCCAGATAGACGGCGCGGTAGTCGGGCGAGACATAGCCCGGATGGCAGGAGAACTCCGTCCACCCCTCCCCCACCTCCTCACGGAGCATCCGCTGCAGCGAGGCCACGCTCACGTGCTCGAGGTCCGTGACCTGCCACTCCCACTGGGCGTAGAAGCCGCTCACGAAGCGCACGCTTCCGTCGCCGCGCAGGGGCACGCCGAGGGGCTGCACCAGGTCGTTGACCGCGGTTGCGGCCCCGAGGTCGTCGGCGTTGAAGATCAGGTACCCCGGGATGGCGGCGTGGCCCCCGGGGACGGTTACGACAGACCGACGTTGGCCAGCAGGCGCGCCGTCACCTTGCGGGCCTCGAAGTACTCCTCGGCGATGGCACGCGCGGCGCGGCAGTGCCGAGTGTAGTCGGCGTTGATGGCGTCGATCGCGGCCAGGACTTGCTCCATCGTCGAGAAGGCGAACAGGCCCTCACCCGTGGGCAGGAGGTTGCTGAAGCCGGTATCCTGCGCTACGATCGGTTTGCCGGAGGCCAGGTAGCACGCATCGCGCTCGCTGAACCAGCCGCTGCGGAGGCGCACGTTCTGGTCCTTCGCGACCGTCCACTCGGCGCGAGAACGACGGATGAACTCCGGGTACGCGCCGAAGATGCCCAGCGACATAGCCAACGGCGAGATGACCCGCCAGCCGTGCGCCATCAGCCTGGCCTGGTCGCCCGGATCGTCCACCTTCAGTGCGACTTCGAAGGGTTGAGGCGTGCGGGTGGGCAGGTCCATGAACTTCCCCCACTCGTGGTGCTTGCTCCAGCGATACGTTTCGCCTCGGTACTCGACGTCACTGCCGTCCTGCCGGTAGTTGCCGATGGTCGTGAAGAAGCGTGCGTGGGGATCGAAGGCCATCGGCCACAGATCGAGGTCGATCGGTTGGCGGGTCGTGCGGTACTTGGCGTCGAGTCCGTTGAGCGGGACGCCGCAGTCTTCGCCGCCGTAGTTCTCGCCATAGGTTGCCAGCACATGGTGGTTCGCGAAGGCCTCGCGCGTGTGGGCGTCGCCGGCGGCCAGCCGGAGCTCGGCGGTCACCGGATCGGTCTCCACGTACACGCGCAAGGGCGCGGTGAGGTGCTCGTCGCGCAGGCCGGTCGCGCCGACGATGTTCAGCAGGGCATCGCAGGAGGCGTAGAGCGTCGCGAGGTCCTGCGGGGACAGGCCCCAGCAGGCATCGGGGCGACCCGCGAGCCGGAGGGCCCAGCGGTCGGGGAGCCCGATGCGGTCCATGCAGTCGCGGATGTGGCGCAGGGCGTAGACGCAGTCATCGGTCACCGTCTCTCGCTCGGGGTCGTAGGGCCAGACCGTGTCGTCCTCCACGTACCAGACGTCGTGGCCGAGAGCGCGCAACCCGCGAAGCCAGTTGAGGTAGAGCCAGGTCTGGCCGCCGAACGGACAGCGGCCCATCATCCCGAGAACCACGAGACGCAGGCCCGCGCTCATGGCCGGCCTCCGGCGGACTGCAGGTCGAAGGCGATCAGCCGCCCATCGTCGGGGAGTCGCTCGTAGGCGACGAGGTGCTCGGCGAGGCGCGGGTAGTGCTCCAGCCACCAGAAGGAGGAGGGCCGGAAGGCAAGAAGCCGTGCACCGCATGCGCGCAGCGATTCGAGTTCGCGAATCGCCGTGGCATCGTCGGAGGGCGGCCCCCAGTAGCGCGCCTTCGGCACTCCGTCCACCGGGCCGTGGAACCGGCCATCCTCAACCAGGATCAGCGAGGCCCCCTTTGGCAGCATCGCTGCGAGTTCGGTGAGCGCCCCGTCCGCTCCTGGAGTCGAGTCGTCGATCGAGTCAGCCAGCCTCCTGATCACGGTCGCGAGGTCGGTGCGCCCGCGTTCCGCGAGAGCTTCGACCATCTCCACGTAGTACTCCGCGACATCGTGGCTTCGTACCATACCATACTCGATGACGGTGCTCAGCAGCTCCGGCGTGACGTCACTGCGAGCGAACGAGCGACTCTGACCCAGCTTCCCGAGAGCTGCGAGGGCCGTCATGGTCCGGATGCACTTCTCGCAGGCGCCGCAGTTTGCCGATCCGCTGTCGTTGCCCTGACAGACGAGGATGTTCCGCAGGGCAACAGGCCATTCCGCAACCAGTGCTACCTTCTCGAAGCGACGCATGTGGGTGCCGTGGTGCTCAATCTGCATGTGAGCGCAACTGTAGTGCGTGTCGAGCAACGGGTGTGAGCCCCACCCACTCGCGGGAGGCGCATGGTCGCTCGCGGCGAGGTAGGCCCTGCTGAAGCGCCCGCTGAGGAAGTAGGGCATCGAGGCGAACGCGGCACCGTGCCACTTGTAGGTGAAGAACCAACCGTCGCCATCGAGGTCCAGCACGTTTGTGCGCACCGAGATCGCATCCAGGCCGGACTCGGCCGCGATTTCCGCCGCGCCAGCGAGCCGTTTGCGATGCTGGTGTGCAGTCTCGTCCTGGGAGAGGCCCGGCCCGCGGATGAGGTCAACAAGGAGCACGGCCCTGATCGAGGCTGGGTGGGCCGCGGGTAGGTTGAGCTGATTGGCTCGGAGGGTGGCCAGGGAGTCGATCCCCATGGATAGGAGCGAGACCGCCTGTCCTCGCGCCGGGCGGCGCACCTCGTAGCCGTGCGTAGGTGAGACCGTAGGCGGCGGGCCCAGTTCGGGGTACCAAGCTTGCAGCGTGGCCGTCACGGCACCCAGGTTGTCTCTCAGCACCGGGCAGAGAGAGCCCTCGACCGTTACGCGCCGCTCACCGGCGTGCCACGCGGGAAGGAAGGCAGCGACTAGGAACCCGTTGGGGTCGGGCGCGAAGCCCTCCCGGAAGCCCGCACCGACCTCAACGAACAGCCGTACAGGGGGCCTGTCGGCGTCGTCCCAGCTCACGAGGGCCTGCGCGCGAGCCACCCCCGCCACGATGGAGGCCGTCAGTTCCGTGATCTGCACGTCCGTCCTCCCTGCAGGCACGCCAGTGCCTTGCGAGGCATGGTGTGTTGTAGGGGGGTCAGCCCCGAACGCTGGGCGTGGAAGCCCCTCCCACAGCGGCCAGGAACTCCTGCTCGACGGCAACGACGGCCTGGCGTGCGTTCGCCGCGCACTGCTGCGCGAGTCTGCGCGCCTCCGGCGTGACCGCGAAGTCGAGGGCGGCGGCCAACCTGTCGCGGTCCAGGTCGCCGACGTGGAAGGTGAGCGGCCAGCCGATCCGCCGCATCTGGCGCCAGAGCTTAGTGCCGCCAGGCATGGAATCGATGACCACTGGCGGGACCCCGCGTCGCAGGGCGAACGCGGCGCCATGCAAGCGGGTCGTGAGCACGGCGTCCATCTTCGCGATGAGTGACTCGATCTGCGCCGGAGTGCAGAGACCGTGTTCATTGACATCCAGACGAGTGTCGATGGGCACGACCGCAACGTCCCGCCCGGCCAGTAGCTCCTCAAACGCCTTCTCGGCAAGGTCGTGGCGCTGCGCGGGGAAGTCCCGGTGTGCTCCCACATAGATGAGCCCGACGACGGGCACGGTGGCGTCGGGCGCGGCGAAGGTGAGGTCGGGGTTGGTGCGCTCGGTGCTATCGCGCTCGATGATGGCCGCGAAGGGGTTCCACTCGGCGCGCTCCTGCAGCAGGGAGACGTTGAGGGCGAGCTTGCGGGCGTGGGGGAAGCGGTCGAGGAACGCGTTCAGCGGCGGTCCGTCGCCGATCGGGCCGCACACGAACACCAGCGTGTCGTACCGCTCGGGGACGACCTCGTCGGTCGCGATCTCACGCGGGCCCGCAGGCCGGAACACCGCGACGTGGGGCTCGACGCCGGCCTTCCTGAGCCACCCGCAGGCGATGTCCTTGGCGATCAGGTCGCCGGCAGTGGCCCCCATGAGCTCGAAGCTGAACCAGCCAATGACGAGCGTGCCTTGGTCCATGACGCACCGTGCTGCCGCACCCTCGAGGGCCGGCCTATCCAACCGGCAGTCGGCGCTGCGAAGGGTCGTCCGCGGGCTGGCCGATGCTCGATGCCACGTCTCGAAACACGGGGGTGCGGCTCGCGGTTGGGAGTTGGGTTGGCTCGTCCGCGCGCCCGCAGGGCGTGAACCCGAGCTTCGCGGTGACATCGGCGAATACGGCCGCCACCGCTGACGCGGCCCCGGCGCCGCGCCACCAGCACAGGGCCGTTGTGACGACCAGTGCGGCGCCGCAGAGGGCCGCCGGCGTCGAGGCGAGGAGCAAGCCGGCAGCGCCGGCGAGGACGCCGACAGCGCCGACGACCAGCGCCAGCTTGGTTGGGCGCACGCGATAGCGAACGCGCAGCAGGCGGCGCCCGCTGCCATGGTCCTCCTGGGCGGTACGCACGCGGACGGCGGTCCAGCGGTCGCAGTGGACGAGCAGGTCCCACGTCGCCTGCACGGGGTCAACCGTCCTCGTCCATCCCTCGTCCGCGAGTCGGGCCACGAAGCGCTCGAGGACCTCGGACCGGTCGCGCCACTCCTGGGTCCAGTACTCGGCGGTCGCGCGGCCGGTGAGAGGTATGCGAAGCGTCGGGCGGAGGGCACCCACGAGTCCGTCTCGACCCGGGACACGATAGACCCGCAGCCGCGTCGCGTAGCGCGCCCAGGAGCGCGCAAGGGGCTGGGCGTACGAGAGCAGCGCCACCAGCGCGCGCGACACGACACCGTCATGGCGTGCGGGGAGGTCGGCCTGCGCTGCCCGCAGGAGCGCAACGGTCCCCGACAGGCCCAACAGCCCGGCGGCCACTGCCCAGGCCGGCGGCCACAGGAAGCCCGCCAGCACCGCCAGCCCGATCAGCAGGTGCCACTCGAACGTGCCGGGCAGGGCGGCCCAGTGGTTGCCGCCTGTGTCGTAAAGGCACTGGAAGAGCCCCGCGGCGAACTTGCCGCGAACGATGAGGGGGCGCCCCAGCCTCAGGTCCGCCCCACGGCGGCCGTAGAGGGTGCCCCGCCACTTGCCATCCCCGCGATGGTTGAAGTGCTCGGGGTGCTTCAGCCGAAGCAGGGCCTCGGCTCTCCCATAGCCGAGTTGCTGTCGCAGGTAGGCGCGGGGCGTCTGGCGGCGGTGGTGCCACACGAAGGCGCTGGGGGCGAAGGCAATCCACTGCCCGATCTCCTGCAGCCGCCAGCAGACATCCACGTCGTCGCCCGCCTGGGTGTAGACCGCGTCGAACCCCCCGATACCCTCCAGGGCCTCCCGGCGGAAGGCCATGTTGCAGCCCGGGATGTGCTCGGCGACCTGGTCGTCCTCCAGCACGTGAGTGGGCTGGCCCGGCGAAGCATCGATGCAGGCGGCGAGGCGGCCGTCCTCCGGGGTCAGGTTGGGGCCGCCGACGGCTGCGGCGTCGGACGACTGCAGGCGGTGGACGAGCAGCGTGAGCCAGTCCGGGTCGGCGTAGCAGTCGGAGTCGGTGTAGGCGATCACCTGCCCGGTGGCGGCGGCCAAGCCGACGTTCCGCGCAACGCTCAGCCCCTGGTTGGGCTGATGGACCGTACGCACGTCGGGGAAGCGCGCCGCGATCTCGCGCGTGCCGTCGGTCGAGCCGTCATCGACCAGGATCACCTCGTGGTCGGGGTAGTCCACGGCGCGAAGCGAAGTCAGGCACTGCTCCAGCGTGCTCGCACCGTTGTACGAGCAGACCACTGTGGAGACACGCGGGACCTCCTCCAGCAGCTCCCAGGGCCGGCTGGCGTAGACCTCGCTGAGAGCGTCGAGGGCGGGCTTGGCCGACCGGTCGGCGCGCGTAACCCCAAAGGCCCAGTTGTCGATCGGGTGCCCGCCCGTGTACCACTCGTCGGTCCACGAGAAGACGAACGTGCCGGCGACGCCGGAGAGCACGGCCTCGCGGAGATGACCGGCGAGGAAGCTCGCCTGAGCGCCTTCGCCCTCACGCAGCGAGTCCATCCCCAACTCCCCGAGCACCAGCGGCCGGTCGCCGGCGAGGTTGTGGAGTCGGGAGAGGTAGCGGGTGAAGGCCCCGAGGTCGTGCAGGTAGACGTTGAAGGTCACGAAGTCCAGGAAGGGCAGCTCGAGGTACTCGGTGGGCGGGAAGCTGGCGTAGGTGATGAGGCCGCCCGGGTCGGCCTGCCGAGCTTCGTCGGCCAACTGCTCCAGGAACCGCTCGATCCGCCGCTTCCCATGCCAGCGGACGACGTCCGGGGGAATCTCGTTGCCGATGCTGTACGCGACCACGCTGGGGTGCGTGCTCCCGCGCGTTGCCGCCCGGCGCACGGCCTCCCTGGCCTGCGCGCAGGCTTCGCGATCATCCAGGAAGCACAGGTGCTTGGCCCACGGGATGTCCATGAAGACGGACAGCCCCGCTTCATCGGCCAGGTCCAGGAACCACTCCGGAGGCGTGCAGTAGGTGCGGACCGAGTTCACCCCGGCGCCCTGCATCAGGGCGAAGTCGCGGGCGACGCGCCCGGGCGCGGGGAACGGCTCGCCTTGCGGATTGGGGGCAAACGGGCCGTACGTCACCCCCTGCAGGCGGAGCCGCCGGTCGCCCACGGCGAGGAACTTGCCGTCCACGCGGGCGCGACGGCGCGCCCACGCCAGACCCGGATCGGTCAGCGCAACGGCGCCCACGGTCTCCCGAAGAGCGACTGCCATTCCGGTGTCCTTCCCGGAGCCCACTGTCGAGGCAGGAAACACACAGAGCGGAACTTCACGCCGACGGCGCCCATGCCGCAGACGCTCGGTTCGCCGGGCCACTTGGGCTGCCCTTCGGCGTTGGCCGGACCGCCGTGTAACGATTTCGCAACGGTTCGCAGCGGCGCCAAACCACCCACCGGGCCCTGCAGAGGAAGCAACCCGCGGCGGGAGCACGAGGTTCCGGGGAGACGGCCCTCGCTCCATCCCCCGGCCACACCGAATCGCGGGGCCCAGCCTGATCGCAGGCTGGGCCCCGAGGGTGAACGTCAGTGGCCGCGCGTCTACCGGTCAAGCCGCAGCGGGCTGATTGCGCGGCTGGTCGTGCCGTCCGGCGAGTTCGCCGTCAGGCTGATGAGGTAGATGCCGCTGGGCACGCGCAACCCATTGTCGGCTTGCGCGTTCCAGGTGAGGGTGTTCATCCCGGCGTCGAACGTCTTCGCGTCACACACGGTGCGCACCGGGCGGCCGGCGAGGTTCATTACAGTCACCGTGACCTGCGAGGGCGCGCCGAGCGCGAAGACGATCTGCGCACCGGCGGGCGTCGGAACGGCCGACAGGCTGCTGACCGCTGCCGCGCCGAACGGTTTGTCCGTGCCCTGGTCGTGGGCCACCCTCACCTCCACGGTCTTCTCCGCCGACTTGTTCCCGGAGGCATCGGTGCAGATGACGTGGATCGTGTAGAGGCGGCCATCCGGGTTCTGGGGGTCGCGCCAGGCGTCCAGCTTCACGGTCAGGTCCCCGGTGATCTGCGAAGCGCCTCCCTGGGGACACTCGATACGGCTGATCTTGCAGGTCGGCGCTGCGTCGCAGACGTCGGTGCTAACGGCAGTGACCGTCACCGTGACTATCTTGTGGTTGGGCGACCAGATGGCGTTCGGGTTCGCCGTCAAGGTCTGGATCGTGGGCACTGTGGTGTCCACGACAGTGACCTTCTGTGCCCCCGTCGCCTTGTTGCCCGAGGCGTCGGTCGCCGTCCAGGTGACCGTGGTCGCACCGAGTGGGAAGACCGCCGGCGCGTTGTGGGTGACCGCCGGAGCCGCGTCGCAGATGTCGGTCGCGGTTGCTGTGCCGATGGCGACCGCCGTCCCATCGCGGTTCGCCTGCTCAACGCCGGCCACGTCCGCCGGAACGGTGAGGGTCGGAGACGTCGTGTCCACGACGGTGACCGTCTGCGTGGCGGTCGCCTTGTTGCCGGAGCTATCCGTCGCAGTCCACGTGACCGTGGTCTCGCCCAGCGGGAAGACCGCCGGGGCATTGCTGGCGACGACCGGATCGCGGTCGCAGATGTCTGTTGCTCCGGGCGCCGTCAGCGTCACCGGTGTCCCGGCCCGATCCGTCTGCTCAACGCTCAGGTTCGCCAAGGGCGCGAGCGCGGGCGGCGTGGTATCCACGACCGTCACCGTCTGCTTCGCGGTGGCTTGGTTGCCCGAGTCGTCCGTCGCGGTCCAGGTCACCGTCGTCTCGCCCAGCGGGAAGACCGCCGGCGCGTCGTTCGCGACGGCCGGAGCGGCGTCGCAGATGTCGGTCGCTGTCGCTTGCCCGATGTCCACCGGGGTCCCGGCCAGGCTCGTCTGCTCCTTGCTGATGTTCGCCGGGACAACGAGGGTCGGCGGGGTGGTGTCAACGACCGTGACCCTCTGCGCGCCCGTGGCCTTGTTGCCGGAATCGTCCGTCGCAGTCCACTTGACCACCGTCGTGCCCAGCGGGAAGGTCGCCGGCGCGTTGTTCGTGATTGCGACGTCGGCATCGCAGATGTCGGTGGCCGTCGCCGTGCCGAGGTTCACCTTCTCCGTCCCGGCCAGGCTCGTCTGCTCCTGCCGGATGTCCGCCGGCACCGTCAGGTCCGGCGGCGTGGTGTCAACGACCGTCACCTCCTGCGTCCCCGTCGCCCTATTGCCCGAGGCGTCCGTCGCCGTCCAGGTGACCGTGGTAGCGCCGAGCGGGAAGACCGCCGGCGCGTTGCTGGCGATGGCGGGATTGGCGTCGCAGATGTCGGTCGCGGTCGCTTGCCCGATGTCCACCGGCGTTCCGGCACGGCTCGTCTGCTCCGCGCTGACGGCCGCGGGCACCGTGAGCACCGGTGGCGTGGTGTCAACGACGGTCACCTTCTGCGTGCCCGTCGCCTGGTTGCCGGCGTCGTCCGTGGCGGTCCACGTGACCGTCGTCTCGCCTAGCGGGAAGACGCTCAGCGCGTCGTTTGCGATCGTGACGTCGGCGTCGCAGATGTCGGTGGCGGTTGCCTCGCCGATGGCGACCGGCGTGCCGGCCGCGCTCGTCTGCTCTGCCGTCACCGCCGCGGGCACGGTGAGCGTGGGCTTCGTCGTGTCAACCACAGTGACGGTCTGGTCCGCCGTTACCATATTGCCCGACTTGTCCGTCGCCTTCCAGGTCACCACCGTGACCCCGAGCGGGAAGACGGACGGGGCGTTGTTCGTGATGACCGGGGCGGGATCCCAGGGGTCCGTCGCCGTCGCCTGTCCGATATCCACCGCCGTCCCGTTGCGGTTCGCCTGTTCGGCTGTCACGTCGGCGGGCGCCGTCAGCGTTGGCGCCTTCGTGTCGATGACGCGGACCTTGACGACCTTCTGGTCCGAGAGGTTGCCAGCCCCGTCCCTCGCGACCGCGGCGAGCCAGTGGGTGCCAAGCCCGTACTTGCGCTGCACCTGGCTGCCGGTCACGTACTGCGGCAGACCCGGAATCGTGTTCGGCGGCGTCCCCTGACCCTCCAGCACGTACAGACCCACAACGCCCGTGCCGATGTCCGAGCCCGTCACGGTGACCGTGACCTTGTCGTTGGGGTTCTGGAATGTGGCGGGCGGAGCGTTGAGCGAGCCCACGTCTGCCGCCGAGGGGCTCACCGTGAGCACCGGAGACACGAGATCGGTCTTCACCTCGACCCGGTCCACCCAGTCCACGTAGATGATGCTGTTCGTCTGGTCCACCACGGAGCCGTGGATGACCAGTGAGTCGCCGTCGTTCACGCTGCCATCGGGGATCGTGAGGGTGAAGGACGACGGGCCGCGAGGGTCGCCGATGGGGTACAGAGTGTGCGGTATGGTGGAGCCCCCGCCGTAGCCGGCCGGGATGGCCCCCTGAGGCAGGGCCTTGATCCTGGCGATGGCCTCGTCACCCTTGGCGGCGAGCCAGTTCCGGTAGTCGAGCGGGATCTTGTTGCTCGTCCGCAGCTCCGAGACGAAGGTCTCCATGGCCTTGACGGCGGCGGCCCGGTAGTAGTTGAAGCTGGTCATGTTCCCCTGCTCAAGGGCACGGAGAGCCAGGTTCAGCGCATCGGCCGCCTTGGCCAGCTTCTTCAGGAGGCTGTTGGCCGACGGAGCGGGGATCAGCGTGCCGGAGGCGCGGCGCACCTCGGCCTGAAGCGCGGCGATGATGCCGCCGGAGATGCCCTGCTCGGATAGGACGCTGAGGTCGGCCGACCCCAAAGGACCTGCGAAGCTGCCGGCCTCAACGGTGGAGGTGCCGTCCGGTCGCCCGAGGCGCAGGAGGAACGCGGTGTCGTTGATGATCGTCCACCGGTACCAGCCCGGCACATGCTCCAGCACGCCCCCGCCCGGGACGCTGCTGTTATCGACGCTCGGGGTGATCGACGCGCCGCTTCCCCAGCGAAGGTCCCGCAGTTGGAGGCTATGGTCGGTGGAGTTCCACCCGAGTTTCATCGCGGTGGTAAGGGCGGACGCCCCAGACCATTCGATGGTGCTGCAGTAGACGCCGCCAACGATCTGGGTCCCCGCCGTGCCCTCGCCCCACGGGTTGAAGGCGGGGTCGGTGAACTGCGCGCCGATGACCTCTAGCCCCATCATGGTGGCGCGGACCGAGTTCTGCGGACTGCCTGTTGAGTTCGTGAAGCGGTAGAACTTATCATAGCCCGCGTACGCCGGGACCGCGGCCATGAACCCAAGGGCGACGACCAACCCTAATAGCGAAGCGACGGCTAGCGGCGAACGTCTCATCCCGCACTCCTCCTTGCTGACCTCTGATCGCTCCGGCACACCCGAGCAGGCGCCCTCCGACCTTCGGGCCTACAGCGCATTCCCACAGCGTCCGGAACAGTGTCTGAGTGACCTCGAAGGACCTGACCGCCGTTCGTGAGTCCCGTCTTCCCGCAAAGCGCAAAAGGAAACACTCCCTGCGAGCAGGCATTCAGTGGCTTTCGCAGGGCGGACGAGGGTCTAGCGACACACTGCGTCGTGCATCCTACAACCCGGGTCGCGATCCATCGGACAAAACCGGCCGGCGGTCCTGTCGTCCTCGAGACCGGAAGGGATCACGCACACGTCGGCAGTATAGTTCGGCATGTGATCTCCGTCACCTTCTTGGGATGTAAAGTTCCTGCAAACTCCCACGGGGGCCCGGCGGAGGGCACACCCGGGGTCCGGGAGCCCGGCGCGAGGAAAGCCGCTGCATCAGGAAGGAGGAAGCAGGCTCCCCGTCGAAGAGGTGCTCCGAACCTCCACACCACCGAGACGACACGCCCGCATCGACGACGCGGTCATGCGGTTGGAGCACTTGCGGAGGCAACCAGCCCGTGAGGCGGCAGCGCGTTCGGGCGATTCTCGGCAGCCCACCCGCGATCGCGTTGCTGGTCGTAGTTCTGCTGCTGGTCCTCGCTCCGGCGTTGAGCTTCTGGGAGGTGCGCGTCTACGACCTCCTCTTCCGCCTCAACGCGCCCACTGGGCTCGATTCCCACGTCGAAGTGATCGACATAGGCGCAGACGCGTCGGCCTATGACCAGGCGCGGCCCGATCTGCGCGTCTGCCCGAAGCCCCCCGAAGGCTGTGAGGTCCCGCGGAGCGCATACGCGGAGCTGGTGCGCGACCTGCACCGCTGGGGCGCGAAGGTGGTCGCGTTCGACATCTGGTTCAGCCGGCCCTGTGACGTCGAGGACCCCAAGCTCGCCGCGGCGTTTCGCGAGGCCGGAAACGTCATCGTGGCCGCCACGGCCAAGGTGATACCGGACGCCGTGTCGCTGCAGCCGCCGGTGGCCGCGTTGGCGAAGGCCCTGCAGCGGCCCGGGGCCAAGTCGGCGGAGCCCGAGCCGGGGGAGGTCCCGTGGGGCGTCGGCTCGCCGGTGGTCTCGCGGCCGAACCAGGATGTCCGGTCGGTTCCGCTGGTCCTCCCGGATCAGGATTCGGGTTGCGAGTACTCGGCCCTCTCCCTGCTCGCGTTCCAACGGTTCTCGGGTATCGACCCTTCTGACAGGCACGTGGACGAAGGCCGCTCGCTGACGACCGGGGGTCACCGGATCCCCCTCGTGAGCGGCGAGCGAATCCACCTCCTGCCCCCCATGGGCGGCGGAGGCTCCGCGGCGGCGGCGGACTCCGGCGATGGCATCACTGTGGTGAGCGGCAACAACCTGAGCCGGCACCCGCGCCTGACATCGTGGAACGCGATGCTGGTGAATTGGGCCGGCCCGGGCGGGGCCATCCAGCCCCTCCAACTGCTCGACGTCCTGGCGATGCAGGACACCCAGGGCAAGCAGAGGTTCGGCGGCAAGGCGGTCATCGTGGGGCGGCGGAACTGGGATGAGCAGTGGACGGGCGTCGGCAGGATGGCCGGGCCCGACATCCAGGCCAACGCCCTGCACACCATGTTGTCCGGGCGGTTCATCAGCCCCCTGCCCTATTGGCTGAGGATCCCCTTACCGTTCCTGCTCGCGCTGACGACGGCCTGGCTGGTCCGCCGCGCGAAGGTGGTCCGGTCCATCTTCGCGGTGGTGCTTCTGATGCTCATCGTCGTGGTGGTCGGGCGCGAGCTTCTCGGACGATCCCTGATCTGGGCGTACGTCCTGACCATGCAGAGCAGCATCGTGCTCGCGTGGGCCATCACGTCCTCGGCGCAGAGCCAGAAGGTTGCCGGAGTCCTGCGGCGCTTCATACCAGCCTTCATGGAGGTGCGCGAGGCGGGTGTGGGCGCGGTGGACGAGATCCAGACCCGCGAGGCCTCGGTCCTTTACTCAGACATCCGCAACTACACCACCATCTCCGAGAAGCTCGAGGCCGAGCAGATTCTGCGGCTGCTCAGCGCCTATCGCGCCTCCGTGGAGGACGTCATCCGCCACCACGGAGGGGCGATCGTGATCACGCCGGGGGATGCGGTGCTGGCGGTCTTCTGGCGGGATCATCGGGGCGCGAACCATCCCACCTCCGCTGTGAGGGCCGGCCGGGAGGTCCTGGCGAAGGTACCGGAGCTGGCGCGGCCCTGGCAGGAGCTGGGTGTCGAGCTGCAGGTGGGTGTGGGCGTCAACGCCGGCCCGATCGCCATGGGCTTTGTGGGCAAGGAGAATCTGGAGGCGACCGTCATCGGCGATGCGGTCAACGTGTCCCAGCGGCTGGAGTCCTTGACGAAGGAACTCGGCTACTCGCTCAT
>Ga0194111_10002435_pt1 | contig 22622 bp, 21 predicted proteins | sample TA2KigC300mmetaG_FD_146194 | JGI IMG/M metagenome (GOLD analysis project Ga0194111, IMG submission 146194) | Freshwater microbial communities from Lake Tanganyika, Tanzania - TA2015033 Kigoma Deep Cast 300m | ecosystem: Environmental > Aquatic > Freshwater > Lake | place: Tanzania: Lake... | reverse complement strand
CGCGCACAAATTCATCTCCGCCAGCGCATTGCCCGCCAGCGTTGCCGCGCGCCAATGCGCGTCCGTCACTTGCTCTGTTTCTTCCACCCGGTTCGGTACCAGCGTGTTGACGACGTTCACCGCGTCGTCCAAACTGGTGATCCGTTTTCTGCCAACGCCCAGCAGGAACACCTCGCGCCACCACGTTGCGTCTTCCAGCACGCGGTCGCGTAACTTTTGCGCGGACTGCGGCTGATCGAGCAAGTAGCACGCCGCGAGAAACTCTTGAAACGAGCGGTGCGGAAAGGTGTAGATTTCCGGCGCGCGGCTGAGGAGCAAGCCGGCGCGATTTTCCAAATAGTCCAGCACGACGCGCGCGTTCGTGTCCTCCGGCAAGACGGTCGAGAACGCCGCCAACACTTCGTCGGTACGAATGTCGGCAGGCACATCCGCGCGCTTGGTCTCCTTGCCTTGCCGTTCGTGCACCGTGTACGCCAACCGATGCAATGCCTGACGAATCACTTTTTCTTCGACCGCGAGCGCTTTCGCGATGCCCGGCTCGACATCGAGTGAACCATCCGGACGGCGGACCTGGCGCGCGCTCTGCCAGCGCGTCAGCAAGAGTTTGACCGATTCCTCGTACAAGTCCGCGCGGTCGTCCGGCAGTTTGCCCCAACTGGTGTGCAGCGTCGCCATCAAGGTCAACAGCAAGGGACGGCGCGCCAGGTCGCCAAGGTAGGCGCGGTCGCGGAGCGCGCTTTGCAGTCCTTCACCTTTGCCGCGCGCGGTCTGCTCGTTCCAACTCATCGTCTCGCGCATCGCTTGATACCAACATTCGATAAAGCGCGCGATTTGTTCGTCGCTGAACGATGACAGAATCAGCGTCTCGAATTTCGGCAGATGCCATTTCGGATCGGCGTAGGCGTACGGGCGCGCGGTGACGACGATGCGGCTGGCGGCGGGCATCTGCGCGGCAAAGTCCAAGAGCGCTTCCAGCAAACGCGCGCGGCGCTGGTCGGTCGCCGGGACTTCGTCCAAGCCGTCGAGCAAGATGAAACCGCCGTCGCGCAACAAACGCTTTTGCAGATCGGAAAAGACCGCGTTTGCCGCGTCCGCACCCAGCCGCGCGGTCAGGTCACTCCGCAACGCGTTCCAGATCATCGGCGCATTTCCCTTGGAGGCATTGGGCGGGATGTGCTGTGCGGCGACCTCGCGCAAGATGAGCCGCAGGGGAAACAACTCGCGCGCGGTGAATTCATCGGGCAACAATTTGGCGGCGTTCGGTTCGCGCAGTTGGATTTGCGCCAGCGCGAAGGCGAGGTATTGCACGAACGTGCTCTTGCCCGAGCCCGCGTCGCCCAGCAAGACGATGCGCGACAGTTTCGGATCAGCCAGCGCGTTGAGAATCGGCGTCCGTTCCGAGCGCGGTTCCAGCTCCAGTGGCTCGCCGCGTTTCCCGCGCGTCTCGCGTTCGCGCGCCGGCGCTTGCACGTCGAGGTCAACGTAGATCTCGGAGAGCCGGACGGTGCTTTCGCGGCGGGACTCCAGAAAGCGCGGAGCGAGCACGCCGAGGGGCAGTTGGCAACATTCGCTGGCGAGCGCGCGCAGGTAGGCGCGCGTCAGTTCGTCGGCAGGGATTTTGTCCGTCGGCGTGTGCGCGTACTTGGGCGGCAGAAAGACCTTGACGTCGCCGGTGATGAACGTGCTGCCGATTGCATCCCTGCCGACGACAATGTTGCGTTCGCCGTTGACGAACTGGGTAACCTGCGCGGCTTGCGCTTGTTCCCACGCGCGCGCCATCTCCGCTGCGAACGCCGAGTCCTCGTTCAATAATTTCTTGAGTTGAAGACGCACGAGTTCCTGGCTGTCTGCGTCGTCGGGCTTGGCGGCGACATCCTCCGCGGCTTCCTGCGCGGCGGGCGTGGCTTGCACTTTGGGGCGCAGTTTGTTCCAGAGTTTTTGCGCTTGCTCCCACGCGCGCGTGCCCAAGCCGGGCGCCAGTTTCTCACCCAGTTGCTCGCCCAGTTTCTCCGCCGCCTTGTCACCGGCTTTGAGCAGGTACGGCAAGAAAGGCGCGAGGAACGCCGTCAGTTCTTTAGCCAGAGTTGCAATGTCCATAGCCCACCTCGAAAGTTGAAAGACTGAAAAAACAAATGCCCGCCCAGGTTGAAAGTTGGGCGGGCGGTCGCGCTACGCATAACGTCCCGATCGTCTGGGGTGCCCGCACTGGCACCTTGGATACAAGCCCCGCGGCGGTCAAACGCTGCGAGGTTTTCCATTTCGATTATATGCGCGCTGGCGGATTTTGGCAATCGCTGGAGAAAGACAGGACGCGCGGACAAACCGCGCGCCTTGTCGCTCTGCCGATGATGTGGTACGCTCTGCGTCACGCCAAGACCGGCACCGGCGCGCGCGCGGTTGGCGCCGGGGTCGGCGCATCGGTCGGCGTGTTGCGAAACGCTTTTTCCACAATTGCCGCGATTTCGGCTATAGGCAAAATGCGCCAATTATTGTGTATACTTTGTCTCCACGAACTTCCAGTTCACCAAATTCCAGAACGCTTCCACGTACTTGGGACGCGCGTTGCGATAGTCCACATAGTACGCGTGCTCCCACACGTCGCACGTGAGTAGCGGCTTTTTGCCCGCCGTCAGCGGACAAGCCGCGTTGCTCGTGCTTTCCAGCGCGAGCGAGCCGTCGGGATTTTTCACCAGCCACGCCCAGCCCGAGCCAAACGTGCCGATCGCGGTCGCGGTGAATTTTTCTTTGAACGCCGCGATCGAGCCGAACGCGAGATTGATCGCGTCCGCGAGCGCGCCCGTCGGTTCGCCGCCCGCCTTGGGCGCGAGGCAGTTCCAGTAGAAGGTGTGATTCCACACCTGCGCCGCGTTGTTGAAAACGCCGCCGCTCGCGCGCTTGACGATCTCTTCGAGCGGCAAGTTCTCGAACTCGGTGCCGACGATCAACTTGTTGAGATTCGCGACGTACGTCGCGTGATGTTTGCCGTAGTGAAAATCAATCGTCTCCGCCGAGATGTGCGGCAAGAGCGCGTCTTTGGCGTACGGCAATTCGGGTAGTTTGTGTTCCATTGTTCCTCCTTTGTTGTTAGCGATCAGCGATCAGCCGTCAGCGATCAGCCATCAGCGATCAGCCGTCAGCGATCAGCCGTCAGCAATCAGCCGTCAGCAATCAGCCGTCAGCAATCAGCAATCGCAAACACTGACCACCGTTCACTGTCCACCGTCACAATTTTACCACGTTCACCGATTTTTCGCAATCCCCGATCCGCGCTGATCGTTGATGGCTAATTGCTGATTGCTGAACGCTGACCGCTGTTTGCTGATTGCTCTCCTCTGCGCTATAATCCCCTCGTGATTCCATCCGCTTCGCCTCTCGAAACTTTGCGCGGCACCATCGAGCGCGTCACGTTCTACAACGAAGAGAACGGCTATCTCGTCGCGCGTTTTGTGCCAGAAGGCAAAACGCTCCCCGTCACGATTGTCGGCAATCTGATGGGCGCGAGCGTCGGCGAATCGTACACGCTCGACGGCATCTGGATCAGCCATCCCGAATACGGTCGCCAATTCGAAATCAAAAAATTCGCGCTGCAACTTCCCGCGACGATCCAAGGGCTGAAAAAATATCTCGGCTCGGGTTTGATCAAAGGGATCGGTCCCGTCACCGCCGAACGCATCGTCAAACATTTCAGAATGAACACACTCGACGTGATCGAAAAAGATGTCGGACGCTTGAGCCAGGTCGAAGGGGTGGGACCCAAGCGGATCGAAATCATTCGGCGCGGGTGGGCGGAACAGAAACAGATCAAACAAGTGATGATGTTTCTGTCGAGTCACGGCGTCAGCACCGCGCTCGCCGTGAAAATTTACAAAGAGTACGGCGACGGCGCGCTGAACGTCGTGCAACACGAGCCGTATCGCCTGGCGCGCGATATTTACGGGATCGGTTTTCTCACCGCCGATAAAATCGCGCGCGCGATTGGGATCAAGGAGGACGATCCCGCGCGGATCGAGGCGGGCGTGCGGTACGTCCTGGGTCAGTTCAGCGACGATGGGCATTGCTTTGCGCCGCGCGCCGATCTGATTCCGCGCGCGTGCGAAATATTGAACGCGCCTGCGCCACTCGTCGAACAAGCGCTCGTGATGTTGCGCGCGGCGGAAGAAATTATCGTCGAGCCCGCCAGTGTCACACCTGCCCTGGCGGGCGGTGCCAGGGTTGCGAGGAGCGAAGCGACGCGGCAATCCCCACCGCCATCTGTCATTGCGAGGAGCGAAGCGACGAAGCAATCACCAATTCGCGATTCGGAGATTGCTTCGTCGCGATCCTTCGACTCCGCTTCGCTCCGCTCGGGATCGCTCCTCGCAATGACACCGCGCCCCGACGACGCGATCTACCTCGCGCCGTTCTACTACGCCGAAGTCGGTGTCGCGAATCGCGTCAAGCAGATCAAGACCAGCGCGGAAAGTCGGCTCCAAGAATTTCGCGCGACAGATTGGCGCGCCGCGTTCGATTGGATCGCGAGCAAAAGTAAAATCGCGCTGACCGAAAAACAACAGCGCGCGATTCAGACCGCGCTCACCGAAAAAATTTCGATCCTCACGGGCGGACCTGGGACAGGCAAAACGACGACGGTGCGCGCGCTGATTCAACTGCTCAAAGCGAAACGCCGCACGTTCAAACTTGCCGCGCCGACCGGACGCGCGGCAAAACGCTTGAGCGAAGCGACGGGTGAAAACGCGCAGACGCTCCACCGCTTGCTCGAATTCAAACCGTTCGAGGGCTACAAATTTCTGCGCGACCGCGACAATCCACTCGACGCGGATCTGATCATCGTGGACGAACTTTCGATGATCGATCTGTTGCTGATGAACGCGCTCCTCAAAGCCGTGAACGCGGCGAGTCACTTGCTTTTGATCGGCGATCCCGATCAGTTGCCTTCCGTTGGCGCGGGAAACGTGCTGAAAGATTTGATCGCATCGCAAACGCTTGCCGTCGTCGCGCTCGATGTGATCTTTCGCCAAGCGGAAGAAAGTTTGATCATCGAAAACGCGTATCGGATCAATCGCGGACAAATGCCTGAGTTCATCCAAACCGCGCGCGATTTTTTCTTGTTCACCGAAACCGAACCCGAGCAAGCCGCGACGCGCGTGATCGAGTTGGTCAAGCATCGCATTCCGCGCAAATTCGGACTGGACGCGGTCGAGGACATTCAGGTGCTCGCGCCGATGCATCGCGGGATCGTCGGCGTGGGCGAACTGAATCGCGCGTTGCAAGACGCGCTCAATCCGCCAATGGAACGCAAGCCCGAATGGCAGCACGGCAGTCGCGTCTTTCGCGTTGGCGACAAGGTGATGCAGACGCGCAACAACTACGACAAGCAAGTGTTCAACGGCGACCTGGGTCGCGTCGTCGAGATTGATGCGGAGGAGCAACGCCTCGCGATCAACTTTGACGGCGCGCGCGTCGAGTACGAATTTGGTGAGGCGGACGAACTCGTGCACGCGTTTGCGATGAGCGTGCACAAATCGCAAGGGAGCGAATATCGCGCGGTCGTCATTCCGTTGTTGACGCAACATTACTTGCTGCTGCAGCGCAATTTGCTCTACACTGCCGTCACGCGCGCCAAAGAACTCGTCGTCTTGGTTGGCACGCCCAAAGCAATTTCCATCGCGGTGCGAAACAACAAGGTCGCGCAGAGAAACACGCGGCTCGCGCAACGATTGGCAGTCAAGTCAATTGGTGACTAGTCAATCGGTGACTAGGCGAACAGCTGACTGCGAACAGCTGACTGATTGCCCAATCACTAGTTGACCAATTGACTAGTTACGCTATAATAGCGCGAGTTTTGGAACGAATCAGTCCTTGTCATTTCGAGCGCAGCGAGAAATCTCGTTTTCAGCAGGGCGAGATTTCTCGTCGCCAACGCTTCGCGGCTCCTCGAAATGACGGGAAGCAGAACGAGGACAAAGAATGATTCAACGCTTTGCGATTCTCTTGAATTTGATCGGATTGTTCGCCGCAGTGATCGCCTGCGCGCCTGTGCCAACCCCGATGAAAGAAACCGTCATCGTCAAGGAAACGGTGATGGTGAAAGAAACCGTGCGCGTCGTCATCACGCCCACGCCAACCGCGCTGCCGATCAAAATGAGCGGCGGCATCGTCATCGGCGCGGGCATAATGAACGCCAAACATTTCAATCCGATCTGGCTGAACAGCGCGCCGCAGTTTCTCGCGTTCCCGTTGATTCTGCCCGCGCTCACCTGGTTCGACGACAAGGCGCAGCCGATTCCCGATCTCGCGACCAAGATCGAAATTGCGCCGAGCGCGAACGCGTACACGTTCACGCTGCCAGCCAACGCGACCTGGAGCGACGGCACGCGCTTGACGACGAAAGATGTCGCGTTCACGTACAAACTCGCGCTCGATCCGGCGATCAATTCTTCGCTCTGGGGCACGAATCTCGCCAGTGTCAAAGGCGCGTTCGAGTATCAGCACAACGCGGCGAAAGATGTCGAGGGGATCAAAGTCATAGACGATCAGACGATCCGCTTCGAGTTGCGCGAATCGAACGGCACGTTTCTGTTCAACACGTACCTTGGCATTTTGCCGTCACACATTCTTGGAAAAGCCGATGCGCGCGAAATCGAAAAGCAACCCTACATTGACGCGCCGACCGTCACATCGGGTCCGTACGAGTTCGTCAAGTACGAACTGGGAAAATTCATTCAACTGAAAAAGAAATCGAACCACTGGGGCAAACCTGTCAGCGTTGACGAGATCACGATCCGAATGTTCGATTCACCCGCCGCGTCGTTTGCCGCGCTCGAAGCGGGCGACGCGCACCTCGCGGCGATTTCGCTGGACGAGAGCGCGCGTCTCCGCAAATTGCCTCATCTCGATATGCTGACCGCGCGCGGGACGAACGCGTACGCGTTGCACGTTGACGCGCGCACCAAAGATCAGCTCGCCGCGTTGAATCGTCCCAGAGATCAAGGTGGGCGCGGGTACGCGATCGCGCGCGCGCCCAAGCCGTACCTCGCAGACAAACGTTTTCGCCAGGCGTTGAGTTACGCGCTCGACCGCAAAGCGATCGTGCAAAGCGTCGTCAACGGCGAAGGCGCGCCCATCGTCAGCCCATTGTTCGCGCCCGATTGGACGATCAATCCCAACTTGATCAAGTACGACACCAACCTGGATCGCGCGCGCGCGTTGATGCGCGAAGCCGGAATCGCGTTCGATGCGGCAGGCACCGCGCTGTTCGAGAATCGCCCAATCGCGCTCGTGTATCTCGCCAGCACGAGCGAGGACGCGCGCAAACTCGGCGAAGCGATCCAGAATCAGTTGATCAAAGTCGGCATCCGCGTCGACATCAAACTGGTGCCGTACGAAGTGTTCCTGCAAGCCGCGATTGACGGCGAAGGCGATTTGATTCGCGGCGTCGGCACGCGGCTGGGCGCGGATCCGAGCGTGAGCGCGTTGTACTACACCTGCAAAGCGGGCTGGGCGGAATTAGTGATGGGCTACTGCAACCCCAGGTTCGACGATGCGATGACGAAAGGAAACGCGGTCAACAGAAATGAGGATCGCCAAAAAGCGTACTGGGACGCGAGCGCGCTGCTCAACGACGAACTGCCAAGCATCTTTCTGTTCGCGCCGAATGTTTTCGTCGGCGTCAACAAAGGAGTGAGCGGCGTCAAGCCCAGCGTCGATCCCAGTTTCCTGACGTGGAATATTGCGGAGTGGACGATACAGAAATGAAATTCGGCGGACGCGAGTGCGTCCGCCGAATTATTTTGATTTGATCACAATCCGATGATTTTCTGAAATTGATCGAGTCCGACGATCTGCACGCCGTGATATTCCCCAAGATCGCGCAAGTGCGGGTCTTCGCTGACAAGATAATCTGCGCCGCCTTCCAGCGCGCACGCAAGAAAAACATCGTCCGTCGCATCCGCTTCAACGCGAGAGACCTGGTAGAGATCGTGCGTCATAACCGTCTGCGTTCGCAACACACTAACGAAATTTTGGATTTGTTCTTCTGGCAATCCTTGTTTGACGGCAATCCGCGCGTAATGGAGCACCCGATCTAGTTCGGACAATATCGAACCAGAAACAAGCAAGATAAATTGTCCTTCTGTGAAAGCGTGCCACATTCGCCTGCTGGCGATTGTCTTGCCCAACGCAAGTCGAACCAAGATGTTGGTGTCAAAAACTGCAACGACTTGATTGGCACTCACGCGTTAGCCCCGTTGGGATTGTCGCGCGCGCACAGCGGTAATCGCCTCGTTAATATCTGCTTCGAGTTCTGCTTCGGGTACGCGTTTGACGTGTTTGCGGAATTCCGCTAACTGTTTGGTTGCCTTTTGCCACTCGGGGCTCTTGCGCTTGCGTTCAAATGCAGCGAAAACTTGAGCGCGAACTCGCTCACGCCGCAGACTCTCTTGCACCAACCCCACGACAACTTGTTCGCGCTTGATTTTCTTCTCCAGCGCGATCTGATCGATTCCGCGCAATACTTGCAGCGGGAATCGCACCACCATTTCTTGCATCGCCATTTTGCACCTCACTGGAAACGATTATACTACGATCAGCGAATCGCGACAAGCCGCGCGGCTTTATTTCTTCTTCGCGCGTTTCTCTTCCTTGTAAAACACGATTTGATTTTTCTCGACATCCACGACGACGGTATCGCCTTCCGCAAATTTGCCCTCTAGCACTTGCCGCGCGAGCGGATCGAGAATCGCGCGTTGAATCGTCCGCTTGAGCGGGCGCGCGCCGTACGTCGCGTCGAATCCTTCACGCACCAGAAATTCCTTTGCCGCGTCCGTCAGTTCGATTTCGATTTTGCGCTCCGCCATCCGCGCGCGCACGGCTTGCATCTGAATATCAACGATATACTTCAAGTGCTCGCGCGTGAGCGAATGGAACAATACGATTTCGTCAATGCGATTCAAGAACTCGGGACGAAAGCGCGCGCGCAACGCGTTCAGGACCGCTTCGCGCGATTTCTCCGTGTCGCCGTTCAACAAGAACTCGGTGCCAACATTCGAAGTCATAATGATCACCGTGTTCTTGAAATCTACCGTGCGTCCCTGTCCATCAGTCAGACGTCCATCGTCGAGAATTTGCAACAGCGTGTTGAATACGTCCGCGTGCGCCTTTTCGATCTCGTCGAACAGCACGACAGCGTACGCGCGTCGTCGCACCGCCTCAGTCAGCTGACCGCCTTCGTCGTAACCGACATACCCCGGCGGCGCGCCGATCAAGCGCGCGACGGCGTGTTTTTCCTGATACTCACTCATATCAATCCGAATCAGCGCGGCTTCGTCATCGAACAGAAATTCCGCGAGCGCGCGCGCCAACTCCGTTTTGCCGACGCCGGTTGGCCCCAGGAAAATGAACGAGCCGATTGGACGGTTGGGATCCTGCAAGCCCGCGCGCGCGCGGCGCACCGCGTTCGCCACCGCGCGAATCGCGTCGTCTTGCCCGATCACGCGCTTATGTAACCGATCTTCCATCTTGAGCAGTTTCTGAATTTCGCCTTCCAGCAAACGCGAAACCGGAATGCCGGTCCACTTCGCCACCACTTCTGCGATGTCCTCTTCGCCAACTTCTTCTTTGAGCAACGATCCACTCTTTTGAATTTCAGCGAGGCGCGCTTCAGTCGCTTTGAGCTTCTTGTCAATCTCGGCGAGCGCGCCGTACTTGAGCCGCGCGGCTTCTTCCAAGTTCGATTCGCGTTCCGCGCGTTCGAGCGCGCGCTGAGTGTTCTCGCGTTCCTCTTTCAACGCGCGCGATTGCGCGATCACTTCTTTCTCTTGTTTCCACTTTGCTGTCAGCGCGTCCGATTTTTCTTTCAGTTCGGCAAGTTCTTTGTCGAGCGCGCGCAAGCGTTCGCGCGAAGCATCGTCTTTTTCTTTTTGCAGCGCGACGCGTTCGATTTCGAGTTGCTTGATCCGCCGCGTGATCTCGTCGAGTTCGGCGGGCATCGAGTCAATTTCCATTCGCAAACGCGACGCGGCTTCGTCCATCAGGTCAATCGCCTTGTCCGGCAGAAAACGATCCGCGATGTAACGTTTCGACAAAACCGCCGCGGCGACGAGCGCGCTGTCTTTGATCTTGACGCCGTGATGCACTTCGTACCGCTCTTTCAGCCCGCGCAAAATACTGATCGTGTCCTCGACGCTTGGCTCGCCGACGAGGACGGGCTGAAAGCGGCGTTCGAGCGCGGCATCTTTTTCGATGTGCTTGCGGTACTCGTCCAGCGTCGTCGCGCCGACGGTGTGCAGTTCGCCGCGCGCGAGCATCGGCTTCAACATATTACTCGCGTCCATCGCGCCTTCCGCCGCGCCCGCGCCGACGACGGTGTGAATTTCGTCAATGAACAAAATGATTTGTCCTTCGGCGGAGGTGATTTCTTTCAGCACCGCTTTGAGTCGCTCTTCGAATTCGCCGCGATATTTCGCGCCCGCGACGAGCGCGCCCATATCCAATTGCACGACGCGCTTGTTCTTGAGCGGCTCGGGCACGTCGCCGCGCACGATCCGCTGCGCGAGTCCTTCCGCGATCGCGGTCTTGCCGACGCCTGGCTCGCCGATCAGCACCGGATTGTTTTTCGTGCGCCGCGACAAAATCTGCATCACGCGGCGAATCTCCTCGTCGCGTCCGATCACCGGATCGAGTTTGCCGCGCCGCGCGAGATCGGTCAGATCGCGTCCGTACTTTTGCAATGCCTGGTACGTCGTCTCTGGATTTTGCGACGTGACGCGCTGATTGCCACGAATCTGCGTCAGCGCGCGCAGCACCGCGTCGCGCGTGATGTTCGCACCGCGCAAAATACGCGCAGTCGCGCCGTCGGCGTGATCGAGCAACGCGAGAAACAAATGCTCCGTCGAAACGTACTCGTCTTTCAAGTTGTTCGCTTGCTGCGTCGAGTTTTCGAGCACGCGTCCTAATCGCGGCGACGCGCCGACTTGCTGCGCCGCGCCGTACACCTTCGGCAGCCGCGCGAGTTCCGCGTTGAATTGCTGCGCGAGTGCTTCCGCGTTCGCGCCCAGCGCGCTAACGATCTGCGGCACGACACCGTCACTCTGCGTGAGCAACGCGGCGATCAAATGTTCCGGTTCTATTTGCGCGTGCTGGCTGTTCTGCGCGAGTTCCTGCGCCGCCAGCACCGCTTCTTGCGCTTTTTCGGTTAGTTTGTTCATGTTGAAAGGCATAGTTCACTTCCCATTATTTTTGGTATGTTGCGTACAGGATGACAACGGACAAGTGCGAATTAAACGGACAAAACCTCCAAGCGTGTCCGCTCAATCCGATTTTGTCCGTTGTCCTATCCCAGCACCGCTTCTTGTGCTTTTTCAGTTAGTTTATTCATGTTGAAAGGCATCGTTCACTTCTCACTATTGTATATCATATCTCCAACCCATGTTGGTCATTCCCACAAGCATGTCAATCGTGAAGATAAAATACTTCGTTGCAGAGTCAATTGTGCCATTGAAATAATCAAGCGTACTATCCCATGTATAGCTATCGCGATTGAATCTTTGTCCTGACAGTTGCTGTGTTTCCCCATTTGGAATTACAAATTGTTTGTTTCTATCCCAATCGGATTCATTTTGATTGCGTTGGAAATACACCTTGCCTTTATCATCGCGAAGGTGGATAAAGGAATTTTTCCATAGAACTACAAGCTGCTGCCCGCTCCGATTCTCAATAATGATGTCAAATCCAAAATACTTGTTCACATCAATCGTAATTGATTTTCTGAGCGTAATGGTTATACCATTTCTTGTGTACCCTTGCCCTGCAAGTATGATTGATCCGGGCGGTGGGTTCTGCTGATCAGTGCCCGTCGTCGCAGTAACAATTTCCGGCTTGGGCGTTACAACTATCACATTCGGCTTGGGTGTTGGAATTAGCGTATATGGCTGCTGTGTTGGCAATCGAGTGAACGTTGGCTGTGGGGCATAAGGCTGCTGCAACAATGGCGCGTCAACCGTCCGTTGCGCCACAAAAGTCGCAGCAACGCTCGTGGCACCTGCACTTGTTTTCGTCTGCTCCACGAGCAGCGCAAAAATGCCTGTGATTAGCGCGGCGATAATCACGCCCGCCGCGCCAATGATTGCTACCAACAAAGTGATGGTGTGGCGAGATGACATTGCGATACTCCTTTGTGTGATTCGTTTATCCGCTTCCCATCCGTTGTCACGCCCACTCCGCGTCAATCGCCTCTTTGATTTCCTTGATCGAAAGCCCGGTCAAGCGATGCATCCGCGTCGTCGGCGTGTGTCCCTCGTATTCCATCGGCGTGGAGGCGTGGCGATGCACCCACACGCCCGCCACGCGCGCGGTCTGCCCATTGTCATCAAAACGCACGACCACGTTCAAGTCGTATGAAATTTTACCCTGCTTCCATTCCAGCACCCACCGCAGACTCGCGCGATCGGCGACGGGCGTGGGCGTAACCTTGCCCTTGCCCGCCAGACGCGTCGCGTTGACCTGCTCGAGCAGGGTCACGATGTCGTTGCCTAACGTCGCCTTGACTTGATCGATTTTTTGGGTGATGCGTTCTTGCGCTTCGGATTTCAATTCTTTCATTGCTCGGTTCCTTTTCGCCGTGACTGATTAACCCGATCGTGCCATCGTCAGCGCTCGCCGCAAGCGATCGATTTCCGCGCGCAACGCCGCCTCGCGTTCGCGCGCCTCGGTTTGTACATTTTCCAAGCGTTCGGTCAGATCGATGATGATCTCGACGCCCGCCAGGTTCACGCCCAGTTCGTTCGTCAGACGCGCGATTCTCCGCAAATGATCGATTTCGCGTTGCGAGTACAATCGAATTTTACCAGAAGAACGCGTCGGTTTCAATAGCCCTGCGCGCTCATAGTAGCGCAACGTCTGCGGATGCATCTCGACAAGGCGCGCCGCGACGCTGATCACAAAAATCGGTTCATCCTGATCGTGCTGTTCCATCTGATCGTCTCCGCATTCGCGCAAGTTGTTTCACCAAGTCGCGCTCGGCGGCGGTCAAACGTTCCGGCAGAACGACGCGCACTTGCGCGTACAAATCACCAAACACGTTCGGTTCGTTCAACCTGGGCATCCCCTGCCCCGCCAAGCGAAACGTTTTGCCGGTTTGCGTCTCCGCCGGAATCTTCAGCGCGAGTTGCCCCTTGAGTGTCGGCACGTTCACTTCGCCACCCAGCAGCGCGGTGTACAACTCGACCGGAATCTCGCAGCGCAAATCATCGCCCTCGCGTTCGAAGATCGGATGCGGCGCGATTTGTACGCGCACGAACAAATCGCCGGACGATGCGCCGGATGCGCCGGGCGCGCCTTCGCCCGCGTATCGGATCTTCGCTCCGGTTTTGACCCCGGCGGGAATTTTGATTTCCAACCGGCGGCCCTCTTTTTGCAAAATGCGCGTCGTCCCGCGATACGCTTCGTCCAACGAGATTTCAACCGGCTGTTCGATGTCGTGACCGCGGCGCGCGCGCGATTGTGCGCGTGGCGAATCGAACCCGCCGCCAAAGAACGTACGGAAGAAATCGGAAAAGCCGCCCGCTTCGCCGCCCAAGCCACCCAGCCCGCCGAGTCCACCCAAAATGCTTTCCAGCTCTTCGGGTGTCACCGTGCGATACTGCGCGCCGCCGCCCCACTGGAACGGACCTTGACTACCCGCGCGCTGAAACTGCTCGTACTGTTTCCAGTTCGCGCCGAGCGCGTCGTACTTGCGCCGCTTGTCCGCGTCCGACAGGACGTCGTACGCTTCGTTGATCTCTTTGAATGTTTCCTGCGCCGGTTTGTTATTCGGATTGACGTCCGGGTGATACTTGCGCGCGAGTTTGCGGTAGGCTTGCTTGATCTCTTTTTCGTCTGCGCGCTTGTCCACACCCAAAATTCGATAGTAATCTTTGTATTCCACGCCCAGATTATATCATCATACAGTAAATATGTCAATATGGTTAAAGAATTCTAATGTAAAAAGTTGATAAAATCATTATAAGACCTATTGACAAATCAAGAACATAGCGCTATAATCCAAATCGAAAAATTACCGCGCGAAAGCATCGCCGATGCGATGTCGTCCGCCGGGAAATAGGAGGAACGATGAGTAGTTTGATGCGATGGGATCCGTTTCGCGATGGATTGTCTTTACGCAACGCGATGGATCGGTTGTTCGAAGATTCGTTCGTGACGCCGCGCCTGGGTTGGATCGCGCCGGTCGGCGCGATCGGACTGGCGCTGGATATGTACGAAACGAAAGACGAGGTGACGATCAAAGCCGCGCTGCCCGGCATCAAGCCCGAGCAAGCCGAAGTGACGATCACCGGCAACACGCTGACGATTCGCGGTGAATCGCAAGAGGAAAAAGAATCCACGGCGGAGAATTACTTGTGCAAGGAACGCCATTTCGGATCGTTTGCGCGAACCGTCACCCTGCCCGCCGGACTCAAAGCGGACAAAGCGGAAGCGACGTTCGAGGACGGCGTGCTGACGCTCAAGATTCCAAAGACCGAAGAAGCCAAACCGAAAACGATCAAGGTCAAAGCAAAGTAGGAAGCAAAGTTCAAGGTTCGATGTTCAAAGTTGGACGTTCAGCGCCTCTGAACTTTGAACTTTGAACTTTGAACCACGAGCTCGAATAGGAGGACACGATGAGTATTTCACGCTGGGAACCATTCAAAGAAATGATGACCCTACGCGAGGCGATGGATCGACTGTTCGAAGATTCGTTCGTGCGACCCAGCCGCGTGATGCGCCAAGGCACCGGCGCGTACTTGCCGCTCGACATTTACACGACGAAAGACGCGGTGGTGATTCGCGCGTCGGTGCCGGGCGTCAAGCCGGACGAAATGGAAATCACGATTGAAGGCGACGCGGTCACCTTGCGCGGCGAAATCAAACCGCCGCAAGAGGAAGGCGCCTTTTTGTTGCAGGAACAACGCTACGGTCCCTTCGCGCGCTCGATTGAACTTGCGCTGCCGGTGCAAGCGGACAAAGCCGAAGCGAAATTCGAGAACGGCGTCTTGACGCTGACGATCCCGAAAGCGGAAGAGATCAAACCCAAAGTGATCAAAGTCAAGAGCGCGTAAAAAAGCAACCCGCAGGAGTCGCTCCTGCGGGTTTTGCTTTTGCAGTCAGCTTTCGATCGTCAGCCAATCCGCTTGCCCCAGCGCCAAAATATCCAGACCGGCTCTGGGCGTTGGCGTGGCAGGCACAGGCGACTGCGGCGTAGGTGTTGGCACGGAATACGCCGGATTGGGCGCGATGAACGGAAGCAAACTACCCAAGATCATACTAAGCACAACCGACCCGGCAAGAACAATCCAAACATAGCGGCGCCAATCCTTTTTTTGCACTTTGCTTTTTACTCTGCGCGACATTGCCTTCCTCCAAAATGATTACGACGCGGATTATACCACAATCCCGCGGTACGACAAATTGGCAAATGGCGAATTGCGAATTGCTATACGCGATATGCCATACGCCATCTGCCATTCGCTACTTGCCAAATCCCCCGCTCTCTTTTATAATCGTCACCAATGACGCCTGCCGATACCCTCGCCAAAAAATTGCAATCCCAGCTCGCCGCCTTGCGCGAAATCACGCGCGCGATCAGCGCGGCGTGGTCGCTCGATCAAATCCTCGCGCTGATCACGCGCAAAACCGCGCGCGTGATGGACGTGGACTCGTGCTCGATCTATTTGCTGGACGATCAACAGTACCTCGTGCTGCAAGCGACGACCGGACTGGACGCCGACGCGATCGGACACGCGCGTCTGAAATTGGGCGAGGGGCTGACCGGGCACGCGGCAAAAACCGGCAAGCCGGTGGCGGCGAGCAATGCCGCGCGCGATCCGCGGTTCAAGTACTTGCCCGAAACGAAGGAGACGATCTTCCAATCGCTTCTCGCCGCGCCGCTGATCGCGCGCAACAAGGTGATCGGCGCGATCAACGTGCAGACGCGCGCGAACCGCGAGTACGCGCCGGACGAGATCGAGTTGTTGTCCGTGATCGCGGACATCGCGGCGAGCGAATTGGACAAGGCGCTGCTGTACGACGAAATCGGCGGGCTGAAAGAAGCGCTCGAGACGCGCAAGCTCGTCGAGCGCGCGAAAGGGATTTTGATGACGCGCCATCACATCGCCGAGCCGGATGCCTTTGCGCGCATCCAACAACAAGCGCGCACGTCACGCAAGACAATGCGCGCCATCGCCGAAGCGATCATTTTGGCGGATCAAGTATAATTTTCCCGCGCTTGATCACCGTCGCGATTGGATTCGCGCCAAAGCGGTACGCCAAATGCCGATAGTCCGGCACATCGGCGATCAGCGCGTCCGCCAGTTTGCCCGGCGCGAGCGAGCCGACGCGATCCGCGATCCGCAACGAGTACGCCGCGTTGATCGTCGCCGCGACGATCGCTTCTGCCGGAGTCAGTTTTTCGTAGCGACACGCCAGCGCGATGACGAACGGCATTGACTCGCACCAACACGTCCCCGGATTGAGATCGCTTGCCAGCGCGACCGGCACATTTTCTTCAACGAACGCGCGCCCGTCGGCAAAATTCGTCTTACCTAACCCGAAGGTCGTCCCCGGCAACAACACCGCGACGACGTTCGCCTGCGCCATCGCGCGCATCTCCTCGCGCCGCGTCACCATCAAATGATCCGCCGATGCCGCGCCGAGTTCCGCCGCCAACGTCGCCGCGCCGAGATTCGCAAATTCGTCGGCGTGAACGCGCAATCCAAATCCAAGTTCTTTCGCGCGCGTCAAGATTTTCCGCGTCTGCGCCAATGTGAACGCGCCGTCGTCGCAAAAAACGTCACAGAACGACGGACGACCGACGACCGACGACGGATGCTTTCGGTCTTCGGTCTTCGGTCTTCGGTCAATCCCAGGCAGCATCTCTTCGACAACAAGCGCAACGTACTCTTCCTCCCGCCCCTTGAATTCCTCCGGCACGACGTGCGCGCCGAGAAAAGTCGGAACGAGATCGAGCGCGTGTTCCGCGTCGAGCGCGGCAATCGCATCGAGCATTTTGAGTTCGGTCGCGGTGTCCAAGCCGTAGCCGGTTTTCACTTCGGCGGTCGTCGTACCGTGCGCGAGCAGCGCGTCCAGGCGCGCGCGCGATTGCGCGACGAGAGCGTCTACAGTCGCGGCGCGCGTCGCGCGGACGGTGCTCATAATCCCCCCGCCCGCTTTTTGGATGTCGAGATACGACGCGCCTTGCAAGCGCATTTCGAATTCGTGCGCGCGATCGCCGGCAAAAACCGCGTGCGTGTGCGCGTCCACAAAGCCGGGCAGGACGATTTTACCGCGCGCGTCAATCGTGCGCGTCTGCGCGTCTGCGCGCGCGAGCAACTCGCGCGTGTCGCCGACCGCGATGATCCGCTCACCGCGAATCGCGAGCGCGCCATCGCGCAGGATCGCAAGATCGCCTTGCGTCGCGCCGCGCTTGGGCGCATCGCCCGCGAGCGTGAGAACCTGGTTGGCGGAATGAACGATCAAGTCAATTGACATTCTCCATCCCCTCAATTCGATAACTTGATTATACGCCAAGTTCAATCCGTTCACAAACGATTGACGGATTCAGGGTTATGGCTATAATCGGGAAAGAAACTGACAACGCAGAAAAGCATCGTTGAATTTACACTGAAGAGGTCTCGATGAGTTTGATCATTGATTGGTTCCTCGCGCTCACTCCGATCTTGGTGATTCTCGTTCTGATGGTCGTGTTTCGATGGGGCGGCGCAAAAGCCGGGGCGGCGGGCTGGCTTGCCGCGATCTTGATCGCCGCGACGCGCTTTGGCGCGGAGATCGATCTGCTCGCGCTCGCGCAAACCAAAGCGCTGTTTCTTTCGCTCGACGTGCTGCTGATCATCTGGGCGGCGTTTTTCCTTTTCCAAGTCGCGGACGAAGCGGGCGCGATCAAAACGCTGGGACGCGCGCTGCCGCAATTGACCGCCGATCGCGGAATGCAAGCGTTGTTGATCAGTTGGCCCTTCGCATCGTTCCTGCAAGGTGTTGGTGGATTCGGCGTGCCGGTTGCAGTCACCGCGCCGCTAATGATCGGCTTGGGATTTACGCCGCTCGTCGCGGTGGTCGCGCCATCGCTGGGACACGGTTGGTCGGTGACGTTTGGCTCGCTCGGCACATCGTTTCAGGCAATGGTCGCGGCGAGTGGAATTTCGGGATACGTTCTTGCCGCGCCTGCCGCGCTCATTCTCGGTTTGGCGGGCTTTGGCTGCGGCTTGATGGTGCTGCACGTCGCCGATGGCTGGTCGGCAATTCGACGCTTGCTCGTTCCCTGGTTCGTGATGAGCGTGTTGATGGGACTGACGCAATACTGGCTGGCGACAAATGGGATGTGGAGCATCGGCGGATTCGGCGGCGGAATGGCGGGCTTGGCGGCTGGATTCATTCTCGTTCGGTGGTATCGCGGCAATCAGTCTGCCGATCAAACGCAACCAATCAAGCGCGACGCAGTCGTACTCGCGTTTTCGGCGTACTTTGCGCTGATCGCGATGACGATGCTCATTTCGTTTGTCGCGCCGCTGAACGCGTTCTTGAGTCAGATCGTCGTGATTCAATTAAAGTTTCCGGAGATGCGGACGGCGCTTGGCTACGTTACGCCCGCCGAGTTCGGTCGCCGGATCAATCTGCTCGTTCACGCGAGCGCGGTGTTGATGTACGCCGCAGTGATCGCATACCTGGTTTATCGCCGCGCGGGCTTGTACCAACCCGGCGCGCTGGGTCGCATCGCGAATGGTACGCTCAAGCAAGTGATCACGTCGTCCATCGGCATCGCCGCGATGGTGGGAATGGCGACGGTGATGTCACACGCGGGGATGACGGAAATTTTGGCGCGCGGCTTGGCGCAAGGAATGGGCGCGCTCTTTCCACTCGCGTCGCCCTGGATCGGCGTGCTGGGCGCGTTTATGACCGGCTCGAACACGAACTCCAACGTCGTGTTCACCGTGCTGCAAAAACGAACCGCCGATTTGCTCGGTTACAGCGCGGCGATCATTCTCGCGGCGCAAACCTCCGGCGCGGCAATCGGCTCCGTGATCGCGCCGACCAAGATCATCGTCGGCGCGAGTACCGCGGGCTTGAGCGGCAAGGAAGGTTTGATTCTGCGTTCGTTGCTGTTGTACATCGCGATCCTGATCGCCGGAGTCAGTCTGGCGACCTGGGTTCTGATCGGAGTGATGCGATGAGTCAAAATAAATCCAAGGCGCAACGCAAATTCTGGCTGCAAGTTCTCGCGTTCGCGCTGATGATGCTTCCACCCATCGGCTTGTACTTTAGCGTCACGCTGAGTGTGACCTGGCTCACCTGGGTCTTGATGGGTTTGATCGCCGCCGGAATGTTCTTGACGATGCGGGTGACGTAGACTTGGGACGCGGACGGGCGATTGAAATCGCCGCATAGAGGCGTACCGCCGGGCGTCCGTCTGCACGGACGCGGTTCACGCCGCGCAGGCGGGCGATCAGCCAACGGCTCACGCGAGACGATTTCTAATCAGTAGGTGCAAAACTCTCGTCCCCGGACCTTAACAACTGAAATTGGCTTGCAAGTTTCTCCAGCTGATGTACAATTCGGTATGTTTGAACCTCAGTCAGGAGAAATCCCGTGCGCAAAGCCAAAGACAATACCCATGTGCCGACCCGTTATTTCCGCCCGGACTTGGAACGCTGTCCTCTCTGTGGAGCAAAGCGCAAACGCCGTGTGACGGCCCAAGACAAAATCCTGATCACATTAGCGGGACGCTTCCGCCTGATCAGCCGGGGCTATGGTTGCAGCCGGCGGCGTTGCCCAAACGCACGTGCGCTATGGGTCTCACCAGAGCCAGCGCGCTTGAGTTTGAAAGGGCTCAGTTTCGGTTTTGATGTCATCGTTCAGATCGGATGGTGGCGCTTCTGGGAACATCGCACCTTGGACGAAATCTGGACGCTGGCACGCTCGCGTTTTCCGATCTCGCGACGGCAGGTGATGTACTTGATCGTTGATTTTCTTTGTCTGTTGAAAGCAGCCCAACCTGCTCGGATCGAAAACCATCGGTCTTTCTATGCGCGGCGCGGATTACTTTTGAGTCTGGATGCCATGCAACCCGAAAAAGGAAATGATGTCTTGTATATGGTGCGGGAACTGCGTACGGGACTGACGCTGCAAGCCGTGAAAGTATCCTCCCAGGGCGCGGAGACGATCCGCGTGCGCGTGTTGAAACCGGTCCAGGCGTTGGGCTTTCCAGTACGCGGAATTGTGAGCGATGCCGAAGACGCGATCCACCGCGCGTGCCAGAAAGTCTGGCCTGGGCGTCCGCATCACGCCTGTCACTTTCATGCGCTGCGCGATGCGGGCAAGCCCATCTACGAAGCCGACCAGAGCCAGATGGTCAAAATCAAGCACGATTTACGCTTGAAATTGAGTCCCGTGCGGCGAGCGATTCAAGCGTTGGACGAGACCGACCCCACACGCGCCGTGTTGCTGGACTATGCCGAAGCGTTGCGGAGCTGCTTACGGATCAGTGGCGTAGCGCCTTTTCAACTGGGCGGCGTGCGAATCATGGAGGATCTCCGTGCGGTGACTGCCTCCCTGCGTCGCTGCGAAAAAAACAACCGCATCTCCTACTGCGTGATTTGTTAATTGCGGCGACGGTGTATCGAAACTATATGGTCGCCGACCGGCGCTCGCGCCGTCAATTGAAGTGGCTCATCGAATTAGCGCATTTGTTGCGGATACAGGATGAAGATGGTCAACCACGCCGCGCTCGCCAAGTCAAACGTGAGGTCAAAGCTTTCCTGGTGCGGTTAGAGCAAGACACGACACTGGATACTCAAGATACGCGCGTCGTCCAGCACTTGATCCGAACTATCCGGAACCGTTGGTGGGGCTTGTTCACGTGTTATCGCGTGCCGGGCTTGCCACCCACCAACAACGACCAGGAGACTTTCTTCAATCAACTCAAGCACAATCAACGGCGGATCTGTGGGCGCAAATCGGTGCATGAGTTTGTGATGCGCTATGGTGTGTACGCCGCCTATATTGATCCGCGTGAGACCTTCGAGCAGGTACTGGAACGTCTACGCCAAGTCAGCGACACCGAGTTTCAGAGTGCCCGGCAAGCTTGGCGTGAGAACGAAGCTCCATTGCACAAGGCCCATCGCTTCCGGTATCATCGAGCCAAGTTTCTCAAAGAGCTGGAAGCCGACTGGGAGAAATTAGCGCAATGACCCGAGTGTCCGCAGCTTATTCAGTGTGAAACGGTTTTAAGGTCCGGGACGAGAGTTTTGCACCTACTGTTTCTAATCGTCATTTTCGAGAGGCAACCAATGACACAATCAAAACGTCCCGACAAACGCCGCATCAGCCGTCGGGCGTTTCTGCGCAAGGCGACCGGGTTCTCCGTCGCCGCGCTCGCCGGAACGAGTTTGCTCGAAGCGTGCACTCCTCCACCGGCAACGCCAACCATCGCGCCGACCGCGCCGCCATCGGTCAAGCCATCGCCCGCGTCCGCAACATTGTTGGACGCGTTGAAGAAACGCAAGTCCGCCAGCGCCTTTCAGCCACTGCCACTCCCCAAAGAAAAACTCTTGGATTTGTTGTGGGCGGCGTGGGGCATCAATCGCCCCGACTCTGGGAAACGGACCGCGCCCTCAGCGGTGAACGCGCAGGAGATTGATATTTACGTCCTCACTTCCGAAGGCGCGTTTATGTACGATGCCAAAGCGAATCAACTCACGCTGGTCGTCGCGCAAGACCTGCGCGCCAAAGCGACAACGGCGGCGTCAATGCGCGACGCGGCGGCGCAACTTGTCTTCGTCGCCGACTATGCCAAATTGCGAACCGGCTCGCAATCGCAAAAGGAATTGTATTCCGCCTGTCACACCGGCTTTATCGGACAAAACGTCTACCTGTACTGCGCCGCCGAAGGATTGGGCGCGCGCTTTTACGCGGGGGTTGACCGCGCCGCGCTGAAAGAAAACTTGAAACTGCGGAACGATCAGCAAGTCGTTTTCGCGCAGGCGGTGGGGTACGCCAAGGAATAGAATATAGTTTGGTTTGAGAGGAATTTGTCACGCTGAGCGGAGCGAAGCGTCTCGCGAGTTGCTTGAGAGATTCTTCGCTTCGCTCAGAATGACAGGATGCCGCCGATTCGAAATCGGCGGCTGAGCAAGGTAGAAATCGGTTAGAAACCGATTGACACCAACTCGAATTACAGATTCGTACCAACTCGATTTATCGAGTTTCCACCTTATCGTGCCGTCGTTTTCAAACGGCGGCACGCGTCAACGAATCACAAACGAACCCTGGCATGACTGTGGCGCAGTTCGCCACAGCCGCGTTCCCGCCAGGGCAAGTGTAAACGAATCGCGCGCACCCACCATTCATTTATTCGTTGAACATTCGTTGAGTCGGATTCACCCACGAAAGGCGGCAACCATGGCGCGTGACAAAGCATTTCGCGAAGCAGAAAAGAAAATTAGAGTTTATGCAGAATAAGTGAACATGGTGTATCATCGCCTCATCCACCAAGACGAGGAGCGATAACCATGTTCACCGAGCAGATGTTACGCAAGAATCCCATATTGGTCAAGTCCTTGACCGGTGTCCCGGCCGAT